>Ga0182024_10015773_pt1 | contig 14412 bp, 11 predicted proteins | sample P32metaG_FD_120480 | JGI IMG/M metagenome (GOLD analysis project Ga0182024, IMG submission 120480) | Permafrost microbial communities from Stordalen Mire, Sweden - P3-2 metaG (Illumina Assembly) | ecosystem: Environmental > Terrestrial > Soil > Wetlands > Permafrost | place: Sweden: Stordalen... | reverse complement strand
TTCCGGTGTTCGCCTGGAAGGGTGAGTCACTCGAAGAGTACTGGTGGTGCACGGCGCAGGCTCTTGATCATGGAAATGGTAAGGGTCCGGAGTTGGTCGTCGATGACGGCGGAGACGTGACCCTGCTGATCCACAAGGGCGTTGAACTGGAAAATGGAGATGGTTGGGTCAACACCCCCTCTTCCAATCATGAAGAGCAGGTGATCAAGGATCTACTGAAGAAGATTCACGCCGAAGATCCGAAGCACTGGCATGAAGTTGCCAAGCACTGGCGCGGTGTCTCGGAAGAGACCACGACCGGTGTCCACCGGCTGTACAAGATGAAGGAACAGGGCAAGCTTCTGGTTCCGGCAATCAACGTCAATGATTCCGTCACCAAGTCGAAGTTCGACAACCTGTATGGCTGCCGCGAATCGCTGGCTGACGGCATCAAGCGCGCTACGGATGTGATGGTGGCAGGTAAAGTTGCCGTGATCTGCGGCTACGGCGATGTGGGCAAGGGTTCGGCTCACTCACTCCGTGGAATGGGCGCGCGTGTGGTGGTCACCGAGATCGACCCCATCAACGCTCTGCAGGCTGCGATGGAAGGCTTTGAAGTCACCACCGTCGAGGACACCCTCGGCCGCGGCGATATCTACGTAACCTGCACCGGCAATCTGGACGTGCTGACGCTCGACCACATGTCGCAGATGAAGGACCAGGCCATCGTTTGCAACATTGGCCACTTCGACAACGAAATCCAGATCGATCGCCTGAACGCCGCGAAGGGCGTGGAGAAGGTGAACGTCAAGCCCCAGGTGGACCAGTACAACTTCACCGCAGCGAAGGGCAAGCCGGCGCACACTATCTATGTGCTGGCGGAAGGGCGCCTGGTCAATCTGGGTTGCGCTACCGGCCATCCCAGCTTCGTGATGAGCAACAGCTTCGCTAACCAGACGCTGGCTCAGCTCGACCTGTGGAAGAACAAGGACACGTACAAAATCGACGTCTACACCCTGCCCAAGCATCTGGACGAGGAAGTAGCGCGCTTGCACCTGGATAAGATCGGCGTCAAGCTGACCACGTTGACCCCGGCTCAGGCCGAGTACCTGGGCGTCGCTCCAGAAGGTCCTTACAAGCCCGACACCTACCGCTACTAGCCAAACGCCGTACAATTCAGGGGCTCCAGTCTTCCGGACTGGGGCCCTTCTCTTTTTCCGGGTCATCTCTTTCCCTCACTGAAACGTCTTATGAGCATGAAACAGAAAGTTCCCATCATCGGCTGCCTGCTGCTTCTCGGCGCCCGCATGCTGGCGCAGGCGCCTGCAGTCTCCACCACTCCCCATCCGGCGGTCGAGGTGATTAAGGCCACGACACCGGATGCGTCTCAACTCAAGGCTCGCAAGGGCTCGTACACCTTCAAGATTGAAGGCGCGGATTGGACCGACACCGGCGTTACCGTCACGCCTGCGGACCACGTTAACTTCACTGCGACCGGCAATCTTGCGCTAGCCGACGGAAGATCGGCGCCGCCAGACGGCCTGACCCGGGGATGGAAAGACCTGGTGCGTACTTACCCGTTGAACTCGGCCAACAGCGGCGCGCTCATTGGCCGAATCGGCAACGCAGACGCAGCTGTTCCTTTCCTCATCGGCGCCAGCAAGGATATGGATATTTCCGCAACCGGGAATCTCTATTTGCGGCTGAACCTCAGCTCCGATCTTTCCGGAACCGGCAACGTTGAGGTCAAGATGAAGCTGACCAACCAACCCACGCAGAAGACTGTCTCTGCGCCGGACCTGGCCAGGCTTTTGTCACCGCAACTGTTCGCGGATGTTCCCCGCCGGGTGGGGGATCTGCAAGGCAATCCTGGAGACATGGTGAACTACGCGCTCGTCGGCACCCAGGACCAGGTGACGAAGGCTTTTGCTGCTGCGGGCTGGGTGCAGGTGGACAAGACGACGCAGGACGCGGTTGTCCATGGGTTGATCTCGACTCTTTCTCACGCGGCCTATACCGAGATGCCGATGAGCACGCTTTACTTGTTTGGCAGGTCGCAGGACCTTTCGTATGCGCGCGCGGATCCGCTCGCGGTGGCTGCGATCCGGCATCATTTGCGGGTGTGGAAGACCACCCAAACGGTAGGCGGCGAGCCGCTTTGGGTGGGGTCTTCGACCCACGACAATGGGTTTGAGAAGGATCAGCGCAATGGTGGGGTCACTCACCACATCGACGCTAATGTCGACCAGGAACGTGACTTTCTGGAACAGAGTTTTGCTGGTGCCGGGGTTATCGCGGGCGCTGCTTATGTGATGCCGGCGAATCCGTTGACTACGGCAAAGACGGCTACTGGGGGTAGCTTCGAATCGGATGGACGAATTGTCGTCATGGATTTGAAGTGAAAGGCTCGAAGAGCGTACCAACTAAACAGGCTGCGGAAAAACTCGCTTCTCTGAAGGGTACGGCCTTCAGGCCGTACATAACTGCTGTGTAATGAATTCGGCTTTAGCCGCTGAGGGCTGCTTTCTTCTCAAAAAACCGCATTTTTCCGCAGCCTGTAAAGCCGTCGTTCGAAGGCCTTTTACGGCACGGCTGAACCCGTGCCCTTCGTGCAGAGACTCTCCCGCGCCCAGTGAAATCCTACTAGCGGGGTGCGGTCGGGGTAGGGGCCGGAATTGGCGAGGCCGAAGCAGGAACCTTCGGCTGTAGCTTGGCCATCTTATCCTTGAAGATCTTTTTGGCGATGTCCGGCCAGAATTCGTTGAAAACGCCGCCAAAGGCGCCGTACGCCGTAACAGTGATTCCTCGTTCGAAGGTCAACGCCGCGCCGCGATCCGAAGATGGATAGTAAAGATTTGAAATACCCCCGGCAGCCAGGTTACCCAATACGTTTGAATAGTTCGGACCCCACTTGCCGTTATCGCTTTTAGACCAGACGGTAGTGGTAAGGGAATAAAAGAGGCGGCTCTTAAAACTTCCTGTTCCCCGCCGGAAGTATCGCGGATCCTGCTTTAACAAAATGGGAAGGATGGCATTTCCCAAAATGGTGCCGTCAAAGTTGTCTGCGTAGGAAGCCCCAAAGCGCTTGGCGTATCCTTTCGCTCCCTGGCTATACCCGGGAAAATCGTTTTGCGCCTGGCTAAGGCCGGCATCAAAGGCGGCGATGCCGAAGGCAGCCGGGTCGATGGCGGTGCGGAAAGCAAGGTGCAGTTTCTGCTTGCGCGACAGGGGAGCTGCATCCGGGTCGTAAGAGACGTTGAAATTTGGCACTACGCCGGCGATTCGTTGTTTCTCCTGCTGCTTTACCTGCTGTGCGGCTTTTTCCTGTTGAGATTCCGTCAGGGGCGGGCTTTGTTGACCTGCGGCCGCCTGTTCCCAGGCTTTACGATCGTCGCTGATCGCGGGTGCGGGGGCATCGGGCACTGCAGTTGAGGAAGGTGCAGAGGGGGAAGCTGGAGCGGATTGCGCCTGGGCCCGGATTGCTCCTGCCATACAAAGTGCCAAAAGCCATGTCCGCAGCCTGCAAGACGAGGAGGAGATTGTCACGCGGCTCCTTGCGGCAGGAATGGGCCCATTGTTTTTCTCTCCCCAGGTTTTCTCACCGCGGCCGCGGTAGCGGTTGCGGAATTGGTCAGGCTAGCAAACCCTAAGAGCGGGCTTCTCTTCTTATGTGGAATGGCTAAGCCAAGTCTAACCTTGATCGCGGCCGTTTTTCCATCCGCCGCCACGCAAAAGGCGGCTGCCGTCCATGAAGCGTAAAGTCAAAAAAATAAAATCCAAAGGTCCAAGTGGACTCGTACAACTTCTGTGCCACCAACTCAGGAAACGCTCTCAAATAGCCGCGAAGATGAAGCGGAAGCTTCCACTGTGCTTTGCAAAGATTGCAGGATTGCATCGCCGGTCGAGTCATTAGTCACCGTGGATGCGCTGCACATGCAGTGCCCGCTATGTCTCTATGTTTTCTATATGGACGGGGCGCAACGGATAGCGCTTTCTGGTGAAGGACTTAGCCGCGTAGGGGCGGACGCGAGTGGTCCACGGTGCTGAGTTTCGGGGTTTGTGTCATCAGGCGAGCTCGTCTTCTTCTCTGCTGGCTGGGGAGGCCACGGCTGACGACTTTCTCTGCTTGGCGATCGCATCCAGCACCCCGTTGAGGAAATTGAGCGACTCCGGGGCGGAGTAGCGCCGAGCTATCTCGAGCGACTCGTTGATCACCACGGGCACCGGGGTGTCCGGGAATCCCAGGAGTTCGGCGATGGCCGTCCGCAGCACGTTGCGGTCGACGGCGGGCATCCGGCTCAGACGCCAGTTGGCCGAATGAGATTGGATCAGAGCATCGATTTCCTCGTTGCGCGCGGTGGCAACGCGGAAGATATCCTCGGAAAAACCTCGGGTTTCGGCATCGACTTCGTCCCGCGAGCCCCAGAAGGTTTTGCGCACCTGGTCGGGAGTGTGCTTGCCTACGTCAGCCTGGAACAACATCTGCATGGCCAGTTCCCGTGACTTGCGCCGCTTACCGGTGGCGCTCATGGGGTCTGCATCTTACGGTCCAGTGAGACCATTTCAATGGCGGCCATGGCGGCCTCGAATCCCTTATTACCGGCCTTAATCCCAGCACGGTTCAGGGCCTGCTCCAGGTTCTCGCAGGTGAGCACGCCGAAGGCATGAGGAATGCCTGTTTCCTGCTGCGATTGGCCGATGCCGCGCGACACCTCGTTGTAGATGGCCTCGTAATGCGCAGTTTCCCCGCGCAGCAAAACGCCCAGGGTAATGACCGCGTCCACATGGCCACTCGCTGCTGCTTTGCGCGCTGCCAGGGGGATTTCCCAGGCTCCGGGCACGCGGATCACCTGCACATCGCGACGGGAGGCGCCGCTGCGGTAGAGCCCGTCCAATGCTCCCTGTAAAAGGCGATCGGTGATGACTGCGTTCCAGCGCGAAACTACCACAGCAAAGCGCATGCCGTGCGCGGTCAGATCGCCTTCCACTGCTACCGGTTTGCCCTTGTGGGGATCGTCCCACTCCCAGAAGGCGATGGAGTGACCGGGAGCCGGTTCTACGATGAACAGGCGGGCCTTCCAGTGGGTTTCCGTCACGGCGCTTATCCGATGTTCTGTTTCCTGCTCGCCCCAGTTGTGGGTCATCCAATCGCGGGCCACCGCCTGCACCGCCTCGAGGCCGGTCACTTCCACCATGATCTCTGACGGGGAGGGCGCAATGCCATCGGCAAACTCGAGATTCCCGAGCGGCGCAAGGAACGAGACCCCGCGGCTCAACTCTTCTTCCCATCCCCGGCCGCCCTCAAATCCCAGTGCGGAGAAGAAGCTGGCCAGCTTGGCGTAGGCCTCGGGCATGCCTGCCGGACGCACGATTGTGATCCCTTTAATCATCCTCTTCTGACTGTACCACCGGCACTTTGTTAGACTCACACCTTCGCCCCCCGGAGTGGATTGACATGGTTTTGGAGAATATTCGCTACGAACTGCGACCGCCGATTGCGGTGGTCACCATTGACCGGCCCAAGGTTCTCAACGCGCTCAACCGCCAGAGCATGACGGAGCTGGAGCAAGTCTTCCTTGACATTCAGAAGAACGCTGAGGTGCGCGCCGTATTGCTTACCGGCGCAGGGGAAAAGGCCTTTGTTGCCGGTGCGGACATTGGGGAGCTGGCTTCGCTTTCCCCTCTGGAAGGGGAACGGCTCGCGGCCCGTGGGCAGGGCATTTTTCATCTGGTCGAGAATTGCGGCAAGCCAGTGATCGCCTGCATCAACGGCTTCGCCCTGGGCGGCGGCTGCGAGCTGGCGCTGGCCTGCACCCTGCGGATTGCCAGTTCCACCGCCCGCCTGGGACAACCTGAGGTAAAGATTGGCATTATCCCCGGCTATGGCGGAACCCAGCGCCTGCCGCGCCTGATCGGCAAAGGGGCTGCGCTCAAGATGATTCTCACCGGCGAGGCCATCAGCGCGGCGGAGGCCCTGCGGCTGGGCCTGGTTGACGAGGTGGTAGAGCCGGGCCAGCTATTGCCGCGCGCCGAGCAAATCGCCCAGACGATTGCCGGGATGGCGCCGCTCGCTGTCCGCGACTCCATCCGGGCGGTGAATTCCGGGTACGATCTGCCGCTTGCGAGCGCTCTTGAACTGGAGGCTTCGCTTTTTGGCCTGGCTTGTTCCACCAGCGACAAGGCGGAAGGCGCACGAGCCTTTCTCGAGAAGCGCGTTCCAAATTGGAGCGGAAAATGAACCACGCTCACCAACCGGTACGCGCACACTCGGCGGCAATCCGGTGTTCCGCTTGCTATGCTTGATTTTGTGGCTCGGCCGCAACCTGCTCCCTTCCCGATAGGCCGGCAACGGCGCTTATTATTCCCGGCTATCCAGCTCGCCTTGTTATGCGCGCTTCTGCCCGGCGTTACTGGCTGCCGGAACGCAGCGCAGACCTCTGCGCCTACCCGCGCAGAGGTGCGGCAGGAACGCCGAGCCGAACAGAGCAAGATGGACACGGCCCGGCAGGAATTGGAGCAGATTCCGCCACCATCCAAGAATCGTTATTTGAGCGTGCGCACCAGAGAGGCTTACGGCAATCCGTTTCTGGTGGTCCATCCTCAGACCGTTACCCTCAATATCCTCTATCGTGACCAGGATCCCAATGGGTTCAACGGCGGGGGCCTGCTGCGCCCGGTGAAAGCCCGCAAGCAGGAGATCGACGTGCGGATTGCTGATTTGCCCCAGGCACTCGCCTCTCTTGCCCCCGATGTCTGGCCCTATGGCCGGGTAGTTGCGATCGAAGAGTCGCCCACCGCGCCCAAAACCGAACGCGTCGCCATCCGGCGCAACGTCGAGGCCACTATCCAGATCCTCAACGACCTTGGGGTCGTAGTGGACGAATGGACGGGGTCGAACGGCGCGCTGTTACGCTAGGGTCTTGTCTGCGTCCATCCATCCCGTAGCGCTGGCTGTGTTCTGCGGCTGCTTTCTGCTGGTTACCGGCGCTGGGTTCTGGGCTGTACGCTGGCGGCGATCGGACGTCGACAGTCCAGGTCTCGATGAGTGGGGCCTGGCGGGGCGCAAGTTCGGCACCCTGGTCACCTGGTTCCTGATCGGCGGAGACCTCTACACGGCCTACACCGTCATTGCCGTGCCCGCTGCACTGTTTGGGGCCGGCGCGATTGGCTTCTTCGCCATTCCTTACTGCATTATGAGCTATCCCCTCATGATGCTGGTGCTGCCGCCGCTCTGGCGGATATGCCATCGAAACAGTTACATAACCCTGGCGGACTATGTGCGCGGGCGCTACCAGAGCCGGTGGCTTTCGGTCGCCGTGGCGGTTACCGGAATTCTAGCTACCATGCCCTACATTGCACTGCAGTTGATCGGCATGCGCGAGGTCATTGCCGCCCTCGGCATCCGCGGGGAGTGGCCGTTGATTGCGGCCTTTGTGATTCTCGCGGCTTACACGTACTCGAGCGGCCTGCGTGCGCCTGCGCTGATCGCCATCGTGAAGGATGTGATGCTCTACATCATGGTGCTGGCGGCGGTGGTTATCATTCCCATGCGGCTGGGCGGCTACGGACACGTGTTCGCGGTGGCTTCTTCTGCACTGGCCCAGCACTCGCCGCCGGCTTCGATTATCCTGCGTCCTGCGCAGTACACGAGCTATGCCTCGCTTGCCCTGGGATCGGCGATGGCGCTCATGCTTTATCCGCACACGATCACAGGCACGCTTAGCGCGGGCAGTGATCGCGTGATTCGCCGCAATGCCGCCCTGATGCCGGCTTACAACCTGCTGCTTGGCTTGATCGCGTTGCTCGGCTACCTGGCGATTGCCGCTGGTGTCCACACCGCGGATACATCGAGTGCGGTTCCGTTGCTGTTGACGACTGTCTTCCCTCCCTGGTTCGCCGGCTTTTGTCTGTCGGCGATTGCCATCGGAGCGCTGGTGCCGGCGGCGATCATGTCGATTGCCACCGCCAATCTCTTCACCCGCAATCTTTATGGAGAGCTGGTTCATCGCTCGTTCTTCTCCGCAGGCATGACCGGCGGACAGGAAGCAGCCATGGCAAAAGTGGTCTCTCTGGCGATCAAGTTGGGGGCGCTTGCGTTTGTTCTGCTGGTGCGGGCTCAGTTTGCGATTGAGCTGCAATTGCTGGGCGGGGTGTGGATTTTGCAGGTGTTTCCGGCGGTTGTGGGCGGTCTTTTTTCTCGCTTTTTTCATGGGCCGGCGTTGTTGTGGGGATGGCTCGCCGGCATGGCTACGGGCACGGCCATGGTCGGTTCGCTGGGACTCAGGAGCTCGATCTATCCGCTGCATTTTGCTGGACACGTCTATGGGGTGTACGCTGCGTTGCCCGCGCTCGCGCTGAATTTGGGGGTCGCGGCGGTGGTTTCGCTGATGATGAAGATCTCGGGCAGGGCCGCGGCGGAGGATTTGACGGCGAGTGTCGCGTAGTTGAGATGCGTCCATGGGCCTACGAAGAAGTTTTGCAAGGAACAGCTCTATCCTGACCACGGACCCTGGGTGCCCCATATCTCGCTCGTTTTTCGCGAGATGTGGGATTCCACTGCTCTATCCTCGCAACATCGGAGTTTGCTTCGTCCTTGAAGGCCAACGGTCAAGACCCGTGGAATCCCATATCTCGCGAAAAACGAGCGAGATATGGGGCACCCAGGGTCCGTGGTCAGGATAGATCCAGAAAAGAAGGAGCGACGAATGAGTGAAAAGCAAATTGGACTCGTTGGGCTAGGGGCCATGGGCTTGGGTATGGCCAAGTCATTGCGGCGGGCGGGTTACAACGTTCATGTGTTCGACGTTCGCCGCGAGGTGGCCCTGGGTTTCGCTGCGGAGGGTGGAGTGGTCTGCAGCAGTCCGGCAGAGATGGCTACGACGTGCGACGTGGTGATCAGCGTGGTGGTCAATGCGGCGCAAACGGAGGCTGTCTTGTTTGGCGACGGTGGCGCGGCGGCAACCATGAAGGCCGGCAGTGTTTTCGTGATGTGCTCTACGGTCGATCCCGGCTGGTCGATCGGGCTCGAGAAACGCCTGGCAGAGAAAGGCATCCTGTACCTCGATGCGCCGATCTCCGGCGGAGCAGCCAAGGCTGCAAAGGGCGAGATCACCATGATGACGTCGGGCCATCCCGATGCATATGCGAAGGTAGGGAGCGCTTTCGATGCTATGGCGGCAAAAGTCTATCGCCTTGGCCCGGCGGCCGGAATTGGGAGCAAGGTCAAGATCATCAACCAGCTTCTTGCAGGCGTACATATTGCGGCGGCCGCAGAGGCGATGGCGCTCGGTTTGCGCGAAGGAGTGGACCCAGCGGCTCTCTATGATGTGATTACCCATAGCGCCGGCAACAGCTGGATGTTCGAGAACCGGATGGCTCATGTGCTGGCCGGCGATTACACTCCGCTTTCGGCGGTGGACATCTTCGTCAAGGATCTCGGCCTGGTTCTCGATACTGCCCGCGCCAGCAAGTTTCCTTTACCACTCGCCAGCACCGCACACCAGATGTTCCTGCAAGCCTCGAGCTCCGGTTATGGACGGGAAGATGATTCAGCCGTGATCAAGATATTTCCGGGAATCGAGTTGCCTGCTCATGCATGACTGCTGACGCGGCGCCGCTAGCGTCTCTCCCCACCTAATGACAAAGGCGGGGGATGAGGGTTTCCATTGGGGATCGGTTGCAGGGATCCCAGGTCTCAAAAGCGAGACCTGGGGCACCCTTCGATTTCACCCTTCGACTTTGGCGAGGGCACGAGCTTTGTCACTCTTCAGGCGGAGAGCCTGCCCCGGCGTGCCGTGGGATCTGCGGTTTCATTACGGCGTCTCTATTGATCGCGAGATTTAAGGCGTGGCGAACAAGTGGTGGAAAATGGATCGGCGAGGAATGTTCCTGCGATTCCAGAGACAATGACTGTTCCGTCAGAGGTAAAGCGGGCGGAACGAAATTCACCATCCGGAAGCTGGTTGAGCCTTTTCCAGCTTTTTCCACGATCGCCACTGGCGTACACACCTGTGAGGGAGGTCACGATTTCTCGATTTGGTCTCGACGGGTCAACCTCTATGCTGAAGGCTCGAATGTCGGGGCCCGCCTCATCACTCTCACGGTGCAATAGAAACTGCGCATGCGTCACCCTCTCGACCACATCTGCGCTTATCGGATTGTAGACACCCCAACAGGCCGCTAAATGCGGGCCGCCCACCATGCTGATCCCCTGGATCGCTGAATCGTCACCCACTCCATCGATGCGCGTCCACTTTTTCGTTTGAGGGTGAAAACGGAAGGCTTGATCCCCGGTTCCTACATAGAGAGAACCTGGGCCTGGATTTCTTTCGTTGGCAAATTGCATGGAAAGAATATCCATTTCGGTGGGAATCGGGGGCAGGGGTCCGTCTTCGATCCATGAGCCATCGCGGCCTTTGTGATAGGTGAAGATTTGCGGTTCCAGGTCAAAGTAACCGTAACTGACCGCCATGGCCCTCCCATTGGGCGTTATCTTGACGGCGCCTGCGGTGACAGGATCACCTTTTGCTTTTGGGATGGTCACCATGGGATCTGTTTCCTGCACCCTGGGTCCACGAATGGATATCACAACGGCATCAGACTTACCGGACTGCGGCAAGATCTGGAAGGCTCCCTTCTGGGTCGTAATCACAAATTCAGTTCCACCGGGAGACACGGCTAATCCGTTGCGTTCGCCCTCACCGATGTCCGCATTAAAATACGCCGCACCTACCCGCGCGACCTGGGTCCAGGTTTTTCCACGGTCGGTTGATTTCGATATGTATAGAGCTCGGTCCTGAGCGGGAACCCTGCTGCTTAGATCTGCGGTGAGCCCCCACACGACATTGCGATCTTTAGCCTTAGGATCCGGATCGCCGGCCATGGCTTCCAGAAAATGACTTCCGAACTCGTGGCTTCCGGGAAGATCGGTCACTTCGTGGATGTGACAACTGTCCGAAGCCGGAGGCAGGTTGATCTTTGCTTCAGCGTGTTGAGAGACCTGGCCCCATGCCATCACGGGGACGGCTATCCATGGAAATAAGAACTTCGGCTTCAATTCCCCACCGTCCCACATGCGGCCTGGATGGAACTCACGCTCATTGTAGCGGAGAGGTGGTCACTTCTCGCAGGGGAGGGAAAGACTGATGGTGAGGCCGCCTTGCGGACGGTTTCGCGCCCGAACTTCCCCGTGATGGAGGCGCACGGCGCGGTCCGCGATCGCCAGGCCGACGCCAAAGCCCCCGGTGTCCTGCTGTCGCGCAGCGTCTACACGATAGAAGGGGCGGAATATATTTTCCAGCTCCGCCTCCGGGATGCCTGGCCCGGAATCGGCCACATCGAGCGTGACCATGCGCACCCCAGCACGTTCTTCGCAACGAATCTTCAACTCAACCACCGTGTCCTGACGGGTGTAACGAATGGCATTGCGCACGATATTTTCAATGGCACGATAAATGAGTTCCTGATTGCCCTGAACGGTGCATTCCGAGTGCTCCAGCACCTGGATCTTGCAGCATCGTTGCTGAGCCTCGTATTCCGCATCGGGCAGCAGCTCTTCGACCAGCCCATGCAGCGTGAATTTGTCCGGATGGCTGGAGGCGTTGGTCGATTCCATGGAGGACAAGCGAAGCAACTGGCCAATCAACAGGTTCAGGCGCCCTGCTTCGCGGTCGATGCGCTGCAAATGCTCCTGCATGGACGCGGGTGCTTCTTCGCGCGCCAGTTCGAGAGCAACGCTGAGACGAGCAAGCGGGGATCGCAATTCGTGGGAGACGTCACGCACCAGTATCTTTTGTGCTCCGACCAGCCGCTCGAGCTGCTCTGCCATGTAGTTGAAGTCGTGAACCAGCCCTTGAATTTCGTCTCCGCCAAAGATGCGTTCTTCACCGTCTGGTTTGGCAACACGCGTGGCCAGCTCTCCGTTAGCCAAAGCTCGCGCCGCGACGCGCAAACGGCCGATGGGACGGACGAGCAGGAGAACAAGGACAAAGGTGGTGATACCGAAAACCACGATGGCCACGGGCAACTGGGGAAAGGCGAAAAAGAGCAGCTCGCGCAAACCATGGGAGCTGGCAGCGTGGTGGCGGGTCAGGAGAAAAAAGTAGTGGCGGCCGCCGGCAGATTGGATCGCTGTGGTCCATAAATTTTCGTCGCCCACCAGGGTTGAATGGGCCCCGGGGTCTCTGTTCACATTGGCCAACACGCCGGCGGCAGCGGAGGAAGTGTTCGCTTCACATAGAAAGTGAGTTGGTGTGTCGGCAAGATAGATGGTCTGGCGCAGCGATGCGGCAAACTGTTGCAGCCCCGCACAACCGCCAGCTTCGTATGCATTCGCGGCCGCGGTCGCCGCGCTGGGCAGGGTGGTGTTCAACACTCCCATGATTTCGTTAGGCCGCACAAACTGGCGGCGCAGGATCAGCACGGTCGAGATCAGAAACGTCAAGCTCTGCGCGATCCAGAAACCGAGGAAAATCTTGGCGAACAGTCCTCGCATTGGCTATCGATCTCCTGCAAGTTTGCGGGGAGCCGGCACCGCAAGCTGGTATCCAACGCCGCGGATGGTCTTGACCTTGTCTCCGAAGTTATCAGCGGCATCCAGCTTGTGACGCAAGCGGCTGACGTGCATGTCGAGGCTGCGATCGAAGGGATGAAATTTACGGCCCAACACAGTTTCCGCAAGCTGCTCCCTGGCGACGACTTCGCCGGCGCTGCGCATGAGGGCTTGCAGCAGTCCGAACTCTATGTCTGTCAGGTCTAGTTGCACCCCGCCGCAGCGGGCCACCCTGGCGGCGGTATCCAGCTCCAGACCTTGCACAGTGAGGAAGTCTCCAGCGGCCGCCGGCGCCTCTGCGCTTCCGCTTCTGCGCAGGATGGCCCGAATCCTGGCCAAAAGTTCGCGGGGATTGAACGGCTTTGGGAGATAGTCGTCGGCCCCGATCTCCAGGCCTACGATACGGTCCACGTCTTCTCCGCGTGCCGTGAGCAGGAGCACACTCATGGGGGAGGCTGCGGCGCGCAATCGCCGCAGCACTTCAAAACCATCCAGCGCGGGAAGCATTACGTCGAGAAGCATGATGGAGTAGTTTCCGCCGAGAGCCTTCGCCAGGCCGGTCTTGCCGTCATGGGCAGCGGTGACCTTGTAGTCGTGGCGGCCCAGGTAGTCGCTCAGCATCGCGCAAAGCTCGACGTCATCGTCGATAAGAAGAATGGGCTCCATGCCGTTGTCTTTCTGCCACTTCCGAGAGTACGCCGAGCGGGCTGATATGAGGGGGCGGAAATGTAACAAATTGTCACAGCGGGGTGACATTCCTTTACCAAGAATTACGCATCGTGACCGCATTGCCATCCTTGGCGGTGTCTTCTGAAGGTGGCCTACTTCAGGAGTGTGCAATGCAAAGTTCAGTCGCAGGATTACGATCGGTGGTGTTGCTGTTGTGTGTGAGCTTCTTTACAGCCACCCAATTGCTTGGGGTGGCGGCGAATGGATCCCTGCACGGCGCGGTGACCGACCCTTCGGGAGCTCGCGTGGTCAAAGCTACGGTCTCGGTGCAAGATGCGGATGGACACACGGTGGCGGTACTGAGCGGGGCCGATGGTACTTACGTTTTCCCTCAGCTCACACCGGGTACGTACGTCATCACCGTGGCCGCTCCGGGTCTTGCGCTGGCCCAGGCTCAGAGTGTGACGGTTGCGGCGGGACATGCTACGGTCTCGAATCTTCCTCTGATCATCGCTGTTGACCAGCAACAGGTCACCGTAAGCGACCAAGGTGCGGGCCTCGATACCAGCCCTGACAATAACTCCAGCGCGATCGTGATCAAGGGGAAGGATCTGGACGCGCTTTCGGACGACCCTGATCAATTACAGGATGAACTGAATGCGCTTGCCGGGCCGGCAGCCGGCCCCAATGGCGGCCAGATCTATATCGACGGGTTTACGGGCGGACAGTTGCCTCCGAAATCGTCGATCCGCGAAATCAGAATCAACCAAAATCCTTTTTCTGCGGAATACGACAAGCTGGGTTACGGCCGCATTGAAATATTGACCAAGCCGGGCACGGATCGCTTGCACGGAATGATCATGGTCAGCGGTAACGACTCCGCCTTTAACTCGCTCAACACGTTTGTGACCAGCGAACCACCGTACTACTCCACTTTCTTTCAAGGCAATGTCAGCGGCTCGTTCAACAAGAGCTCATCCTGGTTTTTGAGTGGATTTCGCCGGGACAACAATGCGAACTCCATCATCAATGCGCAGTTGCTCGATCCTACGGGCACAAGTTACAACTACGCGGCGGCGGTCGCCAACCCACAATCGCGCATGGATCTGAGCCCTCGCCTGGACCTTCAGATCACACCCAGCAATACCCTGACTTTGCGGTATATGTATGACCGGCAAAAGAGCTCTAACAACGGAGTGTCACAGTTTGCGTTG
>Ga0182024_10015772_pt1 | contig 14413 bp, 12 predicted proteins | sample P32metaG_FD_120480 | JGI IMG/M metagenome (GOLD analysis project Ga0182024, IMG submission 120480) | Permafrost microbial communities from Stordalen Mire, Sweden - P3-2 metaG (Illumina Assembly) | ecosystem: Environmental > Terrestrial > Soil > Wetlands > Permafrost | place: Sweden: Stordalen... | reverse complement strand
GGCCTCGGCCGAAATGCGCGGGTCGGCCCGCAATATGTCGACGGCGCGCTTCAGTTCCTCCGCGGACAAAGGGTCGAGCGGATGTGGGCGAAGAGATCCTGACGAGACAGTCGGTTCCATGTCTGTGTCGTAGCACCCCGTCCGGCTGTTCGCCCGACCCGGCTGCACAGCGTGGCCGCCCCGACCGACGACACAACCGTCGGTGGCCGCCAACCGGACGCTGCTGACGGCGCGGGCGGGACCGGGTGACGATTGCGACGCGACCGGCCGCGAGCACGACGGTGCGCCGTAACGTGTCGCACATCCGACGCGGGCAACGACGACGTCGACATCGATCCGCCGGTCGCGCCCGTCGGTCGCGGCCGTCGGTGATGAAGTCGCGACCGGTCGAGATGTTCCGCGACGTCTCTGGTCGACTGGCCAGCAATGTCCGTGCGTCGCGAATTGCGTGGTTCGCAAGCGGGCGCCAGCCTGTGCGACGACGTCGCGACCTGATGATGGCAGGTCGGGCCGGACGCAGGTCGAGTGGAGGCCGACGTGGGTGGGGCGACGAGCCCAACTTTGGTGATCCTGGCCGCCGGATCGGGGTCGCGGTTCGGCGGGCCGAAGCAGCTGGTCGAGGTCGGCGCGCACGGCGCGGCGATCATGGACATCTCGTTGGAGCGGTCTGCGGCCGCCGGGGTTCAGCGTGCGGTGATCGTCGTCGCGCCTGGGATGGAACCGCTCGTTCGTGCCCATCTCGACAGCATGCGCCGCGCCGCGCGGGTGGACCTTCCGGTGGAATTGGTTGTGCAGCCGATCCTTCCAGGACGTTCGGGGCCGTTGGGGACCGCCGACGCGGTGCTCGCCGCCCGTGCGGCGATCGATGGGCCGTTCGTCGTCGTGAACGCCGACGACGTGTATCCAGCCGACGCGTTCGAGATGCTGGTCGCCCATCTGCGCGCCGGCCCCCAACATGAACATGCCATGGTCGCGTTCCGGGTCCGGGCCACGCTCACCGCACGTCGTCCGGTCTCGCGCGCGCTGATCGATGTCGATCCTGCCGCCGAGCTCGTCGCGATTCGTGAAGGGACCGTGCTGCGCGTCGGGGATGGTCTTCGTTTCGAGTCGGGCTCGGCGGGACAACCGTTGCGCGGAGACGAGTATGTCTCGATGAACATGTGGGCGTTGCGCGTCTCGGTGTTCGACGCCCTCGCCGACGCGGTCGGCGAGTTCGTGGCCGGACACACAGCCGGTGAGATCTTCCTTCCTGACGTGCTCGGGTCGATGGTGGCATCAGGTACGACGGTGCGCGTCTTCGTCTCGGAGAGCAGGTGCGTCGGGGTGACGCACCGCGAAGATGTGGCGGTCGTGCGAGGCATGGTGTCATGACCAGCCTCGCGGCGGTCGGAGCCATCGCGAACGAGTTCGCGTTGTCCGGCCCGGTGGATTCGGTCCGGCGCTACGGTGCCGGTCACATCAACGAAACGTTTCTGGTCGCGACGCCACGCCGCGACTACATCGTGCAACGGATCAACCGCACGGTGTTTCCGGCGCCGCAACGGCTCATGGACAACGTGATCGCCGTGTCGGCGCATCTTGGTGGTCGGCTCGTCCCGCAGCTCGTTGCCGCCCGCCGGGGCGGATGGCTGGTCTGCGCGGGCGACGACGTCTGGAGGGCATGGATCCGACTGTCGGGCGCCGCGACGATCGGGCAACCAACACCGGCACGGGCGGCCTCGGCCGCGCAGCTGCTCGGCCGATTTCATGGCGCACTCGTGGATCTCGATCCTTCTTTGTTGCACGAGACGCTGCCCAACTTTCACGATCCGGCGCGCCGACTCGCGGGGTTGCGCGAGGTCGTCGACGCGGATCCGTGCGGCCGCGCCGACGGTGTCGGCGCCGAGATCGCGGCGCTGTTCGCCGCGGCGCGACTGGTCGGGATGGCCGAAGAACTCATCGCTTCGGTTCCGTGCCGTGTCGCACACAACGACGCGAAGCTCGACAACGTCGTGTTCCGAGACGGCGAGGCAGTCTGGCTCGTCGATCTCGACACGGTGATGCCGAGCGCGTGGTTCTGGGACGTCGGCGACTTGGTCCGTACCGCGTGTACCCGTGCAGCCGAGGACGACGCGCGACCCGGTCGCGCGGTGCTGGACCCGGCGCTGTACCACGCGGTCCTCGACGGCTACCGCGACGGGTTGTCGACCGGCGTGTCGCCGGCCGACAGCGAGGTCGAAGCGCTGCACCTGGCCGGCGCGATCGCCACCTACGAGCAGGCGTTGCGGTTCTTGACCGACTGGATCGCCGGCGACGTCTACTACCGCACGTCGCGTCCCGGCCAGAACCGGGACCGAGCTCGCGCCCAGCTTGGGCTGCTCGAGTCGATGCCAGGTACGGTCGGATGGTGAACGGTCTTCGGGTACTCGACCGCGCGGCGCTGCCCGCGATCGCTGCGCTGTGCCGTCGCGGCATTCCCGAACCGCCGACCTTCGACGAGCTCGACGATGCCCTCTTCGCCGCCGAACAGCCCGCGATCCTTCGCGGCGATCCGCAAATCGGTGTGGTCGCGACCGTGACCGGCGCCGCCGGCGCGTACGTCCGGCTGCTCGTTGTCGACCCCGACGCACGGGGCCATGGCCACGGTCACACCTTGATGCGCGCCGCCGAAGCCGACGCCCGCGCCGCGGGCCGACGATCGGTCACGATCGGCGCGGACGCGCCGTTCTTTTTATGGCCGGGCGTTCCGAGCGGCGCGACTGCGATGCTGTGTCTGGTCGAACGTCATCGTTACACACGTGTCGAAGCCAACTTCGACATGACCGTCGACCTGGCCGCGATCCCCGACGACCCAGGTGGTCACTCGTTGGCGACGCCGGACGACCATGATGAGCTCGAGTCGTGGATGGCGACCCATTGGCCCAACTGGAAAGCCGAGGTGCTGCGCGCGCTGGGGAAGGGCAACCTGATGATCGCGCGTGACGACGTCGGGATCAGTGCGTTCTGCGGCTTCGAGGTGAACCGTGCCGGATTCCTCGGGCCGGTCGCGGCGCGACCCGATCTGATCGGACGACGCGCGGGTCGGCCCGTCCTCCTCGGCGCGCTGCACGAGCTACGCGGTCGCGGTCGCGACCACATCGAGGTCACCTGGGTGGGCCCCGTCGTTCCGTACGCCCGTGTCGGTGGCCGTGTCTCGAGCGTGTACTTCGTCTACCGCCGAGAACTGCGATGAACCTGCTGCCCCGCCCTCGAGTCGTGGATGTCGGCGACCGGCGGACCACGAACCGCGTCGTGTCGGAACGCATCGACCCGTCACTGCCGGCCGAAGGTTACGAGCTGCGGATCCGGGACGAAGGTGTCGAACTTATCGCCGGCGACGACGCCGGCCGCTTCTACGCACACGCCACCCTGGCGCAAGTTGCTCGCCTGCACGACGGAGCGGTACCGATCGGCACGATCCGGGACCATCCCGATCTCCCGGTCCGCGCGGTGATGCTCGACGTGTCACGCGACAAGGTCCCGACCATGCAGACCCTGCACGATCTCATCGACCGTCTCGCGTCCTGGAAGGTCAATCAGGTTCAGCTGTACACCGAGCACACCTTCGCGTACCGAAATCACACCGACGTGCATGCCGCCGCGAGTCCCTTGACCGCCGACGAGATCGTCGCCCTCGACGCGTTCTGTCGCGACCGGCACATCGAGCTCGTTCCGAACCAGAACTGCCTCGGGCACATGAACCGCTGGTTGTGCCACGACCGGTACCGAGCGCTCGCCATCGCTCCCGACGGTTTCGTCGACCCGTACGGCCTCGGCCACGCCGCGATGACACTCGATCCGGCGCTGCCAGGTTCGCTGACGCTCATTCGGGAGCTCCTCGCCGAGCTGCTTCCGCTGTTCTCCAGTCGGCGTGTCCACATCGGCCTCGACGAGACATGGGAGCTGCCGCGTGAACGTCTCGGTGAGTACTTCGACTGGATCGCGACGCTGCGCGCCCTTCCCGAACTCGCCGACCGCGAGGTCATCATCTGGGGCGACATGTTCTCAGGTGACGCCGAACTCGTCGGACACGTTCCCGACGGGGTGACGGTCTGCGAATGGGGCTACGACGCCGACTACCCCTTCGACGAACGCACCGCGCTCCTCGCCGCGGCGGGCATCCCCTTTTGGGTTGCGCCCGGGACTTCGAGCTGGCTCAGCATCGCAGGACGTGTCACCAACGCGATCGAGAACTGCCGTCAGGCGGTCAAGGCCGCACTCGCGCACGGTGCGGCCGGGTTCCTCAACACCGATTGGGGCGACCGTGGCCATCTGCAACAGCTCCCGATCAGCGAACCGGGCCTCGCGTACGGCGCGGCTGTGTCATGGTGCCTCGACACCAACGCGGACATCGATCTCGCGGCTGCGCTCAGCGTCCATGCGTTCGACGACCCGACCGGCGAACTCGCGTCGGCGCTGCTCGCGATCGGCGACGCACACCGCGAGCTCACCCCCCAGGTCCCGAACCATTCGATCCTGGTGCTCCATCTGTACTTCCCGCAGGTCAGGGTCGGTCACGGGTTGACCACGGGCATCACCGCCGAGGAGCTCGACGCGGTCGAACGTCGCCTCGCCGCGGCTCGCGACGCAATCGACCGGGCCCGTCCCCGACGGCCCGACGCCGTGCAGCTCGCCGACGAGCTGCACTGGACCATCGACGTGATGGCGCTCCTCGTCGACGACGCACGAGCGCGCATCGCCGGAGACGGTTCTGTCGGGTCCGTCCCCGAAGCTCAGCGCGCCGAATTCGCCGATCGCGTCGACACGATCATCGATCGTCACCGCGCGTTATGGCTCGCGCGTAACCGCCCCGGAGGCCTCGCCGACAGCGTCGCATGGCTCGACAATCTCCGTGCCGCATACCTCACCGGACAGGCCGACCCAACCTGGGGCGGCTGGCCGACCCGTTTCACCTGAACCGGGCGACCTGCAGCGCAACCGGCACAGGACACCGCGACGCGATCGTGCCGGCGCTTCAGTCGACGTCGGTCGAATCGCGGCGCGGTTCGCGTTCGAGTTCATCGCTGACGGTGCCCGTGAGTTGCACGTTGAGGACGGCGCCGAGCAGCACCGCGTAGACGGCGAGGTACGTGCCGATCATCACGATCACCGCGTCCGCCAACGCTCCGTACACGGCGGCGTATCGGCTCGAGAACCTGAGGTAGGTGCTGAACCCGACGACCACCACAGCCAGGCCGCACGCAGCCGCGATCGAGCCGGGGAGTATCGGTCGCAATCCCATCTGGCGTCCGATCGAAAATCGGTACAGTCCGGCGATCGCGGTCGCGACGAACACCAACATGACCGGGATCCCGACGGCCGCGGCGACGGCCGCGGGCACATGGGTGAGCGCACCGGATATCCCGGCGCCAACGAACGCGAGTGCGCCGAGCGCGATGACCGTCACGAACGCTCCCACGAATGCTCGGCCGCGCGCGTCGACATAGCGTTCGGGGCGCAGGCCGTACGCGGTCCGGATGGCGCGCTCAAGGTTGTAGACACCGCCCGATGCGCTCCAGATCGCCAAGATGAGCGACACCGCCAAGCCGGCCGACAGGCCGACATGGTCGGCTGCGGCGACCCGATGCAACTGGACGCTCAGGATCGATCCGAACGACGACGGCCCTGCCCGAGCGAGGCCGCCGAGATCGTTGGCGACGTGGCTGGGATTCACGACGAGACCGAAGATGTTCACCGCGGCGATCGCGGTCGGGAACGCCGCGATGACCAACCAGAAGGCGGCTCCCGACGCGGTGAGACCGACCTGTTCCTCACCCTGTTCCCGGATCACCGAACGGGCCAGACCGACCAGGGCCGCGCCCCGACGGTGACGGGACGCCACCTCCGACATGCGGCGGTCGACGGACTGTTCGGCGTCGACGATCTCGGTGTCGACCTTGGTCAGGTCCTGTTCGGTCCGACGCGGTCCTGACGTCACGAGGCCTCGAACGTGTGGTCCGCGGCCGCGACATCGACGCCCTCGCCGCGGGTTGCGAAACGGTCGGGCAATGAGGCAGCGATCTTCGTCCGGGTCTGCAACGTTGCCGTCCCTGAGCGTCGTGGGTGCGGGGTTCGATCACGTCGCCGGTTCGGACGGCGATCGGCCGGACAGTGTCGTTGTGCGGCAGATGCCGCCATCTCCCGCGCCGCACCGACCGGTTCGCCCGCCCGGAGCATCGCGGCCGGCATCGCAACGTCATGGGCGGACGACGTGAGCGTACTTTGGACCCGCCCCGCGTCGATCCGCGCCGTCGCAGAGACACAGAACCCGACCTCCGTCCCCGCACGACCGGTCCCGACCTGCACCTGCGACCCTCGTCGGAGCCGACGCTCGAGCCAGCCGAAAACCCGACGGTCTGACCGGCCCGGCCGCGCGACACACCCGAGATCACGATGACCCGTCGCGTCGAACGCGGCCCGGTCAGTCTTCGTCGATGAGACGTTCGATCCGCGCCCGCTCGGCGATCACGCCTTCGAACCAGGCGTTCGCGGCGAGCCACGCGACGCCGGCATCGAATCCGTCTTCGGTCGCGATCTCGGCGCACCGTTCGATGAGATAGCCGACCATCGGATTCTCCGTCGCCGGCCACGGCGGCTCCGACGGAGACCGCAACCGAAGCGCGTCGAGTGGTCCCTGCTGTTCGACATACAGCCTGAGTCGATCCTTCCAGCGCGCGAGCGCGACCGTGTCACCGGCATCGCCGACCAGCAAGTCGATGATGTCGTCGTCAGAATCGCGACTCCCGAACTCGTCGAATTTGTCCTCAGGGCCGCCGGGTTCGGCGTTCCCGGGCGCCATCGACGAACCGAGCCGGACAAGGTCGTAGTCGGCGTCGTCGATCGCGTTGCGCGGCGGCCAGACGACGTTGCGATGATGGGTGGGGGCCAGAGAAATAAGCGACTCGTCGGTGTCGTCGGCGAGTTCGGGCGCGCTGTCCCGCCACGGATCGGTGAAGACCTGGATGAGGACCTTGCCGATGACGAACGTCGATTGCGACACGTAGTGCTTCGTGGCGTCGACCGTGGTGCTGAACAGGTCCCGTTCATGGGTGAGGACCTGCAGGTGTCCGTCGTACTTGCCGACGAGCACTTGCGTCCCAGCATGCACGCCGATCCGTTGGAGATGTTCGCACGCGAACCGCGGCGTCCGATTCGGGGCTTCGTACGCAAATTCCATGACGACCGCGGTCTTCGCCGCCCATCGGGCCAGCAGCCGTTGACGTCCGGGTGGAAGCGACGTGACGTCCCCGACGATCATCGACGTCAAGAACGGGCTTACCTCGTCGTCGAGGCGTTGCATCCAGCCGTGGCGGCACGTGTCGCACAGGCAGTCGACGGTCTGGTCGATCTCCTGGCGCAAACGGTCCACGGTGTCGTCCGAGCCGCGTTCCTTGGTCCACACGCCTAAACGGTCGGTGAAGAGGTGACACAGCCACTCGGGCCAGAGGTACTCCACCGACCGGGTCGGCCGGTCACAAAAAATGCATTGCCGGACATCACACGCCGCGCCGGCCCGCGACTCGGACGGGGCCGAATGCGTCGACAGGGACGGGCTTGCGCCGCGAAACCTACTCACCTCCAAGGTTCTCCGCCCTGTGCAGGGTGATCAGCCGCTCCCATGCACCCGACTCGGAGTCCAGGACTTCGACCATCGGGGCGGGCCGGTCGACGTTCGGTGACGCCGGAGCGACGGGTGGCGCTTCGACCAACGGGTCGTCGACGGGCGCTGCCGGCGTCGGTATGTCGCGTCCCGGTCTGGCGTTCCAGGACCCGACGATCCGCGAGTCACCGCGCGTCTCGAGGCCGCCGCGCCGCAGATCATCCCTCCACGCCAACGCGACCAGCCACACCACGATGACCCAAACCGCGGCGCTGAGCACCGTCACGAATCCGATGAGCGTTGAGGCCACACTCGATCGTCGCGTCCCTGCACGACCCCGGCCAGACGTGGGATCCCTTTTGACCGATATTTGACCAACGGGTGGGCTTGCCCGTCGCGTTGGTCGGCCAGAACCGGAACGGGCAGCCGTTTCGACGTCGTTGTGTGCCCCGACACCGAAGGCGGTTCGCGACTTGTCGTCGGATTTCGTAGCGTTTGTCCGGGACGCGTGGAAGACTGATATCGGGAGCGGCGGTCCGGGGGGTCAGGAGTGTCGGCGTGCTGGCTCGGATCGGGATCTGCGTCGCCTCCGTCGTCGCGGCGTCGGCGACGGTGTTGGTACCGATCGGCGTGTACGGAGACGGTGTCGCCGCGGCGGCGGTCAGGCGGGTCGATCCGCCAACGATGACCGCCCGTGGCGTCGGGCAGCCGTCACCGCCCGCGCCGGACGCGACCGCGAGCGTCCAGGCGGTCCAGGTCCGGTCGAGCTACGAGACCGCGACCCGCGTGATCTACCGCGACATCGGCCTGAGCGTCGCGTTGCCGGACGGACATGACCTGTGGCTGTTCGGCGACACGAACGTGTGGCAACACCAAAGCGGCCACTGGACGTCGAAACATTTCATCGACGGCAGCAGCGCCCTCGAAGCGCGCTACACGCGCGGTCAGGTCCCCCACGGCGGCGAATACCCAACAGGAACTCCCGCCCAGTTCATTCCGAGCCCCCGGAACGTGTACATGCCCGACGGCAGCGGACGGCTGTGCGTCAGAGGGATCGGGGACGCCGCGTTCGCGGCTCGTTGGCCAACCGGTGCGGCGGTGATGCCGACCGACACGTCCGACGTGCTCATCACCTACTCGGTGGTGTGTGTCACCTCTCCGCCCGGCGGTCCGCAGCAACAGGCCGAAGGCTGGGGGTACGCCCTGTACAACTGGCGCACCCGACATTTCGATCACGGACCCACCGACGTGTTCAAACCGCCCACCAGCGGTGCGCTGTTCCCAACGTCGGACACCTTCGGCTCGCCGGTGTTCGCCGACGGAAACGTGACGCTGTTCTCGTCGACGTGCACGGCGCAATACCTTGGCTGTGGCGGCGGACAGGTGTCCTCGGTCTCCGTGCCGGCCACGACCGCCGCGTTGGACAATCCGTCGTCGTACCAGTTGAACCAGCTCTCGACCGACGGTTCGGCGTCGTGGGCACCTCTGTCCATCTCGGTCGGGCGTTACGCCAGCGGGCTTCGCCTCATCGAGTGGACCACGATCGGCGGGACCTACGAGATCTTCTCCGCGGCGAGCGTCGCAACGCCCTGGCATCTCGACACCGCGGGCACGCTGCCGGGCTGCGAAACGCACACCGGCTTTTGTTTCGCGCTCGAAGGCCATCCCGAACTGAGCACACCGTCTCAGATCTTCGTGTCCTATGTCGATCCGAACTCCGGCCCGCTCGGCCACGTCGTGGTCAGCGCGGTCCCCGACTAGCACCGGCGATGGCATCCACCGCGTCGAGGACGTGACCGATGCGTGAGACGCACCGCTGGCGGCGCGTCGGGCGGGTCGTGTACTTCGTGGCGATGACGTTACTCACGGTTGCCGTCGTGTTGTTCTTCATCTACGGCGCGGTCGCGCTCGCCGGCGTCTGACCCGACGGGCAACGCCCGCCGGCCCAGCCCCACACCAGACAAGATCGGCCGTGCGGGCAGCGACCCCGCGTCGCGCCGTGGTTCCGAACATGGACGAAATCGGGGCGAACGCGGACCGACGAACGGCCGACCGGTCGGGTTGTCGCCACCGCCGACGTCGGTCGCATCCGAACCCGCACGGCAGATCGTCACGATGGTGCGCAACGTCCACGGTGGGCGACACAACAAACGGCGCCGATCACGGGTATCGCGCGACGTTTGTGCCCGGACGCCGACCGTTACCATGCACGGCGACGCCACGGAAGGCGTCGAGTGCCACCCTCCGAACGAGTCTTCCTGTTTCCTCGTCGGCGGCTGCACCGTTCTCATCACCACGCCTGTCCGGTGGTGAGAACGCGGCCCGCGACGGGCGTCGCCGCGCCGACGTCGACTTCCGTCACGATTCGGTCAAGGTTGCCCCACCGGCGTCGAGCAGCCCCGATGATCTGAGATGCTGCGCTCAGGCATTGCCGGCATCAAGGGGGGTTATGACACGCGGGTCGGGATGCGGGCGCCGTCGCGGCATGGCGCCGCTGGCGATGGGGCTCGCGGCGATGGGGCTCCTGGTCACGATGGGCGCGCCCACGCTCGTTTCCCCGGCGGGAGCCGCCGCGGTGAGAACCGCCGCCCACGACCGCGCCGGCGTGGTCCTGCGCGGCCGCACGGTCAAGCCCAAGGCGAAAAAGAAGAAGAAGGCCGCGACCTCCCGGCTCGGCAAGCGCGACTACGCCGAGTTCGCACTGTTGGCGCTCGCTCCGTTCGTCGTGATGACACTTTTCCTGCTCGCGTCGGGATATCGCCGCGAATCGCGGGCATCGCCCGGTCCGTAACGCACCGTTGCACATGCGGGGCGTCCGCCGCAGTCGTACGGCGCATTCGCTGAATCCCCTCAGCGTGCGACCGCGCCGGAAGCTCGGCACGGCGACGAGCCGGATCTGCACTGACCGCCCGTGCGACGAACGCACGAACGGCTTGTCGGATCGCCTCGAGGACCCGTTGCGCTCAGGTTTTCGTCACGTCCCCGGGACCCAGCGCGCTCGGATCGAGTTCCCGAGTTCTTGAGTTCGCGGGGTCGCGTTCGTGCAGCGCCGATGCCGGACCGCACGATTCGAGGTCCGGCATCGGATCGTCTCCGACGGCAGATCGGTTCCGGTCCGGTCGCGCTGTGCGCGTCACCCGAACTTGGCGGCCGTTCGGGTCGATGTCGTCGTGGCGACGAGGTCACGACCGTCGGAGCCGAAACCGACCCGACCTTTCGGCTCTCCGTTCACGGACCGCCCCGTGTCTCGCAGCGAACGGCACGCGTCGGTTCCGAGCTCGTGGCTCGATCGTGCTGACATCAGATGTGAACCGGTGACGCGACCGGTCAGCGGCGAACCACCCACCGACGTCGGCGGCGCAGGGCGAGCATCCCCCCGCCGGTGAGGCAGCTGAGGCCGAAGATGGCCGGGAACACGGCTCCGCTGCCGGTGAAGGGAAGCGTCTCAGTCGCTGCCGCAGGCGCAATCGAGGTCGTCGTCGTCGGAATGGTGCTGCCCTGCGGGACGACGGTCGACACGGTCGCGGGTCGCGTGGTGGACGTCGATTTCACGGTCGTCGGCGACACCTCGATCGACGTCGTGGTCGAACTCGACGTGGCGGTCGTCGCCGACACCTCGATCGATGTCGTGGTCGCCGCGGCGGTCGTCGTTGTCGGGATTGCCTGCGTGACCGGCGGCGCCATCGTGGTCGTCGTCGCGGTGGTGGTGGTCGCGCAATAACTCGATGCCGGTAGCGACGCCGATTGCGTGAAGTCCAAGCTCCGGTCGCTGTTCAGGATCGTCAGCGTGACGGTCCCGCTCGACGGGGCCGGGCCGCTGGCCTCCCAGATCTGGAGGGGTTGAGACAACTGGGTCGTCTTGAAGTGCGCGTCGACGATGCCGGTTGTCCCGGGAATCGTCGACGACACTTCCACGAAGTGGTCGGATGAGACGTTGGTGTTGAGCGACACCGACGCCGACCACTCGTAGCAGGTCTGCGACGTTGTGACGAACCCGGTATTCGCACCGGCCGGCAGCGCAAACGCCACAACGGTCACGGTCACGACCAAGGTGATGAGCCCGACTCGCGCGCTGGTGCGGCGAGCATTGTTCAGGATCCGATGCATGTGGTCCCTCCGGCCTGGCAGCCGCCCCAGCGGCAGGTTGGACAGACTTTTACGTACGTGCTGGGGCACACTAGGCATAACTCTTGTGTCGTATCAAAACGGTCGGTTCCCGGTGTCTTTTGTTCGACTCCGCTGTACTACTTAGCGCGGTATTACAAATGCTGAGCGCGCGTTATGTGGTATCTCGGTCTGTTGATCTGTGCGTGGGATCCGATGCACCGATTCGCCAACATGCTCGATGCCGCGTACCACATGCGGGTCGGCTGTCGGTGCGATCGTGGCCACGCGTTCGGGTTGGGGGGTTGCGACGGGGGACGTGTGGGGTTGACGTGCGGTCAGCCTACGCAGCCGGAGTCCGCGACGAGGGCATAGTACGAAAAATTCGGTTCGCCATGTGAGGTGATCCGACCGCACGCGCGATCGGCCAGCCCGATGCCGTGCGCGCGACTGCGGGCGGCTGGTTGTACGAAACGTGCGTTGCGCCTCCGTCGAGCTGCGCGGGGGTCGTGGCGCGGAAGGTTTCGGTGCTCAGCTCCCGACGATGGCTGCCAACGCGCGTTCGTAACCGACGGCACGCCGGCCGGTGCGCGACTCGCGGCGGTCGGCGGCCGCGCTCAGCCGCAGTCCGGCGTTGACTCCCAACCAGCGCAGCGGCTCGAATTCCCAGTCGCGACTGTGATGGTCGACCCATGCCAGCGCAGTGCGCTCGGTGTCGTGGCCCACGATGAGGTCGGTGAGCGTCCGTCCCGCGAGGTTGGTTGTCGTGACACCGTCGCCGACGTAGCCGCCGGCCCATGCCAAGCCGGTCGAACGGTCGAGACCGACGGACGGATACCAGTCGCGCGCGACGCCCAGGGGGCCGCCCCAACGGTGCGTGATCATGGCGTCGCGTGTTCCGGGAAACATGTCGTGCATGACGCGCGCGAGTTCGTCGAACACGGCGGGATCGCGGTCGAAGGCGGCCCGGGTCCGAGAGCCGAAGTGATACGGCGCGCCACGCCCACCGAATGCGATGCGGTCGTCGGCGGTGCGTTGCGCGTAGATGATGAGATGGCGGCCGTCGCCGATCGTCTCGCGGTGACGCCACCCGACCTGTTCCCAAAACGACGGCGGGAGCGGGTCGGTGGCGATGATGAACGAGTAGACCGGAATGAGCCGTCGTTGCAGCCCGGGGAGTTGCGGCGTGTATCCCTCGGTTGCCCGCACCACGATGTTGGCCCGTACGACACCTCGGTCGGTGACGACCCGTCCCGGCAGAAGGGCGCGGACGCGGGTCGCCTCGTGCACCGTCACCCCGCGGCGCCGGACGGCGTCGGCAAGTCCACGCGCCAAGCGCGCGGGTTGGAGCGCGGCGCAGTGCGGGGTGAACGCGGCGCCGAACACGTGGGCGCTACCGACGCGACGGGCGGCGTCTTCGGCGTCGAGCCACTGGACGTCGTGTTCGTCCATGCCCCAACGATGATCGGCTTCGACATGTTCTTGAAGTCGCGCGACGTGTGCCGGTGAGGTCGCGAGCATCAGCGTGCCGCCCCGCTCGAACGAGCAGTCGATCGACTCGTCGGCGCACGTCTGTTCGATGTCGTCGATCGCGCAGACCATCTGTCGGTGGAGCGCGATGACGCCGTCTCGCCCGCGCCGTTTGGCGGTGACGGTACGGGCACCGGCGAACAACGCCGACGCCCAGCCTCCGTTTCGACCCGACGCGCCGAACCCGCATGTTTCGGACTCGAGGATCCGGACGTGACATGTCGGTTCGGCCCGTGCCAGCGAATACGCCGTCCACAGGCCGGTGAAGCCGCCGCCCACGATCGCGACGTCGCAGGTCGCGTCTGCGGTCAGTGGACACTGAGGCGTGAGCGGTTCGGAGATCTGGTCGAGCCATAGGCTCCGGCTCCGGTAGCGCTCGTCGCCGACCATCGCGTGCTAGACGGGAGCTTCGAGGTCGAGTCGCGGCTGACGCGCCGCGGGCTCGTGGTCGGCGAGGTCGCCGAGCAGGTCCGATCGCTGCGCCGCGCACGACGGGTCGTCCCAGCGGTTCACCCACTGGGACGGGTCTTCGTCGAGGTTGTAGAGCTCGCCTTCGGTCCCGTCGTGCACCGTTCCCGGTCGGTAGCGGCTGCACACCCAGCCGTCGCGGGTGATCGTCCGCACGTGCACCTCGACTCCGAACAGTTCACTGTCCCACTCGGTGAGCACCCGCTCGAACCCGCGTGCGTCCGCGTCGACGTCGTTCACTGGCAGCGGATGGCCCTGCATCCAGTCTTCAGAACCCAGACCGGCGATGGTGGTGAACGTCGGGGCGAGATCGACGAGGCCGACGGGTCGCGTCACGACCGCGGGCGCGACACCTGCGTTCGGTGCGGGCCGCCAGATCATCGGGAGGTGCATCAGCGCGTCGACGTGGTACGGCCCCTTGAACAGCAGGCCGAAGTCGCCCTGCAGCTCACCGTGATCGGTGGTGAAGATCACGTCGGTGTCGTCGGACCAGCCGCGGGTCGCGATCGCGTGCAACACCCGGCCGACCGCCTCGTCGATCAGTTCGCATTCGACCGCGTTGCGCGCGTTGACCTCGCGCACTTGGCGGTCGGTCAATGTCGCGGGGATCCAGTCCTTGGGTGCTTCGTAGTTCGACACGAGCGTTCCGTCATACCAGAGCCGCCAATGTCGGGGTTTGGCGTCGAGGACCTG
>Ga0182024_10015771_pt1 | contig 14413 bp, 7 predicted proteins | sample P32metaG_FD_120480 | JGI IMG/M metagenome (GOLD analysis project Ga0182024, IMG submission 120480) | Permafrost microbial communities from Stordalen Mire, Sweden - P3-2 metaG (Illumina Assembly) | ecosystem: Environmental > Terrestrial > Soil > Wetlands > Permafrost | place: Sweden: Stordalen... | reverse complement strand
CCGCACGGTGACCGGGACGCCGCAAGTGCTCAACGCAGGGGATTTCATCTACGACACCTCGGGCGCGGACTCGATCTTCAACGCGCTGCAGGTGCGCCTGCAACAACGCACCACACACGGCATCGGCGGCAATGTGATTTATACGTACGGAAAGTCGGAGGACGATGCCAGCTCGATTGGCGGCGGCTCGGCCATCGTGGTGCAGAATCCGGCGGACCTCCACGCGGAGTGGGGGCTGTCATCGTTCGACGTGCGTCAGCAACTTCGCGCGACTTACTTCTACGAAATTCCGCTTGGCGACCGTCACCGCTTCGCGCAAAAAGGATTTAGCGCCGCGCTGCTGGGCAATTGGCGCCTCAGCGGCAATATCGTCGCGCAGACCGGAACGCCGTTTACCGCCACCGTGACGGGCGCAGCCAACAACACCGGTGGCGGCGGGGTTTTCGCCACGCGCCCCGACGAAATCTGCAACCCGAACCTACCCGCCGGCGATCGTTCACCTCTTGATTTTTTCAATACAGCGTGTTTTGTAGCGCCCCCAGCCAGCCAATTTGGCAACGCGCCGCGCAACTCCATCGAAGGTCCTGGAGAGTTTATCTGGAACGCGCAGATGGCTAAGTGGTTCCCCTTCGGCAAAGATAATACCCATCGCGTGGACGTCCGCTGGGAAATCACCAACCTGACCAACACGCCTCATTTTGTGGGACTCTCGACCATCGTTGGCTCGTCCACCTTCGGCCGGGTAACCAGCGCCACAGGAAATCGGACCATGGACGTCGTGATGCGGGTAAACTTCTGATGAAACACACACACAGCACACAAAGAACATCTCGAACCAATCGCCTCCTGGCCACGCTCGCGCTGCTCGCGCTGCTCGCTCCCACGGGGCTGGCGCAAGGTCCGCAGCAACCCGCGCCGCCTGCGAAGCCGCAGGCGCCTCCGCCGCCTCCCGTGCGCGCGCCGCTGAACGATAAGGGCACGATTCGCGCGGCCGTGGATCTGGTCGAGGTGGACGTGCAAATCACCGACCGCAACGGAAAGCCCATCAAAGGGCTCAAGCAAGATCAATTCTCAGTATCCGAGGATGGCAAGGATCAAAAAGTTTCCACATTCGACTACTACGACGTCGAGAACATTGAGAAGGCTCCGTCCGGCAGTACCGCGCCGGTGACCGTGTCGATCGGCGGCGTCGCCGCGCCCGAGCAATTGCGCCAGACTCTGCGCGACCGGCGCTTGATCGTTTTGTTCTTCGATCAGACCTCGCTGCAGAACGACGATCTCACGCGTTCGACAAACGCCGCCAAGAAATTCCTGCACGATCAAATGACCGCGGCGGACTTGGTCGGCGTGGTGGCCTTCGGCAATCAGCTCAAGGTCCTTTCCGATTTCACCAACGACCGCGATCAATTGACTGAGGCAGTGGATGCGCTGCTTCCCGGCAAGGAATCGCAGCTCGCCGCGCTCGCCGCAGCTTCCGCGTTCGGCAATGAGACGGCCGTTACCGAGGACACCGATGCGGCCTTCACGGCCGATGACACCGAGTTCAACATTTTCAACACCGATCGCAAGCTCGTGGCACTGGAGTCCACCGCCGATCTACTGCGCGACATTCCCGGCAAAAAAGCCGTCATCCAATTTACCGGCGGAATCACGCAGACCGGCGAGGATAATCGCTCGCAACTCCGCGTCACCACCGATGCCGCCAATCGCGCCAATGTTTCGTTCTACACGGTGGACTCGCGCGGACTGATGGCCGAAATTCCAGGCGGCGATCCCAGCGTGGGCGCCGCAACCGGCAACTCCATGTTCTCGGGAGCTTCCGTCTATCACCAGCAGGACGCGCGACAGGACTCCCGCGATACCCTGGCCACGCTGGCAACGGACACCGGCGGGCGCTCGTTTTTCGATTTGGGCGATTTCAGTCCCGCGTTTCGCTCGGTGCAGGACGATTCGGCGGGCTACTATCTGGTCGGATACTACAGCACTAATGTGGCGCGGGATGGCCGCTGGCGTACGCTCAAGGTGCGCGTCACCGGAGTGCCCGGAGCGCGCATCCGCTACCGCGAGGGCTACTACGCTGCGAAGGATTTTGGAGTTTTCACCACCGAAGATCGCGAACGGCAACTGGAAGATGCCATCCGCTCCGAGACGCCCGTCGTGGAGCTGCCCGTCGCCGTGGATACGGGCTACTTCGAGATCGACAAGAATCAGATCTTCGTGCCCATCTCCGCGAAAATCGCGGCCAGCGCGCTGCAGTGGGCGCAGAAGAGCAATCGCCGCCAAGTCAATTTCGATTTCGCCGCCGAGATTCGCGGCGCGCAATCGAACCATGTCGTGGGCGCATTGCGCGATACCATAACCGTCAATCTGGACGCTGCACGATTCCAGCAATTGCAGCAGAACGCCCTGCTATATCAGGGCGGAATCGTTCTGCCGCCGGGAGACTACAAGCTGAAATTCCTCGCGCGCGAAAATGAAACGGGACGCATCGGCACGTTCGAGGACGAACTCAAGCTGCCGGCCGCCTCCACGGACCATTTACAGCTCAGCTCGGTGGTGCTGTCCAGCCAAATCGTGCAAGACCAAAAGGACTCGGAAGTAAAGACCAAGACCTACGCGCCCAACGCCAAAATGAAGGAATCGCCGCTGGATGTCGCCGGCGAACGCATCATCCCCAGCGTCACTCGCGTCTTCAGCGCGCAGCAAATGCTCTACATCTTCTTCCAGGCGTACCTGCCTGAGGCTTCCGATCCGAATAATTTGCGCGCCGGCATCGAGCTATTCCGCGCCGGCCGCCGCTTCAATCAAACGCCTATGGTCGCGCCAACCCAAGTGGACGATAAAACGCACACGGCTTCTTTCCGCATCAGCCTGCCGCTTACGAGCGTTCCGCAAGGAAGCTACATGGTCCAGGCAGTCGTAGTGGAAGCCGGCGGCGCACACGCCGCCTTCGGCCGCAACTACTTTGCGCTTAGCGCCGAACCTGCCGCCGCCCCAGTTCCTGCTCCTGCGGCTGCCACTCCTCCGGCGGGTAACTGATCGGCCTGGCGCTCCCTGAGGCGGCGCGGCATCAGCCGAAAAATTGCCGCCACCGGGCCGCGTGAAGAACAAACGGACAGAGCGGATTACTTCCACACCATCGGCGACCCGGAAACTGCGCGGCTGTTCACCGAAGGTAGACATATCCTCCTGGTTGACTTTTAACAGCAGGCCATCCACGCTTTCGCGTCCCACCTACTAGCCTTCACATCGTGATGACTTAACTCGACGCCGTTCAATACAAAGAACAACGTCACTCACCCTGTCGGCATTGGGACATCATGTCTACCGACTGACATCCAGCGTTGCGCTATCCAGTGGGGAAGTTTCGGGAGTGCCCCGATTCGCGCCTGGAGCGGGCCCCCGTGCGGCACGTCATCATTGCATTCAACTTTGCCGGATTTAAGCCGGCAACCTTTTTCAACACGCTGACCTATAACGTCGCGCCTGTCGCCGCGAATCTCGGTTTTACGTATCGCTTCTGAGAGTCGATGAATTCCGATGGTCAGGATCAACAGAAGTGAGGGTCGCTTATATCACTGCGTTCAACTGCATTAATCGTTCTTCAGCGAGGGCTCGGGCAGCGAGGGCTCGGGCAGCGAGGGCTCGGGCAGCGCAGGCTCGGGCAGCGCAGGCTCGGGCGCAGGCGTTGTCGCCGTTTCGAGCGTTGTTGTCGTTTCGAGCGTTGTTGTCGTTTCAAGACTTGTTGCCGTTTGAAGCGGTGTTGTCGTTGCGAGAGCTGTCGTCGTTATCAGCGGTGTCGCGGTCTCTGAGGATGTGGTCAGCGGCGGCGCTGCAGGCGCTGACGTCGTCGTTGCTCTAGCTTCGACCTGCGGAATCTCTGGCATTTCGCGCCTGGGCGCGCGCCTGGGTACATCGGGAGGAGCGGCATGAGGCGGCGGTATGGCATCTGAATAGGCCGCGAATTCGAGACGGAACGTGGTGCCGACGCCGGGAACCGATTCGGCAAAGAACCTGCCGCCGTGGTCGCTCATGATCGCTTGCGTCGTTGGCAGACCGAGTCCCGCACCTGGAGCTTGGCCGCTGCGGAACGCGCTGAACGTGCGGCTGCCCTGCTCGGCTGCGGAGCCCGTGCCTCCGCCTGAAATCTCGATCTGCACCATACCTTGAACTTGTGCGGTGCGCACGGTCAGGCCGCCACCCGCCGGCATGTTCTGGATCGAATACACTAGGAGATTCTCCAGCGCCTTGCGCAGCAGGCCGGCATCGCCCTGAATTTTGGCCAGGTGCTGGGCAAGGTACAGCTCCGGCGTGATCGGCGGCCGGCCCACCACCCTGAACTGCGGCTCGAAATCCTTCAAGACCGCGCGCAGGAGTTCGTTCACGTCCATGGGCTTCAAGCGAGGTTGGGGCAGTTTGGAAAATTCGCTGAAGCGCATCACCGCCGCCTTCAGATGGTCCAGCTCCGAACGCAATACCGCCAGTGATTCAGCAAGGGTTTCGCCGAATCTCGGAGAGGATTCCGCGCGAGCGCGCTGCAGGCTGCTCACCGTGATTTCCAGCGGAAATAGCGACTGCTTGACCTCTTGCGTCAGCCCTTGCGCCACGTCGCGCCAAGCCGAAACGCGCTCGGTTTGCACCAGCCGTGCGCGCTCTTCGGTAAGCCGCTTGGTCATCTGATTGAAAGCCCGGGCCAACTGCCCCGCTTCGTCCGCCGCACCCGCCTGGACGTCGACCTTAGTGGCCCAGTTCCCCGTGGTCACCTGGCGCACGGCGGCGGTTATTCTCTCTACCGGCTTGGTCACGCGTGCCGACGCCCAACTGCTCAAGAAAACTCCGCAGAGAAGCCCAAAGCCGGCCAGAAGCAACGCTGCAAGGCGAATGGAATTCACTAGCTCGACGAGTTCCCGCTGCGTGCTCCCCACCAGCACCACGCCCAGCGGCTCGTTCTGCCGACCGGTCAGGGCCAACGTCACAAAGGCTTCGGCGCTGGCCGGGTCCGCTGTCCACTGGATCGTCTGTTGCGATGGGCCTTGGCGATCTTCCGCCGCCCCCAGCAGCGGCGCGAAACGCTCGGCCTGCTCCACCGGACCGTTGGCGTCCGCCAGGTCTTCCGGCACAAATCCCGCTTCGAGATTGCGGTACAGCAGCGCGCGCGTCCCGGCGGGAAGCGCGAGTGAGCCGAGGAATTCACGGTCAAAGCGCCGTCCGCCGATCAGATAGAGGTTGCGTGCGCCGACGCTGACAACGCGCACCGCCAGCAAACCCAATTCGACGCCGCCCGGCAGCTCGACGCGCTGTAGAAACGCGCCCTTCTGATTCCAATCCTGCTCGGCCGTCACCCAATCGTTTTTGTTGCCGGAGCGCGCTGGCCACTCCGCCGAGGTAATGGGAGTGCCATCCGCTCCGACCAGGTCTAGGAAGTCAAGCTGATGAGCGGCGGCCAGCCCGCGCGCGTCGTTGGCATATACCGAAGCATCCGCCTGAGGACGACTGAGGTCGATCGCCATGCGCAGCGTGCCCTCGGCGTCGGCAAGGCCCTGCATGGCGTAGCTGACTTCCTCGCCGCGCCGCGCAAGTTCCAGTTGAAATTGCGCGGTGATCGTGGCGTTGCGCTCGCCGTCAAATCGCTCGAATTGCTCACGCGCAAGGCGAGTCGCACCCAATGCGAACAAAGCGGTGCCCGCCAATACGGCGAGCGAGAACAACGTGAGGAATTTTGCTCGAAACGTCATGGCCCGAAACATCCTGCGTTGTGCCCGCCGGCCCGCTGCGAAGCGCCGAACTTCCCGCGCCGCCAGTTGCGCGGGCACAATCTTTGTGCTGGGCGTTTATGCTGGGCTCTATCTGAGGCACTTATCGAAGGCGCTTATTCAGCGCACCCAGCCGTGTTGCCCATGCTGGTGCCCGTCGGAAGCCCATCGGAAGGATGATAGACCAGTGCGCTGACTCCGCGGGGAGAAATTAACGGACCGTTGCCAGTCGAAAACGATGGCCACCGGCGGGACGCGCCCGCAGTGCGATTACGTTATACTTGATTACGAGAGGCTTGTTTATGCCACGCGGCGCTGGACTCAAGATCGGGCGAGTCTTGGGCATCCCGATCTATCTTCACTCGAGCTGGTTCCTGATTTTTGCGCTGATCGCTTATTCCTACTCGTCGGAGCTGGCATTGACGCACGCCGGGTGGAGCGATCAGCAACGCTGGTCGGTCGGGATTTTGGCGAGCCTGCTCTTTTTTGCCTCTCTTCTGTTCCACGAGCTTTCCCACAGCGTTGTCGCCATGCACTATCGCATTCCGGTTGCTTCGATCACCCTGTTCGTTTTCGGCGGCGTCGCTCGCATAACGCGCGAGCCCGATAGCGCCGGCCAGGAATTCCAAATCGCCGCGGCGGGACCTCTGTCGAGTTATCTGCTGTCGGGTTGCTTCTTCCTGCTAGCAGCAATTACGCCGCGCGGCTCGATGCTGAACGCCGTTGGCGAGACGCTGGGTTGGATCAACCTGGGACTTGCGACATTCAATTTGCTTCCCGGTTTCCCACTCGACGGTGGACGCATCTTCCGATCGATTGTTTGGGGCATCACGAAGAATTACACGCGCTCGACGCGCATCGCCGCGCGCGGCGGACAGGTAATCGCGTACGCGATGATGGCTCTGGGCCTGTTCATGGCCGTGCGGGCGTATTCCGCGGGCGGCGACGTTGTCGGAGGATTGTGGCTTTCCTTCATCGGGTGGTATTTGCTGACGGCGGCGCGGCAAAGCTACGTGCAAGTGGAAGCGCATGGCGCGCTCGAGGGGCTGCGCGTCGCCGACATCATGACTTCGGAGTTGCCGTCGGTGGCGCGGGACATCACGCTCGAAGAGTACGGCCAGGAGGTGTCGCGCACGGGGCGCCGCGCGCACCTGGTTGTCTCCGACGGGCATCTCGCGGGCCTGATGAGCGTCGAGGCGCTGCAAGCGGTGCCGCGCGACGAATGGCACACGACCTCCGTGCAAGCGGTGATGCTCTCGCGCGACGGGCTGCAATGGGCCACGCCGGAAGAGCCGGCGCTGGCGCTGCTCGAACGCATGCGCAACGCCAACGTCGATGAGATGGCCGTGGTCAACGGCGGGAATTTGGTCGGCCTAGTGACGCGCGACTCGATCACGCGGGTGGTGCAGGCGCGCATGGATGTGAGTCACCTGGCGAACGCCAAGCGCTAGTCGGGCGCTAGCCGCCGCGCGTGTGCATCTCGAGGTGCGGATCGCGCCGCAGCTCATCGATGCCGACGAATGCACCGCGGAAACGCTCGGACTTGCGCTGCTCGGCTCCGCGATCGGTACGCGCGCTCCACACACCGGAAATCAGATCGGTCAACTCCGCAGTAGAAGCGCCCGCGCGCAGCGGGCCGCGCAGATCCATCCCCGATGTGGCGTAGAGGCAGCGATACCATTGGCCGTCAGCGGTGAGGCGGCTGCGATTGCATGTGCTGCAGAAGGGCGCCGTGGTGGAGGCGATGATGCCGAAGACGGTTCCGTCGGGAAGCAGGAAGCGCTCGGCAGGAGCCGCGCTGTTTGCATTGTCGCTGGCCGGCGTGATTTTTCCGTAGCGCTGTTCGAGGCGCTGCAGCATCTCGGCGCGCGAGACGACGCCCTCCATGGACCACTGCGTGGCGCCGGCTACGTCCATGTATTCGATGAAGCGAATTTCGGCAGCGTTGGTGCGGGCGAATTCGATGAGGTCGATCAGCTCGTCATCGTTGACGCCACGGACGATGACGGCGTCGAGTTTCGTGCCGGTGAAGCCGGCGCGGCGGGCTGCGTAGATTCCGGCGAGCACGCGGGAATGATCGTCGCGGCGGGTCATCGAGCGGAAACGATCCGGGCGGAGCGTATCGAGGCTGACGGTGACGCGATGCAAACCGGCGTCGCGCAATCGTTCCGCTTGCTCGTCCAGCAGCACACCATTGGTCGTCAAAGCGATGTCGCGGACGCGGGTGTTCTCCGCGATCATGGTCACCAAGCGGTGCAGATCCTGGCGCATGAGCGGTTCTCCACCCGTGAGCCGCACCTGACGGACGCCGACGGCCGAAAAAACATTGGCCAGTTTGGCAAGCTCCTCGAAGGTGAGCAGTTCCGCGCGCGGCAGCCAGGTGTATTCCTCCTCCGGCATGCAGTAGAGGCAGCGGAGATTGCAGCGGTCGGTAACGGAAACGCGCAGGCTCTCGAGGGGCCGGCCGAGCTGATCGCGCACTGCAATGACTGGGAAGTCTGGCTGCATCACTTGATTACCCTTGACCTACATACTAGAGTTGGCCGTCAGCGGCGTCAACCTTTCACTGGGATGATCGAAGTGAGCCAGAAGATACGCTCCCACCTTCCAGCGCGCGTCCGGAAGCGGGGCGGGCGTCGGAATTCCCTAGGACGCAGGGTTGGGTTTCTCGATGGCTCCGAAAATATCGTGCTGGTTTTGGACAGTCCCAAAGGTTGACGGCAAAGAGACGGCGCTAATTTCGCGGGTACTCCCCCCTTTTCACGAAAGAGTGCGCACGCACCTGAAAGCAAAGGAGTTGACTTTCGCTCTTTGGCAAAAGAGCGAACCAAGAGTGCGGAAGCTACTGGAAACGTTGGGGTTAGAATTTTGGCTCGCTGCAATGAGTGCGCAAATTCCTGCAAATAAATGGGTTGTAGGCATGTCGGCGAGCGAAAGAGAGCGCGCTGAGTTGAAAACAAAGGGGTTGCATTTTGCTCTTGTGAAGAAGGGCGGAGAGAGAGCGCAAAGCGGCGAAAGCAAATGTCGCAATATGTCCCTCTATGGCGACGCACAGAGGAAGGTAACCCTTGTGCGGGCGGTGAGATGAGGTGTAGGCGGATGACGGGACAAACGGACAAGGCGCATCATGCCGGGCGTGCAAGCCCAGTGACCGGAGTCGGCGTGCGACCATGAACTATTATCTCATGTACGTCAATCCAGACTGACCGGGATTGATTCTGCTCTGGAATGAAATGCTTCGGAGAGGTGCGCCGGAAAAGGCCTGGGGTCTTTCGCCCAAGAGCGGGCGGGAAGACCCGAGCTAACGAGAGGCGCGCTGCGAAGTATGAGGAAACGTCCGCGACGGCTCGCGTACAGGCCGCCCGGGGCCAAATCCCGTTTTAGATTGGATGCCTTTCGCTGGACTGCACAGAGACGGAGGGATCGCTCGGCTACGCTCGGGATGAGCACCCTTCGTCGGGTGGTCAGTCGCGGCCGGCGGTTACTGCGTTTCGGAAGCGGCGGGCCATTTCGCCTATGCGATTGGATTGGCGGAGCCAGATCGCTTCGGAGGGGACGAGGTCATCGCCTGCGGTAAGCGCGGTGGCGCCGGCTTTCATGAAGCTTAAGGCTGTTTGTTGAGTGACGCCGCCAGCGGCGATGAGGCGCATTTCGGGCAGGGCTGCGGCCAACGAGCGGATGTAGGCGGGGCCGGGGCCGTCGCAGGGAGTGACTTTGACGAAGTCGGCGCCGGCGGTCCAGGCTGCCATTACTTCGGTGGGCGTCAGGGCGCCTGGGATCATCACGACATTTTCCCTGGCGGCCAGCTCGAGGACTTGGGGAACGAAAATGTCGCTGGACAAAAACTTTGCGCCGGCATCGAGCGCGCGGCGGGCGGCGTCGGCAGTGAAGATGTTTCCCGCGCCGACGATGATTCCCGCGGCGTGGCGCGTCAGGCGGGAGATGACTTCCACCGCACCGGGTTCGGCCATGCTGATTTCGACGATAGGCATACCGGCTTCGGCAAGAACCTCGGCGACAAAGAGAGCCTCTGCAGCAGACCGCGGACGAAGCGCAGGAACGACGCCGATGTCCGCGATGCGAGCACTGACATGTTTTCTGGTCAGCTCGACAACCGTACAATCTTGCGGCGCAAACTCGGCGCCGTCGATCACATGTGTGCGATTCCGAATGTCATTGCCTGCGATCGCGATTTGCAGTTCGCTCATGGTGGCCTCTTTGAAGCCGCGTGAACTTCACGCACGTTACGGGGCGGCTCTGTATCAGGAGTACAGCATAAATGTGACGTAAACACAATATAGCTGTGGCATAAACGGGCGGCAGGATGCCGGGACTAGTACCAACGCGCCGGGGACGAGCGAATGGGATCGGCTCGTTATAAACGCTTTAGAAATAGAGCTTTGCCGGATGGCCTGTGGCGGGCTGGGGCTTCGGAGGCGCCGTCGAGGTGTTTACATATCGTTTATAACTTTCTTTTGGGGGAGAGGGAATGACGGAGGAAACAGCAGATTCCCCGGTCCATTTTTGAATGCGCTCAGTTGCGAGCACTCGGATAAATACCCTTGGAGGATGGTGGCCAGGGGCCTCCCAGGGGCTGGATCGACGGCGGCTGCGGAACTCGCTGTTCACGAAACGGCGGGGATGTAATAAGGTTGGATGGAACGTCCCGAACTCTCAGGAGCTGTCCATGCGTCTCACGATGAAGGAATTGCTGCAAAAATTGGCGGAGCGATACGAGGCGCTGTTCTTTCAGAATGTGGCGCTGCAGGCTGTGCTTACGGCGCGGGGCGACATTTCCTTGCTGAAGAGCTATATGGCTGCTTTGAGTGACGAGGCATCGAGGGACATTGTGCGCGAGCAATTCGCGCCGTTGTACGCGCGGATTGCGGCATTCAGCGAGGAGACGGACCCGGGCGAGTTACTCTCTGAAATTCCTGGCGCACCGAAGGTGCAATAGTCGCGTTCCGCGGCCGAAGCTTGTGCCGCCCCTGCCGGGGCTCCCTGCGATCTCCCTACCGGTTTTCCCACAGCTTCCGCTGTGGGCTACGTTGTTTCGTCCCTGGGCGGGACTGGTTGCGGCGAAGGTGCTCGCTCGCAGCTTCCTGTTGATACCGGGCGGGGCTGGGAGTAGGAGCCGCTCGGCGCGATTGATAGCGCGCTATTTCTTGAGGAATTCGACGCGGCGATTTGCGGCTCGGCCGTCGGGCGTGTCGTTTGAGCCGATTGGTTTGGCGGGGCCGAAGCCGTTGGAGGTGAGGCGGGCGGCGTCGATGCCAAACTGCGAGACCAGCACGGTCTGCACGGCCAGGGCGCGGCGCTTCGAGAGATCGAGATTGTGCGCGCTATCGCCGACTGAGTCAGTATAGCCGTCAATTTCGAGCTTCAGATTGGGGTTCTTCGCCAGGCCGGCGGCGACCTGCTTGAGGACGGAGGAAGATTCCGGCTTCAGGTGGTCGCTATCGGTATCGAAATTGATTCCGTGGGTGACGTATTTGCCGCTGGCGTTGATGACCGTCGAGAAATCGGGGGCAGACTCGGCGATGCGCAGGCTGCGCATGCCATTGGGACGATATCCCGCGAAGCTCGCGTAGACGTTATCCATCGGGCCAAACATCACCTGATTGGTATCCACAATTCGCTGCCCATTGAGGTACGCCCGAACGCGGCCCTGCTGGGCCCACAATGCGAAGGTAACGGGTCGACTGGTGTCTGTTTGGATGCCCCCTGAGCCAAGACCTCCATCCGGCCCGCTCACCGAGGCGTTGGCTTCCTGTCCGCTCTGTTCTCCGCGGACCATGGCGACGAGGATGTCGCGATTATCCTTGTCGCGGAAATGCCAAGCCATTTCGCCGCCGCCCGTCCACACCAGCTCGAATGTGAAATTCACAGGGATGACAAAGGATGGGGAAGTGAGTTGCACCTCCTTATCCGCGTGCAGCTCGCGGATGCCTCCGCCAGTGAGCAGGTCGACCGTGCCTTCACGCACTTTCCAGTGCGGCGGAGGCTCGTCCTCGACCATGTCGCTGAAGTCATCGAAGAAAACCGTTCTTTCACCGGGGATGAACTCGATCTTGGTGGCTTTCAGTTCGGGCTGGCCGCCTGGGGCGGCGCTTGCAGCGATGGGTTGCGCGCTGGCCGCTGGCGAAGACGACGGCGCGGACGCGGCATTGGATGCGGACGCGGCAGGTGGGCTGGTCGAGCTTGGAGCGGCTGCGTACGCGGGCGCTGACGCATTTGGGGCGAGGCTGGCCAGGCTGGCGCCGCCATTGGATCTCAGCGAAAGTGTAAATGTCGAACCGGGGCCGAATTCCAAAGCTCCTCCCTGCTCGATGACTTGAATCGCTGGCGGGGCGCTGGCGGAGTTCGAGCCTGAGCCTGAGGCGTCAGCCGATGCGTCGCTGGCGACTTGGCCGGAACGGCCGCCGAGTATGCCACCCAGTTGTCCTCCCAGCCTTGAGCCGAGCTTCGACTGGCTTTGCTGCGGCTTGGCGGCGGCATTGCTTGCCTGGACAGCGCGGCCCTGTTCGTCGACGCCGGGCTGGCCCTTGGAATTCGAGAGGCCCTGAAGATTGGCGGAGACGGCGACGGCCACACCGGCGTGAGTGAGGGTATCGAATGAGAATTCCACGAGCGACTGTCCGCGCGAGGAGTTTACTTGCGTCACCTTGCCGCGGATCAAATCGCCTTTGAATGAGTCGGGGCTGGCTATCTGGGCGGCGATCTGGTCGCCTTTGTGAAGCGATGCCGCGCTCAACGGGGTGGTGAGCTGGACGGTCACGGAGACGTCCTGAGGACGGGCAGAGGCTGCGGGCGCCATCGCCAGGATGCCGGCGAAAGCCGCCGATACGATCAGGCAGCGTGCGGCTCTTTCCAGATTTCCGACTGGATTTGACATGATCGGTGCTCCTAGGCCGGGCATCGTAATGCCCGCTCTGTCCTTGACGCAAGAAATTTTTGAATCGCGCGGCCCGAGCGACTGCTGCTCAGCGTCAGCCTTCGTCTTGGTATTGCGTTTTGAGTCGGGCGACTACTGTGGGGTCGGCTAGTGTTGTGGTGTCGCCTAGGACGCGGCCTTCGGCGATGTCGCGCAGGAGGCGGCGCATGATTTTGGCGCTGCGTGTTTTGGGGAGCTCGGAGGAGAAGAAGATGTCGTCGGGGCGGGCGATGGCTCCGATTTTGGAGACGACGTGCTGCTTGAGTTCGTCTTTGAGAGCGTCGGTTGCAACGATGCCTTCTTTTAGCGTGACGAAGGCGGAGATGCCTTGGCCTTTTACTTCGTGCGTTTTGCCAATTACGGCGGCTTCGGCGACGGAGGGATGATCGACCAGGGCGCTTTCTACTTCGTAGGTGGAGATGCGATGGCCGGCTACGTTCATGACGTCGTCGACGCGGCCGAGGAGCCAGAGGTAGCCGCCGGCGTCCATCTTGCAGCCGTCGCCGGTGAAATACATGCCGGGAAAGCGCGACCAATATTGCTGGACGTAACGGTCGGGGTCGCCGTAGATGGTGCGCATCATCGCGGGCCAGGGCTGTTTGAGGACCAGGTAGCCGCCGGAGCCGGGGCCGACAGGATCGCCATTGGCGTCGACTACTTCGGCGACGATTCCGGGGAAGGGGTGCGTTGCCGAACCGGGTTTAGTCGGCGTGATGCCGGGGAGCGGAGTGATGAGAATCATGCCGGTCTCGGTCTGCCACCAGGTGTCCACGATGGGGCAGCGCTGGCGGCCGATGTAATCGTTGTACCAGATCCAGGCTTCCGGATTGATGGGTTCGCCGACGGTGCCGATCACGCGGAGGCTGGCGAGAGAGTGGCGGGCGGGGAGTTCGGCGCCCCAGCGCATGAAGGTGCGAATGGCCGTGGGCGCGGTGTAGAAGATGTTCACGCCGTATTTATCGATGATGGACCAGAAGCGATCGCGATCGGGGAAGTCGGGCGTGCCCTCGTACATCAGCGTGGTGGCGCCATTGGCGAGCGGGCCGTAGACGACGTAGGAATGGCCGGTGACCCAGCCGATGTCGGCGGTGCACCAGTAGATGTCGTTCTCCTTGAGGTCGAAAACGTAGTAGTGGGTGGTGGCGGCGCCGACCAGATAGCCGCCGGTGGTGTGCACAATGCCTTTGGGCTTGCCGGTGGTGCCGCTGGTGTAGAGGACGAAGAGCATGTCCTCGGCGTCCATGGGCTCGGGGGCGCATTCGGCGGAGGCGTCCGCGATCAGCTCGTGCCACCAGAGGTCGCGGCCAGGCTCCATGGAGATTTTGGCGGCGTCGCCTACGCGACGGACGACGATGCATTTTTCGACGGTCGGGGTGCCGCGCAGGGCTTCGTCCACCGCTGCTTTGAGAGGGACGATGGTGCCGCGGCGAAAGGATCCGTCGGCGGTGATGACGATTTTGGCTTTGACGTCGTTGATGCGTTCGCGCAGGGCTTCGGAGGAGAAGCCGCCGAAGACGATGGTGTGCGGAGCGCCGATTTTGGCGCAGGCTAGCATGGCGATGGCTAGCTCGGGGACCATGCCCATGTAGATTGCGACGCGGTCGCCTTTGGCGATGCCCAGCGATTTGAGGACGTTGGCGAAACGATTGACCTCGCGCTCGAGCATGCCATAGGTGAGCACGCGGGAATCGCCTGGTTCGCCTTCCCAGATGATGGCGGCTTTATT
>Ga0182024_10015770_pt1 | contig 14414 bp, 5 predicted proteins | sample P32metaG_FD_120480 | JGI IMG/M metagenome (GOLD analysis project Ga0182024, IMG submission 120480) | Permafrost microbial communities from Stordalen Mire, Sweden - P3-2 metaG (Illumina Assembly) | ecosystem: Environmental > Terrestrial > Soil > Wetlands > Permafrost | place: Sweden: Stordalen... | reverse complement strand
GTCTCCTCCGATGGCGCGGCCGGCGCCTACTCTGAACTCGATGTTCCCAGCGTCGTCAACGGAATGGTTATCGATACCCTCGCGACCGGAGGCGATCAGGGGGTCACCATTCCCGGCCCCCAGGTTAGCGAGTGGCATAACGCCAGTGGAGGAACCTCTCCGCCTGACGTTACGGGAACCGGCAGCGCCCGCCCCGGCGCCCCGGCCGTTCCAATTTCTGAAACTTTCAGCGGAACCTCCAACTGGTCGCTAGGTGCAGTATCAATTAATCCCACCGGGGCCGATATTGGCGTCACCACCAGCGTGGGCAGCGCCGTATTCCTCGGCAGCAGCAGCACATTTACCATCACCGTCACCAATAACGGACCTTCCGCGGCCAACACCGTTTCCCTGAAAGAGACTCTCGCAGCCGGAATGACGCTGAACTCTATCACCACGACCGTCGGCACTTGCCCCACCGCCAATCCCAGTACTTGCACACTGGGAAACATGGCCAGCGGCGCGACCGCCGCGATCACCGTCACCGCCACGGCCGCGACCGCCGGATCGTACTCTAATACGGCTGTCGTTACCGATTCCGGAACTCCACCCGATCCAAACACCGGCAACAATACATACGTTGCCGTCGCTACCGTTCAGTCGGCTGACTGCGGAACAGTTTCTCAAGCAGTGCCGAACAACAGCGTGAGCGGTACGGTTAACACTTACTATCCCGGCACCGCAAACGTCGCGGCCGGAGCAACAAAAATTCCCGTCGGCGCCGCAACCGGAGCCGGAGCAGCCATTGCCGCCGGAAATCTTCTCCTCGTCATCCAGATGCAGGATGCCAGTATCAACGACAGCAACACCGTTGCTTACGGCAACGGCTACACCGGCCAGGGTTTTACCGCCCTTAACAGCGCGGGCGATTTTGAATTCGTCAAAGCGACCGGCCCCATCGCCGCGGGTTCAGTTCCGATCGCAGGTGCGGGCACCGGTGGCGGTCTCGTCTTCGCGTATCACTCCGCCGCAGCCTCCAATAATGCCGGACAAAGCACCTATCAGGTTATCGTCGTTCCGCAATACACCACGGCAACCTTCAACAGCACTACGCCTCCACAGGCCCTTCCGTGGAACGGTTCTACCGGCGGCGTGCTTGTGCTCGACACTTCCAGCACGCTCACGCTGAACGGAGCGGTCGTCTCGGTCGATGGCATGGGTTTCCGCGGCGCAGCCGGCCTGCAACTCAACGGCGGTGTAGGCGGCAACAATACCGACTACTTCCATGCGGCTCCCGCCACCTACACCGGCGTAGTCGAGAACGGCGTCGATTCGGTCAAAGGCGAGGGAATCGCTGGAACGCCCTTGTGGGTGGAATCCGGTGGAACTTATTCCAAGACCACTTCCCGTTATCCCAGCGGCAGCGGGGCCGATGGCAGCAGCGGGCGCGGTGCACCCGGTAATGCCGGCGCTGGTGGAACCGATGCCGATCCCGTCGCCAACACTCAGAACGCTGGCGGCGGTGGTGGCGCCAACGGCGGTGCAGGCGGCTTCGGCGGCGACTCCTGGAGCACCAACCTCAGTATCGGCGGAGAAGGTGGAACGATATTCCCCGCCACCATCAACCGTGTCGCCATGGGGGGCGGTGGCGGCGCTGGCACGCGCAACAACTCCGACGGCGATAAACTGGCCAGCAGCGGCGCGGCCGGCGGCGGCATCATTATCATCCGCACCTTCGGCCTTAGCGGCACGGGTACGCTCACCGCCAACGGTATCTCCGCATACAACGGCACTCTAAACGACGCCGGCGGCGGCGGCGGCGCGGGCGGTAGCATTATCGTCCTCTCTGCCAACGGCGGCGAATCTGGACTTACCCTCAACGCCAACGGCGGCAATGGCGGCAATGCCTGGGAAATCGAACCTTACTCCCTAGGCAATCGCCACGGACCCGGCGGCGGCGCCGGTGGTGGTGTGGTCCTGATCTCTGGCGCTCCCGCCTCGATCAGCCTCGCTGGCGGCTCGAACGGACTCACCGAAACTCCAGGCGTTCCCTATGGCTCCACGCCCGGCACTGCCGGAATCAGCGTGACCAATGCCTCTCTCTCGCAGACGTCGGGTACTCTGTCGGGCGCGCAATGCACTCCCGACATGACCATCGCCAAGACTCACGTCGGCAACTTTACTCGCGGTTTGAACGCGAGCTACACACTCACGGCCTCGAACGTCAGTCCTTTCGGATCCACTAGCGGCACCGTCCTCGTTAATGACACTCTTCCCCCGGGCATCGTTCCCACCGCCGCCAGCGGAACCGGATGGGCCTGCTCCCTCGCGTCCCAAACCGTGAGCTGCACCGATTCCACGGTCCTGGCGGCTGGCGCTAGTTATTCTCCAATTGCCATTACCGCCAGCGTCGCCCAAACCGCGCCCGCCACTGTAACCAACAACGCGATCGTAGGCGGCGGCGGCGAAGTCGACCTTGCAAACGACACTGCGACCGACATCGCAAATGTGGTCTCCAGTGCCGATCTCAGCGTCACTAATGCGGCTTCGCCGAACCCCGTGACCGCCGGCAGTAATATCTCTTATACGCAGGTGCTCACCAACAACGGCCCCAGCGCAGCCGACAACGCAACAATCACCGAAGCGGTTCCCGCCAACACCACGTTCGTTTCCTTCACCGCACCCTCGGGATGGAATTGCGTTACTCCGGCCGTGGGCGCGACCGGAAATATCGTTTGCACCGATCTCAACATGGCCGGGAGCACGGTCGCCACTTTCTCCCTGGTCGTGAAAGTCGGCGCAGCTGTCGCCAACGGCACAGTCATTACCAATACAGTCACCGCCAACTCTTCCGTGAGTGACCCCAACACTTTGAATAACACCGCCAGCGCCTCCACACTCGTCGGTACCACCGCGCTCGCTGAGATGACCGTCACCAACGTTGACTCGCCGAATCCTGTCGTCGCGGGCAACGACATCACTTACACGCAAACCGCCACCAACGTCGGCGCCGCCTCCGCTACGAATGCAAGCTTTAGCGAAAACACTCCAGGCACCACCACTTTTGTTTCCATTGCAGCCACCTCCGGAACCACCTGCACGACTCCGCCTGTCGGTGGAACCGGAGCGATCAACTGCACCGCCGCAACCGTCGCCGCGGGGTCAAGCAGCACTGTCACATTGGTCGTGCAAGTCCCCAGTGCAACTGCAAGCGGAACAACTATCTCCGACACCGTAACGGTCACCTCCACGAATCAGGCATTCGGCGCCAACTCCGCTACGGTTAGCGATACGGTCGCGACTGCCGGACAAGCGGATCTTGTCCTCACCACGGTCGCTACGCCGCTAAGCGTCCTCGCTGGAAACGACATCACCTATACCCAAACCGTCAGCAATAACGGCCCGGCAACAGCCGCCAACCTTAGCTTCACCGAGGCAATTCCCGCCAATACAACATTCGTTTCAGTTTCCGCTCCGGCGGGATGGACTTGCATCACCACCACTTCCGTGACCTGCACCGCATCAAGTCTTGCAGCAAACAATTCCGCCGACATCATCGTGGTTGTCGCCGTACCGGCATCGGTCACCACAAGTCCGATCAGCGAAACTGCGTCGGTCACATCCACCACTAGCGATCCCAACTTGGGGAACAACACCAACATCCCTGTCAGCACGCCGGTTGTCGATAAGTGCGATCTTGCCGTCACCAATGTGGGAAGTCCGAGCCCAGTACTGGCAGCCGGAACGCTTACCTATACCCAAACCATCACCAACAACGGCCCCAGCAATTGCAGTACGGCAACATTCAGCGAAGCCACGCCGACGAACACAACCTTCGTCTCGGTCGGAGTTGTAACCACTGGCGGCAGCACATGGACTTGCCCCAATGCCGCGCCCATTGCGTGTTCGAACCCCAGCGTTCCACCCGGCTCAGTGGCCACCGTCACCGCCACGTACACCGTGAATGCGGGAACGTCCGCCGGAACAATCATTACTGATACTGTTTTCGGACAAACCACCACCACCGATTCCAACATCCTGAACAACACGGCGACTTCGAGCATCGGCGTCGCCGTTGCCGGCCAGGCCGATCTGAGCGTTACGAATGTGGCCAGCCCAAATCCCGTCAACGCCGGGCAGAACATTACTTATACGCAGACCATTTTCAATGCCGGACCCGCCACCGCCACCACTCTCACCGTCACGGAAACTCTTCCCGCCAATACAACTTTCGTCTCGTTGAGCGGCGCCGGTTGGGCGTGCACTTCCACTGCGCCCTATACCTGCACCATGGCCAGCCTCGCTGCCAATACCTCAGCTCCGCTGACCTTCGTTGTGCAGGTCACCAATACAGTCGCTTCCGGCAGCACCATTACGGACACGGCGTCGGTCTCCAGCAGCGTCACCGATCCAAATCTTGGCAACAACACCGCATCCATCAGCGTGCAGGTCGCCGACTCCGCCGATCTCTCCATTACCAACAGCGGAACTCCTGTTCCTGTTCAGGCGGGCAATAACATTACTTACACTCAAGTGGTCAAGAATGCCGGCCCCAGCGTGGCCTCAACCGCCAGCCTTACCGAGACCACCCCGGCCAACACCGTCTTTCAATCGATTACCATCCCCTCAGGATGGTCGTGTGTCACTCCGATTTCCGGCAGCGCCGGTACCATCACCTGCACCAACCCCAGCTTCGCCGTGGGAAGTTCGAGCTTCACCGTCGTTTTGAAAGTGAATGCTGGAACCGCCGCCGGAACCGCCATCAACAATATTGCGACCGTCAACTCTTCCACCACCGATCCCATTCTCACGAACAATACAGCCACTGCGGCCGATGTAGTCGCTCTCGCCACGCAATCCGATCTTGTCGTGGCCAACTCAGCGTCGCCGACTTCGGTGGCCCCTGGCAGCAATGTTACCTACACCCAGAGTGTCACCAATCTTGGAACCGCCATTGCCGCTGCAGGCGCAACCCTCACCCAAACCACTCCGCCGAATACCACCTTTCAATCCATCACAACTCCCGCAGGATGGACTTGCGTTTCACCCGCAATCGGCGCCGCCGGAACCATTACCTGTACGGCGACCGGTACTATTGCGGTCAACGGATCGGCAAACTTCACTCTCGTATTGCAGGTGAGTGCAAGCACGCCCTCTGGCACTAACATTGCCGAATCCGCTACTGCCACGGTAAGCAACGTCGTTCCCAACCTCACCACCAACACCGCCACGGCCTCTGTTGTTGTCGCCAACGCCAACAGCGCCGACATGGCGATCGTCAAAACCGCCAGCCCCAGCCCGTCGGTCGCCGAAGGCGATCCACTCACCTACACCCTGGTAGTCACCAACAACGGCCCGGCGACCGCGACGAATGTGATTGCTACCGATCCCTTGCCTTCAGCCGTCAGCTACCAGACCTCAAGTTCGACCGTCGGAACGTGTTCTGAAGCGGGAGGCACCGTCACCTGCCAGTTGGGTTCCATGGCGAATGCCGCCACTGCAACCATCACCATCGTCACCATCGCAGGCGTTCCGGGCACCGCGACCAACACTGCCACTGTCTCCGCCGATCAAACTGATCCCAACCTTACGAACAACACTTCAACGCAAATCGAGACCATCACCGCGTACACACAAGTTAAGTTGCACGCATTCGCTGCGCGTACCGGCACAGATAAATCGGGCGCCAGCCGCGTAATCCTCTCGTGGAAGACCGGCGCTGAAGCCCACAATCTCGGCTTCAATATCTACCGGGAAGAGAATGGCCAGCGCATTCGCTTGAATCCCTCTCTAATCGCGGGATCGGCGCTCTTGATGAGCGGCGCTCTGCCGAAGCACTCCGCTAAGACCTATTCCTGGATTGACTCTTCCTCGAATTCTGGTAATGGCGCTTATTGGCTCGAAGATGTCGATGTGAATGGCGCGCGCACCATGCACGGCCCGGTAACAGCCAGCGCGGCAACTTCGGAATCGGAGTCCGAGCCAACCGCCGCGCCCATGTTCAGCCAGACCATGTTTAGCCAGATCAACCAGTCGCTGCCGAGCTCATCGAACCAAGGCAGCCGCCCGGTCGAGCGTGTACGGCGAGATTTCCAGCCCACGTCAGCGCAGCAACAGACTCAATTCGAAATCGAGGCTCATCCCGCTGTGAAGCTCTATGTAAAGCATGAAGGCTGGCATAGCATCACCCAGCCTGCACTCGTGGCCGCTGGGCTCGACCCCAACGTCGATCCCGCATACCTGCATTTGTATGCCGAGGCGAACGAGCAGCCAATTCAAATTACCGGCGCAACTGCTGGTCCGGGCGGATTCGGTCCTCAAGCTGCAATCGGGTTCTACGGCACCGGCATCGACACTCCCTATTCGGGCACCCGTGTGTACTTCCTGATCGCCGGCAACACGCCCGGCCAGCGCATCCAGCAACTGCCGCTCGCGTCCGGCTCAAACCAGCCGCCGTCAAGCTTCCTTGAAACTGTCGAAGTCGCGCCCCGTACCACGTACTTCGCCGCACTCATCACCACCGACGGAAATAATTTCTTCGGTCCGCTCATCTCGTCGACCGCGACCGACGAAACTGTCACGACTCCGAACCTGGACACGAACTCGACCGCCCCCGCGCGGATCGAAGTTATCCTGCAAGGCATCATTCTTGGATTCCCGCACGACGTTGCCGTCGCGTTGAACGGCACTTCGCTCGGCAACCTGACCTTCACCGGCCAGTCCAAGGGCACATTCCAACTGACTCTGCCGCCGAACGTGCTCCAGAACAGCGACAATACGGTGACGCTCACCGCGCAGGGCGGGGAATTCGACACCAGCCTGCTGCAGTCGATTCGCATACAATACCCCCGCCATTACACTGCGGATTCTGACCACCTGAAGTTCACCGGCCGGCCCGGCGACGAACTTAAGATCGGCGGCTTCACCAGCGCTCCGGCGGTCGTTCTCGACATCACCGACCCGAATCAGCCCGTCGCGCTCACTCCGCAAATCTCATCCGACACTACGATCACGCCGGCCCAATACACCTTGCAAGTGCAGGTTCCGTGGTCGGCTGCCAATTCGCCCGCGACGCGCCACACTCTGCTCGCGCTCTCGCCGGATGCTTTTCTCTCTGCCGCCGCGGTTCGTCCAAATCATCCTTCGCAGTGGCACCGCGCCCAGAGTGGAAGCGAAATCGTCATGATCTCCAACGGCGACTTTGCCTCCGCCCTCGCTCCTCTGGTGCAGGCGCACCATGCGCAGGGCCAATCCACATCTCTCGTCCTCATCGATGATGTTTACGACGAATTCAATTTCGGCGAGCGTAATCCCGCGGCCATTCGATCGTTTCTCTCGACCGCGACGAAAGTCTGGCACACCGCCCCGCGCTATCTCTTGCTCAACGGACGCGCCTCCATCGATCCGCGCAACTATCTCGGCTTTGGCCATCTCGATTTCGTCCCAACAAAAATCGTCCCGACTTCCAGTCTCATGACTGCCTCGGACGACTGGTTCTCCGACTTCAACGACACCGGCATCCCGTCCATCGCTACCGGACGTTTCCCGGTCAGCACTCCAGCCGAAGCCACCCTGGTCATCGGTAAAGTCGCGTCCTATGAAGGACAATCGACCGACGGCCCATGGACCTCGCAAGCCCTCATGGTTGCCGACGTGGACGACACAATTGATTTCAGTCAGGACAGTAAAATTGTGCAGGCCCAGTTGCCCAAAACTATCCAGGCTACGGATGTGTTTGCCACTACCACGACCATCGCCCAGTCCCAGCAGCAAATTATTTCGTCCATCAACACCGGTCAGGTTCTAGTGAACTACTCCGGGCACGGCTCCGAAGAAGAATGGTCGGGTGACGATCTTTTCAACAACACCTCCGCCACGGCCCTCACCAACGGCTCGTCGCTGCCAGTGTTCCTGATCATGAATTGTCTAAACGGATTCTTCCAGGACGTCTACGAAGTTCCTCTCGCGGTCGCGCTGATGCTCGCTCCCAACGGCGGCGCCGTCGCGGTTCTGGCCTCCAGCGGCCTGAATCAGCCCAACCCGCAAACCGTGCTTAATAAAGTGATCGTGCAAAACGCCATGCACGCTCCGTATTCTGCGTTAGGAGATGCGATCATTCAGGGGAAGTTGGCCATCACCGACCCCAATGTCCGCAAGACCTTCAACCTGTTAGGCGATCCCGCAATGAAAATAAAGAAGCCGGAAAGCCAACAGTAAAAGATGTTGTCCGAAGCAATGTCATCCTGAGCGAAGCATGATTGCCGGAACGGCAATCATGCGCAGTCGAAAGCCTGCCCTGAGCGAAGCCGAAGGGGACCTCATACCGGTCAGCAGATGCACAAGCCCTGCATGGAATTTCTACCCGAAGATGTACTTAGTGAACCTTAGTGTCCTTCGTGGTTGAGCGCCCTTTTATCCGCCGGGAAAAACCTCTCACCCCCGCGCCACCGCTCTCAACGGCTCCCCCAGCGCCTTCATCACCTTCTCGAACCCCGCAAAATCCAGCGACTGCGCTCCATCCGAAAGCGCCCGCTCCGGGCACGGATGCACTTCAATCATCAGACCATCCGCTCCCACCGCCACTGCCGCCCGCGACACCGCCGCAATCAAACTCTGCTTGCCCGTCCCGTGCGATGGATCGGCAATCACCGGCAAGTGCGATAAATCCCGAGCCAGCGCCACCGCCGCAAGATCAAACGTATTTCGCATCTCCGTTTCAAATGTCTTGATGCCGCGCTCGCAAAGTACGACCTGGCTGTTTCCTCCGGAGAGCAAATATTCCGCCGCCAGCAGCCACTCCTTCACCGTCGAGGACGGTCCGCGCTTCAGCAGCACCGGCCTATTCACCGTCGCCAGCCGCCGCAGCAGCGCGAAGTTCTGCATGTTGCGCGCTCCCACTTGCAACATATCCACATGCTCGCAAATGATCTCCACATCTTCCGTGCTCATCACCTCCGTCACCACCGGAAGCCCGGTCTGCTCACGCGCCTCGCGCAGAATCTTCAGCGCCTCCAATCCCAATCCCTGAAAGTCATACGGAGAAGTCCTCGGTTTATACGCACCTCCGCGCAGCATCGTCGCTCCCGCGCTCTTCACGGCTTCCGCGGTGCTCAACAGTTGCTCCCGCGACTCGACTGAGCATGGCCCGGCCATCACCACCACTCCAGGGCCTCCAATGGCCACGCTCCCTACCTTCACTACCGTGCGCTCCGGTCGCACCTGCCGGCTCACTAGCTTGAACGGTTGGGCAATCGGCACCACGTTCTCCACGCCCGGAGCCACCACAAGAGCTTCAATCTCATGCCTCCGTCCATTGCCGACCGCAGCTACAATCGTTCGCTCCACTCCACGCGTAACGTGAGGCTGGTATCCCGCCTCGCGAATGCGCTCGATCACGTGCGCAATTTCCTGCTCGCTCGCCTTCTCCGACATATTGACAATCATCGCGATATTCTCCTCGTCTCATGTAGGGACAGCCGCCCTCGGCTGTCCAGTCGAGCGAAGCTCGACAGCTTTCTCGCTCATGCACCAAACTGCATCAAAAACAAAAAAAGCCGCGATTTCTTGATCGCGGCCCCTTAGCTGAAAACTTGCTGATTTCTTTAGGTGATCATCGACGCTTCGATCTCCTCGCAAGCCCCGCCGCAGCCGCTAGCCGGATAAACCGGTAGCGAAACGGCACGCTAAACAAGGTAAACCACGTCATGAAAGAACGCTCCTATTGAATTGAACTGGCTGTGTTTGAGAAAACGGTGTTTGAGTTCGATCCGATCAGCCGTATCGTACCCACCACTAGCACCAGAATCACGGCCAGCATCACCGCGTATTCCGCAATGTCTTGCCCGTCCTCTTCCGACCACAATCTGCGGATGAGCTTAGTCATAGACGCTCCATTCTGCTTCTGCCCATCGGGGGAGACCGCATTAGTGCTCCCAATAATGCCGTACGCTCCCATCCTTGTCAATCGTGGAAATCTTCCAGTCAATCGGCGGGACTTGGCTTTTGACCGGAACGGAAGTGGACAATTCAAAGGAGCCAATGTGAGGTGGACAATGTGAAGTGGCCGATGAACGAAAAACCCGCGCGGCCTGTTTCCGTTACAATCTTTTCGTGCCCGTTCTCCGCAACCTTCGCGTCACGCTCGAAATGATCAAGTGGGAGCACTCCATCTTCGCCCTCCCATTCGCTCTCTGCGGAGCCATGCTCGCTGCCTCCGGGCTTCCCACCGCTCGTCAACTTTTCTGGATCGTGATTGCCATGGTCGCCGCCCGTTCCGCTGCCATGGCCTTCAATCGCCTCGCCGATGCTGCCATTGACGGCGCAAATCCTCGCACTCGCACTCGCGCTCTGCCTGCCGGCCATCTCTCGCCCGCATTCGTGGCCACATTCGTTGTTGTTTCCTGCGCCATCTTTGTTCTTGCCGCGGCTCAACTCAATCGCCTCGCGTTCTGGCTTTCTCCCGTTGCGCTCGCCGTCCTGCTCCTTTACTCCTACACCAAACGCTTCACGCGCTGGTCGCACCTGGTTCTTGGATTCGCCCTCGGCATCGCTCCTTCCGCCGCATGGATCGCCGTCCGCGGCTCCCTCGATCCCCGCATTCTTCTTCTCACCGCCGCCGTTACCTTCTGGGTCGCAGGATTCGATGTGCTCTACGCCTGCCAGGATTTCGACTTCGACCGCGATACCGGCCTGCACTCGATTCCGCGCTACCTCGGAATCGCCCGCTCCCTCTGGGTCGCACGCGCTTTCCACCTCATTATGCTCGCGCTCCTCATCGCCATGATTCCAGCCTTTGCTCTCGGCAAACTGGCAATCGCCGGTATCTTCGCCGTCACGCTCCTGCTGCTCTACGAACATTCGCTCGTAAGGCCCACAGATCTTTCAAAACTAAATGCCGCCTTCTTCACCATGAACGGCGTAATCTCCGTAGTATTCCTGGTATTTATCTCCGCTGACGTACTGCTGCGAAAATGAGAGAAGCGGTGGCCCGACTTAGGCCGCCCCTTTGGCCGGTGGCCCACTCAAGCCTGCCTTTGGCTTGAGTGGGAACATCCTAACTTCACCCCATTGCTCGTGTGGGTCGGACACTCCTGTCCGACGCCTTTGAAGTTGCTGTTGCTTTTGGCTGTTGGGGTTGCTTTTGCACTCGCAGCTGATCAAGAAAGTACGCCGTCGGTGGCCCACTCAAGCCTGCCTTTGGCTTGAGTGGGAACATCCCACTTCAGCCCGCGGTCTTCTCCCGGGACGCCTGTAACCCCGTGGAAGAGCGGCCCTTCCAGGGCCGCGTTAAAACGAACATAGATCGTGGGCTTTAGCCCCAGGGTGGTTCTTGCCGTGGGCTCCAAAAATCCGCAGAGCAGGGAACTGTCCCCTGAAAAATACTTCCCACAAACGAAACCGGCGTTCCCACCCCCTGCGGTGGAAACGCCGATTTCTCCCCCTCTGTTGAAGAGGGCGTGGTGCATCGCATACTGCCTGATCTAACCGCTCCGTTTGTCAAAATTCTGTCATCAATTTGTAAATTTCCGATCTTGTTGCGAGGCCTGTCCGAACAAGCGCGGTAGCCCACTCAAGCCCGCTTCTGGCTTGAGCGGGGGTCTCCCCTCAATTGGGTAGTGGCGTAGTCTGTTTTCTTTGCGTCCTTGGCGATATCTTTGCGCACTTTGCGGGTAAGAGCTCTTAAAGCTTTTGACCGCAAAGGCGGCAAGAAATTTCCGCCGCTCCGCGAGGAACGACGAGCGCTCGGAAACCGCACGTCTACTCCCAAATTCCCTTCGTAACTCCAACCCGCACGCCGAAGCTGATAGCATAATCATTCCCCCACTTACTGTGCGCTGCCTGCTTCACTTCGCTATCCTCCTGCTTGCTCTCCCCATCATGGCGCAGAGCAATGCCGGAGAACTCCGTCTGAAAGTCGCCGGACCCGACGGCCTGCCGCTCAAGGCCTCGATCGATCTTTCCAACGACGCCCTTCAGTTCCATCGCTCATTCACCACCGACGACTCGGGCCAGCTCACCCTCCGCAACTTGTATTTCGGACTTTACCGGCTGCAGGTTCGCGGCGAATCGTTTTCTCCCTACGACGGAATCATCGACATCCACTCCGCTCTACCCACCGAGTACGATGTCAAACTAAATCTCGCGGCTCTCAGCACCGCCGTCAACGTAACTGCCGAAGCCACTCTTCTCGATCCCGAACGCACCACCACCATCAACCACATCGATTCGAAGGCGATTGCCGATCGCCCCTCGTCGCTGCCGGGTCGCTCTCTTCCTGATCTCATCAACTCCCAGCCCGGATGGCTCTACGAAGGCAACGCCGTCCTCCATCCCCGCGGCTCCGAATATCAAACGCAATTCGTCGTCGATGGCATTCCGCTCACCGATAACCGCTCCCCGAGCTTCGGCCCCGAGATCGAAGCCGACGACGTCGACTCGCTCAATATTTACACTGCTGGGATCCCCGCCGAGTACGGCCGCAAGATGGGAGGCGTGGTCGAGGTCAACACGCTGCGCGACGCCCAGTCCGGATTGCACGGCCAGGTCACACTCTCCGGCGGCAGCTTCGATACCGCCGGCGCCTTCGCCAGCGCACAAGATACATGGGGAAGCAACACTCTCGGCGCCAGCGCCTCCGGCAACGGCACGGCGCGTTATCTGAATCCTGTGGTTCCCGAGAACTACACCAACCGCGGAACTACCGGCGATTTCTCTGTGAGCTATGATCGCGAACTCACCCCCGCCGACCGCCTCACACTCAGCGTCCGCCACGAACTTTCGCGCTTCGAAATCCCCAACGAAGATCTGCAACAATTTCCTCAACTTCAGATTCCCGCCGGCACCACGCCCCAACTTCAGACCGCCGATAACTTCGAGACGATGGGTAGCGCGTCGTACCAGCACATCTTCTCGCCAAATCTTCTGCTGAACATCCGCGCCATGGTGCGCGACAACTCCGACGACCTGAATTCCAACACCGGGCCTTGGCCGATCGCCGCGTTCCTTCATAACCACTTCCGGGAGGGCTACTTCAACTCGGCAGCGTCTTATCATCATGGCCGCCATGAGTGGAAGGCTGGCGTCGAGTCCGACAATTTATTCCTCCACGAAAACTTCAGCGACCTCATCACCGCGACTCCCGCTGATCCTTATTACCCCTTCGATCCCGCCACGCCCCCAACGTTCGCCTTTACCAGCGCCCGCCCCGATCTCGAACAATCCGCCTACGTGCAAGATCTCATCCACCTCGGCGCCTGGACTCTCAACGCTGGTCTTCGCTGGGATCACTATCAACTAATAGCCAATCAAAACGCCGTCAGCCCACGTTTCTCAGTCTCTCGTTACTTCGCCCCGGCCGGCTTGATTCTCCACGCCTCATACGACCGCGTATTCCAAACGCCATCGTTCGAAAACATTCTCCTGGCAAGTTCACCCGATGTTACCGTGCTCAATCCGAATGTTCTCCGGCTTCCGGTCGAGCCTTCCCACGGCAACTACTTCGAACTCGGAGCGACCAAAAGCCTTTTCGGCCAGCTCCGTTTCGATGCCAACTACTTTCGCCGCTATGAAAACAACTTCGCTGACGATGATCAACTTCTTTCAACCGCCGTCAGCTTTCCCATAGCGTTCCGCAAAGCAGCGATCTACGGCGCGGAAGGGAAGCTCGAACTCCCGCACTGGAACCGCTTCTCCGGCTTCCTCAGCTACTCCTATATCGTGGGCAATGTCTGGCTTCCGGTCACCGGAGGCCTTTTCATTGGCGATGACGCCGTCACTGCCACCACCCAGCTCACCGGCCATTTTCCCGACTCCCAGGACCAGCGCAATACCGCCCGCGCCCGCCTGCGTTATCAGGCGACGTCCCGGTTCTGGATCGCCACCGGCGCGGAATATGGCAGCGGCCTACCCTTCGACTTCAATGGAACCTACGCCCAGGCGTTAGCCGAATATGGCCCCCAAATGGTCGACCGCCTGAACTTCGACGCCGGAAGAATCAAACCCACCTTTTCCTTCGACCTGTCCGCCGGCGCAGACCTCTACAAAAAAGAATCCCGATCCCTTCGCCTGCAAGCCGACGCCGAAAACCTCAACAACCGCCTCAACGTCCTTGACTTCGCCGGATTGTTTTCGGGAACCGCGATCGCGCCGCCACGAAGTTATTTCCTGCGCCTTACCGCCACCTTCTGATTGGCCCCGGAGGGGCGCCTGATAATAGCCCGGCGCGTTCAGCGCCGGGTAAGCGTCAGGAATAGAGATGCGTCCCGGAAGGACGCCTGAACTTCTCAAGGCAGACTTCCTTAGCGCTGGAGGGGAACTTGTCGAGGCGAGGCCGCTGGCCCGCTCAACCCCGTTTTGGCTTGAGTGGGGATTCTTCACTCCAGGCGCCCCCAAAATCGACCTAAAGAGGTCTATTGGCAATGTCCGATAACAGGTAT
>Ga0182024_10015769_pt1 | contig 14414 bp, 14 predicted proteins | sample P32metaG_FD_120480 | JGI IMG/M metagenome (GOLD analysis project Ga0182024, IMG submission 120480) | Permafrost microbial communities from Stordalen Mire, Sweden - P3-2 metaG (Illumina Assembly) | ecosystem: Environmental > Terrestrial > Soil > Wetlands > Permafrost | place: Sweden: Stordalen... | reverse complement strand
TCGCCAAGGTCATCGTTTTCTCCGTGAGCATGTTCGTGATAGCTGAGGTCATGAGTTTCATCAACTTCTTCGTAGGCCACGCCATAATCTCGGCCTACCCGAACTACCCGAACGTCTCGCTAACCAGCCACCTCGTGCTCCGGGTCGTGATCGGGATGGGTATTTACGTGACCTTGGTCGGCTTGCTCGGACTGGGCGCCGGGGCCTTATTGCGCAATACTGCCGGGTCGATCGTGGCCTGCGTGGCTTTCCTGTTCATACTGCCGGGCATCCTGTCGGCGCTGCCTAATTCCTGGAGCAACCCGATCGGTGAGTACTGGCCCACCGAAGCGGGGCGGCGCCTCATCGAGTTAGACCACGGGCCTAACACGCTCTCCGCCTGGTGGGGCACGGGTGACCTGGCCCTGTTCATAGTCGTCCTATTGTTGGTCGCCGACTACGCACTCGCCAAGCGGGACGCCTGAGCGCCCGCGCGCCGAAACCAGACTTCCTCTATGACCGCTCTATGACCGGCCCCGTGGTGTGGGTCGCGCGGCACGGCCAGACCGAGTGGAGCGCCGCCGGCCGGCACACGAGCCGCACAGATGTGCCGCTGACCGCAGTTGGAGAACAAGAAGCGGTGGCGCTCGGCACGATGTTGCGGCCCGAGCGCTTCGACCTGGTCGAGTCGAGCCCGCGCCAGCGCGCGCTCAGGACCGCCGAGCTGGTAGGTTTCGAGCCCGCGGTCGACAACGACCTCGTGGAGTGGGATTACGGCGAGCTGGAAGGGTTGACCACAGACCAGATCAAGGCTACGTACCCCGCATGGTCCATCTGGCACGGCCCTTGGCCAGGAGGCGAAACCGCCGACCAGGTGGCCGCCCGAGCGGACAGGGTGGTCCAGCGCGTTCGGGCACTGCCGTCAGGTGCCAAGGCGCTGCTTTTCGCACACGGGCACCTGCTGCGGGTGCTTGCTGCTCGGTGGCTGGGACAACCACCGACGAGCGGCAGGTTTTTCGTGCTTGGCACCGCCACGCTCAGCGTGCTGGGCTGGGAGCGCGGCGGGCCGGCAGTTGAGCGTTGGAACGTCCCGCCCCGGCATGCTGCTGGCCCCGGTCCCACTACCGGCGCTCAATAATGGCGAGCACAGAAGGCCCCGGGCCGGGCTCGGGCCAACCCGAATGGCCGAGACCTGTTTGGCCCAACCCCGAGTGGCCAGGTACGCCGGCCACCAGCCCGGGATGGAGCAGCCCACCACCACCTCCGCCGGGCCCGCCCCCCGGCCCGCCACCCGCGGCCCCGCCCGGCAACGAGCAGGTAGGCATCGGGCCGAACACCAGGTGCTACGAGCACCCTGACCGGTTGGCCGGTTCGATATGCAGGTCCTGCGACAAGCCGATCTGCGCCGACTGCATGGTCCAGGCGCCCGTGGGTTGGCACTGCCACCAGTGCGTCCGGAAGAACGCCAAAAAGTCGCCCGTGACCCGCTACCGGCCAGGCACGGGCACCCTCCCCACCCTCAGCCAAGTCCCCGTAACGATGGGCCTGATCGGCGTTTGCGTAGTCATCTACATAGTGAGCCAGAACACCGATTTGGTCTACCGCTGGGAGCAAATTGGCGGGAACGAGTACTACCTGGGCCAGTGGTACCGGCTTTTCACATCGATCTTCATCCACTATTCGTTTTTCCACATATTGCTGAACATGATCTCGCTATTGATCATCGGCCGGCTTGTCGAGCCGGTGCTGGGAAGATGGCGATATTTGGCCCTTTTCTTGGTGGCGGGGCTCGGAGGATCGGTCGCATGTTACGTTTTCACCGGTCCGATCGCACAGTCTGCTGGCGCGTCGGGTGCGATCTTCGGCCTATTTGGCGCATATTTTGTCATCGCCCGCCGAGCTAGGGCCGACACGTCAGGGATCCTCGTCCTGATCGCGATCAACCTTTTCTATAGCTTCGTCGACACCAGTATCTCCTGGCAGGCTCACATAGGCGGCCTGATAACCGGGGTCGTGCTGGCCGCCGCCTTGGGCCTCGGACGGCGTGGCAAGCACGAAGTACTAATCGACATCCTGGCTGTCGCGGGGGTGTGCGTCCTCCTCGGCTTGCCTTTGCTTATGGCCCCGGGGGCCGTCAACGTAGGATGACGCGTAGCAAACGCGGAGAGGCACCACCGTGCCGGGGGCGTAGGTCAGTGGAAGACCGGCAGACTTTTAATCTGCGCGTCGGGAGTTCGATCCTCCCCGCCCCCACCAGTAACGATGCCTCTGCTGCGGTTTTCGCCGAGGGGCCTATAGCTCCGCCACGGCGACCATCGCTTGGACGCCCTGCACCTGGCCATGGTGCTTTCGGAGCCACAGGGCGAGATCTTGGGGGGGCACCGGCCTGCTGAGGTAATAACCCTGGACGAGGTCACAACCCAGCTTTGACAGGTGTTCCAGGGTTTCGCGGTCCTCGACGCCCTCGGCCACCACTTCGAGGCCCAGGTTGTGGCCCAAGATGATGACCGACGCCACGATTGCCCGGTCGGACGGGTCTGTCAACAGGTCTCTTACGAACAACTTGTCGATCTTCAGGATCCCCACCGGCAATGTCTTGAGGTGGGCGAGCGAGGTGTAACCAACACCGAAGTCGTCGATCGAAATGATGATCCCCAGGGACCGGAGCCGGCCGAGGACATCGCGGGCCAGGTCGGCTCGGGCGATGATTGCAGACTCGGTCACTTCCAGGGTCAAGGATCCGGCGGGCAGTTGGTGGCGGGCAAGGGTGGTGGTCACGAGCTCGCACAGACCGGGGCGGGCAAGCGAGCGGGGCGAAACGTTCACGGCTATGTTCACGTCTAGGCCGTCTAGGTGCCACTCGGCACACTGGCGGATAGCTTCGTCGAGTACCCATTCAGTCAACGGGTGGATGACGGCGGTCTCCTCAGCCAGGGGGATGAAGCTGTCGGGGAAGAGCAGGCCCTTTTGCGGGTGCTGCCATCTCACCAGCGCCTCCACGAAGTCTCCCCCTCCCGCCTTGAGGCTGAGCGCCGGCTGGTAGTGGAGGCGCAGCTCCCCGTGTTTTATGGCGCGACGGAGCTCGAGGAGCAACGTGAGCTTGCCCGCATCGACGTCGCCTCCACCTTCGGCGAAACTGCACACCCCCAACCTGCCTCGCTTGGCCGTGTACATGGCGATGTCGGCGCTTTGCATGAGCAAGGCGATGGTCGTGCCATCCTTCGGGCCCAGAGCCACTCCGACACTGCCGTCGCCGTCGATAAGGGCCCCTTTCACCTCGAAGCTCACCCGCACGGCCGACAGCAACCTGGATGCGAGAGCCATGGCCGAAGCGGCGTCGACTTTGTGGACAAGGACAGCAAACTCGTCCCCGCCCAAACGCACGAGCAGGTCATTGGGCCGGACGGCCGCACCGAGGACTTTGGCCACTTGGACCAGCAGGTCGTCGCCGGCGGCATACCCGAGCGCGTCGTTGACACGTTTGAACCCGTCCAGGTCGATCACGAGCAAACCGACGTGGCTGTCCCGGCCGAAAGAGCGAGCAGCGACAGATTCGAGCATGGCCCGGTTGCCCAAGCCGGTCAGGGCATCGTGGCCTGCCTGGTAGGACCGCTGGCGCAGCCGCATCTGGAGTACCAATAGCCCGACAGCAGCTAGCACGAGGATGGCGACTATCGCCCCCAGGATCTGATCGGTTGCCCAGTTGGCGCTGCCCACGACCCAAGTAGCGGGCAGCACTACCGCGGCGACAGTCTGGGGTTTGCCCGATCGGGTGGTCCCCAGAGGTACCAAGACCTCTATAGCTGCTGGCGAAGCACTCGTCTTTCCCAAAAACGTGACGACCGTCGACCCCTCTGCGGCTCGGCTGAACGACGGGGCCGTGGGGACCACTGGGCCGGCCAAGCCACGTTGGTACAGGCGTGTGCCGCCGGCAGACCATATCCCCAGGCCCAGGAGCTGGCGCAGGCCCAGTTGGGCGACGTCTCCGTCAAGGTCGGCCGCTTGCGATTTCGACAACCGGCCAATCTCAGGATCGACCAGATCTCGGCGGGCGGTGAGGTCGACGATGTTACGACCGAGCTGCTCGGCTGACCCCTGGACCTGGCTGTTCGCCTGCGCCTTAACGCTTCGCGCCAGGACCGACCCGGTCACGCCCAGGATGGCCAGCGCCAACCCCAACACCAACCAAGAGACCCATGCCCGCCGGGCCCCGCCGGGCACTGAAATGTTCGCCACCTTGCTCTCCTATCGGTGCGCGGGGCATCGCCCTGTACGCATTTGAGCCCTTCTGCCAGGAGCTTTGCGAACAGTCGGTGAGCCACCCCGGGCCGTGCGCAGAGCTCCTCGACAGGCCCACCCCACGCAGCTGCCGGCCAGGCACTAAGTGCCTATAGGGTTTTGCGGTAATGGACGGCCACCTGGTCACGCTCGACGGCAAGCAGCTGGAGCCGACCACCGCTGAGATCGAGCGCCTGCTCGCCTCATCCACCCCGTTCTGGCTGGACCTGCTCAGCACCCCTCCGGATAGCCCGGAGCAGCAGGTACTGAAGGACACCTTCCATTTCCACCCGCTCGCGCTCGAAGACGCCGAGCACTTCGGCCAGCGCCCCAAGTTCGACACATACGACGACTTTGGCTTGCTCGTCTTCTACGGCCCCGGGAACACGAACCACCTGGTGGAAGTGCACTGCTTTTGCAGCGAGAACTTCCTTGTGACCGTGCACCAGCAACCCTGCCCTCCGTTCGCCGACGTCCTGCACCGAATGAGCGCAGACGGAGGACCGCCTATGAGCCAGCTGATGGTCCTCTACAGGGTCCTGGACATGCTGATAGACGGGTACTTCCCGGTCCTCGCTCTCCTCGACGACGAGATCGACGACCTGGAGGACGAGATCCTCCGGGCACCCACGGACGAGCAGCTCGGGCGGCTTTTCGACATGAAGCGGTCGCTAATCGCCCTGCGCAAGATCGTGACCCCAGAGCGTGACATGTTCGCCACGCTGATCAGCGGCAGTTCGGTCCTCCCCGGCATGACGGCGGAGTACGAGAGGTACTTCCGCGACCTCTACGACCATCTGATCAGGGTCAGCGACCTCGTCGACAGCTACCGAGACCTGCTGAGCGGGGCGATGGACACGCACCTGTCCACGGTGTCGAACCGGCTCAATGTTGTCATGAAGCAGCTCACGATCATCGCCACGATCTTCTTGCCGCTGAGTTTCCTGACCGGGTTCTTCGGCCAGAACTTCGGCTGGATGGTTACCCGGCTCAGCAGCCTTGCCGTTTTCCTCGCTGTTGGCATCGGTGCGCAGATCGTGACGGTCGTCGGGCTGGTGGTCATGTTCCGAACGCGCGGCTGGCTGACACCCAACGGGATGGTACCTGCCGCCACGCCCGCTGCCCGCCATCGGCCTGGGCAGCACATGCGCTGGCTTTACATTCACCCGATGAGGGGCTGGCGGCCGCAGACGATCGCTCCGGCAACGGCGCAGAGCGGCCCTGCTCAGGGCGGCCCCGGGGCGGCCCAGCAAGGTCCCAGCTAGCCCGGGCCGCGGGCCTAGAGGGGGCTGTTGGCGTGCTTGCGGACGACGAGGTGCTCCCGCTTGCTCCCCAGCACCGACAAGCAACGTGCCACCGTTTGTCGGGTCTCGGCCGGGTCGATAACGAGGTCCACGTAGCCACGCTCGGCTGCGGTGTAGGGATTGAGCCACTTCTCCCTGTACTCGTCCGCCAGCTCGGCCCGCGTTGCGTCGTCGACCGCGCGGTGCACGATGCGCACGGCCCCCTCGGCGCCCATCACAGCTACCTCCGCGCTCGGCCAGGCGATGCACAGGTCGTTGCCCATGCCCTTGGAGTCCATGACTATGTAGGCGCCCCCGTACGCCTTGCGCAGCACCAGGCACACCCTGGGGACCGTCGCCTCTGCGTAAGCAAAGACCAGCTCCGCTCCGTGGCGGATCATGCCCCGCCATTCGAGGTCCCGCCCGGGCATGAACCCGGGAGTGTCGACGATGGTCAGCAGCGGCAGGTTGAACGCGTCGCAGAAGGCGACAAAGCGAGCGCCCTTTTGGGACGCGGCAATATCGAGGGTGCCCGCCATGGCTTGGGGCTGGTTGGCCAACACCCCGACCGGCTGGCCAGCGACTCGGACCAATGTCGTCACGAGCTGAGCCGCCCACCCCGCCCTCAGCTCGAGGAGCTCGCCTTCGTCGGCGATTGACACGATGACCCGGCGCACGTCGTAGCTGCCCGTTGCAATGGCGGGGACAACGTCAGCGAGCTCGGGCGTGGCGCGCGAAGCCGGGTCGTGCGGTACGGCGGCAGGAGGGAGCTCGTCGCAATGCGCGGGAAGGTAACTGAGCAGTTGGTCAACGGCCTCGAACGCGTTCTCTTCGTCTCGCGCCAGCAGTGTGGCAAGTCCGGAACGGGTGGAGTGCACCGATGCCCCCCCTAGTTCGGAGGGACGGACCGGGACGCCTGTGACCTCGGCCACCGCGGCCGGGCCAGAGACGTACGCAAGCGCCCGCGGCGTCATTACGACCGCATCGGCCAGGCCAAGTAAGAGTGCAGGGCCCGAAAGCAGCGGGCCATCGACGACCGCTACCACGGGCACGACCCCTGAACAGCGGGCGAAGGCCTTCGCAGCCCTTCCCCAGCCGTCCAGGGCGGCAACTCCCTCGCCAAGGTCTTGTCCCGACGACGCCAGGACTGTCACCAATGGCAACTGCCGCTCCAGTGCAAGACCTGCCGCGACAGCGAGCGCCTCGGCGCCGTCCCCGCTCAGTACGCGGCCGCGCTCGAAATGTTGGACCTGCGCTGTCACAACCGGACGGCCACCGGGGGACAACGGGCCCGCCCGGACCAGGACCTCCTTCCCTTTCGCCGTGTCGAGCGGAAGAGGAGGCCCAGAGCCTCGCAGGGCGGCCAGCGCCAAGCGGCCCTCGACCGCGAGGCCGCGGCCGGCTGAGCCCGGTTTGGCCGCTGCGGGAGGGCGGCCCCTCATGGGCCAGCCTGACGAGCGTTGCCAGGCTCGCCGTCCGGGTCGTCTACACCGCGCGCCATGAGGAACCCGCGTGCCCTCTCGGCAAGCGGGTACCGGCCGACAATGTCCCAGAACGCTTTCGAATGACCGCACACCTGGAGATGGGCCAGCTCGTGGACGATCACGTAGTCGAGCACCCATGGAGGCTCGGTCGCCAGCCTCGACGAGATGCGCACCGTCCCGTCGGAGGGAGTACAGCTACCCCATCGCTGGAGCTGGTTGTCCACCCATCGGGCGCTCTTGGGCATCGACAACCCGAACTTGGCAGCGAGTCCCCGGGCCCGGTCTTCCAGGTCGACGGCGGCCGAGTGCTGGCGCCTCTTGATCCGCCTTGCCATCTCGGTCACCCAATGCTCCTCGTCGGCCCTAGTCATGGTCGCGGGGACGCTGACGCGCACGACATCGCCGACCTGACGAGCACTGACTGTCTTCCTGCGGCGCGGGCTCCGCACGACCTCGACCTTCATCATGGTGTCGACGTTCGTCATGGGCTGGTCCTCCGATGTCCTGGGCAAGCGGTGCATGGGTGCAAAAGCTATACAGGGCCAGGGACGGCTTCGTTCCCTAGCGAAACCAGGTCCACATGCTCGAGTGCGGTAAGCACCACCGACGAAGGGGCTCCCGTGCTTTCAAGCCACCAACCCGTGAGGTTGCTGTGGGACCGGTCCGGGCGCCAGATGTGGAGCCACTCCTCGACTGAACGGACGACCCCGGCGTGAGCCACCACCACAATGTCCGCGCTAAGCGCAAGCGCCGCGAGGCGGCGCATCGCGGCCTGGACGCGCTCGTCGAAGCTGACGATCTGCTCACCGCCTGGGAAAACAACCAGGCGCCGCTCGCGCCATAACTCGACTTCGCTCGGCCAGCGAGCGCTTATTTCAGCCATAGTGAGCCCGTTCCATTCCCCGACGTCGTGCTCGCGCAAGGCGGGCTCGAGGGTAACGGGCTTCTCGTAACCGAGCTGCTCGGCGACCACTTCGGCGGTGAGCCGAGCGCGAGCCAGGTCCGAACAGGCGACTTCGGCAGGTCGCAGCCCCTCAGCTGAGAGGTACTTGCCCGCGCGCATGGCCTGTTCTATCCCAAGCTCGGAAAGTGGGGCGTCAGACGAGCCCTGCCAGCGGCCGGCTGCGTTCCAGACAGATTGGGCGTGGCGGACGAGCAGGAGGCGGCCCATTGAGCCATCTTCGCAGACAGCCGGCACCGGTAGCCTCCATCCAGTGACTGGCGGACCGACCGGCCCCAACGAGACGAGCACGGACGGCCAGCTAGTAACGGTGCTGTTCTTCGCGAGCGCAAGGGAAGCTGCCGGAGCACGCAGCGCATCTTTCGGGTCTGCGGGCAGGACGATCGCACAGCTGTCCGGCGCGCTCGTATCGACGTACGGCCCCGAGCTCGAACGCGTGCTCACCACCTGCGCAATCTGGGTGAACGGGGAACCGGCACCGCCGAGCTACGTGCTTCGCGCCGGCGACGAGGTCGCGGTCCTCCCGCCAGTATCGGGCGGAGCCGGCGGCACCCTTTAGATCGCGCTGTCAGTGGCGGCGCAAGTGCTGTAACCTCTGAGTTGATGGACGATTTCAACCTGGTAGTGGCGCTCGATCCCGATTACCTTTTGGAACTCGGGAACCTGAGCTTGGCCGACCTGCGGGCGAAGCGGGATGCGTGCGGCCAACTGGAAACCGACCTCTCCTACCTGCGGCGGCTTGCCCAAGCCCGGGTCGACCTCATAATGGCCGAGTCCGAGCGGCGGCTGCTCGGGCTGTCCGACCAAGGCCCGGAGGCTTTGGTCGACCAGCTCCCCCAAATCCTGGGCGAGCACAGCCGAGGGCAAGGACCGGGCCGCATGCCCATATCGTTCTTCGCACCGGCCGACGGGGAACTCCAGAAGTTGGCTGCCCGCGTCGAAGAGATGCTGCCCTCAGACCAACTTGGCTCCCTCGGGGCGCTTAGCTCGGTCGAACTGGACGACCTGCTTGTCGGCCTGTCCAACCTGGAGCACGACGTTTCGGCGGAACGGCGGGCGCTGCATGACATCCAGGACCACCTGCAAGAAGAGCTGGTACGTCGCTACCGCAGCGGCGAAGCAAACGTGGACTCGCTCCTCAAATAGCAGTCCCGCTCCGAAAATGACCTGCTGGCTCTCCCGATAAGTGGCGCGCCCCGCGATTGCCCGGGAATACGCCGGGCGCCGGTAGTCTCGCCCCGTGCCAGCGCTGGCCGTGCTTTCGATGCACACCTCCCCCTTGGAGCAGCCGGGTACGGCCGACGCCGGGGGTATGAACGTCTACGTCAGGCAACTGGCGAGCGCCCTTGCCCGGTCGGGGGCCCGCTGCGAGGTCTACACGCGCCGTGAGACCCAGGACCAACCGGAGTCGCTGTGGGTCGAACCCGGGTTCCGGGCCCACCACGTGGAGGCCGGGGCCGTCGGGCCGGTGCCAAAGGAGGCGTTGCCGGATCTCGTGGACGAATGGACAGCCGGCGTCTCCTCCAGCTTGGACGAGCTCTCCAAACGGGGGGAGGGCGTGGACCTGCTCCACGCGAACTACTGGTTATCAGCCGTTGCCGGGCACTCCTTGAAGCACGCTCTCGACCTGCCCCTCGTCTCCACTTTCCACACCTTGGACCGGGTGAAGGCAGAGGTGGGCGAAGATGAAGCGGGGCTGGCCGCCCGCCGGGCCGCTGGAGAGGCGGCCGCGATCGGCTGCTCCGATGCGGTCCTCGCCTCATGCAGCGTGGAAGCGGCCCAGCTCGTCAGGTTGTACGGGGTGGCCCCGTCGAGGATCGAGGTCATCTCCCCTGGGGTCGACCATGCCTTCTTCGGGCCCGGCGACCAGGCTCAGGCTCGCCGGGCAGTCGGCTTGCCGACCGAGGTACCCGTCGTGTTGTTCGTCGGGCGTATCCAACCGCTGAAGGGCCTCGCACTCGCGATCGAAGCTCTCGCCCTCCTCGCCGACCGCAATGGGCGCTCAAGCAAAGTGCGCCTGGTCGTGATCGGCGGCCCGAGCGGGCCCAGGGGCCTCGAGGAGCTCACAAAGGCCCAAGGCTTGATCGCCAGCCACGGCCTCGGCGAGCGGGTGACCCTGGTCCCGCCGCAGCCGCACGAGGTCCTCTCGACCTACTACCGGGCCGCCGACGCCTGCATCGTGCCGAGCCGGTCCGAGTCGTTCGGGATGGTCGCACTTGAAGCGGCCGTGTGCGGTACGCCGGTTGTGGCCTCGGCAGTCGGAGGTCTTACGACACTGGTCGACCACGGGCGCACGGGTTATCTCGTCGGGCCGAGCGACGCCGCCGGCTTCGCTCACTACCTGGGCGAGCTTCTCGACGACCGTGCACTGGCCCGCTTGCTCGGGGCCGCCGCGAGCAAGCGCAACCTCGGCTACACCTGGGCGAGCGCCGCCAACGGGATCCTGGACCTGTGCACGGCGTTGACCGAGCGCGACCTGGTCATCTGTAACTGAGGCCCGCAGGGCCTCCCAGCCGACAGCCCGCAAAGCAACATTTTCGCCAAAATTTCCCCAGCGGCCGCCGGCGAGCGGCCGTCCCGAGTTGGCTACGATGGCTTTGCCGTAGCCCGCGGGACTCCATCATTTCGTTCGGGGAAGTGCGAAGTGCCCGGGCTCGCGGGCTGCGGCACTTTCGCCTCAGCCTGACGCCGCCATCTGCTCTATCGTTTGCGCATGGACCTGTTGGTAGTCGGTGGGGGGAAAATGGGCGAGGCGCTCGTGGGCGGCCTGCTCGATTCGGGTTGGGCGAAACCTTCGCAGGTGGCGGTGGTCGAGCTGTCGCCGGCGCGCCGGGCTGAGCTCCTCGCTCCGGGCGGTTTGGTGAGCCGTTTCGACGGGCTCGAAATCGTCGACGGCGAACTGCCGCCGGCAGATGGAGTGGTCCTCGCGGTCAAACCGGGAGACGTCGAAAGCGTCTGCCGCAATCTCGACCGCACCGGCGCCAAAAGGGTGCTTTCGATCGCGGCAGGTGTGACCTTGGGCGACCTCCAGTCGTGGTGCCCAGGCAGTTGCGCCGTGGTCAGGGCGATGCCCAACATGCCCGCGGTCGTGTCCACAGCGGCCACCGCGATCGTCGGAGGCTCACGCTCCGACCCGGAGGACGTGGAGTGGGCTGCTGGGATCATGGGATCGGTGGGCCTCGTCGTGGAGGTCCCCGAGAGGCTCCTCGATGCGGTCACCGGCCTATCCGGTTCCGGCCCTGCCTACATTGCGTTGGTCGCCGAAGCAATGATCGAAGCCGGCGTCCTTCTCGGCCTTCCGCGTTCGGTCGCAGGAGACCTGGTCGTGCAGACCTTGCTGGGCACCGCACGCATGCTGGCCGATCCCGGCCAAACCCCCGCAGCTCTCCGGGCGGCGGTGACTTCGCCGGCGGGCACCACGGCGTCGGGGCTGCGTGAGCTGGAGGCGGGCGGGGTTCGTTCGGCGTTCATCGAGGCGGTCACGGCCGCTTCCCACCGGAGCCGCCAGCTCGGCTCTCGAGGCCTGGGCTCGCCCAGCGCGTGAGGCGAGGCGCACAGAGTACGGGAGGCCCTGGCAAGCGGCTTCGATCAGGGCTACCCTCGTAGTTGGAGAAGGGTGCAGCATGGCCAAACTGAGCGACGCTCGGTCCCGGTCCCGTTACGTCACGGTTGCTGAGGTGGCGGGCCTGCTCCGGGTTTCGAATATGACCGTTTACCGGTTGGTGCAATCAGGGCAGCTGCCGGCGGTGCGCGTCGGCCGGTCGTACCGGATACGTGAAGAGGACGTGGACAGCTTCCTCGGCGGCCAGTACACCGCCGCCGGCTGAGCGCCCGCTGTCACCCGTCAGTTAGCTCACAAGAGAAGGCGCGTTGAGCGACCGCACGATAGCGGCGCGGGGCTCGGGTTTCATCGCCGCACCGTAGTGGCGGGTCGCACGCTCGTAGGGCTGGGTCATGAGCGGCGAGGAAATCAGGAAGTCGGCTGTGGCGCGGTTACAGGCGATCAGGATGTTCCAAACGACGCCGACGCGCAACAGGGCCCGGACGTCGGGGTCGTGGGGCTGGGGCTCCAACGGGTCCCAGAAGAACACGAGCATGTCGATCTCACCGGCGGTGATCATGGCGCCGATCTGAAGGTCGCCGCCAAGGGGGCCGCTCTCCACCGTGGTCACAGGGAGGCCCAACTCCTTACTGATCAGCTTGCCGGTCGTCCCGGTGGCAACGAGGTCATGGGCTTTCAACGAAGCGCGGTTGTAACGCGCCCACTCCAAAAGGTCGGCCTTCCGATTGTCGTGCGCGACCAAGGCAACCCGCCGGCGGGCAGGCATATTTTTGGGCGTAGCGGGAGGCTTTTGTGTTTTCACACTTCCCATTATGACATATAAGCGCTTACATACGGCAGGACTTCTCGGGTGCCCGCTCGGGGCACAACCCCAGCCCATTCGGGCTACGACGGCCCGCGGCGTACGATTGTCGCAATGACGGTGGCTCGACTGCTCCCCGAAGCGACTGTGAAGCGTCTCCCGCTGTACCTTCGCGCATTGGTGGAAGCGAGCGAGGCACGCCATACGACGATGTCGTCTGAAGAACTCGCCATTAGTGCGGGCGTCAACGCCGCGCAGGTCCGAAAAGACCTGTCCTATCTCGGGTCCTACGGCACGCGGGGCGTCGGCTATGACACTGACCTGCTCCGCCAACAGATCAACCGCCAGCTCGGCCTCAACCAGGAGTACAACGTAGCGCTCGTTGGTGCGGGCAACCTGGGCCACGCGCTCGGCAATTACAAGGGCTTCTCCGAACGTGGCTTTCACGTGGTGGCGGCTTTCGACAACGACCCGGCCAAGTGCGGCATGCTGCTCGGCGGAGCCCTCATCTACCCTTTGTCGGAACTGTCCCGAGTGGTGAAGAAAAAGCAGGTGACCATGGCGCTCATCGCCACACCGGCATCGGTCGCCCAGGAGGTGGCCGACAGGCTCGTCACGGCCGGGATCACCTCGGTGCTCAATTTCGCGCCGGTCGTGCTGAACGTGGCGCCCCACGTTTCGATCCGCAAGGTCGACCTCGGCGTGGAGCTACAGATCCTCGGCTACTACGAGCACTTCCGCAGCGACAATGTCGATAGCCCTGTTCGGGCTGCCGGGATCTCGAGAAAGTAAGCCGGCTTTGCCCATCGACGCCCCCGTCTACCCAGTCGCACTTGTCCTGAAGGACCGCCGCTGCCTTGTCGTCGGGGGTGGCCGCATCGCAGAGCGCAAGGCCAGAGGACTGCTCGCCGGAGGGGCCCGGGTCCACGTGGTGGCTAAGGAGCTGCTCGCGCCAATGCGCTCACTGGCCGGCTCCCCGGGCGTTGCAAGCATGGAGGAGCGCCCTTACAGGCAGGGCGAGGTGGCCGGTTACTGGCTGGCGGTCGCCGCTACCGGCGACCCGGAGGTGAACAGGGCGGTCTATAACGACGGGGGATCGGCCGGTGTCTGGGTCAATTCGGCCGACGACCCCGACAACTGTTCGTTCATCCTCCCGGCCGTGGCACGCCAAGGACCCGTCACTGTCGCTATTTCCACCAATGGGTACAGCCCCGCGTTGGCCTCGTGGCTGAAACAACACGTCGTCGAACAGATGGGCCCCGAGCTGGCAGAACTGGCCGAGCTCCTCGCCGAAGCACGGGCGCAGTTGAAGGCCCAGGGCAGGAGCACCGAAGAGGTCGACTGGCGGCCGGGCTTGGATTGGGCCATGCTCGAACTCATCCGCTCGGGACGCCGGGCCGAAGCAAAGGAGCGCCTCGAGGCGTGTCTATTGCCGTAGTCGGGATAAACCACCGGACAGTGCCGCTCCCGGCACTTGAGCCGATGATCGTGGCGCCGGGCGACCTGCACAAGGCCCTCGCCGACCTTTCCTCGCGCCCCCACCTGGATGAGGTGGTCGTCCTTTCGACCTGCATGCGGACCGAGGTCTACGCCCTTGTCAACCGCTTCCACGGGGCAATGGCGGACGTCCGCGAGTTCTTCTCGACCTGGAGCGGCCAACCGCCGGAGGACTTCTCAGGGAGCCTTTACTCCTACTTCGACGAAGCAGCCGTGAACTACCTCTTCAGGGTTTCCGCAGGTCTCGACTCCGCATCTCTGGGCGAACCCGAGGTCCTGGGCCAGGTGCGCCAAGCCTGGGGAGTCGCTCGGGAGGAGGGCGCGTGTGGCCCTGTCCTAGGCGGCGCCTTCCGTCACGCCTTGGTAGTGGGAAAGCGAGCCCGCGCGGAGACCGCCATTTCCCGGGGCACGACCTCGCTTTCGCATGCAGCGCAAGAGCTGGCAGCCTCCACGTTGGGCGGGCTGCAGAGCAAGCAGGCGATGGTCATCGGGTTGGGCGAAGTGGGCGAGAGCACCGCCAGGGCCTTTGCCTCGGTGCCGGGAGCTCTCCCGGTCATCGTCGCCAACC
>Ga0182024_10015768_pt1 | contig 14416 bp, 7 predicted proteins | sample P32metaG_FD_120480 | JGI IMG/M metagenome (GOLD analysis project Ga0182024, IMG submission 120480) | Permafrost microbial communities from Stordalen Mire, Sweden - P3-2 metaG (Illumina Assembly) | ecosystem: Environmental > Terrestrial > Soil > Wetlands > Permafrost | place: Sweden: Stordalen... | reverse complement strand
GAACTGGTTCACGAGTGTCGGACGTATCGTCCAATCGAAACCAAAGGCTGCCGTGTAGGCCGTGACATCGTTCGCTCCCGCCGTTCCAGCGAAACCGGAACCGGGAAACACGGGGCTTTGAGCGCCCGGCTGCTCGGACTTCGTTTCGTTGAATGCCAGGTTAAATCGCAGGCTCTGCGACATGTTGTAATCAATCCGGAATGTCGGAAAGTATTCCGTGATCGGACTAGCCACTTGCCAACTGAGCGTTTGTACGCTGGGATCATTGGGGACATTTGTCAGTTTCCCAAGCGTAAGAACGTTGTTGATATTCGTTTGTTCGGTCGCTGTGACGCTGTTAATTGCATTCGGAAGACCGTTCATTGCCGCTACGCTGGTCGGCGTTCCGATCAACTGCACTGAGTGCGTGGTGCCGCCGGCCTCAAAAGTGAATAGACCGCCTTGTGCAGCTGTCGTCAACACGTTGTTCGTTTGAGTGTAGCCGCCGGGCTGTCTCGACGTGGCGAAGCTGGCAAAAAAGAACACCTTGTCTTTCAGGATCGGGCCGCCAACGCTGCCCCCAAAATCATTCTTCTGGAACTGGTTCCTGGGCAGACCTGCTGCGTTATTGGCCCAGCTGTTGGCGTTCAAATCGTCATTCTGGAAATTTTCAAAGACCCGGCCGTGATATGCATTCGTGCCGCGGCGCGTGGTGAAGTTTACCTGCATGTTCGTCGCGCCGTATCCCTGGTTTACATCCAGTTGGTCCGTCTGCACCGTCATTTCCTGAATATCCTCCAGGCGCGCCTGAATCGCCGGCTGCTGGTTGCCGGAGAATTTCATCCGGCTCGTGCTGGAAATCACGCCGTCAACGTTATTCCCCTGCGCGATCACCGGCAGTCCGTTCCATGTGCCGTTGCCGTTTCCGGGAAGCCCGGTAAATCCTACGGCCAAAAACGAAAGCTGGCTGGTGTCGCGTCCGCTGAGCGGCAGATCCTCCAGTTGCTTCATGTCAATCGTTGTACTTATCACGCTGGAAGTGCTCTCCACCAGCGGCGTCTCGTTTTCGTGGACTTCCACCGTCTCGCTCGATTGACCAACCTTGACGTTCGCAACGATGTCGGTCACCTGCGTCGCGTGCACAGTGATGTCGGTGAACGTCTCCGTCTGGAAATCTTTCTTCGTTACCGTCAGCTTGTAAGATCCCAGCGACAGGCCAACGAACGTGTACGTTCCATCCCCGGAAGAAACCGCGTTTCGCACGTCATTCGTCGAGAGGTCTTGCAGTGTCAAGCTCGCGCCCGGCACAACCTTTCCGGTTGGATCCAGGACCGTCACGTTGATCGATCCGACGCTGCCCGCCTGTCCCCACGCCGGTTGCACTCCCAACCCCACCGCCAGCAAGCACGCCAGCACGCTCAGACAGAACCCCATCGAAAACCTGCGCGACATATTTCCTCCTTGTTCACCGCCGGATCTTTTGCGCGACACGCGAGACTCAGAACTTGAACGGAAACGTCCGGACAAATGCGTGAGGACCCCAGCAATAGCGTTATAGGACATGGCCGTTCTTCGCCAGATTGAAACCGATTTCAAATATGCCGTGATTGCGTGAATGAAAATCCAGACAAGGAAAAATGGCCGCGCTGCATGCTAGGGTGGTAGCGCAAACGCGGCCAGGCAGGGGAGCTGCTCCGAGCGAAAATGCCAAGTATTTTGTATAAAGTAAACGCTTACTCATAATCCCCATTACCCCAATGGGACGGACCACTCACCCGATGGCGATTCTTTTATATTGTATTCGATATCCTGTCAAGCCATTTCTTGCCCCTCCTAGTGGATTTCTACTATTCCCTCCTCTGGTCCTTCGCTGCTCCCCTGAGTACGGCCCGCATCCGCCCCCGCACCTTGTCAGCGTTTCCCGCACCCACGGCTTCTCACACCGCTCGATTACTGGCAAAATCGGGGCGGACTCCCAGAAGTTTGAATCTCGTGATTAGCCGCCATTCTCAATTCGCCAGGAACCAGCGCGCCACTGACAGGGATGCGCCCGCCCCAATCGTCGCGCTATTTCTGGCCGTTCTAATTGTCTGCTGCGCATGTTCCCCGGCCACAGCGCAAGCCACCCAAAGCAGGCAGCAATCTCAGACCAAACCCAGCGACGGCCGCGGCGCGTCCTCCAACGCCGACGAAGAGTTACAAATTGGAACCGACCTCACGCGCCAGGGCCATTTTCACGAAGCCATTCCGCATCTCCTCGCCGCTCAGGGCCGCGTCTCCAATGAATTCGCCGCGGACTTCAACCTCGCGCTCTGTTACACCGCAACGAACGAGTTCGAAAAAGCGATCGTCATCCTCACCGCGTTGAGCAGCACCGCTCATCCCGCGGCCGGCGTTTACAATCTTCTAGCGCAGGCGTACGTCGGCAATTCGCAGCCCCAGCGAGCGTTCACAGCTCTTCAGAAAGCCGCCGCCCTCAGCCCGGCAAACGAAAAACTTTACGTTCTCGTCGCCGACGCCTGCATGGACCACCAGAACTACCCGCTCGGCGTAAAAGTCGTAAATCTCGGCATCGAAAATCTTCCGCACTCGGCGCGCCTGTTCTACGAACGCGGAGTTTTCCAGACGCTGCTCGAACGCGGTGATCTGGCAGCAGCAGATTTCGCACAAGCCGCGAAACTTGCGCCCGACACAGAAATCGCCTACATGGCAACCGCGCAGCAAAATTTGGTGGAAGGAAAACTTCCGGAGACGATCGCCGCGACGCGCCGGGGCATCGCCGCAGGCCATGAGAATTACATTCTGTTCACGCTTCTGGGAGAAGCGCTGATTCGTTCCGGCGTCGCGCCCGGCCAGCCCGAATTCGCCGAAGCCCAGGTGGCCCTGGAAAAATCAGTCGCCGCACATCCGGACAACTCCCGCTCGCAAATCGCCCTCGCCAAAATCTATCTAATGGCCGGCCGCTCCGACGACGCCATCACCCACCTGGAAATCGCGCGCCAAATCGATCCCGCGAATACTTCCGTCTACTCGCACCTCGCCACCGCCTATCGTCAGCGCGGCCAGCTCGATCAAGCCCAGAAAATGCTAGCAATCCTCGCCAATCTCAACGAAGCCGAAGCCGCCAAAATCCGCTCAGGCCCCACCGACCACAAAGCCACCACCGCGCCCTCGCGAGTGGAATAAATCGCGCGCGTCAATTTACGGCCGCCGAGCCGCAATACGCGGAAACGGCCACTCCACCAACCCCTCGCCTTCTTTCACCGAAATAATCTGATCGCTCTTGACCCCCGTCAGTTTCGTCACCATCCCGCTCGGCCAAATAATCTCCAGCGCATTCACATTCGCGTGCGCCCCCAAACCAAAATGCAGCCGCGGATCCTGCGCTGACTGATAGCTCATGCCGCCCTTTCGCTGTTCGTAAAGCGTCAGATCTCCCGCTATAAGCTTCACTCGCGCTCCCACGCCGTCGCGATTCGATTTCGTTCCAATCAGAAAGATCTCAAGCCAGTGATTCGCATTGCCTCCGTCATTGCGCAAAAGCTGCGCCGGCTCCCCATTGTTGTTCACCAGCACATCCAGATCCCCGTCGTTGTCGAAGTCCCCGATCGCTGCGCCCCTGCTCACCCTAGGACGCACAAAATCCGCTCCCAACCGCTCGCTCACATTCTCGAAAATTCCGCGCCCCGTATTGCGGAACATCAGCTTCGGCTCCGCATAGCGCACCTCGCCGCGATAGCGCTCGATATTGTCCAAAATGTGGCCATCGGCCATAAAAACGTCGCGCCACCCATCGTTGTCGTAGTCCATGAACCGCGTCCCGAACCCGCTCATGTGAAACGTCGCGTACGAAATCTTCGAACGCAGCGTCGCATCATCAAACACTCCCCCGCCCATATTTTGATAAAACCGCGCCAGCTGAGAATCCAGGTGCGTCACCATCAAATCCATCCGCCCGTTCCGACTCGCGTCGGCCGCGTCCACTCCCATCCCCGCCTCAGACGTGCCGTCCATGCTCACCGCGACGCCCGCCATGTATCCCACTTCGCGAAAAGTTCCGTCGCGATTGTTGTGAAACAAAAAATTGGGCATCGAATCGTTCGCGATGAAGATGTCCTGCCATCCGTCGTCATCATAATCGAAAGTCACCACGCCCAGACCGTTGCCCGGCTTCGCTCCCACTCCCGACCGCGCGCTCACGTCCGTAAACGTCCCATCGCCATTGTTGTGATAAAGCGTCGGCGCTTGCCCGTGATAATTGTCCGGATGGCAATAACTCCGCAGCCCCGGCCCATGATCGCCGCACCAAAAATTATTGTCCGGCGACCAATCCACGTAATTCGCGATCACCAGATCCAGCCGCCCATCATTATCGTAGTCAAACCACGCGGCGCTCGATCCCCACCGCCCCGAATTTTCCACTCCCGCCTTCGCCGTCACCTCCGTAAAAGTTCCATCGCCATTATTGTGAAAAAGAATGCAGCGCCCGTACCCCAGCACAAAAAGATCAGGAAATCCGTCGTTGTCATAATCCCCCACCGCCACGCCCATTCCAAAAAGCCCTTCCGCACCGACACCCGCCTTGGACGTCACATCGCTGAACGTCCCGTCACCATTGTTCCGATATAGCGCGCTCTGCAACCGGTGCTTCGGCGTGTACAATCGCGTCCCAGCTCCATTCACCAAATACAAGTCCATCAACCCGTTCTGGTCGTAATCAATCCACCCGCATCCCGACCCCATCGTTTCAATTAAATATTTCTCCGCCGACGCCGCATTGTCATGCTGAAAAGTAATCCCCGCCGCAGCTGCAATGTCCACGTACGTAACGGGAATGGGCGCTTCCGCACCACTCCAAGCACTTCGCGGAGCCGCCAATACCGCGCCCACGCTCTTCAACAAATCGCGCCTGGAAATATTGAAATGTCTCGGCACTGGAAAAAACTCGCTATGCGCTCCAAAAAAGTTTACAACGCTGGTAGCCTACATCAGAGGTTATGCACAGTGCAGGGATTCTTGCCCCATCGCTCTCACAATATTTCTCCCAACGCCGGTCGGAGTTAAATGTCCATCCGCTCCACCGCGAATATTCTCGCGCTCGCGTTGTTTTTTTCGTTCTCGTATCTTGTCGCCGTTCACGCCGCCGCGCAGCAACAACCCACCACCATCACAATTCCGCAATCCACTCCACCCGCGCCCCCGAAAATCCATTTCGTGGACATCGCCGCCCAAGCCGGCCTAACCGCCCGCACCGAATACGGCGGCGACCACATCAAGAAATACATCGTAGAAAGCACTGGCACAGGCGCCGCGATAATTGACTACGACAACGATGGCTGGCCCGACATTTTTCTAGTTAACGGCAACACTCTAGAAGGTTTCCCCAAGGGCCAGGAACCCACCAGCCACCTCTACCACAATAACCGCGACGGCACTTTCACCGACGTCACTCAAAGAGCTGGCGTCGCGCTCACGGGATGGGGCCAGGGCGTCTGCGCCGGCGATTACGATAACGACGGCTTCACCGATCTCTTCGTCACCTTCTGGGGACACAACGTTCTCCTCCACAATAATGGCGACGGCACTTTCACCGACGTCACAAAAAAATCCGGCCTCGCTCACGCAGACATACGCTGGAGCACCGGCTGCTCCTTCGTTGACTACGATCGCGACGGCCACCTCGATCTTTTCGTCGCGCGCTACGTTGACTTCGACCCCGCGCAACTCCACGATCCCACGACCGCCTCCGCCTGCGATTGGAAAGGCCAGCCCGTGTTCTGCGGCCCCATGGGCCTGAAAGGCACGCGCAGCGAGCTGTATCACAACAACGCCGACGGCACATTCACCGACGTCTCCGAAAAATTAATTCTGAAAGACAACGTCCCGCACTACTGCTTCACCCCCCTCGTCGCCGATTTTGAAAATAATGGTTGGCCGGACATCTACGTCTCCTGCGATTCCTCGCCAAATCTTTTCTTCCGCAATAATCGTGACGGCAGTTTCACCGATGTCGCTCTCAACGCCGGCGTCGCCTACAACGAAGACGGCCACACCCAAGCCGGCATGGGCGTGGATGCCGGCGACTACGACGCCGACGGCTGGCTCGACATCATCAAAACGAATTTTTCCGACGACAGCTCCACGCTCTACCGCAACAATCACGACGGCACCTTCACTGACGCCACTCTCCAAGCCGGGCTCGGCGGCAATGTTCAATTCCTCGGCTGGGGCGCTCTCTTCGTGGATGTGGATAACGATGGCTGGCCGGATATTTTCATCGTGAATGGCCACGTCTATCCGGAAATCGAAGGCAAAGGTCTGCTCAGCTCTTTCCGCGAACGAAAATTGATTTATTGGAATGAGCACAACGGGAAATTCAAAGACGTTTCACTAGACGCCGGCTCCGGCATCACCAAACCATTCAACAGCCATGGCCTGGCCGCCGCGGATTTTCGCAACGATGGCAGCGTCGAACTACTGGTGAACAACAGTTACGACGCCCCCAGCCTCCTGAAAAACGACGCGCCACAAGGAAACTGGCTCACCGTAAAATTAATCGGCACAAAATCCAATCGCGACGCCATCGGCACCCGCGTAATTCTCCGCGCCGATGGCCACCAACAGTTGCAAGAAGTCCGCAGCGGCGGCAGCTACATCTCCCAAAGCGATTTTCGCCTGCACTTCGGCGTAGGCCGTGCCACCGAAATTGAAAGCCTGCAAATCCGCTGGCCCAGCGGCCTCCAGCAAGAATTAAAAAATATTCCAGCAAATAAAATCATCATAATCAAAGAAGGCGCAGGAATCGTCGCGCATCTGTAACGCAATCTGCAACAATGTCAGCAGTGGAATGGAATCAGGAGGCTCGCTGCATGTCGAGAAGTCGAGACGCTCGCTGGAACTCATTTCCGCGCCGCCGATTCTTGCAATTACTCGCCAGCTCCGGCTGCGGCCTCCACGACCTAGCCGCAAATCATTCGCATCTGTTCCCAACATCAGCGCCCGCCTTCGAAGAAATGCCTCCCTCCGTCACCAAAATCAATTGGACGCACACCAACGGCCGCTCCCCCGAATGGTATCTCCCTGAAACCGTTGGCGCGGGCTGCGGTTTCCTCGATTACGACAACGACGGTTGGATGGACATTTACCTCGTCAACAGTGGCCCCTGCGATTTCTACACTCCACCACAACCGCTGCGCAACGCGCTCTATCGCAATAATCGCGACGGCACTTTCACCGACGTCACCGAAAAAGCCGGAGTCCTCGGCAACGCCTACGGTATGGGAGTCGCGGTCGGAGATTACGACGCAGACGGTTTGCCCGATCTCTACGTCACGCAATACCCGCACAGCATCCTGTATCACAACAATGGCGACGGCACTTTCACCAACGTCACCGCCAAAGCCGGCGTCGCAGCTCCCGGCTGGGGCAGCAGCGCCGTCTGGTTCGATTATGACAACGACGGCCGCCTCGACCTTTTTGTCTGCCGCTTCGTGGATTTCGACAAAGCCAAAAATAAATTCTGTGGCAACACCCTCACCGGTGAGCGCTGGTACTGCAAGCCCAACGTCTACGGCCCCGAGCCGAGCTATCTCTTCCACAATAATGGCGACGGCACCTTCACAGACGTCAGCAAAGAATCCGGCATCGCCGCATCGCTTGGGAAAGCCTGGGGAGTAGTCGCTGCGGACATCAACAACGACGGCTGGATGGATCTCTTCGTTGGCAACGACACCGTCGCGAATTTTCTCTTCCTCAATCGCGGCAAGAAATATTTCGAAGAAGCAGGTTTACTCGCAGGCGTGGGCTACAACACTTTCGGCCGTGCCCGCTCCGGCATGGGCGTGGACGCCGCCGATTACGACCAAGACGGCTTCCTCGATCTCTTCGTCGCCAACGTGGACCAGGAAATGTACGCGCTCTATCACAACAATAAAGACGAAACGTTCAACGACGTTTCCATTCCTACCGGCATCGGCCCCACTACCCAATTCATGAGCGGCTGGGGACTGAAATTTTTCGACTACGACAACGACGGCGACCTCGACCTCTTCCTCTGCAACGGCCATCCCGACGACGAAGTCGAAAAACGCGTGGAACACGTCACCTATCGCGAACCGCTGCTCCTCTTTCGCAATACGCCCCAAGGGTTCAAAAATGTCAGCCTCGAAAGCGGCCCCATTTTTTCCAAGCCCCTGGCCGCGCGCGGCATGGCCCTAGGCGATTTCGATAACGATGGCTCGGTAGACGTGCTCATCGCCACGAACAACGGCGCGCCGCTGCTCCTCCGCAATAATGCCGGGCGCCAAAACCACTGGCTAGGCCTCCGCCTCATCGGCCGCAAATCCAACATCGATGCGGTAGGCGCGAAAATCACCTATCGTTGCGGCGAGCTCCAGCGCACTCACACCAAAGTAGGAGGTGGCAGCTACCTCGCCGCCCACGATCCGCGCATAGTTTTAGGAATTGGCCAACGCACAAAAATTGATTGGCTGGAAATCCAGTGGCCGCAACCCAGCGGAGCAAAAGAACGCTTCACAGAAGTCCCCATCGATCGCTACGTCACAATCACAGAAGGCCAACCAGAATGGAGGTAACGCGTTTGATTGGTAGGGGCGCTGCTTGCTGCGCCCCTATTTGCCACGATGTCAACGACGCCACACGGTCGCGGTTGCCTCTCTCTGCGCACTCTGCGCACCTGACGATGCGACAAGCATCGTCATCCTGAGGACGGCGCCTTTGCTTCAGGGCGGCCCCGCCGCAGGCGGGGATCTCTCTCGCTTTTTCTATGTTCTCCGCCTTCCTCTGTGCACTCTGTGTTAAATCTTCTGACTTCTCCGCACACTACTGCGGCCTGCCCGCACCCTCCTGCGCCTGCGCCTTAATCTCCGCCTCCCGCTGCAAAGCCATCTCCCGCGCCGCATCCTCTTTCCGCCCCAACTTCGCATAAGCAATCGAAAGCTGATAATGTCCCGCCGGGTCCGCCGCCTCCATCTTCACGTAAGCCTCCAGCGGCCCCACTGCCTCCGCATTTTTCCCCGCGGCGTTCAACGCCATTCCTAGTCCCAGATATGCTTCCTCAAACCCCGGATCCATCTTCAGCGCCCGCGAAAAATGCGCAATCGCCTCGTCCCACTGTTGCGCCTGACGCGCAATATCTCCCAACATAAATTCCGCCGCCGAATTGTTGGGGTCGATCGCCAGCTCCGCATCAAACTCCTTCTTTGCTTCCTCCACCACCGGCGGCTGCTTCGAAAGCAAAATCCGCCCCAGCCGGTAATGGATGTCCGGCAATTTAGGGTTCTCCTCCAGAATCTTCCGATACTCCGCCGCCGCCGCGTCCCATTTTTCCTGCGACTCAAGTCCCTCCGCATCCAGCTTATGCACCTGATAAGATCCCGGCGCCGAGTTCACCAAATCCTGCTCCGAGCGATTCGCCAATTCCGAAAAATAATGAACCGTCACGTACAGCACCTCAGGATTGTGCGGATACTCCCGATTCAACAGCAGCAATGTGTCCACGGTAGTCTCCACCTGATCCAGACTCATCGCGCACCGCGCGCTCGCCATAGCAGCCTCAAATTTCAATTGCTTGTCACTCAAATGCGGAACCGACTTCTTCAAGAGCGGCAAAGCCTCCCGGCATTCCCCCTTCTCGGCCAACCCAATCCCCTGCTGAGCTGACGCAGAAAGATCCACCGCAGCCGGCGCGCTCTTCGCCCCAGGCGTCGATGGCACCGCCTGCCCCAGACAAACTGATGCCACAAATCCCACAATCGAAATCGCAGTAAACAAAATCCAGATTGGTCTGATCATCATCTGACTATAGGTTGAAAAGAGGCGCGCCGCCACGGCAGGAGACGAGAAAGTCTCGGCATCACAATCGATCCGCTCTCCGCACGAGTAAGCCAGCCGAGCCCATTTTGGAGTGCGGCGACCTGCCGCGGCTTTCGTAGAAGGTCAATGTCTGCCGAAAAAACGATCTAGGCGAGGCTTACCTCGCCCGCCCCCACTCAAGCAATCCCCGCCCGCACCTTCGCCGCCGCAATCACCGCTACCATCACATCGCGATACTTCTCGAAAGTATCATCCACCACGGTAATCGTCGGAATCGTATGCTTCTCCTCCGACATCGTTGGCTTGAATTTCGCGAACCCGTCCTCATGCACGCCCGTACTCCCCCGCCCCGGCGCCGGCCTGCTCAAATGTTCAAACGACCGCGCATATTTCGTCAAGGACGCCGGATAAGCTGGCGACCGCGGCACCTGATAAACTGGAATGCACGACATCAACGCGTCGTAATGCATCTCCCCCACCGCCAGCACTTCAGGATATTTGGTCCGCAACTCCTTCACCAGCTCGACAGTCCCCTCATACATTCCGCCGCTCAAATTGTTGATCCATGCTCCAGCAATATCCAAAAAATAAGCATCCACCTTGTATTGCTCGATGACTTCCGAAATCCGCCCCGCCAGATATTCTCTCCACGAAGGAACGGCCAGATTCATGAACGCGCCCCAGCCGTCATTGCTCCGGTCATTGTCCATGTCCACCCAATCATTCGCGAAATCATCGCCATCAATCCGCACCGTCTGCGCATTCGCCACTTTCGCGTACATCGAAAGATTCCGGTTCGCCACGTTCGCGCCAAACATCGGCATCATCCGGAATCCCATGCGCTGCCCCTTCGCGATCAGCGCGCGAAATCCCTCCTCGCCTCCCAGTCGCGGATCGGCCTTGTACAAAGGATAATTCCAGTAATAGCGTCCATCCCACGCCGGCAGAAACACGAGCACGCGCTTCGCCGGAATTTGCGTCGCGGCCCACTCCAGCGTCCTCCCGATTTTCGCGTAGTCGTTGTAAATGTAGCCCGTCCAGTGCATCCCGTGAATCGAAAGCACCAGCGCAATTTCCCTGAACCACTCCGGCACGTCCGTCCTCTTCTCCCAATCCGGAATCTGAAAAGCCGTCTCCACGTGCTCGAAATGCATCCGCGCCGCCGCGTCCATGCTCGGGGCTTTCCCCACCCGCCATGCCGGACTTTCAATCCTGTTGCTCTTCTCCCAGCCCCCGAGCTCGTAAATCAGTTCCGCGCGATAACCATCATCGCCCGGCTGCAAATAAAATCGCGTCGCCCGCACCTGCTCATCGCGCGCTGAAAGATAAAAGAAATCTCCGTCGCCCTTCTTGATCACCACCAGCGGCGTGGTCATCCCGCCAAAAAGATAAGGATGCTCCTTCGAAATCTCGTTATCCTTCGGATCGAAAAACTTGTTGCACGAAACCGATACCTGCCCTCGCGGCACTCCGCGCACAATCGATGTCACCGATTTGATCGGCCGGTCCGTTTCAGCCGTCACCTTCCACTCAAAATAGTCGCCGCTCTTCCGCACCCGTGCCTCCACGCTACCAGGCGCCTTCAGCTGGTCGCCGGCCCACACCAGTTGCGTGCAGCGCATCTCAAATGCATCCGCCGTTTTTTCTACCGTCATGCTCGCGCGGTCCATTCCGTAACAATCCTCAAACGTGTGCAACCGAAACGAAAACAGCAACCCCTGAAACGCGACGGACGGCTCCGGAAAATCAAATCCAAACTTGAAAAAACTCTCCCCGCGCGGCGGCACATACACGCCATCATTACAATTCAGCGCCACAATCTCTCCGTCAGCAGCGGCCGGCACCGCCGCCGGCGCCGCTTCGGGTGACAATCCCACCTCCAATTTCCGCAGCACTGCGGAAGAAGCCCCCGCAGCCACAGTAGTCCTCAACAATTCCCGACGCGAGATTTTGTCAGTCATGAATTTTCCTTGGATGGACACAACATACCGTGGCCTCGCTGACAATCACCAAGCCCGTGCCGTTTTATCCTGAAACCCTGCCAGTGACAGGGTCGAAGGAAGGTGCGACACATGCCGCGGCCCTCCCCTTATCCACTCAACTCAACTAAACTCCCCAACCACCTCAAAACGCCGTTCGCCACCTGTCGGGAAAACCACCGTATCCCGCGAACCCCCACTCAACTCCACCGCCCGCCCATTCACCGTTACGCGCCGCACCGCGTTCTCCGCCGGCATCCGCAACTTCAAATGTACTTCCTTCACCCCGCCAGCCTTCGCCAAATCCACGTTCGCGTTCACTTTCTTAGCCGCAGCATCTGCCTTCATGCTGAAACTCACCCTGCCAAATCGCGTCGGCGCACCCGCAATCCGTATCTCCTTCCCGGAGGCCACCCAATCCCGCGGCAATCCCTTCCCAAAATAAATTCTGTCTTCGTCCGAATCCTCCAGCACCAACATCCACCTCACCAACAAAGGAATTGTCTGCTGCGCCGGAATGCAAAAAAGCGCCGTATCTCCATCCACTCCCGAAACCTCGCCCGCCGTCCAACTCCCGCGCGTGTGATCGTGATAACGATGCGCGTAAAGAAACAGCAAATATTCCTCCACGCGATCCAAACGCAAAAGCATCTGTGCATACCCGTAAGAAATAAATCCCAGAATGTCGCGCCCCTCCGGATGCGGCCGCTCGATATTCGCCACTACTCCCAAAGTCGTCCCGCCATACGCCCGCATGCAATCAATCACCGTGTTCGCCAAACTCGCCGGCAACACGTCCGGCTGCAAAAGTTCCGCATAAGCACGATGCGCCCACTGCTGCGGGCTGGGACGCTCCTTTTCCAGCGATTCGCGAAACATCAGCGTCGTCCCCGGCAACGGCCCGATATAGGCCGGCGTCACATCGCGCCGCACATTTTTCTGCATGCCAGCGATGACCGCATCCTGCAAATCCTTGCTGCGCCTCAACCACCCGTCAGCCGCAACGCCCTCGCCCGGCCGAATCGCCGGCCACACTCTGCCGACATCCCGAAGCCCCCGCGCCGCAAACGCATTGTTCGCAAAATAAGGCAGCCACCAAACCATCGGCTTCGGATGCAAACACGAATCCGACTCGCTCCACCCATGAATAATCCCGTAACCCACATCGTCTTTCGGCAACTGCAAACTCAAATCATGCAGCTCCGTCAAAATCGCCACGGTCGCCACAATCTTTTCGCGATGTTTCGCCAGCAGGGCCGCGTCTTGCGTGTAATTGTAATAACGCCCCAGCAAAGAAAGCGTCAGCCCAAATTGTGCCGTCTCCGGCCCGCGCATGTTGATCATTCCCGTCGCGTCCGTAAAATCCGTCAAGTAATTATCAATAATCTCCCGCGCCGCATCGAATCGCCCCCATTCCAGATTCACGTACACCGCCATTGTGAAAATATCCTGGAACCCGTCGTACTCCGGCCCGTAATAATCGCGATCCACCGCGCCGTACTTCGGATAGACGCCGCCCGGCCGCACCATAATTTCCTTCGCGAACGCGTGCTTCGCCATATCCACCCAAGCATCGTCGGGCAACGAAGCGGACGCAAAATCCTGCAACTGCTTGTCCCAGTACGCCGCAAACACCAGCAACGCGCGATAAAATTCCTCCGCGCTCGGATCTTCCCGCGTGGGAGGAAACGCCGGGTAGCTATATCCGTACACCACTTTCGCTACTTTTCCGTTTTCCACACGCGTCGTGCGATGCCACGTCTGCACGATGAATCGGTCGCGCGCCTCCACGTCTCCAAACACCACCGCTTCCACATAAACGCCGTCGGAAATCGGCATCACCTTGCGTACCACCGGCATCCATCCGCCGATCAATCCTTCAAATCTTTTTTTCGCCGCGTCGTTTGTGATCTCCGGAAAATATTGTCCCGGATGGTAAGTCCGCGTGTTCCCCGCGGCAAAAACCGGCATCGTGTCTGCGCATTCTCTCGTCCCCACAAAAGTGTTCCAGGGCAAACGCCAGCGCGACTCTTCCTTCGCTGTACCCTGCGGCGGCGCCGCGGCCTTCACTTGCTCCGGATCAGGGTCGCCGTGCTGCAGCAGCTTGTCGGCCAACAGATCCGGTCCGGACATTCCAATGTCCGCCAGCTTCAGCCCCAGATACGGCGGATCAGCCTCCGCAAAAGTCGCCTCCGCGCTTTTCCCCAGTACGCGCGATGCTCCGGCCGCAGAAATAAAAGTGATCGCCCCATCGCGCGTTCGCAAATCTTCGTAAACCTTCCACCCAGTCACGCCAATCTTGAATTCGCAAACGAGAGTATGCCCCGCCACGTCAGGCGCCGGCCCTGAACTTACGCCCAATTCAAGAGTCGGATCGAACTCAGCGGCCGTCGCTCGCGAAGCCGCGGCACCATTCGCGGCGACATATCCCAGCAGCGCCGATGTCACCCCCAAATCCCGCAAAAATTCTCGCCGATCCATGTTTCACCCCCGGGTCAACCAACGCAATCCCCGCGCACGCAATCGAAAACCAGCCTAAAACGCCACCTCCACCGCCTTCCCCTCGAACACCACCTTCCGCACCGTCTCACCCAACTTCACTTCAATCTCCCGACGCTCCGGCG
>Ga0182024_10015767_pt1 | contig 14417 bp, 10 predicted proteins | sample P32metaG_FD_120480 | JGI IMG/M metagenome (GOLD analysis project Ga0182024, IMG submission 120480) | Permafrost microbial communities from Stordalen Mire, Sweden - P3-2 metaG (Illumina Assembly) | ecosystem: Environmental > Terrestrial > Soil > Wetlands > Permafrost | place: Sweden: Stordalen... | reverse complement strand
TGTTGACCGGCTCGTACTGGGCCAGTGTGCGCACCAGTTCCTGCCAGACGGCCGGGATCGGCTCGAATTTGCCCGGCCAGGTGGCGGGATTATGGGGCCAGGCCAGCCAGGTCGCGGCGTGCGGCTCCCACTCGGCCGGAAAGCGATAACCGAGCGCCGCCGGCGAATCGGGGCGCGGAATAAGCAATGGAGGCGATTTCACCATCTTTTTTTCCTGCAACGAGAGGAGCAATAGCGCTGACTCAAGCACGCCGCAAGCCGAAAGGCAGGCGGTCGACGCGGCCATCCTAGTCGATGTACCGCCGGGTCAGGTCGCCGTAAGCATCGATCCGCCGGTCGCGCAAAAATGGCCAGTGCGTCCGCACCACGTCGATCTGTGCCAGATTGCACTCGACCAGCAGGGTCTCTTCGCCCGCGTGGCTGGCTCGGGCCAGCAGGTTGCCGTTCGGATCGGAGAGGAACGAGGCGCCCCAGAACTCCAAATCCTGTTCCACGCCGGTGCGGTTGGCGGCCGCGACGAAGACTCCGTTGGCGATGGCGTGGCTGCGCATCATCGTTTCCCAAGCGGCATGCTGGCTGGCGCCGAACTCGGCCTTCTCGCTCTCGTGCCAGCCGATGGCCGTCGGATAAAAGATGATCTGAGCGCCGGCCAAGGCGGTCAGCCGCGCGGCTTCGGGATACCACTGATCCCAGCAGACGCAGGTGCCGATGCGGCCGAAGCGCGTGTCGAAGGCGTGGAATCCGAGATCGCCCGGCGTGAAATAGAACTTTTCATAATAGAGCGGATCGTCGGGAATATGCATCTTGCGATACATGCCCACGGTGCTGCCGTCGGCGTCGAAGATCAGGGCGGTATTGTGATACAGCCCCGCGGCGCGGCGCTCGAAGAGCGAACCGACAATCACCACGCCATGCTCGGCCGCGGCCCGGGCCAGCGCGGTGCTGGTGGGACCGGGGATCGGCTCGGCCTCGTCGAACCGGCTATGATCTTCGGTCTGGCAGGGATATTGCCCGGCGAACAATTCCTGCAGACAGACGATGTTGGCTCCGGCCGCGGCGGCTTCGGCAATGCGTGTGAGCGCCTTGTCGACATTGTGGGCTTTCGACGTGTGCCCGGTCATTTGCACCAGCGCCACGACGACCGTCGATGGCGTGGAGCGGGGCGCAGGGGAAGAGTGTGGATCAAGCATCGCGTTTTTCGGCAGCCTTGGTCGGGAAACGGTAAAAGTGGTCGACGGAATGCGGCTTTCGCACTAACCCGTCGCGGCGGCGGACTGTTTGCCCGGCGCTATGGCGATGGTAATCTATCAGCGGTTCGGCCCACAATCCGGCGGGAGGATGTTCGCAGTATCGACATGGCGCGCAACAGGGTTCCAGGACTGTTCATCACGGGCACCGACACCGGCGTCGGCAAAACGTATGTCGCGGCACGGATTGCACGCCATCTGGTCGAGTTGGGATGCCGGGTGGGGGTCTACAAGCCCGCGGCCAGTGGCTGCCGCCGCGCGGGGGGCACGCTCGTTTCCGACGATGCTTTGGCCCTTTGGCAGGCCGCCGGCGAGCCGGGCGAATTGGCGGCCGTCTGTCCCCAGCGGTTTGCCGCTCCGCTGGCGCCGCATTTGGCGGCCGCAGCCGAAGGCCGCTCGATCGACGAAGAACTGCTGCGGTCGGGCCTCGACTATTGGCTGACGCGCTCCGACATGGTGCTGGTCGAAGGAGCGGGGGGACTGCTCTCGCCGCTGTCGCACCACCAGTACGTCGCCGACGTGGCCTACGATCTCGGCTTTCCGCTGGTCGTGGTGGCACGCAATCGATTGGGCGTCATCAATCAAACGCTGCTCACCTTGGCCGCCGCGGCCACGTTTCGCGGCGGGATCTCGGTGGCCGGCGTCGTGCTGTGCGACACCGAACCGGCAGACCAACAGGATCCGAGCCGGCAATCGAACGGCGTGGAACTGGCGCGCCGCGTGTCGGGCCCCGTGCTCGCTGAACTGGGCTTTCAGCAGGCAGCATTCGATCCGGCGATCGATTGGTTGCGCCTGTGCAAGCTCGGATAACGCAGTCCGCAAGGAGGCCGAGCGCGAAGTGGCTCGCTTACAGCGCTCGGCGGTAACGCTTGATGGGACGGCCACCGCGGCCAAACATCGGCGCGGGGGCGGGCTCTTTGGGCGCCTCGTCGGCGGCGGGCTCGCCCGTGGGCGTGCCGTCGGCAGCGGTCGGCGATCCGACCGGTTTGTCTCCCGATTCGAATCCGGCGACCTCGAAACGACGCAGGAGGCGGTCGATCCGCATCTCGATGCGGGTCAGTTCGCTTCCTTCCTCGGGCGTGACGAACGTGTAGGCCACACCCTCGCGACCCATGCGGCCGGTGCGGCCGACGCGATGGACGTAGTCGTCGCAGAATTGCGGGATGTCGTAATTGACGATGTGCGAGATGCCGGTGACGTCGATGCCGCGGCCGACGACGTCGGTGGCGACGAGCACCTTGACCTTGCCCTCGCGAAAGGCGGCCATCACGCGGTCGCGGACGTTTTGGGCCAGATCGCCATGGATGCAGGCCACGTCCTTGAATCGCTTGGTCAATCGGAGATGGACTTTGTCGGTCCCGCGCTTGGTGCGGCAGAAGACGATCGCCTGGGTCGGCTCTTCTTGCTTGAGCAGCTTTTCCAACAGATCGAATTTGCGCTGCGCGTCGACGGTGCAGTAGTACTGGTCGATCGTTTCGACCGAGATATCGGTCGGAGAGAAATTGAGCGTCTCCGGATCGGTCATGTAGGTGCGCGCGAGGCGCTCGACCGGCGCCGGCACGGTGGCGCTCAGCAGCAGGGTTTGCCGAGTGCGCGGACAGCGACGCAAGATTTTTTCGATGTCGGGGCGAAAGCCGATGTCGAGCATCCGGTCGGCCTCGTCGAGAACGACGATGCCCAGGTTTTCGAGCTTCAAGGTCCCGCGACCCAAGTGGTCGAGCACCCGGCCCGGCGTGCCGACGACGATCTCGCCGCCGCGCTCCAGCTTTTCGATTTGCGAGCGAATCGGCTTGCCGCCGTAGAGGGCCACGCAATGGATGCGGCGGCCATGGGCCAGTTTGATGATCTCTTCGCGGACCTGCACGGCCAGTTCGCGGGTCGGCACCAGGATCAGGGCCTGGGGATCCCCTTTTTTCTTCTTTTCGTCGAACCGCTCGAGGATCGGGATGGCGAACGCGGCCGTCTTGCCGGTACCGGTGCGGGCCTGGCCCAACACGTCGATCCCGGCCAGGGCGCGGGGGATCAAACCGGCTTGGATGGGCGTCGGCCGAAGGTATTCGACCTTGACCAGCGCGGCGAGCATCACCTCGGAAAGGCCAAGGTCCGAGAAATTGGCGTCCGAAGGCGGTTCGGGAGGGGCGGCGTTAACGAGCGATTCCGACACAAGCGAAAGGGAGATTTTGGCTACCCTCGGAGAGGGGGAGTGCAAACGCGAATGAATTCAATGGTTTAACCCTATCAGGCGACCAGAGTTTGGTCAATGGAGGGTGGTCGGGGTGGCTGGCTGCCGCCCGAGGGGCAACGCTAAGGGTCGCCGACCGAAACACAATAGGCCGGCTTGCCACGCCAAGGTAGGGGTGACAAGCCGGCCTTTCTCGTCGGAATAGCGGATTTCCGCGGAGCTTACTTCATCTTCTTCTTGGCGGCCTTTTTGGCCGTCTTCTTCTTGGGCGAGCGCTTGGCCGCCTTCTTCTTGCCGAGCTTCTTCTTCGGCGAGGCCGACAGCGAAGCCTTAGGCGAGGCGGTGGCGATCTTCTTTACGGTCTTCTTCGAAACCTTCTTCTTGACTGCCATGTCAATAAACTCCTCGAAAATCGGCACCCTGTAGAACAAATCATTCCATCCCCTCGGGTGCCCAAGAAGGGGAGGAACCAAAAGTATCGAGCGTCCGACAGCCTCGGGTTTTTTAGCCCGACCGTGTCGGATTTTTTTTCTTCGTCTTCGGCAATGCGTCGCAGCGTGGCATGAACTGGCTGATTCTTTCAGACCCGAACCGCACGCTCAAACCACGCATCCGATCGGGTTCATGACGTTTTCTCGACGTGAGTTTTGCTCTCTCGTATCGTCATGAACCGCGTGCGAGGTTCAACAATCAATTCCCTCGCGCGTGGAAAATTCAAGAAAAACAGGAGCCAGCGAGTGACCACCGCGGGGCCACACTCTACTGGGTTCACCCAACTTCGCGAGATTGAAGCAACGATCGCCTATCCGCGTCAAGACGAGTTCGTGGCCAGCGAAGCACAAAATCGGTGCCATTTGGCGCCCGCCGACGCGCTCAGAGACCTAAGCGAACAGCTCTTTGACGACCTGGCCGCCATCGACCAGCTTGATCGGCCGGCCGATGCTGCTCATGTTCTCTTTGCTCGGATCGATGGCCAGCGAATGGCAGAAAGAGGCGAACAAATCGGGCACGCGGACCGGCCGATCGGTCACTTCGGTGCCGCCAGCATCGGTCTTGCCGATCACCTGGCCGCCGCGCACGCCCCCCCCTGCCAGCACCACGTTGAACGCCGTCGGATAATGGTCGCGGCCGTCGCGGGCGTTGATGTGGGGCGTGCGACCAAATTCACCCATCCAGACGACCAGCGTCTTGTCGAGCATGCCACGCGTTTCCAAGTCGGCAATCAAGGCCGCAAACGGCTGATCGACCGTGGTGGCCAGCTTCTTCGTGAGATCGAAATTGTCGAAATGGGTGTCCCAGCCGTCGGCCACCACTTCGATAAATGGAACGCCCGTTTCGACCAGCCGCCGCGCGAGCAAGCAACCGAGCGCAAAGGGGCTGGTGCCATAGGCATCGCGAACCGCCTGCGGCTCCGTCGAGAGGTCAAAAGCAGCCATTTTCGGGCTGTGGACCATCCGCTGCGCCTGACCATAAAGCTTTTGATGATCCGCCACTTCGCTCGGCGCCTGAGCGGCATAGTCCGACTCCAACCGCGACAGCAAATCCAACCGACGATCGAAGCGGGCATCGGCCGTCGCCGGCTTGCTGTTGGCCGGCACTTTTCCGGCCACGGGCATCACGAACGGATCGTAGTGCGATCCGAGCAAACCGCCGCTGCTGCCGTTCTGCACGTTGCCGATGCGGACGAACGAGGGGAGATCGAAATTGGCTTGTTCCAGCTCCTTGGCCGCGATCGAGCCGAACGCCGGATATTTGACGCTGGCCGTGGGAAGATAGCCGGTATGGAGCAAGTAGGTGGCGCGCGGATGGCTTCCTTCCTTGCTGGTCATCGAACGAATGATCGCCAGGTGTTTGGCCTGCTTGGCGATCTGCGGAAAGTTCTGACTCACTTCGAGGCCCGGAACGGTCGTCATGATCGAACGTGTCGCGCCGCCGTTGGGATGGCCCGGCTTGGGGCTGAAGGTCTCGAACTGACTGGGCCCCCCCTGCATCCACAACAGAATGCAGGCCTTTCCCTGCCGGCGCAGTTCCGCGGCCTCCAGGGCGACCAGCTCGCGCCAGTTGAGCGATCCGGTGGCCAAGGCCGCGGCCGACAGCCCGCGCAGAAAATCGCGGCGGCGCATCACTCCGCAACGGTCGATCGCCAATTCAACCTGTCGTTCGATTCGCATGTCCATCGCCGTGGGAGCCTTACTTGCGGTTCAAAAATTCCGTCGAATTGACGAGCGTCCACAGAATGTCTTCGAAGGCCGTAGCCCGATTGTCGACCGATGCCAGGTGCTCCTGACAGGTCGCCAACTCAGCGGGCCGGGGCTCGCGCGCCAGACAGCGCAGATACAAATCGACCAGCACCTGCTTGTCGTCCGGCTGCTGTGCCAACAGCCGGCCGAGCATCGTTTCGGTCGAGCGAGCGCTGGTGCCACGCTTCACTACCTGCGCGTTCATCATCCACAGTGCTTGCGGGATGGAGCCGGCGATCTCATCGCGGCGGGTGCTGGGATCGAAGCCAAAGGTTCGCAGCACCATGCCGCGCGGTCCGGCGAACAATCGGCCCGGCCCGCCGCCATCCTTTTTCTTGCCTCCTTTGCCGCCATCTTCCATTTCCTTGCTCGCCGGTCCGCCAGCGTCTTTGCCCTCGGGCCCGAGCGCCGCCTCGTCGATGTCGAGCGCGTCGCAGAGGACATTGAACAATTGGTCGGCCCGCAGCCTTTGGGAGCAACTGGCTGCCAGGGGCGGCTGTTCGGTTTCGTGTCGCGAGCGGCTTTCGCGCTGATAGGCGCTGGTGGCGGTGATGGTATGGAAGAGCCATTTGACGTCGTAGTGGCTGGCCATGAAGGCCGAGGTCAGCGCCTCGAAGGCCTGCGGGGCCACCGGCTGGCGATCGGGACCCATGTCGTCGACCGGTTCGTAAAAACCGTGCCCAACGAGCTCCGACCACAGCCGATTGACAAACGCTTTGGCAAACCAGCGGTCGCCGCTGGCGGTCATCCACAGCGCCAACTTTTCACGCCGCTCGAGATCGCTCTGTCCCGGCGACAACTGCTGGCCGGTGGCGAAGAAGATCGGCTGCATTAGTTTGCCCTGATCCTTGGGATGGCTCAGGTCGGGCATATACCATTCGAGCGTGGCTTCTTCCTGCGATCCGGGCGACCTTTTCTTGTGCGGCTGATTGATCGAAACGACGTCGAAACTTTTCTTTTCGCCGCCCCGATCGGGCCGGATGCCGATGCGTGGAAAGAAGGCGGCAAATTGATGGAACTGTTCGCGCTTCCAATGATCGGTCGGATGGTTGTGACATTGGGCGCATTGGATCTGAATGCCCAGGAAGATGCGGGAGACTTCGGCCGCCGTGTCGTTCGGATCGGCCGACTGGGCCAGGATGAGGGCGGTGGGGCCATTTTCGCGCACGTCGCCGGTCGCGGTGATGATCGATTTGGCAATCTGGTCCCAGTGGACGTTTTGATTCAACGCGTCGGTGAGCCAAACATTGAAGGCCGGCGCGGCCAGCAAGGCGCGCTCTTCCTTACGGCGATAAAAGACCACGTCGCGCCAGTAACGAGCCCAATTCTGCCCGAACTGCTTGTCGGCCAACAGCCGATCGATCGCCGCGGACCGTTTGCTGGGCGAAGGATCGATCGCAAAGCGAATCACTTCCTCCGGCGCGGGGAGGGCGCCGATCAGATCGAGCGACGCGCGTCGCAAGAATGTTACATCGTCGACCGTCGGCGCTGGATGAGGAACGAGCGATGTTCCCGTCGTTCCAAAATGCTCTTGCGCCAGCAGCGCGTCGATGCGATCGGCCGTTTGTTTGGGATCGGCGGCCGCGCGTGCCGTTGGGATAATCGATCCGACAAACCAAGCCAGGGCGACCGCTGTCGCCAGGCGTCTTGCCCAAATCCAATCGCCAGCAGGGCGACCGGCGCAGGTGGACTCGCGTTCGGTCGATGCACAGCGGGACAGACCGCGGCCCGAGGCCTCAGACATTCTCATCGGCTGCTAACCCCCGGACGCGAAAAACGGTCGGTGAGCGCTCTGTCCGGCGGTCGACCGCCGCAGTGTCCCCCGATCCGCTGTAAATCTAACACAACGGGCGGGGCAAAGTTCCGCTCCCCCCCAGGGAATTCCGATTGCCGGGGCGGCGATCGCGGTCCTGTCGGCGCTGGCACTGCCAGTATGACCGGCAAATTCGGAGCGGGGAACTTCATTATTCCGCCCTCACGGCCCTGAGCGGCCTGGTTCGCTGGCCGAGCGATCGCAGGCGTGGCGAATGATTGAAGCAGCGGGGCTCCGTCGAACGCTCGTTTGCCCCCTTTTGGCAGGCATTGCGGCGGCCGATCCCTCCCTTCGTTTGTCTTTCGGTTAAATTTCTCTCTGTCGCTTGCGCGGCTCACGGTGGTCTAAAGCCAATGGCCCAAGTCGTCGAAATCAACGACGCCGCCGAACTGTCTGGCTGTCGCCTGCTGTGGACCAAACTCTATAGCGAAACTGCCAGGGCGAGTTTCTTCCACTCGCTCGATTGGCTGGAAACCTATTGGCAGTATCACGGAGACCGGCAACGCCTGCGTGTGCTGGTGGTCGAGGCGGCGGGAGGACCGATCGGCATTTTGCCGCTGGTCGTGCGGCGCGAGACGACTCGCCTGGGAACGATCCGCGTGTTGACCTACCCGCTGGAGGACTGGGGATCGTTCTACGGCCCGATCGGTCCTCATCCGACGGCCACGCTGATTGCCGGGCTGGGGCACGTGCGGCGCACCGAGGTCGATTGGGATTTGATCGACTTGCGTTGGATCGACGGCCTGGCGGCCTGCGACCGGACGCTGCGGGCGATGGAGATCCGTGGTTTTTCGGCGACGACGGCCGTGTGGGCCAAAAGCTCCCAGGTCGAACTGGATGGCACCTGGGAGAGCTATTGGGCAGCCCGCAAACGCACCTGGCGGAAGAATGTGCGTTATGCCGAAAAGCGGCTGGCGATTCATGGCCCGATCGAGTTCTCGCGGTTCCGACCGCGCGGGGCAGCCTGGGGCGATGGTGACCCCTGCTGGGCGTTGTACGACACGTGCGAGTCGCTGGCGACGCGTAGTTGGCAAGGAAGTTCGACGACCGGCACCACTTTGTCGCACGCGGCGGTGCAACCGTTTTTGCGCGCGGCTCACGAGACGGCGGCGCACGCCGGAGCGGCCGACATCAGCTTGTTATCGGTCGCCGGCGTTCCGGTGGCATTTGCCTATTGCTATCAGAGTGCCGGTTATGTCTACGGCCTGCGGATGGGCTTTGACGACGAGCAAGCCCACGAAGGAGCCGGTACGGTGCTCTTGGCGCGATTGATCCAAGACAGCTTCGAGCGCGGTGACCGGATCGTCGACCTGGGAAGCGAGTATCTCGACTGCAAGCGGCCCTGGCAGACACGTCTGGCGGAGAGCTACCACGTGACGCACTTTCGCTCGGGCGGACCGAAGGCCCAGGCGCTACGGCTCAAGCGCTGGCTGGGGGGCATCCGCCATCGTCGCGGCGTGCAGACGTCTTGAAGGTCCGGTGTTCAAGGGCCTGGGCGCGAGCGATCACTCTTCGATGATTCGCTCGACGCGCGGGCGGCGCGAGTTGTAATACGGAGCGCGGCCCACGCCATAGCTTCGATATCCCCCGCCACCATAGCGGCCGCCCAGCAAGCGATAGAAGAACAGCAGCACAAACGCGCCGGCCGTGGCGACGACGAATCCGATCGGACTGAGCGGCATGACGCGGACGCCGTTCGAGATATACATCAGCGCGCCGCAGCCGATGACGCTGCCGCCGATGCCCATCGCCAGCGTGGCAACGGCTCCGCCGGGATCGCGCCCGGGCATGATCGCTTTGGCCAACAGGCCGACGAGCGTGCCATAGCCGATCCAGGCCAGCAGATCGTGGGCCAACACTTGAACATCCGGCGGGATTTCAAAGGTTGACATGGTCGGTTTCTCGCCGAGGTTCGTTTCACTTACGACGGAACTATGACGAAATCGATGAGTGACGAAGCGAACGGGAATCGTTCGGTTTTATTGGAGGGAATGAAAATCCTCGAAGCTGCTGGCGTCCAAGCCGCACTCCGAACCAGCGGAGTGCTTCTTGAACGCCAGCCGCTCACGAGGCGTCGACCCCCCCAAAACGCTTCGTAGTAATTCCGCGCTTTCCGCTGCTCGACCGGCCACTGCCGGGCTCGACACCGCAAAAGCGACGCATTCACTCCGAAACGTCCGACGAAATTTGTTAGCTTCTCGAACCGCTGCCATCGACTGATCGCGCGTGTCGTGCGCACCGGGCCAGCTTGCTCGCCGTGGCGACGGGGGCAAGCGTGACGGCGCGTCCCCGGTTCACTCTCTACTGTTGATCAACGTCAGGAACTTTTTCTTCTTTAAACGCCTTCTGCGCCGCGGCCTCGCGCGAAAGTTTGAATTCCGGTCCCGGGGCGTAGTATTGGACGTCGTCGGTTTGGTACCACGGGCTGGGCAACACCTGCCCGCCAATCAAACTCTGACAACCGGTCGAACCGGCCAGTGTGGCCAAAAAGAGTCCCCCGAGGGCGACTCGCCAGCAGCGGTTGGTTTGCGTGTTCTGCATGGTTCACACCTTTGTCGGAAGCGCGATGCGTCGCTGCTGCGCGGGTCCACTTTGCTACCACTGGCGATTTGACCGACTCGCCAGCCTGCCACCATCGAGCGGATAATCCGCCCATTCGATACAATTCGTACCACCGTTATCGTCATCCCCGGCCGGAAACTTTGAAGGGAAGTTAAGAAAATTCTGGCGGGGAGCTGAGCCCGAGCGGCAACCGGCGGGGCAAGCTAGCGAGGTGTGGACCTTGATTTTTCGAGTCTTTGCGGGCCACGCTCTCCCCCCCAGATTCGGGCCGTCGCCCGGGGGCCACAATTTCTGGACCACTTGGCCAGCCTGCCTTTCCCTGCGGCGTTCGGCAAAGTGCGGTGAACCGCCGAGACGTGGTTTACAAAGTAGCCGGTCGAACCTGGGAGCTTTAGGTATGATGGAATGAACCAGCGAATGAGCAGCGCTGGCGAGCCAGCGCGCTCGCTTGTGTTACCGCGGACGGCGGGAGGAATCTATCCGCGGGGTTTGGGCGACGGATCCGCAGCGCACGTGGAGAGGATCGGGGGCGAATGCTAACACAACGCGCGGCAAGGGAACCCGGCCATCGATTGCGCCGCTGGGCGTGGCTGGCGGCCGTGGCCTGCCTGCTGGCGGCGATGCCGCGGGCTGCCGAGGCCCAGTTCAACGCGATCCCCTCCCCCGCCTACTACGCGACGCTGCCTGCCTATTGGAATGGCAATTACTCCGGCGCGTTGGCCGCGTTTCTTAGTGAGTCGAATGCCGCGATCAAATCGCCGGGAAGTCCGTCGGCGAGCGGCCGCTGGATCGACTCGATCTGCTACCTCACCATGGCGGGTGAGTGCTATTACCACATGGGGCAGCTCCCCGAAGCCTTGAATCAATACAGCAATGCGCTGACGATCTACGCGTCGTTCCACGATTGGATGCTGCGCGTTCAATATCCGCCATCCATTTCGCCGTCGGGAACCGGGTCGCGGGCGCTCGTGCCTTGGGGGTTGTCGCAGCGGACCAGCGGGGTCGGTCAATTTCCACCAACGTTTTTGATCGGTCAGGGCAACGTCAATAATCTTCAGGCCGTGGTCCAAGGCGGGGTCGTCCAACAGGCGATGATGGTATCGATTTCAGCGTCGGAAATCGTCCGTTGCACAACGCTCGCCATCCGCCGCCGCCATGAGTTGATGGGCCCGGCCTGCAAGTACGATGCGCTGACCAACCAGTTGGTCACGCTTTTGCAAAGACGGTCCGCGCCACCGAACAATTGGTCGCAGGCGTGGGTCGATCTGCCCTTGGGAACGGCGCTGGCCGCGGCCGGCGACATCAGCAAGGCCGCCGCCACCCTGGAGGGGGCCGTCGTCGTGCATGGCGAATTGGACCACCCGCTGACGGCCGACGCTCTGTTCGGGCTGGGTCGATTGGCGCTGGAGTCTGGCGACTATGCCAAGGCTGGCAAGTTATTCGAGGAAACGACCTACGCGACCGCCACCTACGCCGGCACCACGTTCGCCGATCCGGCACTGGCGGAAGAAGCCTTCCGGTATGGGCAACTGACGCATCTGTTGACCAACCAGAAGGGCGTTTATCCGCCGCTGACACCGGCCTTGGCCTGGTCGCGTTCGCACGGATCGCAACAACTGCACGCATCGTTGGCGATTTTGCTGGCGGACAATCTGGCCGCGTTGGGCGAAACGCCGGCGGCCGTCACCGCGCTTGCCGAAGCCCGCGGACTGCTGGCCCGCAGCCCGATGGGTTCGTGCGACATCGGTGCTCGGATGAACATGGTCGCCGCGTTGACCAACTACCAGGCCAAGCAAGTTTCGGCCGGCGATCAGGCATTGCATGCGGCGTTGACCTTTCAACAGACCGGCTCGCTGTGGATGTTTCAAATTGGTCTGGTCGACAGCACCTATTTGAGCGGCGAAATCTTCGACCGCGTGGCCGCGCTGTTGTACGAGCTGGTGCTGCGCGATCCGACGCCGCTCGACTGGGCCATCAGTCCGCTGGAAGCATTGACGGTGATGTCGCGGCCACACCCGGTGTCGTATGAACATTGGTTCGAAGCCACGCTCAAACGGGGGAAGGAGCCGGAACTGGCGCTGGAAATCGCCGATCGGACTCGGCGCCATCGGTATTTGAGCAGCCTGCCGTTCGGAGGGCGATTGCTCGCGTTGCGCTGGGTGCTGGAAGGACCACCGGAACTGCTGAACGAACAAACGCTGGCCCAGCGGCAAGACTTGCTCGCCAGGTTCGTCCGTTATCAAGAACTGGACGTGGCGGCAAAGAAAATTTCGGCCGACTTGGCGGCCAAGCCGGTCGTGGAAGAGACGGCCGAGGCTCGGCACGACCAGGCCCGCCGGCTCGCCGAGCTCGGTGAATTGGGCGAGTCCCAAGAAGTGATTCTGCGCGAAATGGCGGTTCGCCACGAACCGGCCGAGTTGGTCTTCCCACCGCTGCGCAAGACGAAAGACTTGCAGCAGGCGCTGCCGGCGGGTCACGCCCTGCTCGCCTTTTTCGCCACCAGCAATGATAACCTGTACGGGTTTTTGTTCTCCCGCGATAAATATGCCGTGTGGAACATCGCTTCGCCGGGGCAAGTGCGCCAAAATCTTAGCTCGATGCTGCGCGACATGGGCAATACGGACAACAATCGTCAACTCGCTCTGCCAGATCTTGGCCGCGACAACTGGAAGAAGCGGGGGGCCAAGATTCTCGAACAGTTGTTCGATAAATCGACCGTCGATTTAAACACCCAGTTCGACGAACTGATCATCGTTCCCGACGGCCAGCTCTGGTATCTGCCGTTCGAGGCCTTGCCGATTGGCAAGGACGAAGCCACCTCACAGCCGCTGATCTCGCAGGTGCGCGTGCGCTATGCGCCGACCGTGGGTCTGTCGGTCCCCTATCACCACGCTCGGCGGCCCGAGCCGAAGCCGACGGGCGTCGTGCTGGGCAAACTCTACCCGCATGACGGCGACACGATCGCCCAAACTGCCTTTGAACCGCTGGTGCGATCACTGAAGCGGGCCGTGGTGCTGCCCCGCAATCCCCAGGCGCCGTCGGCGCTGGTGCGGACCTTGGTTGACGGGCTGATCGTGCTGGACGACGTCGAGACGACCGACGGAGCCTATGGCTGGTCTCCCACTCAGCTCGAAGTCAGCAAGTCGAGCGGTGCGTTGTCGACTTGGATGACGCTTCCCTGGGGCGGTCCGGAGTGGATCGTGCTGCCCGGCTTCCACACGGCGGCCGAAAACGGCGTCCGCAAAGGAACCTTAAGCGGCAACGATCTGTTTCTGGCGACTTGCGGACTGATGTCGACCGGCGTCCGCACGATCTTGATCAGCCGTTGGCGACCGGGGGGACAAAGCAGCTTCGATCTCGTCCGCGAATTTGCCCAAGAGCTGCCCCACACTTCGGCCGCCGCCGCCTGGCAGCGAGCGGTGCAAGTCGTCAGCTCGCAGCCGCTCGACCTGGAGGCCGAACCACGATTGAAGAAGACCACGGCCGGAGTGGACCCGCCGCTGGCCGAGCATCCGTTCTTTTGGGCCGCCTACATGCTCGTCGACTCTGGCCAACTCGATGAAGGGCAATCGCCGCCCCCTCCGCCGGCGCTCAACGTCAAGCCGAAGGAAGCCGCGCCGGCGGCCGCTGACGTGAAAGTACCGAACAGGCCGCTAGGCGCTGGCGGTTTCGGCCCGCCCGGCGCCGGAGCGGCTGGCGGCATGGCCGGTCCACCGGCAGCCGGTGGCGGAGTGCCTGGTGGGGCGCCGTCGGATATGCCGGCCAACTCCAAAGGCAAGAAGCCGCCGACCCGCGCGCAGCGCAAAGTCCCCAAGGCCGCGAAAGACGCGCCGCAGAATTGAATGCCGAGCTGGGGCGGCATTCACTCAGGCGCTTCGCGTGGCGCATCCGCAGTCGGCGCGGATGACACCGGCTTGCGATACGGCAAGCCCTGGCGGTAGAGGCGCGTCCGCTGCTCGATGGCGTCGACCAATGCGTCATCGCCGTGGGCCAGCGCCAGCGCCGACGCCTGGTCGGACACCTCGGCGGCAGCAGAGAACTTCTCGGTTTCGGCCAGCGCGGCGGCCAGCGCATCGAAGGTGTGCGGGTCTTGGCCGCCGGAAAGTTGAATTGCTTGGGTGGCGAGTGTGACCCCCCGTTCTCCATCGCGGATCGAGGGATCGGGACTCGTCGCCAGAATCCAGGCCGTTTGCCACAACGCCGGAACATTGTCGGGCTGAAGACGGATGGCCTCGTTGAGATGGGTGATGGCACTCGCTGACCGCCCAAGGTCGTAGAGTGCCAGGCCGAGGCAGAAGTGAGCGCGGACGTTGCCCGGGTCGATCTCCAACGCTCGCATCAAGGGGGGAATTGCTTCCTCGACTTTGCCTTCG
>Ga0182024_10015766_pt1 | contig 14419 bp, 11 predicted proteins | sample P32metaG_FD_120480 | JGI IMG/M metagenome (GOLD analysis project Ga0182024, IMG submission 120480) | Permafrost microbial communities from Stordalen Mire, Sweden - P3-2 metaG (Illumina Assembly) | ecosystem: Environmental > Terrestrial > Soil > Wetlands > Permafrost | place: Sweden: Stordalen... | reverse complement strand
GCCCGGAAAATCCGTGATTGACAAGCCACTGGCGTCAGCCGGAGAGACAGGCGACGGCGATGAGCGTGGCCACGGCGCCGCAGACCCTTCCCAGCATCGCGTAACGCCGCTCCTGCCGCTCGGCCTTGCGCGCCTGGCGGGAAAAATATTCGATCTGGTGCGCCACGCGGTCGCGGCGATACTCCTGCTTGAAATCTGAAAGCGGAGTTTCACCGCGGTGATTGTCTTCCATCTTGAGGAAATTGAGGGAGCGCAGAATGCCGGAGAGCCAGGGCGCGACTTCCGCGCCGATGACTTCATAGGGCCGGGGCGTGCGCCAGGTAACGAGAACGGAGCGGGCGATTTCAGCCGCTGTGCGCGTGCGCGCCCAAAGCGCCTGCCGGGCATGAAGGCGAAGGGCAGCGGGCAGCGCCAGAGAAAAAATGCCGAGCGCGGCGCTGATGCCCAGCCACGGTGCGGCGCCGGGGATCTCGGGCGCCACGCCGGCCATGACCGCCGCGGCTGCGGTGTAGACGATAGGAACGGAGGCCACGCGCCGCGCCTGGGGCGCAAAGCGGTTGGCGTTTGCATCGGCTTTATCGAGCCATGCCTGCGCCAGTTCCCGGGATGATGCGCCGGGCGCGGCAACACCTGCGTCCGGCAGATTATTGAGAAACTCAAGCTCGGAGCTTGTGTCGATGAGCTTGAGGGCTTCTTTGTTGAGAAATTGCAGCTCACCGGTTTCGCTGTGAATCCAGGCGATGGGATGGCCGGTTTTGCGGGCGTAGGAAACCATTTCCTGGGTGCCACCGGCGCCGCGCGAAGGCTGGCCGTCCCACAGCGCCACCAGAAGCTGGCTCTCGGCCACGGTTTGAATGCCGCAGTCGTAGTATTGCTCGTTCTGGGCTTCTTGCCCGCCGGTGACTTCAACGGAGATGGCGTTCTCCATGATGCGCACGGTGCGTTGCCACGAAGCGTCGTCAAAGTCGGCGCGGAACTGCGGGGCCGGGCGGGGCAGCAGGATGCGCAGGGGAATGTCGAGCTCGAGACAACTCTCGGCAAAGAGCTGATCGCCGCCCGCCGCGGCCGAGGAGACGCCGTACAGGATTCCGTGGTGCGACTCCTTTTGGCGCGCGAGGAAATCGCGAATCACCTGGCGGCTTTTGGTCTCGTAGGGAACCTTGCGATGACCGGTAAAGCCCACGGCCAGCACCTCAGGAAGCTGCACGAGCGGATTGGTTCCCTTGGGATCTAAGGGCATACTCGCCTGATGATACCTTTTTACTCCGTGCGCAGCTGCAGGATATCCGGCAGCGGGAACTTGGAGATGTCGACAGTGACCTGCGAGGAAAGCTCGTTGATGAGGCGGAACATATCGCGATTCCAGGTTTCGTTTTGGACGGCGTAATCAGCAGAAGTGACGGCGGCGGGATCGACGTCGGCGACCTCGTAGTCCTTGCCCCTGTAAGTCAAGCCGAGGCCATAGCTCCTAGCATCGGAGGCCGAAGGGCCGACACCCGGCTTTACTTCGGCAGGCCAGGTGAGGCGCAAAACAGGAAGCCGTTCGATCGGGGGAACGAGTTGGCTAAATGGAACCTTCTTGCCGAGCACAGCGCCTGCGAGCTTGAGATAATCCGGATCGTCCTGCTTAGTGGGATCCAATCCCTGGGCGACCAGCAGACCTATATGGATCCTTTTCACGATGTCGTCCTGTCCGACGGTGATTGAGGGGTCATTTCCCGACTTTGCCAAAGCGTCGTAGAACGACTGTTCCTGAGCGGCCGCAGCCATAAGCCCGATGATGGAGCGCAGGACCAGATGCGAAGTGACAATGCCGTGCTTATTCGGACCTTGCGAAGTGCAGGGTCCCGCGCCGGTGTCCTGATCGGTGGCCGAGCCGCCAATGGCAAATCCGCTGTACAGAACTTCCAGAGTATCGGTAAGCTCAGGAGCCTGGGCCAATGATGCCACGCTCGGATCGTAGGGAAGCAAGTCATTGCGCAATAAGTCTTCGACGGTCTTTACACTCTGCCCGTAAACCTGGTCATTTTGCGCATTTGCGTCGGGCACCATCGTGTTGAGTTGGAACTTGGGAGCGAGAGTCTTCTGACCCAGTACCCATTGGCCGCCGTTGTAGGTGGCGTCTGCTCCCTGCAGCACCCATTCCTGGCTCTTGGTCGCGGCATCGTTGAAGTCTTTGGCGGTAGGGAGGGCGGGGTTTTTTCCGGCTGCATCGCCCTGTGGAGGGCTTGTCACCGTGCTGGTGGCTGATTTCTGGCTGTTGCCTTTTGCCTCGCCGTTGTCCGCGGTATTGGGAATGAAAGAATCCTTGTCGATTGGGGAAAAGGTGTTGGTTCCGCGCAACAGGAGCAGGCCATGCTGTTGCAGCTCGTAGACAACGGCGCTGACCCGGAGGAACGTGACATAGCGGCTCAGGCTGCGCGCCCCTTCCGGTGAGTTCGGGTCTTCAAAGGCTGGCGGAGGCACGTTGCGAATGACCTCGATGCGGCAGCCTTTATCGGTGGGGGTGGTGGGGTCGGGGGGGAGAGTGACCTCGATGCGGTCCACCATCAGCCGGAAGAGCTGATCGACGCGCCAGCCCTGCTGGAAGAGGCTGTAAAAGACGTTTTCAGGGACGGGCGAGATCAAGAGCTGCGCGTTGGTCTGGTCGTTGACAGGAATGAAGCTGAAAGATGGATCGTTCTCATAAAGTAAAGTGGGCGAGGCGTTGCCGGTGGGGACCGTGGTGGCCGGCGGCGTATTGACAGTTGCAACGTTGCCGGCTCCGGTAAGAGCGGCTTCCATGCGATAGCTCGAGTTGATCTGGCCCAGCTTGAAAAAGTATGTGGGATCGTGCTGCTCGAGTCTCGCCAGGTTGAGCAACATCTCCTGGTTGGAGGTCACCGCGTAGCTGTTTTCGTAGTGCGTGAAATCGGCGCGGACCCGCTTTGGCCCGCAGCCGGTGAGCAGCAGCGTTGCGCCGCCGGCGACCACGAGCATCAGCGAGGCTCGAATCCATGGGGCTCGCATCAACGAAGCGCCGATAAATGGGGCCCGGACACGCGACGACGAGAATAGACCCGCTACGCGAGAAAGCTCGCGGTCACATGCAAGCGATTGCATAAAGATGCCTCTCAATGGAAATTGTCAGTGCCCGACTTAAGTGGGGTTCATGATAGGGCATTTGTCACAGGGATGCAATCAGTTGTTGAGGATGCGCGGGGTCAGCGAGCGAGTAAGCGGTTGGAGCCGGTGCCACGATTTCGGCCCCCATCCCACCCTGTCGGTAAAAACCAAACGTCGCGAGAGTGGGGCGCCCGAAGGCGGGGGTCTGGAAATTGTTGTTCATTGGCGCGTAAATATTTGAAAATATAATTGTTATATGGAGAATTCTAGTGCATTCTCTACGGCGCGAAGCGATAGTTTGCGCCGCCGAGTGAGTCGCCTTAGTGCTGCTTGCCGGGAAGAACGAAGTGGTCGGCGCAGCGGGGCTCGTAGGAGTCGCCGGGGACCTTGATGGGGCTGTCGTAAGCCGCGGGCTTGCCGCCGATGAGGCGCTGCGAATAGAGGGCGCGGGCGCCGCAGGCGCAGTAGGCCATGCACTCGGTGATGCTGCCGCCGTAAGCGTTCACGAGCCAGGTGAGGTTGATCATCTCCCCAAACGGCATCGCCCGAAAGTCGAGGTCGAGCCCGGCGACGAGCACATCGTGACCCGCGTCGAGCAGGTATTTGGTGAAAAGGAAAAGCTGATCGACGAACTGGCCCTCGTCGATGGCGATCGCCTCCACGCGCTTGCCGATCTCCTGCTCCTTGTAGCGGATGGCCTGTAAAACCTCCCAGGGATTGTTGGAGTTGAACGCGAAGGCGCTCATTTTGCCGCCGCCGTTGGGGTTGCGGCTCTCCACTACGCCGGGCCCGCCCTTGGTGTCGTCGCTGGGCTTGAGGACCATGACAAATTGCTTGGCGTACTGGCGGCGCATGTCGGCGCGGCGCTGCAACTCCGCGGTCTTGTTGCTGCGCATGGGTCCCATCATGAGTTCGAGCTTGCCTTGCACGTGCTTCTCCCTGAATCGGCTTCCGGTCTCTGATGATAGCGGCGGCGGGAGGGGCGAATTCGGCGGGTTTTCCACCAGGTCTGGAAAACGCAGGTGTTGTCTTGGCGGTTCCAGCAAATCCTGCCATTCATGCTGGGCCGGGCTGGAGGAAAAATATCGATCGCACCGAAAGTGTGGGAATGTTGGTGGAAAGATAATTGCCGAGTGGCCGGTGACTCGCCCGGAACTCAGAAATCTGTGAACTCGTCCTTCGATAAACATCGAGGAATGCATCGGCGGTAATGCGTAGATGAAGAACCATCTCTGGCGAAGAGGGTGTTTGTAACGAGTGGGAGTGATTGGTCGAGAGCGTCATGTATGACAGTCTTCGACGATAAATTCGCTCAGAATTACCGCCGCACCTCGCCTCAGAGTGTTGTGGATCTCGGCTACTGCCCGTGACTCGTCTGAGCGCAACGGCATTTCATTCCCATTTTGCGCAACCGAATCTTCGGGCGCGCCCGCTTCCTGTTTGCGGTGATTTGGCCATTTCCGAGACTACTTTGACTGTTCGAGAATGCATCCCGGCGTGGAACGCGCGATCTCCCACTCCTCCTCATTCATGTCCGGCGATACATCCGCAAACAGTGGAGTACTCAGGTAGCGTTCGCCCGTATCCGGCAGCATGCAGAGGACGGTCGCACCCTTCGGCGCCTGCGCCGCCACCTGCAGCGCCCCTGCGAAGGTGCCACCAGACGTGATGCCGACAAAAATGCCTTCTTTCTTCGCCAGTTCCTTGCTGCATCGCATGGCATCCGCGTTTGTGATCCGCAGAACCTGACTGATCACTTTCGATGACACCGCATCGCCGGTGAGTTTTGCCAGGAAATCCGGACTCCAGCCCTGCATCGGATGCGGCTTCCAACTCGGATGTGGAGCGCTTGCCGATCCGTCGGTATTGCGCTCCTGCTCGATCCCGCTCGAAAGCATCGGCGCTTCGTCCGGCTCGCAAACCACAATCTTCACATCCGGCCGCTCTTTTGCCAGCACGCGCGCAACGCCCTTCAGCGTGCCCCCGGTGCCGAATCCCGTCACCCAATAATCCAGCCGGTCACCCTTGAAATCCCGCAGGATCTCCTGCGCCGTGGTGCGCGAGTGCATGTCGGCATTGGCTTCGTTTTCAAACTGTCGCGTGTAATACCAGCCGTGTTTCTCTGCCAGTTCAATGGTTTTTTTTATCATTCCCACCGCGCGCGCCGCCGCTGGCGTGATAATCACCTTGGCGCCCAGGAACCGCATCAGCTTGCGCCGCTCGATGCTGAAGGGCTCCGCCATGGTCACCACGAGCGGGTAACCCTTCGCTGCGCACACCATGGCAAGCCCGATGCCGGTATTCCCGCTGGTAGCCTCGACCACGGTCTGCCCAGATTTCAGCTTTCCGGTCCGCTCTGCCTCTTCAATCACGCCCAAGGCAAGCCGGTCCTTGACCGACCCCAGCGGGTTAAACGCCTCCACCTTCACATACAGGTTTACGTCAGGGGGCGCCAGCCGGTTGATCCTTACTACCGGCGTATTGCCGACAGTTTCCGTAATGTTTGCGAACTTGCTCATCATTGCCCTCCGAATGCACTAAATTGTACAGCGGTTGTTTTGCCCGTTGCCGATGTCATCGTAGCTACTTTCTCGTGAGCCCTTGCTGCTCCATGCGAAACTGAATCGCGGCAATCGGGTCCGGAGCATCGATGGCATGATGCTTCGCCTCGTATGCGTTAACCAAAGTCGCAAGGATATCCAGTTCCTCCCCTTCGGCTGTGCCAGGCTTGGCTCCAATCAATTCGGCAATCCGGCTCACTGCAGAATCGTGATCGGCTTCAGTTCGAATTGGATGAATCCGCATATCGCTCCTTTTCATAGGCGACCTTTTTGGCGTCAATCTTGTCGTACTCTTTGTGCGTACCGAGCCAGATAATGCCGGTCAGGACAGGCTGCTGAAAAACTCAACCCAAGGAGCTTTGTAACAAGGGCACGGCTTTAGCCGGGCCGTTAACGTCAGCAAGATGAGTCGGGCTTCAGCCCCTGCCAAACCATCCATTGGCTAATTCGTTTTTCATTCGGCCCTTTTCCGCAGCCCGAGGAAACCTGCGGTACAAATTCGCTTACGGGGCGAGCGATTTCTGCAAGCCCAGGCGCTCGGCGTCGACCACGGACTTCATCACGCCGGCTTCGGCAAAGAAGTGCACAAGATCGGAGGTGAGGGCGCCGCGCGGCGCATCCGGCGCGACGGAGGATTCGGTGGCCGGCTGCAACGAAGGTGAGCGAAACTCGCGCGGCGTTTGGACCATGTGCATCGGCCCGCCGCCCTGGGCGTCAAGGATGAGCGTGGTGAGCTGGCGCGCCAGCGGCAGCGGGAAACTCTCCGCGATGAAGACCATTTTGCCGCGGGTGGTGATGAGGACGGGGCCTTCATTGGTGGTGAAGAGGTGCTCCACCGCGCCATCGCCGCCAGCAGATGTGCCGGAGGAGAGTTCGCTGACGTGAGAATACTTGCGGCCGAGACTGTTTGAGTAGATTCTGGCGAAGACATTCGCGGAGTCATCGTTCTTCCAGATGGAAAGGTAAAAGAGGCCGATGGAGCCGGTATCGGCCTGTTGCGCTGGGGTGGTGGCGCTGCGCAACTGTCCGGCCCAGTAGAGGCCTCCGTTCCACGCGGGCGTAAGGTCGCGAGCGGCGTTGTCGCTACCGAGTAGCTCGGAGAGAATGTGCACGTCGAGCTGGCCCACCTGGCCGATGTCATAGGGCCTGTACGTGGGATCGACGAAGGGATGAATGTTGGGCATCAACGGAATGGCCGGGATGTGCTTCTTCTCGTACTCGCGGGGATTGATAATTTCCCAACTGGAAGTGGGCGGGCGATCGAGCGCGCCGGCAAATGCGGCGGTCTGGCCCTGATCCATCCACACGTCCTGTTCGAAGCTCATGCCCTCGCGGTAGGGAAAGAGCATGGATTCGGAGAGCAGCAGGGGTGCGCGGGCCATAATGGGCGAGTCTTCTGTGCTGCTCATCTGATTCTTGACCAGGTCGAGCACCTCGGGATCCTTGACGAGGCTTTTGCCCATCGGCTTCAGGACGCAATCCCACATGACAGCGGTCGCCTGGCCCTCGGCCACAGCGTCGCGCGCGGTGTCCATCTCATCTTTGGCGAGATGATCGTTGTCGCCGGCGGAATCGGTGGAGACGTCGTCGGGAGTCTGGTCATCCCATTTTTCAAGGTCGGAGTGCTGATCCTGGAGGGCGTGGGTGAGTTCGTGCGCCAGGACCGGCTGTTCATCGTCGGGCCCCACCCAGTCGAGCAGATTTACGGTCTTGGTTTTGGAATCGTAATAGGCTTCGATCTGCTCCTTGAGCAGTGCGAGCAGAAACGGCTTGAGTTCGAAGTCATGGTCGAGGAGGCCGAACTTTTTGAGGACGATTTCGTCGCGCTGCAGGCGCTTGGTGCCCTCATCCTCGTTGAACTTTTCTTCGAGGTATTTGACGACGGCGTCGCGGGTGGTGAGCTGGCGCTTGACGGAACTCTTGATGGGCAGGCCGGTTTCGTCGGAGGAGAACTTGATGAGCACATCGACCAGCGCGAAGAGCTGGCGGGCCTGCTCGGGGGTGATCTTGGACGGAGTCTTGGCATCGGCGTGGGATGGGCCCGTGGTAAGGGTGCAGCCCGACGTTGTGGGCGACGTTGTGGGCGATGTTGCGGGCGCGGCTGGCGAAGTCGGTTTCTGGGCCGCCGCGACCGCAGACAAGGCCAGACAGAGCGGGAGGGCAAAAAGGAGCCCGCGCCGGGGGAAGATTGCATTCTTGGACTGCACGATCATCGATTCTCTCGATTCTCTTTGCGGGAATTTGATTCGCCGCCCGGTGCCTGAGCGGTCAATTTTCGCGCCACACTTCAAGGCTATAATCAGGAAGCGGTTCTGCGCCAGGAATTTGAGATATACGGCGACGGAAACGCCTGAAACGCCCCTATGCCCAAGTCTGAACTTGCCGCAACCCTGCAGGCCACTGCGCTGGCCACTTTGCTTGAATCCGCACACACGCCTCATGAGTTGACCGCTTTCCGCGGCGCCTTGACCCCACGACACTTGGACGCGCCCAAGGTGGAAACAGAGGCATTGGCGTTTGGAGCCGCGCTGCACGACCTGGGATGGATGAAGCGCGTGGATGTGCGCGGGGCCGACCGCTTCCGCTGGCTGAGCGGTATGGTGACCAATACTGTCAACGATCTTTTTCCAAACACAGGGGCGTGGAATCTGGTGCTGAATGTGCAGGGGCACATCCAGGGCGATCTGACGGTGTGGCGGGCGGCCGAGGAGCAATCACCGCAGCGGCGCAGCCCTGTGAACGCGGCGAAAGATGGCAATAGCGGCCGAAATCAGGGGGAAGACAAGCTTCTGGGCACGCCGTTTGCCGGCGAATCGGGGCTGGAACTTGAGATTGCGGCCGACCAGATGGACAAGCTGCTGGCGCACCTCAATAAGTTCATTGTCATGGACGATGTGGAGCTCGTTTCCATGGGCGAGGAACAGGTGGGCGAGGCGGGGTCGGAGACAGTGATCGGGCTGAGCGGGCCGTTGGCTCCGGAGGTGCTGGAGCGCGTGGGCCTGCCGGTGATAGCGAGCGCGATGGCGGGAACCAGCGTGGAATGGAATGGCTGGCAGGTTCGGATTTTGCGCAGCTATGGAGTGCTGGCGCCGCATTACGAGTTCTGGCTGCCGTCGGCGGGGCTGGCCAAGCTGTGGCCGTGCCTACGCACCGGCGGGGCCATGCCGGTCGGCGCGGCGGCGCTCGATGCATTTCGCATTGCCGAGGGGATTCCGGCGTTCGGGATCGATATGGTGGAGCGCGACCTGCCGCAGGAGACGGCGCAGATGCGGGCGCTGCACTTCAGCAAGGGCTGCTACCTGGGCCAGGAGATTGTCGAACGCATCCGGACGCGGGGCAACGTGCACCGGCATCTGCGGCCGCTCGAGCTCGAAGGGCCTGCGCCGCCAAGCGGCACGGAATTGACGCTGGAGGATGGGACGGTGGGCGGAGTGATCACCAGCGCGGCGGAGCTGCCGCTGAAAAATGGCTCGCGCGTGTTTGCCCTGGGCATGATGCGCGCGGAGGCCGAGACGAAAAGCCCAAACTTTAAGTACAAGGCCGGGGCTATCGAGGGAACGGCGAGCATACTGGCAGCGCCGCCGAAGCTGATTGCATAGCTCCTCAGTTTGACCGCGATTCGAAAGAGCACGGTTTTCCGCTCCGGAGGAGCGGTCGAGAATGGCCCAGGGTGAAGTCCGCTTGACCGGGGCCCCCGGCGAGCGATCTTTGCTCGCTGGGGTGGATTCAGCGGACGGGAACCCTGGGAACGCAAATCCGCAACCGCGGCCGTGTTCCACGCAGGATTTTCGCGAGACCGATGCGAGTTCCCTGCCGCGGATGAGAAACTTGAAGATATGAGCGATACGCCAAAATTCGAAGTCATCGACCGCCGCAAGATGAAGGCGGAAGAAGAAAAAGTGAGCGGGGAAACCGCGGCGCAGACAGCGCCCCCGGAGAAGCCTGCCGCGCCCGCATCCGCAGAGCCGGCGCCCGGACCGCGCCTGGTGGTGAACGAGGCCAAACAAGAGGCGGAAGCACAGGCGCCAGCACCGGCCGCGGAAGAGCAGTTAGCGGTGGAACTTCCTCCCGCGCCGACGGCCGAGGAAAGCAGCCAGCAAAAGGCCGCGTATGACGCTTCGGCGCAACGGCTCGAGGACCTGATCCGCGCGCAGAATCCTACGGTGGGCCCGCAGCCGCCGGTGGGATTCGAACACCTGGTACAGCAGTTCTACCTGAGCGCGATGCTGCAGATGGGCGCGGGCACACAAGACGGCCAGCGGCCGCGAGTGGACATCATGGGCGCGCGCGCCACCGTCGATCTGCTGGGGGTTCTGGCACAGAAGACACGCGGCAACCTGACGGAGGCCGAGGATCGCATGCTGCAGTCTGTGCTGTTTGAATTGCGCATGGCTTTTCTGGAACTCACCAGCATGGTGGGTGCGCCCAGCGTGCCGCCGCCACCGGCGCCGAAAAGCTAGGGACTAGGGAACAGTGCGAGTGTGAGTGCGAGTGATCGTCGCACACTCACACTGCACACTCACACTAACCACTGTTCACTAACCACTAACCACACCCGACCGGCGCTCGCCGTCAGCAGAAAGCCAATGAACGCTACCCTCACATTTCTGGGCACGGGGACCTCGATGGGGGTTCCCACGCTGGCATGCGAATGCGCGGTGTGCACATCGACGGATGCGCACGATCGCAGGTTGCGGCCCTCGGCGCTGTTGCGCTGGCGTGAGCCGGAAACGGATATAGAACGCGTGGTGGTGATCGACACCGGACCGGACTTCCGCGAGCAGGCGCTCAATGAAAAGCTCACACATGTGGATGCGGTGTTCTACACGCACGCGCATGCCGACCACATCCTGGGCATGGACGATTTGCGGCCGCTGAGCTTTATCGCTCAGCGGCGGGGCGGACCGATTCCGCTTTACGCCGATGCGGACACGACAGCCGTTCTGGAGCAGGTTTTTTCCTACACTTTCTCGCCGCATGCCACGTACCCCACGCGGGCGCGTGTGGAACTCAAGCCGCTGCGAGAGCGCAACGCGGTCGACGGTGTGGAGTTCGTGCGCATTCCGCTGCTGCACGGGGAGATGCCGATCAACGGATTTCGCTTCGGCAACGCGGCCTACATGACAGACGTGAGCGCGATTCCGGAATCGAGCTTTGCGCTTCTGGAAGGTGTCGAAGTGCTGGCGCTTTCGGCCCTGCGCCATCAGCCGCATCCCAGCCATGCGACTTTGGAACAAGCGCTCGCGTGGTCGCGACGCATCGGCGCACGGCAAACCTGGTTCACGCACATCGCGCACGACCTGGGCCACGAGGAAACCAACCGCAACTTGCCGGAAAATACGAAGCTGGCTTACGACGGGTTGAGCGTACCCGTGAGGCTATGAGCGGCGGCCACGGCGCGAACGCCGGCACGATGCAGGTGTTTCGTTCGCTCGCGGAGATTCCCGCGGGATTCGGTCCCACGGTGGCCGCGGTCGGAAACTTTGACGGCGTGCATTGCGGGCACCGGGAGATTCTTGCCGGCGTGACCGCCGAAGCACGAGGCGCGGGAGCGAAGGCTGTCGCCGTTACGTTCGATCCCCACCCGGAGCATTTCTTGCGGCCAAACAAGGCGCCGCGGCTGATCACGCCGACGGCGGAACGGCTACGCCTGCTGGCGGAAACCGGAATCGATGTAGCGCTGGTGCTGAAGTTCGACGAGGCGTTGGCGAATCTCGCGCCGCGGGACTTTGTCGCACGAATCCTAACTGACGCGCTCGGAGTGCGGAGCCTACACGAGGGGCAGAACTTCCGCTTCGGGCACGGCGCCGCGGCGGGCGTTGAAGAACTGGCCGCGATGGGGGCGGAGCTGGGCTTCGCGGTGAGCGTGCATGGCGGGGTGTGCGCGCACGGGATGGAAGTTTCAAGCTCGGCGATTCGCGCGCTGGTGGCCGCGGGCGACGTACGGCGGGCGCGATGGATGCTGGGGCGGCCGTTCACGGTGCTCTCCACACCGGCACGCGGACGCGGCATCGGCACGCGCTTGCTGGTGCCTACGGTGAACCTTGCGGCGTACGACGGATTGCTGCCGGCTTTCGGGGTGTACGTGACGCGGCTGAAGATTGAGGGCCGCAGGTTCCAGACGGTGACGAATGTGGGCAACCGGCCGACGTTCGGCGAAGCGTCGTTCGCAGTGGAAACGCACATTCTGGATTTTGTGCCGGTGGAGCTGAACGAGGAAACGCCCGTCGAGCTCGAATTTCTGATGCGCCTGCGCGGCGAACGCGATTGGCCGTCGCCGGAGGCGCTGAAGGCGCAGATCTTCAAGGACGTGGCGCAGGCGAAACGGTATTTTCGGTTGGCCGGCTGTTAGATCTTCCTGGAACCTGTCGAGAAAGACGATGCGTCAGTGCCTTGGAGGCAATGCCGGCTTGATTTTGGCTTTCATTGCCGGCTTCGTCGCTGGCTTTTTGGCGGGTGCTAACGCGGGCTTCACAGCAGGCGTGTGTCGCCCGGCAGGCAGAGCTGCTCTGGGTGCGGCCGCTGGAAGCGGAAGCTTTGCGGGCGGCAAGTTAGCAGCTGTGCTGAGCGGAGCATTTTCTTGGTCGCCCGGGAATGTTTCGCCGTCTTTGCCGACGATGGCGGCGCGCATGAAGTTGATCCAGACGGGAAGCGCGGTGACGGCGCCGGTTTCCTTGTTGCCGAGCGATTCACGGCTGTCGTAGCCGATCCATACACCACATGTGACCGAGGGTGAGAAGCCCAGGAACCAGGCGTCGGTAAAGCCTGAGGTAGTTCCGGTTTTGCCCCCGAGGGGATGGTTCAACTGCGCGGCCGCAGCGCCGGTGCCGTGCTGGGTGACGCCGCGCAGCAGCGTCATCATGGTACGCGCGGTCTCCTGGTCGATGACCTCCTTCACGGCTGGCGTCTCCTGCCAGAGCGTGATGCCGTCGGCATTGGAGACTTTGCGAATCAGGCGCGGCGTCACGCGGATGCCGTCGTTGGGGAAGACCGCGTAGGAGGCCACCTGCTCCTCGAGGGTGATTTCGACCGCGCCCAGCGCGATCGGAAGATAGGCGGGAATGTTCGAGGTGACGCCGAAGCGGTGCGCCACTTCAATGACTTTGCGAATGCCCACGCGCGCGGCCAGCTTGAGGGCGGGGATGTTGCGCGATTCGGCGAAGGCGTTGGCGACGGTCATCGCGCCCTTGTAGTCGTTCTCGTAGTTGTGAGGAACGTAGCCGCCAAAGCTCACGGGCCCATCGACGATGATGTCGGTCGGCTTGACGCCATCTTCGACCGCGGCAGTGTAGACGTACGGCTTGAAGCTGGAGCCGGTCTGTCTTTCAGCTTGAGTGGCGCGGTTAAAGACCGAAAGCGCGTAGTCGCGGCCGCCGACCATGGCGAGGATGTCGCCGCTGGTGTTGTCCATGGCCAGCAGCGAGCCCTCGGCGCCGGAGTCCTGCTCGAGCGAAGCGCGGCGCCAGCCCGATTCAGCGATGGCGGTGAGACGGATATAAATGATGTCGCCGGGCTTGGCGAGGGCATCGCCGTAGCGCTGGCCGGTCCATTGCCAGTCGGCGGGAAGGAGCACAATTTCGGAGCCGGGCTGGCCGGAAGGGCCGATGCGCGCATGGATTTCAAGCGGGAGCGCGCGCGTGACCAGGGCATGGACATAGTCGCCGGGGCCTACGGTGACGGCCCAGTCGGGATGGCGGTAGGAGTCGAGCGTGACGTCGTTCGAGAGGACGTTCTCGAGCTTGCCGCGCCATCCGTGGCGGCGCTCATAAGCGGCGACGCCGTCGGCCACGGCGCGATTGGCGACCTGCTGCAGGTCGAGATCGAGGGTGGTGTCGACACGCAGGCCGGCCTCGTGCACCTCCTCGGAGCCGAAGTGCTTTTCGAGCTCGCGGCGGACTTCTTCCTGGAACCATGGCGCCACCGCGCCCACGGGTTGCACGATGTGCAGACCGAGCGGAGCCGCGCGGGCCTGTTCGGCTTGCGCGTGGGTGATGACGCGGTCAGACTCCATTTCACTGAGAACCAGGTTGCGGCGGCGCAGAGCGCGTTCGGGATTCATGACGGGCGAAAAGGCAACGGGGCCCTTGGGCAAACCGGCAAGAAGTGCGGCCTCTGTGAGGTTCAGATCTTTGGCGTGCTTGGAGAAGAAGTACTCGGATGCGGCCTCAAAGCCGTACATGCCGCTGCCGAGATAAATCTGATTGGCGTAGAGGGTGAAGATCTGCTGCTTGGTAAAGGCGCGCTCGATCTGGATGGCGAGATAGGCCTCCTGAATTTTGCGCATGGCGGTGCGATCGGAGGAGAGAAAGAGATTGCGCGCCAACTGCATGGTGAGTGTCGACGCGCCCTGGGCGCGCCCGTGCGAGCGGATGTCGTGCCAGGCGGCGCCGGCCACGCGAAAAACATTGATGCCCCAGTGGGACTCGAAATTTTTGTCTTCGATGGAGATGACGGCTTCGCGCAGAACGGGCGCGAAGCCGTCGTAGCCGACCACCTCGCGGCGCTCGAGCGCGAAGGAGCCGATGATGCGGCCCTTGCGGTCGTAGAGATCGGTAGTGGTGGAGGGCCGGTACTGCTCGAGTTCCTGAATTTGCGGAAGATCGACGGAGTAGACGAGAGTGAGGCCGGCCAGCGAGCCCGTTGCGGCCGCGAGAATGAGCAAAGCGGCCAGCGCCGAGCGGCCGGCCAGCTTGCGGCGGCGATGCTCGGGAAGCGGCGCGCCGAGCGCGCGGCGCAGGGGTTCGATGGCGCGG
>Ga0182024_10015765_pt1 | contig 14419 bp, 13 predicted proteins | sample P32metaG_FD_120480 | JGI IMG/M metagenome (GOLD analysis project Ga0182024, IMG submission 120480) | Permafrost microbial communities from Stordalen Mire, Sweden - P3-2 metaG (Illumina Assembly) | ecosystem: Environmental > Terrestrial > Soil > Wetlands > Permafrost | place: Sweden: Stordalen... | reverse complement strand
CGGGATTCAGGCTGTAGTGAAAAAGCGGGAAAAGTTTCTTTTGCAATTCCGGGGTCAGATAAATCAACAGGTTCCGACAGCACAAAATATCCAATTTGGTGAACGGCGGATCCATGATCAGATTTTGCGGCGCAAAGACCACCATGGCCCGGATCTGCTTGTTCACGCGGTAGCCGTTCCCTTCCTTGACGAAAAACCGGGCGAGTCGCTCGGGTGACACATCGGCGGCAATGTTCTCCGGAAAGAAGCCCAGGCGAGCCTTGTCAATGGCGTTCTTATCCAGGTCGGTGGCATAGATCTGCAGGGAAATATTGGGAATGGACTTGGGCTGCTTCAGCGCTTCGGTGAAAACCATTGCCAGCGTGTAAGCCTCCTCGCCCGTCGAACATCCGGCGACCCACGCCCGCAGCCCGCTGCCCGCGGGCCGGCCGGCGATCAGCTTTGGCAGCGCTTCTTTCGCCAGTAACTGCCAAGCGGCGAGGTCCCGGAAGAACCGCGTCACGCCGATCAGCAGTTCCTTAAAGAGAATGTCCAGCTCCTGCGGGTTCTCCTGCAAATACCGGACGTAGCTGGCGATCTTGCTCAAGCGATGGATGCCCATGCGACGTTCAACCCGCCGATACAGCGTGCTCCGCCGATACAGGGTGAAATCGTGGCGGGTGTGAGCGCGCAGCAAGATCACAATTTTCTCCAAGGCACTCTGGTCTTTTTCCGCCAAAGGCAGGTCGGACTTGCTGATCGGCGGCAGACACTGGTAGTAAGCGACGAGTTTGCCCGGCAACTCCTCGACTGACGCCACGAAATCGGCCAGCCCCGCGGTCACGGCGCTGCGCGGCATGGAGTCGTATTTTGCCGTCGCGGGATCCTGCACCAGCGTCACCCCGGCTTTTTCCTTGATGGCTCTCAGGCCCAGAGTGCCGTCGCTGCCCATGCCCGACAGGATAATGCCCACGCTGCGTTCATGCTGGTCCTCGGCGAGCGACCGAAAAAAGAAATCAATGGGCAGACGCAATCCGCGCGGCGCGCTCGGGGGCAGCAAGTGGAGCGTGCCATGAAGGAGCGACATGTCCTTATTCGGCGGGATCACATACACCGAGTTCGGCCGGACTTTGGTGCGATCCTTCACCTGCACCACCTTCATGGTGGTGGTGCGCTGGAGCAGTTCGGTCAACATGCCTTTCTGGGTCGGATCCAGATGCTGGACGACGGCGAAGGCCATGCCGCAGTTCGCCGGCACGTGTTCGAGAAACTGTCCCAACGCCTCCAATCCTCCGGCGGAAGCGCCGATGCCCACGATGGGGAAGGAGCGCCCTGCGTTCAGCCTGCCCTTCGCCGGCGCGGCGGGGCCGGATTTTGCCGAGTTACGGGCTGATCGACGTTTCGGCGGCTTGGGAGGGGGCGGCTTTTTCATGAATCGAGCGTGCGGCCGCGTTGGGATCGGCTTCGACTTGGGCTCAACTCAACGGCAAAGTGCGCGAGGTGTCGAGCACCCTTCAGGGGGGGGCGAGGGGTTCAGGCCGGATCCTATTCGCCGGCGATGCCGAGCATTCGGGCCCCGGTGATTAGGCGAGTTTGAGCGGCGGCGCCGCGAGCGCCGCCTGCACGGCGGACCCCAGCAGCTGAATCGTGAGCGGTTTGGACAGGACCTCGCGGATGCCGGCGCGTTCGAGGCGTTCGGGCGTTAGCGAGGTGCTGAAGCCGGTCATTAGGATCACGGGCAAATCGGTTCGGATTTCCCGCAGCCGGGTCGCGAGAACCAGGCCCGTCATGCCCGGCATGGTCTGGTCCGCCAGCACCAATTTGAAATGCTTGGGATCGGCCCGGACCTTGGCCAGGGCCGCCGCTGGATCGGCCGCAAACTCGGCCGCGTAATCGAGCCGATTGAGGGTTTGCTGAATCATCAAGCCGATCACTTCTTCGTCATCCACCACGAGCACCGCCTCGCCCTTTCCTCGGGGCGTCGGTTTCTCCGCAACCGCGCCGATATTTATTTCGCCGGCGTAGGCCGGGAAGTAGAGGTGAAATAGGGTGCCTTCGCCGGCTTGGCTATAGACGGTCACGGCGCCATCGTGGGCATCCATGATGCCGTGCACGACCGACAGCCCGAGCCCGGTGCCCTCACCGACCGGTTTGGTGGTAAAAAACGGTTCAAAAATGCGCCGTAAGGTTGCGGCGTCCATGCCGCAGCCGGTATCACTAACCGAGACGCGGGCGTAGCGGCCCGGCCGCAGGCGCGATTGCACGGCCGCCTGCGCCTCATCGACCACCCAATTCTCCAATTTAACCTGTAGCCGGCCCGGGCGGTCCTCCATGGCATGCCAGGCGTTGACGCCCAGATTCGTCAACACCTGGTGAACCTGGTTCGCGTTGGCCAGCACGGTTGGCGCGTTCGGCGCCAGCGAGATGTCGAAATGGATCGTCGAAGGAATGGTGGACCGGAGGAGCTTGATGCTTTCCTCCACGATCCGCTGCAACTGGATCGCCCGCCGTTCCTGCGGTTGCTGGCGGCTGAAGGTGAGGATTTGTTTCACCAAGTCGGCGGCGCGCCGGGTCGCTTGCAGCACGGCATCTAGATATTCGCGCACTTCGGGGTTATCCTGGAGGATCAGGCGCGAGAGCTCGGCGTAGCCGCTGATCGCCGTTAGGATGTTGTTGAAGTCATGGGCCACCCCGCCGGAGAACTGTCCGAGCGCCTCCATTTTCTGCGCTTGGAGGAAATGCTCGTCGAGCCGCCGGCGCTCGGTGATGTCTTGCACGACCGCGATGCACAGGCCGGCCGGTTCGCCCGGCGCCCACATGGCCGAGACGGTGAGGCTCACCCACACGTCGGACCCATCCTTGCGCACGTAGCGCTTTTCCCGGGCATATTCGCGGACTTTGCCGGCGATTAACCGCCGCATCATCTCCAGATCGAAAGCCACATCCTGCGGATGGGTGATCGCGGGGTAGGTGAGGTGAGCAAACTCTTCCCGGCCTCGGCCCAAAATGTCGGCGAACCGCTGGTTAACTTGCACAAAGCGGCCCGTCGTCGCGTCGGCCTGCGCGACGCCGACCGCCGCCTGATCGAACAGGGCCTTGAAGCGCTGTTCGCTCGCCCGCAAGGCCTCCGTGGTTTTCTTGCGATCGGTAATGTCCGTGACGATCCCGATGTGGCGGATCAGCTGCTGGGCGGAATCCCGAATCTGCGCTCCCCGAACCCGCACCCAGCGGATCTCGCCGGTGGGCCGCCTAATCCGATACTCGATGTCGAGCCGTGGAGCGTCCATGGCGAGCGCGGCGAAAGCGGCCACCACCCGGGCCCGATCTTCGGCGAGGATAAATTCACTCCACTCATGGGGGTTGGCCTGCAGGCTCTTCACGGTGCGGCCCCAGATTGTTTCGAACGCCGGACTCACATATTGCACTTCACTCATGTCCGGCGATCGGATCCAAAAGGCATCCGAGATGTTATCGGCCAACTGGTGGAATTTCTCATTGCTCTCGCGCATCGCCGTCTCGGCCCGCTTGCGTTCGGTGATCACGCTGCCCGACGGCACGAGGAATGCGATTTTCCCGGATTCGTCGCGCACCGGATTCAGGACAAAGTCGACGTCGATGATCTGACCGTCCAGCCCGCGAATCGGCATGTCGTAGCGGGAAGCTTCGCCGCGCAGGCCGCGGGCGATGGCGTCCCGCAACTGCTGCTGGACCGCCGCCGAATGCGCAAACCAGGGAGAGTCCACCAGCGGCCGGCCGAGGGCGTCCCCCGGCTTCAATCCCACCGCCGCCAGCGCCGGGGCGTTGGCCTCCAGCAGGATTCCTTCCGGCGTCATCAATCCGACCATCATCGACCCGCCCAGTCCATCGATGAGATCCCGCAAGCGCTTTTCACTCGCCCGCCGCGCCTCCTCCGCGAGTTTGCGTCCGGTAATGTTCAGATGCATGACCACCGCGCCCCGTGCGCCGGAGCTGAACAACGGCGCGACCGTCATCAAAAACCACCGTGATTCGGTCGGCGAATGACAGGGATACTCGAGGGAAAAGCTTTTGGCCCCGGCTAACACCGCGCGGATGCCGTTTACGGCCTGCGTCGCTTCGGCCGAGTCCGGGCCCACGGCCCGATCACCCACTGCAAGATAGTTGACGCCCAGCCCGAATCGCGGGCCCTGGAGCATATTTTCGGTGGCGAAATGCCGCCAAGCTTCGTTCGCCACGACGATTACGCCCCGCTCGTCGAGCAACGCGATGTGCGCGGGCAGCGCGTCGAGAATCGCCGCCTGTTTCGCGGCTTCGCTCTTCCGCATCTCGGTTTGCGCCCGGCGCAGCACGAACGGCTGGCCCGAACCGCTCGACACCGTGTCGACCTCGCCTCGCGTCAGTTCTTCCAAACGCCGGTCGGTCTCATGCAATGTGGTGATGAGCGCGGCCACCTCGTCCTCCGCCTCCGGGGGCGGCGAATTTTCCGCCTTCATGCCAGGTCCGGCTCCAGACCCAGTGCCTGTAACACCTTCTTCTGCTGCCGGAGCGTGCCGACGATGCGGCGCACCGGCGGGGGCGCGGGCCGGATGAGGGTCGGCGTCATGAGGATATGGTCCGCCAGTGCGCGGTCGGGGTGTTTGAACACGTCCACCAACTCGATCTCATAGCGGCCCGGCAGGTTAGCTTCGCAGATCGCTGTCAGGTTGTGCACCGCCGCGACGGAGTTTTGCGTGTTGCCGGCGACGTAGAGCAGGAGCCGGACCACCGGGTCTGCCCTCTCCGGCGTGCTCATACGATCCCCCATTTGGGCGGATCTGAAGCGGATCCTTTCTTTGAGGTCATGGTGTTGTGGGACGCTTTTTCCGCCGGATTGCCCTCGCCGCGTGGCGGAACAGCGCAGCGACGAACAGCGCGCCAACCAGGCCACTGCCTTCCCGAATTATGAGCCGCCAGCGATCCGATCGCCATAGGGTCTATCCCTACCATGGCATTGGATTTGCCGATGACGGACGCGGGGTGCCATCCGGTGGCCCTACTTTCTAGAATGCAATCACGGGAGGTTTCTGGCGTTCAGTCGGTGGTGAAAGTCCCGGAGAGCGCGCGGCGAGGATTTCCCGGATCCACCGCCGGTGGGGCCCGGAGAAGGCGATGGCCTCCAGCTGAGCCAACGGCACCCAGACCAGCCCGGTGGCTGCCGCCGGCTTGGGCACCGGCGCGGCATGGATCGATTCGGTGATCTGGAAGCGGGTAATGCCGCGTTTCTTTCGGGCCAGCAGCGGGCCGGCGGCGGCCGCTCCAATCTCCAAGCCGGCTTGCTCCGCCGTCGGCAGTTCGTGCAAATTGGCGAGTCGGCGCGAATCGGCCGCCGCGCGGTGCAAGAGCAGCGCGCCGCGGCGCTCGCACCAGAGCCGGACCACCTCGCGGCGCTCCATTCGCTTTGGCGCGAGCCGGGGGTAGGCGGCCGGGTTGCCCGTCTTGGCGCCGGCGCAGAACGGGCGGACCGGACAAACGAGGCAGAGTGGCTGGTGCCGCAAGCAGACCGTGGCACCCAATTCCATCATGGCCTGATTGTGGTCGCCGGGCGCCGCCGCCGGGACCAGGAAATTGGCGAGCGCGGTGAAGGCTTTGGCCGCCGCGGAACTGTTCGCATAGGGAGTGGCGTCCGCCGTCAGGCGGGCGAGAATCCGCACCACATTGCCGTCGACGCACGCCACTGGGAAGCCGAAGGCGATACTCGTAATGGCGGCGGCCGAATAGGGGCCGATGCCGGGCAATTCGGCCCACGCTTCGGGTGTCGGCGGCACAGGCGGGCCCGCCACCAGAGCCTCGGCGAGGCGGTGCAGATTTCTCGCCCGCGTGTAGTAGCCCAAACCCTCCCAGCGTTGGAGCACCTGGTCCGGGCTGGCCTTCGCCAACGCCTTGAAGTCTGGGAATGCCGCCAGCCAGCGGGCGAAATAGGGCAGCACCGTTTTTACCTGTGTCTGCTGCAGCATGAACTCGCTGACGACCGTCTTGTAGAGGGTGGGGGCATCGCGCCAGGGAAGGGTCCGGGCATGCGTGCGGTACCAGGCCGACAAGGCTCCTAGGAAGTCGCGTTTGCGCGCTTTAAGCCGGGTCGAAGCCGAATTGGACATCCGCGCATTGCCCTCCGGGATGGGCCGCCGGCGCAAGTCAAATGCCGGGTGCCCCGGCCTTCGTCCAGGTGGGCGCCTTCGCCCTTTCGCCCGCCAGCGCGGACGCGGCCGTGGTGGCGACGCTGCCCCCAGGCGCTTATTCGCTGCAGGTGACCAATGGCGCGACCGGCATCGGGCTGATCGAAGTGCACGAAGCCCGTGATGGGGGTTGCCCGTCCGCTTGGCCCGGCGGGCCAATTTTTCCTTTTGCGCTTTGCGCTCCTTTTTGCGGCCATGTTTCGCGATGCCCAAGCCCCCTGCCGACGAGGAAGCGCCCAAAAAACTCTCCTCCTACACTGTTAAGCTGGATGACGCCCAGCTGGACAAGCTGGGAGCGATCATTGCCGGCCGCGGCTGGGAGAAGTTTGCGGTGGCTTACGCGCGGTACGCTTACCGCGGGCCCAATTGCAATGTCACGGCCTACACCAGCGGCAAGGTGGTGATCGCGGGCAAAGGGACGGAGGACTTCGTCCTGCACACGCTGGAAGGCGAGATTACGCAGGCCCCGAAGCTGGGCTATGACCGCGTGCTGCATCCGGATTGGTTCGAGTTTCACGCCGGATTGGACGAGAGCGGCAAGGGCGACTTTTTCGGTCCGGTGGTGGCGGCGACCGTTATCGCCCAGCCGACCATGATCGAACGGTGGATCGAGGCCGGGGTGAAGGATTCCAAGAAAATCGCCGAGTCCCAAATCATCAAATTGGACAAGTTGATCCGCGAAACCCACGGCGCGGTGGTGGAAACCTGCTCCTGCGGGATGCCGCGGTACAACGAACTCATGAGCCGGCCGCAGGCGAACCTGAACCGGCTCCTCGCCTGGCAGCACGCGACGGCGCTCGCCAAAGCGCTGCAGCAGAAACCGGCGCCCTGGGGGCTCCTGGACCAATTCACCGAGCAGCCGCTCGTGCAGCGGGAACTGACTAAAATGGGAGTGAAGAATTTCGAGCTGAAAATGCGCACCAAGGCGGAAGAGGATCCGGTCGTGGCGGCCGCCTCCGTAGTGGCCCGGGCGGAATTTGTGCGGCTGATGCACGGGCTGTCGAAGCGCTTTGGCGCCAAGCTGCAGAAGGGGGCCGGCCCGCAGGTGAAGGAGCAGGCGGCCGAGATCATCCGCCGCTTCGGCGTCCGCAGTCTGGGGGAATTCGCCAAGCTGCACTTCCGCACGGCCTATGAAGTTGTCTCGGCGGCGGGCAAACTGGACGAGCTGCCGCTGCCCGAGCCGAGGGCCAAGATGGAGTGGTGAGGCCACTTCGGCCGCCCGCCGCCCGTCCATGCCCAAGCGCCGCCAACTTCGCGCGTTCGATCTGAAGCGCATCGAAAGCTTTGCCAGCCTGATTGGGGTGGACGAGGCGGGGCGCGGGGCCTTGGCCGGCCCGGTGGTCGCCGGCGCCGTCCTGGTGACCCGGGAATTCCTCGACGGCCGCTGGGCCCTGACCCGGGCCGGCCGGGTCAACGACTCGAAGCTGCTGGCGGCGCCGGAGCGGGAGGCACTGTGGGAAGAGTTTGAAAAGCTGGCCGCCGCGGGGCAGATCCACGCGCATTTCGGCGTCGCCTCCGTGGAGGAAATCGAGCGTCTGAACATCCTCGGGGCCACCAAGCTCGCGATGCGCCGGGCCTTGGAGGGAATCTATCCGCCGACGGCATTCGTCCGGCAAACCGAGCCCGACCTGTTTTCCTCGCTGGAGGAGCGCGCGGCGTTCTCCCCGTCGGTCTCCTGCCGCGTGCTGGTGGACGGCCTGCCGTTGCGCAGTTTTCCCTATCCGCATGACGGGATCGTCAATGGCGATGCCCGTTCGCTCTGCGTCGCCATGGCTTCGATCGTGGCCAAAGTGACCCGGGATCGCCTCATGCGGGAGCTCGACGTCGAGGTCCCGGCCTATGGCTTTGCGCAGCATAAAGGTTACGGCACCGACGAGCACCGTGAAGCGCTCCTGCGCTTTGGCCGCACGGTTCACCATCGGGAGATGTTTTTGCGCAAGTTATTGGCTGGAAGGGAAGATCCGGCACAGATGGATTTCCTGGGGTGAGACGATCCGCGGCTCCCTCCCTTGACCGGCGCCGACGGCCGGCGTAGAACCCGGGCGTACGATGGCCGGCAAAAAGAACAATTCGTTGGATCGGGTACTCGGGCGGCTCGACACGCTCGACTCGGTCAACCTCTCCAACCTCGTGCAGCGCCTGGCCCGCGAGCGGGGACTGTTTGAGGAGATTTTCAACACCCTGCAGGAAGGGCTCCTGGTCATCACTCCCGACGGGGTCATCGACTATGCGAACGACGCCGCCCGGCGCCTGGTCGGAGTGGACCAGGACGATCTGGCGGGCCGGGTGCTTTGGCGCCTGATCCCGGGGCTCAAGCCCTCCTTCGGAGCCACCTTGGACGACGATCCGGAGCAGCCGGGCGCGTTGCCGGTGGTGGCGCGCGAGTTTGAGCTGACCTACCCGGAGCCGCGAGTGGTGCGGCTGTACATGGTGCCGTTCCGCGGCGAAGGCCGGGGCCCCGGGAGGCGCTTTGCGGTGATCCTTTCGGACGTCACGACCGAAAAGCGGGCGACCGGCCAGCGGATCGAGGACGAGCGCATCTCCTCGATCCTCTTCCTCGCCGCCGGGGTCGCCCACGAGTTGGGCAATCCGCTCAACTCGCTCACCATTCATCTGCAGCTAGTCGCCCGGAAACTGAAGAAAATGAAGCGGACCGCGGACCTGGAATCCATGGCCGAATCGGTCGCCGTCTGCCACGACGAGGTCCAGCGGCTGGACGGCATCGTCCGGCATTTCCTCGAGGCGATCCGGCCCCGGCCGCCCAATTTGGCGGAAGTCCAGCTGCCCGAGGTGCTGGCCGAGGTGCTCAAGGTGCAGCAGCGGGAATTTTCCAACCGCGGCGTGGCGGTCGAGGCCGAGACCCTGGCCCCGCTGCCGTCCGTCATGGCCGACCGGGACCAACTGAAACAGGTGTTCTTCAATCTCACCAAGAACGCGCTCGAGGCGATGGGCCCGGGCGGCACCCTCAAGATCAAATCCCGGGCCGACGACGATTCGGTGTACCTGCTCTTCGGCGACAGCGGCAGCGGCATCAAGCAGGAGGACCTGATCAAGCTCTTCCAGCCCTACTACACGACCAAGGCGGGCGGCCACGGCCTGGGCCTGATGATCGTGCAGCGCATCATGCGGGAGCACGGCGGCCAGGTCGGCATCGAGAGCAAGGAAGGGATCGGGACCATTGTGACGCTGCAATTGCCCCGCAAGGACCGGCGGGTGCGGATGCTCGGCAGCGGCGCGCCCGCTTAATTGCCGCCGGGTTTGCCCGGCGGAAGCACATTGGCGACGATGATCGTCTGGCTCTCCTTCGTCCCGCCCAGCCGCAGCGTCACCTTGACGGGAATGTGGTCCGAGGTGATGCCCATCTGGGAGACCATCGGGTCGGGTTCGGAGATCTGATCGGGCGCCAGCGCGAGCACTTCTGGGTGCACGGCAAAATTGCCCATATCCGAGTCGAAGTCGTCGATCTCCACTGAGATGATGTCCTTGCTCTGGTTGGTGAGCTTCAAGTGGAGCGTAACCGGGGACATGGGGCTGCCGAGCGCGCCGCGCGCCTTGAGGTAGGCCATCGTCTGTTCCTGATCCATGTCCTTGAGATCCTCCTCCTCTCTTTGCTGCCGGGCGCCGGCTTTGCCGCCGCTGCCGAGGGTCCCGCGGCCGACGCCGCGGCTGAACGTCACCAGCGCGATGATTTTGCCGTCGAAGAAGGTGCCGGTGCCCTGCATGGACACCGGACGCTCGCCCTGCTCCACGGCCTGGGCCAGATCATCCTTGTGGGCCTGACTGGCGCACCCCGCCAGGGCGGGCAGCAGGACTAGGACGGCGAAAGTGGAGCAGCGGGATCGGGGGCGGAATGGCATGGAGAAAAAAGGGGCGACGCGAGGGGACACGGCAATACGGTAAAGGTTGCATCAGGCTGCACCTTACGCCAATGGAAAAAGCGCACCTTTTCGGCGGGGCTGCCGTCTTGCCGAGAGTCGCAATGTCACACGCATGGATTCAAGTTCAACGACGGCGCTGGTGGACCTCGTCTGCCGGGCGCAACGCGGCGAAGAGGCCGCCCAGCGCGAACTCATCGTCAGCTACCAGCACCGGGTGGCGGGATTCGTTTACGCCATGACCGGCCGCAGCGATTCGGTGGAGGACATTGCCCAACAAGTTTTCATTAAAATGGTCCGCGCGCTCGATCGCCTGCAGGCTCCGGCCCAGTTTGAATCCTGGCTGTTTCGGCTCGCCCGGAACACCTGCATCGACCACCTGCGCCGCCAGAAGCTGCGGCGGATCTTCATCGCCTTTGGCCCGGAGCACGAAGACGTGCCCGAGCCGGCCGGCGCGGTCGACACCGAGGAGCTCGACGCCTTGCGCCACGCCCTCGACCAATTGCGGCCTCAAGACCGCGCGCTCCTCGCCCTCGTGCAGGAGGGCCGCAGCCACGCCGAGATCGCCGAAACCTTGCAATCCAGCGTTGCCGCGGTGAAGGCCCGCCTTCACCGTGCGCGCGAACAATTGCGCCAACATTACCAACCACACCATGAATCCTGAACCATACGTCTGGCATCAATTGCAGAACCACGCGGCCAGTCGGCTGCGTCCCGGCTTCGCCGACCGCGTCCTGCGCGTCGCCCGCGCGGGCGTCGAGGCGGCGCCGTCGCTCCTCAGCCAGTTTCTCCTGTGCGCCGCCACGGCGGCCGCGTGCTTCGCCGGGGTCGCCCTGTTCCAGGCGCACAATTCGTCGATCGAAAACCAACGCAGCCTGGCTGCCTGGCAGGATATCGCCTCGGCCACGAGCGATACCGGCCTGGGTCAATGAAACAACGGATCCTGGTTCCGATCGTCACGGCGCTGATCTTCTGCGCCGGCTACCTCGCGGGTTTGTACACCGAGCGGCACCGGCCGTTGCCGGGCCCCCCGGTGACGTTTTTGGGGGAATTTACCCCGCCGAAGGGCCCGGCCGACGCCGCGGCCCACTCGAAGCCGCCGAATCGCGCGCAGATCCTCGCTCAGGTCCAGTCGCTCTTGCCGGATCTCGTGGCGTTTCAACAGCGTTCCACCGAGATCGACGACCTGTTTGAACGGGATCTGGACGTCATCCTGACGCCGGACCAGCGCGTGAAACATGCCGATCAAATCAAACGGCATCACGATCACACGGTGCACGACGAAAGCCAGCCGCTGACCGACAGTCTGCTGACCTATCTGATCCGTGAACAGCCCTCCCGCACGATTTCCTGGTATGTGGTGATTCCCCTGCCGCTGGACGAGCAGGTCAAGCGCTACAATCTCGATGCGGCGCAGCGGGAAAAGGTGCGGCTGCTCCTGCGGGAGCGCCGCGACCGCTTTCTGGCCCTGGTCGACAATTCGCCGTCGCCGAGCGTGGTGCTGAGCCGCCTCGCGCCCCTGGTGGCGCGCCTGGGGCCGCCCGTATCCAACCCGCCCGCTCCGGCCCCGTCCTCGCCGTAGGCGCCGGGGCGAAGCTTGACCGCCGCCGCCCCCGGCGCGTGAATGGTCCCATGGTGCCGAGCGTGCTGATCGTCGACGACGAGAAACACACCCGCGAGGGGCTGCAACAAGCACTCGCGGACAATTACGATGTCACGGTGGCGGCGAACGCCGAGGAAGCGTTCAACCTGATGGAGTCCCATCCGTACGACGTCATTGTGACCGACCTGCGGATGCCCGGGAAATCGGGCCTGAAAGTCATCGACCACGCCTTGGCCCAGCCGAACAAGCCGGCCGTCCTCATGATGACGGCCTACGGCACAATCGAGAGCGCGGTGGAGGCGATGAAGCGCGGGGCGGTCGATTTCCTGCCCAAGCCCGTGAACATCGAACGGCTGGAGGTGCTGATTCAGCGGGCCCTGAAGACCAAGGTGCTCGAGGTGCAGGTCAAGCAGCTCACCGAGCGCCTGGACGAGAAGTTCAATCTGGAGGGCATCGTCGGCCACTCGGCCAAGCTGCAGGCGGTGATTGATCAGATGAAGCTTGTCGCCCCGTCCAAGGCGACGGTCCTGATCGAAGGGGAGTCGGGCACGGGCAAGGAATTGATCGCCCAGGCGCTGCACCAGGCGAGCCCCCGGGCGCGGGCCCCGTTCATCGCCGTGCACTGCGCGGCGCTATCCGAGACCCTGCTGGAGAGCGAAATCTTCGGGCATGAGCGCGGCGCTTTCACCGGCGCCACGGAACGGCGGATCGGCCGCTTCGAGTCGGCTGACGGCGGCACGCTGTTTCTGGACGAGATCAGCGAAATCTCGCCCACCACCCAGGTGAAGCTGCTGCGCTTCCTGGAGACCAAGGCGATCGAGCGGGTCGGCGGGCAGAAGCCCGTGGAGCTCGATGTGCGCCTGGTGGCCGCCACCAACCGCGACTTGGAGAAAATGGTGAAGGAAGGGAAGTTTCGGGAGGACCTCTTTTTCCGGCTGAATGTGGTGCGCCTGGTGCTGCCGCCGTTGCGGCAGCGCGCCGATGACATTCCGCTGCTCCTGGCCCACTACTTGAAGTTCTTCGCCGAGGAGAATGGCAGCCCATTGATTACCCTCGAAGCCGGGGCGCTGCGGACCCTCCAGGCCTACCCCTGGCCTGGCAACATCCGGGAACTGCGCAATTTTTGCGAAAACCTGGTTGTGACGCGGCGGGGCGGGAGCGTGTCGGAGTACGACTTGGACCCGAAATACTCCGGGACTGTCGGCGGAGGCGGGGAGGCCATCCCGGGGGCGCCGGTCGGCAATCAGCTTTCGGTGGAGGAGAATGAGAAGCGCCTGCTGCGGGAGGCCCTGCTCAAGGTGCGGGGCAACCGGACGAAGGCGGCGGAGCTCATGGGTATCAGCCGGCGCACCTTGCACCGCAAGCTGGCGCAGTGGCCGGAGCTCGATGTGACGGATAAGTAAGGCCGGGTAACGAGATAGGGGAGGGAAAGGGCCGTCCTCGGGCGTTGGGGCCGGCCGAAAATTACGGTTGACGGGAATGGCCAACACTTTACTTCTAACCCCCTACATTGCGGGCGTAGCTCAGTTGGTAGAGCACCACCTTGCCAAGGTGGACGTCGAGAGTTCGAGTCTCTTCGCCCGCTCCATTTTATAGGCCTCCTTTTGGAGGCCTATTTTATTTCATACCAGTGGGTTGTGCGAATGAGCGCGGCGGTCATTTGTCATTCTCGATCTAGCTTCCAAAGGGTAAAGATGGATCAATTTGGAACACGAAATGTTGTTCCTAGTTGTTCCTATTTTCCATGGCGAAGCCCAACGTCACCTTTAACCCGTCGCGGCCTTAGCCGCGCAGTACGCCGCCGCCGAGGCCGACCCTCCGCCATGACTCATCATCCGCCGGTCGTCACCCTTCCCGAAACCCTATGGCATTTTGGCGGGTGGGACTCGGCCTGGAAGGACGAATATGACGCTTGGGCGATTGCGGACATATGCCGAGCTGTCCTCACCGGAAACAACGCCCCCATTCAACCCGAAATCCTCGGCCTCATACCCTACCTCCCCGATCTCCTCGCAGAAATCGGCCCATCCGCGCTCACCCACGTGGCCCTCCGCGACATCCTCTTCACATATCGCCTTGTCCACCCGTTCTCGAGTCTAGGCATCTTTGACTTTCACTAAGTCACTTCCTCCAGCGGACGAAGCAAAAAGAATTGACCTGTCGCCGATTCCCGGCACAGAAATGCTTCAAGGTTGGTCGTTCGCCTCCCGGTTCCGCCGTTTTTACGGCATTGGCAAAGAGCGACAGTCGATCTTCTGACGTAAACCTAAAACACTTGGTTCGCGAGCAGGACGAACGGAACCACGCCCAAGGCAAATTGCGAACCGCAAGGAGGTTAAAATGTCACCGATCGAATCGCTCAAATCCGAGGCCGCCGCTCTTCAAACAAAAGAGCAAGCCTTGGGGCACCTCATGAAACACTGCGACGCTCTGGAACAGGTCGCAAAGAATCATGGCTACGATAATTGGCGCGCTTGTCGCGCAGTCTTGGCCACAACCCCACCGGCCGTCAATTCTCCTCCAACGAAAGAGAATCTGATAGGCATCACCGACATGAAGCACTACGAAAGTTCCGACTGGAACTTCGCGTTAGATATTCCCAGGCGCTGGAACTCTTTCCCGACCGTTCCCACCAACAGCCCTTATGAGGTGACTGGACTCACTGACTTGAGCCACCTGGGATGAGAGTCTAGGCGGGTTGATGATCTGGGTTGAGGTTGTGGTGACAGGTGGGAACAAGAGCAAGCTCCAGGCGGAGGGAAGGCCCGGCT
>Ga0182024_10015764_pt1 | contig 14419 bp, 12 predicted proteins | sample P32metaG_FD_120480 | JGI IMG/M metagenome (GOLD analysis project Ga0182024, IMG submission 120480) | Permafrost microbial communities from Stordalen Mire, Sweden - P3-2 metaG (Illumina Assembly) | ecosystem: Environmental > Terrestrial > Soil > Wetlands > Permafrost | place: Sweden: Stordalen... | reverse complement strand
TCTCGATCAAGCGCATGGCGGCCTTTCGACGGAAATGTTCGTGAGGCTAGGGGCGCCTGGAGTAGGCAGGGCACCCGCTTTGATGAGCAATTTTCCTTGATCGAGCTTGTACGAATACTCGAATAATCCACGCTCGGGAGGTCCGGAGGCGCGGGAACCGTCTGAATAATACGCGCCCCCGTGGCACGGGCACATAAATAGTCCGGACTGCGGGAACCAGCGGACAGGGCACCCGAGATGCGCGCAATTGATCGCGAAAACCTGGAATTTCTCCCCATCCACGTTGCGGACCCAACAGGGAATGTTTGCGGTCTCTCCATCCGATGAATTCGCGACCGGGTTTCGATAAGTGGCCAGGCGCGTCTGGCCGGCCGGAAATTGATCCAGTGCTCCAAGGGAGAGCCAGGATTCGGACCTTGGTCTGCGTTCGCGAATCACCGGAGAAAGCAGATAGCGGACGATCGGCACGGCAAGGATCGTACCGACCGCGCCATTAAAAAGGAGCCCGAGCTTCATCAAGGCTCGACGCCGCGAAAGTCCGTCCTGAGGATTCATCGAATTTCTCCTTGCAGTTTCGGCTGCGCCGAGGACTGCGGCCGCTGCGAGGAAAGCCAGGCCACGACATCGGAGACATCCCGCGGCGACATGGGTTTTCCGGGAACATTGCCGCGCCAATCGGGAGCACCCAGTTCGGGCCGTCCGGCTATGACGGTCGTGCGAAGGTTCTGGTCGCTGACGAGCGCGAGATACGAAGGTTCGACGATAGAACCGGCGCGAGTTCCTCCACGGCCGGCCGCGCCGTGACACGACGCGCAGTAAACGTTATAGGCGGCGGCTCCGCGGGCCGGATCACCGGGACTCTGCGCGGCGTAGGGCGGAGGATCCGGATCGTGCGAGGCATCCGCTTTGGCCCAGGTTGCGCGGATTCCCTTGGCGATGACGTCGATCTGATCGTTGGTCAGCATTCCGCCGGAATGTTGCGCGAAGGCCGGCATCGCGGTTCCGGGAACTCCGTCGGCGGCTACGCGAGTAATGGTGGCATTGTCGGCGATCGCGAGGTAGACGGGATCCCCCAGTCCGATGGCCGCGCCGCCCTTTCCGTCCGGACCGTGACATCCGGCGCAGTTTCTCGCGTACAGGAAAGAGAAGTCCATAATTCTGGAGGGTGGGACGACCGGCGTGTCGGCGGGATATTCGCGAGTGCAACCCGTCGTGATCGCCAGGGCTGCCAGAAGCGCGGCGCGCCGCCTCATCGCTTTTCGTCCTCTTCACGGTTTTCGCGCGTCATCCCGCCTTCCATGCCCGCGCGCAGGGCGAATGGCAGGTGCTGCCAGGTGCGAATGCGTTCCTGGCGGGATACGACAATGCCTGCGACAATCCCGAATCCCATCTGCGAGAGCACGAACCAGGCCCAGTGAATGCGCTGATTCAGCACCGGATTTACAATGCCGAGAATGCTGTGAATCAGACCTGTCCATAAGATGGGCGCGATGAAGCCTCCCAGCAGGACGGGCCGCCGCGAAAGCATCGGCAGCATCGCGCCGTAGAGCAACCCGACGAGCAGCGACGTGATCAGATGGATCGGAACGGCGATCAGGAAGATCCCCAGGTGAAATGCGGCAAGTTGAGCCGTAGTCTCCGTCATCTTGGCCGGCATGAAGCCCGCAGCCAGTAGATTGATCGGATACCAGATGCTATGTTGGCCCACCAAACCGTATAGCATCGCCAGGGCCGCCATGGCTACGCTTCCAGCCAGACCGCCCTTGATTCCCGCCGATATCGGATAGATCTCCAGAGGGAGATATGCGCGTTGCAGTTCGTGCGCGACGGCCACTCGGGCTACTTCCCGGCGCTTCGTCGTGACGCCAGGAACCTGCCGCGTTACCGGCGCGGATTCGTGCGCCTCGTGCGGCAGAACGTCCCGAAACCAGCCACCGGCGGCTGCCAGAGAAAGGATTGCTCCCAACAAGCTGACGGCTTCGCTGGTGACTAATCCCCCGAACACCAGGGTGATTCCGAACGCAAGGACAATGGGCCACGCCGTTGGCGCAGGCATCTGGACGGTATTGGGTTGGGCCTCACCGTTTGGGTTGAATTCGTCAGCCATACGATTCCTTTCCTTAGCGTCCAACCATGTATACGACTATAAAAACTACCACCCACACCGTGTCCACGAAGTGCCAGTACATCGACAAAACTTCGGCACGTTCGGCATGCTCCTGTCTGATGTGTCCAAGAATCGTGAACAGCGACACGATGGCGAGAGCAAGCAGACCCACCGTTACGTGAAACGCGTGAAGACCCACCAGCGAGTAATATGTTGTCCCGAATAGATTCGTTTGGATGGTGAGGCCTTCGTCGTAAATCAAGTGATGCCATTCCTGAGCTGTGCCCGCGAGGAAGATTGCTCCCAGGACGATTGTCAGGAGCCACCACAGGGCGAAGCGACGCACGCTTCCGGTTCTCAGCGATCTTACGGCGGCGTGGATGGTGATGCTGCTCGAAAGCAAACAAATCGTCAAGAAGACGGGAACATGAAGGACGTCGCGCGGCTGGGGCCCGGCAACGCTCTTGCCCATGTAGAAGAGGTAAGCAACGACGAAGATCGTGAAAATCGCGGACTCCGCCGCAATCAGGCCATACATCCCCACGGGGCCGCGGGCGGGAGGATTCCAGCGGACATCGGCCTGTGGCATGGTCACGGACAGTGCGCTCATGAGGTCTCTCCCTATTCGTAATGCCAATCGGGATCTTCCGGATGCTTGAGGTCCCACAGAGGGCGGCGGCTCTTCACCTTCGGAATAACCGCGAAGTTATAACTTGGCGGCGGCGAAGTGGTGGACCATTCCAGTGTCCACGCATCCCAGGGATCGCTTCCGGCGAACTCGCCCCGCAAATACGACCACACCAGGTTGCCGGCGAACACCAACACGCCCGCCGCCTGAAAGAACACGCCTATGGTCACGATGAGATTCCAGAGGTCCCAGCCGCGCCCGGGTTCGTAAGTATAAATCCGTCGAGGCATTCCGAGAATGCCGGGAATGTGCATGAAGTCGAATGTCAGATGGAATCCGATGATGAAAAGCCAGAAGTGCAGTTTGCCCAGCGCCTCGCTGTACATTCTTCCGGACATCTTCGGGAACCAATAGTAGAAGGCCCCGAAGGTGGTGAAGAGGATGGCGCCTACGATCACATAGTGAAAGTGCGCGACGACGAAGTACGAACCTGAAAGCTGCCAGTTAAATGGCGCGACGCTCAGCATCACTCCGGTCAAGCCCGCGATGAGGAACTGAAACAAAAAGCCGGTGCAAAACAGCATGGGAGTCTTGAAGTGAATCTGTCCTCCCCACATGGTGGCGAGCCAGTTGAAGATCTTGATTCCGGTGGGAACCGCAATGGCCATCGTCGACAGCACAAAAAAAGTGTTAGCGCCCGCGCCCATGCCGACGGTGAACATATGGTGCGCCCAGACGCTCATGCCGATAAATCCGATGCAGAGCGTTGCGGCCACCATCACGGGGTAGCCGAAAATCGGCTTACGGGAGAAAACGGGGATGATTTCGGAAGCGAACGCAAAAGCGGGAATGACGAGCACATAGACTTCCGGATGGCCGAAAATCCAGAAGAAATGCATCCAGATTACCGCTGAACCTCCAGCCTGCGTATCGAAGAAATGCGCTCCCAGATAGCGGTCGATCAGCAACATGACTTGCGCGGCCGTGAGTGGACTTACGGCGAGAATGACCAAGCCCGCCATGGTGAGATTCAACCAGGCCAACAGAGGCATCCTCCCGAGAGTCATACCGGGACATCGCATGCACAGGATCGTGGCGATGATATTGATCGCCGTTCCCACGCTGCCAAAGCCGGAAACGAGCAGAGACAAGATCCAGAAGTCCGTGCTATGTCCGCGCGAAAATGTTTGCGAGGTCAGCGGAGCGTAGGCGAACCAGCCGACGTCGGGAGCGTTGCCGGCCCCATAGAGTCCGTCGCCGCCGAGAAAGCTGAAATAGAGCAGCAGTCCGCCGAAAGCCGTCATCCAGAAGCTGAAAGCGTTGAGTCGCGGAAACGCCATGTCGCGCGCCCCGATCATCAGGGGAATCAGATAGTTCCCAAATCCAAACACCAGTGGCATGGCGACGAAGAAAATCATGGTCGTCCCATGCATCGTGAACATCCGGTTGAAAACCTCCGGCGAGACGAAATCGTTGTGCGGACGCATGAGTTGGATTCGCATGATCGTCGCTTCGAGGCCGCCGATCACCAGGAAAACCAGCGCGTAGACGATATACAGGATGCCCAGCCGTTTGTGATCGACCGTGGTCACCCATTGGTGAAGCTGATCTACGAGAGGACGCGGCTCTACGTCGGGAATGGGCGATGCGATTGATTCCGTCGACATCAGCGAAGGGTCCCCAGGTATGCCGTTAGCGCGTTCAGTTCAGGATTGCTTAGCCCCATTGCCGGCATCTTCGATCCAGGTTTGATAACGCTGGGATCCTGCATCCAGCGCCGTAAATTCTCCAGTGTGTTCGGGGCCGCTCCGGAGGCAATAGTGGTGCGGCTCATCAGGTGAGTTAAATCGGGGCCGTATCGCCCCTTCGCCGCGGTGCCCGCCACCGCGTGGCAGTTGACGCAGGCCGTCCGCTCGAATATCTTCTGTCCTTCTGAAACATTGTCGCCAACCTCAGTCGGCCGGCTCTGTTCTTGAATCCAGCGGTCGAACTCCTCGCGCGTCTGGACAATTACGCGCAGAAGCATCTTGGCATGTTGGGTCCCGCAGTATTGCGCGCACTGCCCCAGGTAAAGGCCGGTCTCGCGCGGGTCCATCCACATACTATTCGGGTGGTTCGGTATCAGGTCGGTCTTACCGCCCAGGCGCGGGACCCAGAAACTATGATCTGTATCCGCGGAAAGGAGCGTGAGAATAATCGGTTCGCCCACGGGGATGTGCAGTTCGTTCGCGGTCACCACTTTCAGTGCCGGATATCGATACTCCCACCAGAATTGGTGCCCGATCACGGTAACTTCCATCGCGTTGCCTGGGTGTACGGCGTTTTGGATGCTTGCGATCACTCGCGCTGTCGCCAGGAACAAGATCACAACAATGAGGATCGGAATGACCGTCCAGGCGAGCTCCACCTGAGTGCTTCCGTATACTTGCGCGGGTTCGCCGCTGTCCGCCCCTCGCTTCCTGAACTTGACGACCGCGTAGGCAAGCAGGCTGAAAACGACCACGAAGATCGCCCCCGTGACGGTCAGGACGAAGACAGACAGGTCAAGGATCGACTGAGCCGGCGTAGAGACGGGAGCGAAAATACTTGTTGGACTCCACGAAGGAGGTGCGGGCTCAGCGAATACGGTGACCGCCAGCCCGCAGGCGATCAGGAGAGCGCTAAGCATACCGCATCGCGAATTGTCGCCGGACTTTTCTGTCACGACTCCTCCTCAGGTCAGATTAGAAACTGCACGTGCGGGACCAATACATCATTCTATGCCCGGCCTGCATCGACGGATTGACCCAGTGTGTCGGAATGATGACACTTTATGTCAGTATTCTGTCTACCGGCCGTCAGGGTTTTCTATCAACGTTCGATGCAGCTTCGTCGATCAGCGCCGCAACCTCCTTCGGCCTTGACACGTCGACGGAGTGGCAGGTGAATCGTTCGGGCAACGGCGCGCTTCCCAATAGAAATAGGCCAAACGTGCGATGGCTTCTTGATCCAACGGGCCGGTCGCCTCGTCGTTTATGTCTCCTTCTCGCGTCTTCACACTGTCTCCTTTGGCTTTAACTCCCATTTCACGATCTTCAAATCCAATACCGCGATGCTATAGAGCACCGAAACCAGCAGCGCTGTTATGAATGTGGCGCCGGCCAAGCCTCCGGTCTGCGCGTAGCGCAACGGCTTCCACAATGGCCCTCCGGAACTTGTGGGCAGGAGAACGACCAAGGGTAGTCGCTGCCGGCGTGCTGTCCAGAATTGCCATCAGCGCACAATAGTCGTGCAGTATTCATTGACGCAGCCAACTTTGCCCGCGAAAAAGCACGCTTGCATCGCCCGACCCATTCACGGGGGCCTGAGCGAGAACGTTGTATCGATCGCTGCGGTACGGCCGCGCCGGTGCCAACACCCGAAGTCTCCATATGTCCTTCCTGTGGAGTGTGAAAAGGCGCGTGCGACGGCCGCGAGAGAGCGATAGATCCACGCCTGCTTCCACGACGACTGGTCCGTCCCCAACGTCGCCAGGTTCTTCGATGCGGATGCCCTTCGCGCCCATTACTTCAGCGACCTTGGCGAAATTGGGATTCTTGAAGTCTACGCCAAAGGGGATTATGCCGCCCTCTTGCTGCTCGATCTTAACGAAGTCCAGAGAGTCGTTAGTGAGGATGATCCGAACCACTGGCATCTTTCGTTCCACTTGCGTCAAGAGGTCGCCTAGGGCAAGCATGCTTAGCGAGTCCGCAGTGAACAGCGGGTCGCGATCATGAATCAGGTAGCTCTTGCCATGTAGGATTCCCTCGACCGTATCGGTCAGGTTCCTGCCGATCTGGCTCATCCACAGGCCGTTGGCGGCGGTTGTGATGCCCGCAATCTCCACTTTGCGTGACAACTCCATGAAGAACAGCACGAGGAATCGCTGCAGTCCTCGTCTGTCCAAACTTCCACGGTGGAGAAGTCGGCGGCGACGATCAGTTCCCAATGCTGGGTCAAAAACTCCTTCCAGGTCGTCTTTCGAATCCGCAATGGCGCCGGCTCGATCCCATGACGTTTCAGCATCTCTGCTATCGTGCTGCGGGCAAGTTCATGTCCCAGATGTGACAACGCGCCCTGAATGCGCCAACAGCCCCAATCCCGGTTCTCCTCTTCCATCCGCACCACTAAAGCCCCCAACTCTGCCGCACTGCGCGGTCGCCCGGGTTTACGTTTGCTGGTGCCGTCGTATTTCTGGGCAATCAGTTTGCAGTGCCAGCTCAGCAACCTTTCGGGTGTAACGATCGTGGCCACATCAGTCATGAGCTTTCGCCCCAGCCCCTTGGCCTTAATGGCCAAGCGACGGCGCTGATTATCGTTGAGCCGTAGTCGCCGCCCGCCGAGTTGCTCTCGAAGAATGCGGTTCTCTTCGCGAAGTTAGTCAATAACCTGCAATTGACGCTGGTTCATCCACCCGGCGACGGCGATCAGCACGAATCGGAACCAGGACTCTCGTCATCTCGTTTGTCATTATGGCTAGAATTGGTCCTGCGCTGAAGCGCGCGTGAAAATTCTTACGGATCCAGTTTTCGGGCCATACGGGATTAGGCGTGGAAAACGGGACAAATCAGGTGAGCCTAACTGGAAATACCGGTGCGGTGCCGATGGAGAGTGGGATCGATCGCGGCCGCCATCTTCGCTACGTCGAGTCCACCGCCGAGAAAACGATTCACTTTCTCCGCTGCGATAAGCGGATCGGTCATCACGCTACTATGTTCGATGACCAGTAGTTGCGTAGCGGGGCGCCGCCTCAGCATTTCTTTCACGCGGTCGAGCGTGCGCACGTATTCTTCTCTCAGCATGCGCCGGCGCTCCGGCGTCGCGGCCAGGAGCTGATTACGGCGTACCAGCATACGCTGCTGCGAATCGAGCACCTCCCCCAGGTCGCGCTCGATGAGGATCACGCGACAGTCCAGATCCGGCGGCAAAGCAGCCAGCACGGGGACGAGAATCTTGATGACTTTTCCCCGGCCCTCGAACAACCACTGGGAGTCTTTCAGCAGATTTTTCACCGGCTCAAACTCCAGATAACCGCGCGGATTGTCTTCATCCGCAACGCGCACTCCATCCGAGAGGACGTCCATGCCACCCGCGGCCAACATTTGCATCAGCATGGAAGTGCCTGAGCGCGGCAAGCCCGTCACCACGATAAGGGATTCCTCGAGCGGCGGCATTTCCGTCATCCGGGCCGGGAGCGGTGGGGCGAGCGGGGGGACTGCGTCAGGACTCTCGATTCGTTCCGTCAACGAGGGACGCGTGGCCCCGGGGACCCTCATGCGGCGCGCAAGACGACGGTGCTCTCGCGCAGATTCGGGATCGCCCAGGTGCTTCTCAAGCAACGCGGCGAGCCGCACGTGCGCTTCCGGAAAATTCGGATTGAACGAAATAGCCGCGCGGAACGCATCGGCCGCCTGCTTGTATTCCTTCAATCCCGTTAACGCGCGCCCGAGCAGGAAATGGGCCAGAGGATAGTGATAAACCCTCTGAAGCGCATCGAGGGCGGATTGCGCGGCAACGCTAAACTTCCTTCGCAGCAGAGCCATCCGGCAGAGGCCGATATGTGCATGCGCGTTATCGGGATCGATCGCCAACGCCTTTTCGTAGACCTGCTGCGCGTCGCGCCAACGGCGCAGACGCATATACAGATCGCCTGTCTGCAGGAACAGGCCCGGCCGCACCAGGTGTGCTTCCGACACTCGTTCGAGCGCGGCCAGCGCTTCCTCGTAGCGTTTCTCCGCCGTCAATACCTGAGCTTTCAGATAGTCGATCACGGGCGGCTGGTAGCGCGCCAGATTACGCCAGCGCGCAAGTTCGCGGCGTTCGTCGTCGCTTAGCATCGACTCGGGTTGGGTCCCGGATTCCTTGTTCTGGTGCAGGCGTTCGAGGGCGATTGTTCGGAATGTCTCGATCCTCGTTTGCGCCTCTTCAAACAGCGCGCGGCGGCGGCCATCGAGGTCGTCGACAATGCGTCGCATCTCCTCCTGCATTCCGAGCGCCTGGCAGGAAACAAACAGCCGCACAGCGAAGCGCTGCTCATCAGGATCGGCTGCGCGGAGCGTGGTGAAAATCAGGTGGGCCTCGATGTGCCTGTCGTCGTCCTGATAAGCTTCGCCGAGGTTATAACGCAACTCCCGGATCGTCTGGTCTACGGCTACTTCGCGATTCTCATCCGGCCGTTCGATATACCCCAGCGCGATCATCTGTTCCAGCGCCTCGTGCGCTGCCACAGGATCGAGCCGCGTATGCGGAGGATGGCGCCCATCCGCCCCGGGAACCGCTTCCCAACTCGGAATGAAGGCGACCTCCGGCGCTTTCGCGAAGGCCTGTGAGAGCACCCTGCCGTCCATATCTTCGCCTACCGGCAATCCGTAAAGGGTCAAGATTGTGGGCACGATGTCAAGCACCGATGGTCCGTGCAGCACTTGGTTTTTCTTGATACCTTCCCCGCTTATGGCGAGGATGCCAAAATCGCGATGTTCGATCGCGGGCCCGGCGGGGATGTCGGGAATGGATGCGGGACGAAGATGATCGGGATGGAAGCCATGATCCGACATGAGAATCACGGTCGTGTCTTTACCGGCTTTCTCAAGCAGAGTCCCCAACATCCGATCGTGGAACTGGTACGCCATCGAAATAACGTTGTGGTACAGCTCGAAGTCACGTTCCCCGATCCAGGATTGGCGCGGCGGATGGTAGCGCATGAAGCCATGGCAGAAATGATCGATGGCGTCGTAATAAACCGCGAAGAAATCCCATGGCTGGTTGTCCAGCAGCCAAATCGCGGCGGATTGCACGCTCATGCATTCCGAGAGAGTTCGCATGAAGATCGCGAGGCGCTTATCGTTATCCTGATCGATCGTTTCCGCAAGCGGAATAAACGGCTCCACCATCTGCGGGAGAAGGAGGTCGGGATGCATGCGGAGGTCGGCCAGGGTCGCGGCGAGCTCTGGCGGATGAACGGTATTGGCAAGCAGCGGCCAGCCTTCAGCGAGCGGACCACTGGCCCGGTGGTAGTGGTCGGAAACCATCACCCCGTCGATCGGCTCTACGGGATGACTTGGCCACCAGCCGATCACGACGCTGCGCAGATGGTTCTGAGTGAGAATGTTCCACAATGCTTTCGCGGTTCGCGAGAGGTTGGTGACCGGCTGCACGCGGCGTCCGTCCGGAGTTGGCTCGGAGAAGCCGTGGATGCCGTGCTTGAAGGGGCGCTTTCCGGTCGCGATGGAAGTCCACAGCATCGGTGACAGCGGCGGATGTAGGGTGGAGATCTGCCCCATCACGCCGTTTTCGACGAGGCGCTGGACGTTGGGCATTTTGCCGGCATCCATGAGCGGACGGATGACCTTCCAATCCGCCGCATCCCATCCGATAAGGAGAACTTTACGTGAGGCCAAAGCGCGGGCAAGTGGCCCAGGCGACGGCATTACGAAGGCTCCTCCCCCAAGGAAACGCAGGGTGAGTCCCCTTCCGAGCTCATAGTAATAATATATAACCGTATGCCCCCTCGGGAACGATGCCCAATAAGCCTGCGCTTCGCTCCGCTGGTATTACTGTTCATGCCTTGTTGCGGGTTCGCATCCGACATTGTTTTTTCGGGGAGCCTGGAGCGCGTCGGTCACGAATCCATCTCGGTCAGGCTCGCCGATCGCAGGGTGATTGACACCCGGCTCCCCAACGAATCGAATCTCGCGGCGGCGACGATCGTCGCTGAGTACAGCTTCGGCGACCAGGTGCAAATCACCTGCAAGCCGATTCAGCCTGTGTGGGAAGAAGCTGCGTCCAGATACCAATCCTTGGAACTGACGAAGCTGCGTTTTGTACGGCGGCCGTCGGCGGACGAGCTGTCGAACATGCTGGAATTCCCGCCGTGGCTGGTGGGAGAAAACCTTTTGAGCCGCCCAGGCGGGGCCGGTTCCGTGCCGAAAAGGGGAACCAAGGCCGACGGTCCGGACGGCGCAGCCCGCCGCAAGCTGGAGCACGCGCGTGAGATCAACTTGGATTCCGCCTCGAGTTTGCCTAACTTTGTCGCGGATGAAACGGCGAAGCGGTACACCAGCAATGGGAAGTCGCCGCAATGGAAGTATCTGGACACCATCGAGACGGAGGTCACCTTCAAGGGGAATAGCGCAGTCCGGGAGCAGATCCGTAAGGACGGCCAGCCATGGCGAAAGCCCTTTCAGGCGCTGCCAGGCTTCAAATGGTACGGCGGTTTTGGGACTGAAATCAGACCGCTGTTCGACCCGCAGTGTCCCACCGCGATCGAGTACCAAGGCCGCGGGGAGGTTCGCGGGAAGCAGGTGCTGGAATACCGGTTCCATTCGCCGGCGGATGGATGCTTCCACCCGTTCTATTTCGGATATCAACAATACAATCCTGCGCGGACTGGGCACGTCTTCATCGAAGATGCGGGGGGAAACATTCTCCAGATTGACGAGGAGGCCAGCGGATTTCCATCAGAGTTCGAGTTTGCGCAAAGAAAAGAGGAAGTGTCGTGGGACTACGTGAAAATCGGGGACACTTCTCATTTGCTTCCCGTGGGGGCCAATTTCGTTGTTTTCTATTCCTCCGGCAGCCGTTGGCGGATAGAGGTCGATTACAAGAATCACCGCCACTTCGAGGCTTCGACGAAGGTAACGTTTCACTAAGGAAAGGTCTACCGGGAAGAAACAAATTTCTCGATGATAAATACAAAGTGCTGCTCAGGTTGCGTTCCGGCGGGTGCCGGGCGGGAGAACTTCATCCGCTTCGCCGCTTCGACAGCCGCCCGGCTGTTCGGATCGGACGGCTGAAGCGAATGCGCCTCGACGAGCTGTCCCGTTGATGTAACGAGACCGAACACACAGACTGACTGGGCCGTCGCGCCAGAAGGGAACGGGCCCCGTCCCAAAAAGCGCGAGATTTTTTGAGCCCCTGCCATCGCGATTGCCGGTCCCTTCGTCTTCATCGCTTCCGTGGGGACAAACAGGCTGGAGTCGGCAGCGGGAAGGTCCGTAAAACTGTCAACGGAGATCTGCGATACGATTTTGCCGCCTTCGGTCACGATTACCTGGCGAGGCAACACACAACCGTCAGGTTGTGGGGCATTCGCGTACTCGTAAGCAACGTAGCGCCCGGGCATTAGCGAGTGCACTTGGAGCAACCCGGATTGTGGATTGATACACTCCTCGGTTTCCGCCCAGCGGCGCCCGGGGGTCGCAGTCGCGGCGCTTCCCGAGCCCGAAAGCAGCACGCATGTAACTTGTGCGCCTTTGAAGGTAGCTGTGGACGTCCGGATCAAGTCCCGATCGATGTTTCCCGGAGACGGGATTGGAGAAAACAAAGCTGCGCGTGCCTCCTGCAAACGGAGTGGAATGGTGCTCGCAGTCCCTTCCCGGTAAAACATCATCTTATTTGGGGAGATTTGGGTCGTCGTGTATCCGGCAGCGGCTTTTGCCGTCCAGCGGAGCCCTTGAGAGGGATCGAACAGATCCTCCATCTCCCACGCTCCGTCATAGTCGGTTTGACCGCCGGAGTTCACCGCGAAGGTCACCTTGAGATCGTATCCGCGGCCCGTGCTTCGCAAAGCGTAACGACTTCGCGCGCGGGCAAGAAGCTGAAGAACGGATTCCCGCCCCGCGGGGCTATCAACGACCTGGATTGGACCGGTAACCATTTCCAGAGGATCGGCCGGGATGGGCGCCCTCCCCGGCTGGCCCCAAGCCGCGAGCGAGGCTCCGCCTGTCGCGAGTAGCCACAACATCCTCCTGGAGACCATTGAATAAGTCCTCCTTAACAGATTCCTATCACTGCTTTGGTGGAAAATGTAGTCTGGGCTCGTAGGGCTTCGTTCCGTGGACCGGTCGAAACGAACCGCCCCCACCGCCCGATCCGCCTCCGGAGCCGCCCCCACCGCCCGATCCGCCTCCGGAGCCGCCTCCGCCGCCGGAGCCGGATCCGCCTCCGCCGTAGCCGGTCCCACCACCTCCGCCCGTCCCGCCCATTCCGCCTGAGCTGCAGGTGGTAGCCTCTACTCCGCCGAGCGAAAACAATGCACCCTTTTGAGTTTGCATCCCACCGACGATCGCTTGAATGGGAACGTCTCCCTCACCCAGGCCGGCGGGAACGACAAAGTTAATTTGATAAAGACCGGCGCTCGACAGTCCGACGAAAGTCGGCTCGATGAAGACGCTATTTATGTACAGGCTGAAGGGGTTGTTAATGGGCGCTGAACCGGAGAAAACCTTTCCAGCCGGAACGGCGGGACTCGTAGGCCCAAACCCGACGCCGAAAAGCTCGACGGTGTCGCCTGGCTGGGCGCCCACCGTCCGATAGCCCAGACAGTATCCGTTCGGGCCGAGGATATCATAGCTTCCATTACCGTAATCCCCCGAACCGTCCGACCTGAGAATGACGGCAGAGACATGTCTAGAGTCAATCAGTATGAACGAGGGCGCAAACTGACCGAGTGTCACACCGGTTGTTGCCCTGCCGGCGGCAGTGTTCACGACCACCGATACCGTGCCTGTCGCCGTGTCGTCCGGCGCCTGCAGGTTGATCTGCCCGGGACTAACATACATGAGAAACGCTGGTTTTCCATTAATTTCCACGGTTGTGCCGCCCAGCAAATTGGGAAAATCTCCGTCCCAGACGACGGTTCCCCTCGCGAGGTTTTTTCCGAAAATCGATACCCATTCGCCCGCTTGTATCGTGCCCACGGTGCTGTCGAGAGGAACCACGCCGCCGACCGAAATCGTCGGGACGGCCTGCGCCACGCTCGCGTCGCCAATTTCCACGCCCTGGCCGTTAAAAAATCTTTCTCGGGAATCCTGCCTCGCCATAGCTAACCTGACGGCTTGCAACGGCATGTTCCTAGCGTTTGCGAGGTGCAGTTTAGCGGTCCGTACACTTGCGACGCGCTCCGCCGCGATATCCCGGATGCCGCTGCCGATAATGGATGCCGAGGCGCTTGTCACCATCGCCACGGCCGAGCCGGTAACTGCCGCATAGATCTGCCAGTTCCCCGCACTCCGTTTCCACGCTTCCTTTAGAGAGGATGAGTGGAGGGTTGCGAAGTATTCCTCCAGACGCTTGTCCAGATCGATTTTTCGCGCAAGGCCCATTGTTACCTCCGGACGCTCGGCAACACGTGCTCCAGCAGAGCCCGCAGGCTGCGGATCGGCGAAAAGAGATGGCTCATGGTCACCCTCCTTCCGCCCTGCCGAAGACCTACTTGGAGTATGCGCCTTCTGGCACCGGTTAGTATACTATCGCTACGGTATTTTTAACCAGGCGCCATTGGTACGACCGATCGCGGGGACGATGGCTGAGGGCCCGACCCGACCGGCTTCCCGCAGCCTTGAATACCACCCTAAAGTATTTAACGATGCGGTTATTCTGGCTTAAGCTCTCTAGGGCAAGGCCACCATTAACGAGTTACGTTGCGTATGAATTCGCTGTTAACCGCCGTCTCGTTTCCTTAAGTTTCCCGGCAATGCAGCGATGGATCGTCAAGGACTTTCTTCAGGCTGGGTCCCTCCAGCGCGCCGGACTCGATATCGATATGCCAATCTTCTGTCAGGACCCGCGATTGATTCAAATCGTAATATGCGATGTGCAGCGCCGGACCGTTAAATGAAAGGTTTGCGTACCCGTTGTAGCCAACATCGAGTTCCTCGTCGCTGGGA
>Ga0182024_10015763_pt1 | contig 14419 bp, 11 predicted proteins | sample P32metaG_FD_120480 | JGI IMG/M metagenome (GOLD analysis project Ga0182024, IMG submission 120480) | Permafrost microbial communities from Stordalen Mire, Sweden - P3-2 metaG (Illumina Assembly) | ecosystem: Environmental > Terrestrial > Soil > Wetlands > Permafrost | place: Sweden: Stordalen... | reverse complement strand
GTTGTCGGTGGCACCGATGTCGAGGGCACCGCTGTCGCAGGCACAGTTGTCGCGAGCACCGATGCCGCGGGCACCGAAGTCGAGGGCACCGATGTCGGTGGCACGACATTTGATGGCACCACAGTCGCTGGAATGGATTGAGAATGCAGATTGTTCAACATCTCTTGCGCTGCCTTAGCCAGCCCCTTCTCTTGTTGCACGATCTGGCGCAGAACTTGAATCGCCACGTCTCGATTTCGTTCCATCCATTTGCGTGCCGGTACACGAATTTTCGCTGCCGCGATCTCATGCAGCTGCAAAACACAACGCACTATATGCGGTGCGGGGAAGACATCCAGAAGGTCCAAGTACTGCGTGCAATGGTCGCTGTCGGCGCTGCTCACCACACTTTCATAGACGTAGTCCAGACCCGTAAAGCCAGTATGAGCGATCCAGGCACGCAGTAATGGCAGACCGAGCCTTCTCCCTTCAAAGACGCGAATGTATTTGCTAACAAGAGTCGGATCACACAAGCCAAAGACAATCTGCTGCGGGGTACCAAACGCCGTCCAATCAGCTTCACGCTCCCATGTGCTGACAACAGCCAGCACTTCTTCATGCATTCCAAGATGTGCAGCCAGATAGAACTCGGGCGGCGCCCAATGCCAGTGCACTCTTTCTTGCAGGCGAGCGGGGTTCAGTTTGGGTCTGATTTGATTAGCAATTGGTGCTTTCTGCGTCTGTGTCAGGTAAGGAATCACGTATGTGCCGAAACCAAAGGCCAGCTGCGATGTTGCCGCACCTGTGCTGGTCAATATCGTTTCCACAAGCTTCTCAAGCGGCATCAGATTGAACAAAGGAATGATGATCTCAGACCCAGCACTATAGAATTTGACTTCCTTTTGCGCCTGGGCAAAGTTGATCTCTCCGAATTTCTTGTCCTTCAACGCTTCTGCTCGTTCTTTGGCGCTGGCTCTGACATCGCCAGTCATGGCAGTCAACCAGAAGTGGGCCTCCGGTTTCGACATGTTTATCGGCAGATCCAAAGATGACCAGAAAATGCGATTGCTCTTCCCCAGTTTTGCCAAGCGCTTCACAGCCAACTGCTGATCGAACTCATGCTCTGGCGGAAGCGGCAGAGGCGACAACTTTCGCCACTTAGCCCAGAACCAATCTCTGGGATCAAGCCGGATCACGTGCATGACATCATCAGGATCACTTGGCAGATCGTTGCTATAAACCTTCGCCTCGTCGCTCTCTTCCGATACGAGGTGATAGCCCTTCGCAATCGTCTCACCGATCAATTTGTCGAAAGCTTTCTGCGCCTCGTCCCTTGTGCCAAATTGCTTGGATTGAGAGACGCCCATGGAGTCAACTCGCCCGCACTCAATAAGGCACTCAGTGTCTTTTAGAGTAATGCTCCAGAACTTCCTAGCCGCTCCTTCCGAGTACTCAAAGCGCTGCTTTTTCACGTGCTTCTCCACTATATTGAGATAGATGATCCCTTACTGGTCACTCAGATCATGCCCCGTAAAGTAGAACATGGTGGTCACAGGATACGGCAACAGCAACGATCCAAACGGATTCGCTCTAATCTACCAGTATGATCTCAAAGGCTCTTTCCATTGCATCAAGAGATTAGAGACTTACTGTAACGATCTCCTGTTTTAATCTAGTTTTTCACAGCTCGAAGAAAACTGTTGAAACTTCCTCGTCGCCAAGATTTTCGCCCCTTTCAAAGCTTCAACTCAATCAGTAATTCGACATCGAATACGGCGGTCCTTGTCAAGATGGACGACAACTGTTTCGAGCATAAAGCTGCTGCCATATATCCAGCCCTGCCTCTTCAATGCCAGATCCGTCTGCTCCTCGAAGAGATCATAAAAGTCCTGGCCTGAAAGAGTGTCCAGCCCAGGTTTGCTGCTTTGTCCGCTGAAAAACAGATCAAATTTGAAGGGTACACTGCCAAAACGATGTATCGGCGCCGGCTCCGCCGCGTGTCGCAAATAAACAACACTGGCCTGATCTTCTTCAATTTCATTGACTGCGTCCTGACCCATTGCCGAAATAAGCTCCGCTGTCAGATCGCCGTCAGTGCGCAGACGAGCGTCCACGCTCCCGGCCAGTACCGACTGCTGCAGCAATTCATATTCGGTCGAGATTAAGGCCTTCCGCCACAGGTAAAAGCAATGGTTGCAGTAAAGATCTGTGCAAGATCCAGCATACGTTTGATTGGCATTCTTCCAATGAGACGGGCTGATGAAGTCGCCCTCGGAGTATTTTTCCAGGTCATCCTTGCCGGTTTTAAATTGCACCTCTGCATCGATGGCCTTGCCACACCGCAGGCAAGAGAGATTGACATACAACGTACGAAACATACCCATGGATCGGCCCCGCCATCAAATCATGTGAGCATTATAGAGGATCAATCGCCAACCAATTGAGCCGGGTCCAGTCACACTGCTTCCTGAGTCGATTGCCGCTTTGGGCCTGAGCAAAAATGGGTGCATTTAAGAGACTGTCGACCTGCATACGATCGCGCCGGTGGAGTGACATGGCGGTGACATCGATCTGATTAAGCCAGCGAATCCAAATAAAGGTTGCTCCGATCTGCACCGTATGCGGTGCTTAATTCATGGCACTCCCAGCGGTGCGTCAGCCCAAAATCTGATCAGTCTAGACACAGAAGACTCCAGACGCAATTTGATCGGTGCGCTGAATCTTGCCCATGGCAACGCTTATGCATCGGCAGATTGATCACTCTTGATGTATCATTTATCCTCCCGGCATGGAGGCTCGTCATGACGACGAGCAACGCATAATGACAAATTTACAGCGACGCCACTGGCTGTGCAGCGCTTTGATCTGGGTCATTTCTTGCGCTTGCCTTATGTGCGAGTGCAGTCCTTGTGCTATCGCTTCCGACCCAGATTTTGATGCCGGTATGGCCGCGTACAAGGCAAGTGACTACAAAGGAGCCTTAGCGCACTTCTCCAGATCAATTGAAAGGGGCAACAGGACAGCGCCTGTTTATCTATTCAGCGGTTTCACATTCGCCGCTCTCAAGCAGCCGCAGCGCGCTTACCAGACGTACCAGATCGTCACCACATCATTTAAAGGCTCGCCGGAAGCGAAGGCGGCAGCCGAATTGATGGAGCAACTCAGGCCACAGCTGCCACAAACATCAACCGCGCTGCGACCAACCGCGACGCCGGCAGCGACGACCCAGTCAGTCGCGGCTGCTACAATCGGATTGATGAGTCGCATCATTGTCACGGCGCCGATGTTTAATCATCCTGCTGTGAGCAAAGCAAGCATCCAAGCTGCTCAACAAGCGATTGCGGCGCTTCCTCAGCCGCTGCGCGCCAGGCTCGATGCAAGTAATGCAAGAGTAACAATCTCTCCCAATATGATCGACCGCTGGCCGGATTCTCTCAAAGATTTGCCCGAAAGCGACCCTACCCCAACCCTTGCCGAATTACCAGGTCGTATCTACGACCAGGACATGTCCGTCTACGAGCGTGCTAAAGTGCGTGGTAGCACAGCCCTGAAAGAGGCGCGTCCGCCGGCTTATATCCGCTTGCAAGTGGCGAATATGTGCTTCCAACTGCTGGACGACATGATGACAATCTCCAAAGATCCAGCCTTACGAGAAGTGTGGGAAAGTGATAAAGCTGCCGTCCCTCCCAGCCTGGAGCCCAAGCTCGCCACATTCATGAAGTCAGACGACTGGGGACCTCGCGAAACTTGCTCGGAACTATTCGGCTCAATGATGGGCGGTAGCGATGAGAACACCGACAGTCTCTATCGCTATTTTCCGCGCACCAAAAAGTGGCTGGTAGCGAAGCTGGGAATTACAGGACAATGAACGGAGCCCTATTTGTGAACTGGCGAAGTTGGTCTCTTCTGGCGCTTTGCTGGGTGAGCATGGGCTTAAGCAACGGATTATGCAGCGAATCCACAAGCGATTCCACGGTTTCCCTTGATCAATTGAATCAGCAAGCCAAGTCATATGCCGATCACAAGCAGTGGGGCAAAGCGCAACAATCCTACAAAGAGATCTTGAAGCGCCGGCAAAAAGAATATGGAAGCGATGATTTCCGGCTGGACAAGCCATTAAGCGATGTGGTGCGCGTCACCTGCATCGATGGAAAATGCGCCGCCACTGTGCCGTATTTGAAACAGATTCTGCAGATCCGGCAAAAACATTTCGGTCCTGTTCATCCCCTTGTCGCCACCACTTTGCTCTTGCTCGGCGAAGCGTATGAAAAGATGAACGACTACGAGAATGCTTGTGCCTTCTTCAGGCAGACCGCGCAAATGCAAGCCACGTTGACCGGGAAAGATTCCCAAATGACTATCGGCACCCGCTTGAATACAATTCGGGTATTGAAAGAAAAGGGAGATTACATTGGCGCCAACAAGGAAGTGCAAGAATGCCTCACGCTGATTGGAGTTGACAAAAGTGGAAGCAAATACTTTCAGAATGTTTTGACGGATTATCAAAAAGACTTTAACGGCAAGATCAATCCCAAGATCAATGGCAGGATCAAGTTACCAAAGCCGGCGCAATAAGCATTGACCGCCATAACGACAAATTAACGGAAAGACTTAACAGAAAGACTATTTAGACTTTCTTAGTTTCCGCTTTACTGCATTGTCTAAATTGAAGAGCGGCAGTTTTAGCATGTGTTGGTCAATTTTTATCCACATCTCTTCTGACAGAGGCAGGTCGCGTGAATTTTCCAACCACGCTGTTTTGCAAGCATCTATTGATTCTTTTACCGTTTTCACCACCAAACCACGTGGTAATTTTGCCTTGTCAGCAAGATAGAGGAAATCATCCAGATCGACCTTGTACATTTCTTTCGTCCTTCCCAAAGTAAGTCCCAGATTTGGATCATCGAAATAAACGATCGTTGAAATGAAATCGTAGGCAGGTGCCAGGTTAGGCTTACGTCCGTCACGATAGATCAATGACCAGTTTTTCAAATGCATGTCAGCATTACCGATGCCCAGGTTGAAGACCAATCGTCTGACGAATTCAACAAGATCCTCTTCATCTGCTTCGAGCCAGAGTACTGATGCTATGTTGTTATAGTTGAAGCCCTCGTACTTTTTTCTGGGGTAGAGTCCAAATATTTGAGCAAAGTCTTCAATATGAACTCTGCCACCGGATCTGGTGCGATCAAATCTTTTGATAGCAAGTGATTTAAGATCACTATGATTCACTATCTCTGGCAGATTCTCAATTTGATCGGTTGAAACCAATTTAACTGCAGGCACAGTGATGCCAGCTTGACGCGCCAGGCGTAGCATCGAGAACTCATTTTCAGGAATATTCGGATAGCTAAAAGATGGAAGCTTTAAAATCCAATCACCACCACTGCCGGGAATAGTCAAATCACCTTTAGCGTCAGCCAGAGCCGAAAATTTCAATTGCACACCGGCCAGAGAAAATCGCAGCCGTGGAAAGCTTGAATTGTTTAGCTGCTCAGAAGTCAGAGTTGCATCAAACTCGGCATTCTCGCTAGTGCTTGCAATTATTGCCCCTGGTAGATCCTTTCCCAAGGCTTTAAGAAGGAAGAACTCGCGTTCCGAGTGAATGCCATTTGCCTTAGCTAAATAAGCGCGAAGATGACCTTCCGGCAGCAGGTTCGAAAAAAAGGGCGGAAGTTTTAGTCTCGAAGCTAGCGGACGGGTAATCAGACTACCAGTCTGTGATTTAAAGGAGAGGCTTAAGGTAGGTCTTTCTGAATCATTGATGTAATCTTGGTCAAAGGCAAATAGATGCACATCAGGACCAATTATAGACGTGATCGTACCGACCTTGCGCTTAAGCAAATAGATATCTATCGCATCTTGGCGTTGCTCTGGCATATCTATCCCTAGTCTTCATCAGACCTATCATCGAAGAGGCTCGCTAGACTCCTTCCGTAAGCAGGAGTTTCGGATGGACTCAAAGGACCTTCTAATTGCGTTCTTAGAATTGTTTGAACAGTTTGAACGCTATTCTTTGGCAGTAGCACTACCTCGTAACCAAGCGCTCGTGCTATCTCCACAAAACGAGAGAGCCGTGTGTCAACGGTGCCAGACTCAACTCGGGCAATGGAACTCTGAGGAAGACCGAGTTTTTCTGCCAGTTTAGTCTGAGTCAACCCATTGCTTTTTCTGATCTCTTCTAATTGCTGTATTAGTTCACTACTCAATAGGTGCCTATCATAAAAACGATATATTTCAATTTAATCATATCACTTTCGCTATGAAATTTAGTGCATAAACGATATAAATCCATATACTTATATCATTTTTGCTATATCTTTCTTTCTGAGTTGTGGTGATTCGGCATTCGGCATATCACCGTCGCTGGCAAAGAATCAATGGTGCGTACCAGTTGGTGCCGTTAGTATAGGCACTTTGAGTGGCAGACTTTAGAGTGAATATCTGAGGCCACGCTGCCTTCAGAATTGCTCAAAGCCGAACTAGCCGGTTTCGTCTTAAATCGGCACAAAAAGTTCAAGGTCCAACAGTTGCACATTGCCTGAAATGCTGGCTATGGCAGACGCTTCGCAAAAGACGGTTTTGGTAGAAAAGGGTCATAAACTCAAGAATTTATGAATTTTTCGCGTGCCTTAGTGTACATTAAGCTATATAGGCTAATTTCCCAGGACAGTCATATGCGCGAACTAGAGCCAAATCCCACGAAAATTCTTGATTTCATTAAAGCTCGTAGAAAAGAGCTCGGATTTTCTTGCCGCGATTTTGGGCTGTTCTTGAAAATGAAACCGAGCGAGTGGAACAGAATGGAAAATGGGCGCATGCCGTTTCCCAAAGAGCACGCCTTTGAAAAACGGCTGGTGAAAGCTCTTTGCATAAACACGGAAGAGTATCCAGCGTTTCACGCAGCTTATATGGATTATGAACCAATTGCACGTGAGCCTTTGACGGAGGAGGAAGTCGTGCAAAAGCTGCCGATGGTTTTTAGAAAGCAAGACGGAAGCGCAATGTCTGAGCCAGAGCTGTTGAAATTGGGCGAACGCCTTCGGCATGAACTCTCCTGAAATACCGAAGTACACAGATGAACATCTTCGGACATTGGCAGACTTAAACAGGCTGCAATTGTTGGGACAGGATCATGTTCTGGATTTCAACGTTGAAGACCTGATCGAAAGTATGGGCATTACCGTTGAACCGTTTGCAAACCTAGCATCAGAGTACAAAGTCGAAGCCATACCAGTCTTCGCAGACAACTCGATTCGTGTGGATGAAGAGGCGTATAACTGCGTTGAAGAGTGGTTTGGACGCCTTCGGTTTACCCTAATGCATGAGCTTGCGCATTTCATCTTACACAAAGACCATCTAGCTGAACGCAACTTCAAAACAATTGCAGAATGGGCGAGATTTGTTCGAACAGTGGAAACAGAGCGGTCCGTCATCGAAGAACAAGCAAATGAGTTTGCTGGCCGCTTTCTAGTACCTGTTGATCGTTTACGCCTCATGATTCCGGAAGAGCGAGACAAACTGCTGGAGATTCATGGCACCATCAGTCAATTCGATCTTATTCGTTACACCGCTGTGCGACTCGGCAAGAAATTCAATGTAAGCCCCACTGCAATTAAAGTCCGGATTCGGAAAGAGAAACTTCAGAAGTTGTTCTGGAAAAACACTTCGCACTTAAGCGAGTAAAGGAATCGCGAAGATGGAACGTCACGGTTAAAGTCGGCAACGGGTACCTGACACAAGGTCCGGCAGGCGTAACAGAAGCAACGGTGGTTGAGAAAGAACGGCTCAGGTATGGTTGGTGTCTCCAAGTGAAAGACTAAAAACCACCTCCCGCTCCACTTATTTAGGCTTGCCGTCGGGTCCTAAGGTAGCAATCGGAACAGTAATTGTGGCAGTGTCGGGTACGTCTTTAACGAATTGGTGCGCCGCGATACGCACCACCAGCGGCACTGGATTTACAACTTCGACGTTAACCTGGAAATCACCGCTGCCTTCATTCCTGGTCATGAAGATGCGCTTGATTGCTGCTTCCGAATCGATCTGACCGAATGTGCTAAGAGCTCCCGGTACGTCAAGTTTGACTTTCAGTCCTTTGATGTCTTTGATTTCTGGATACTTTCCTTCACCCAGGGTAAAGCTTATCGGACCAAGTTCCAGCCCGGTCAGCTTGATTCCGGCGCCTAACTCCCGTTTATCCGGAAATGGAATTTCAACTTTGCCTTCTCTATCAATGGTAAAGCGATTGCCTGCTTCCTTGGAGATTCCCTTGATGCCACCAACTGCCTTTTCAATCAATTCGGCGGTCTGACGATTCATATCAACGCCGGCGGCGGTCAATCCCATCTTCACCATTTTCACCGGGTCGTCGCTGGTAACCTTCATGGGAGGCAGTTCTTTGAGCACCTCATTGGCTTTGACAATTGGCGACTCAAGCGCAATCTTCGCCCAGCGTGCTTCGAATTGGTCTTCCGGCTTGGGTTTAAAGAAGGCGTCATAAGCGCGGGGCATCCATTCGCGCGTGGCGGAGTTTGGATCATAGTAACTTTTTGGTCGTGGATGACAGCGCATGCATTCTTGCGGATCGGGTCGTTCTTTCATCGTGCTGATGGAGTCTAAGGTCTGCAGACCCTGACGAATTTTGGCGTTCAAATCTGCCGAGCCGGGCACAAGTTTCTCAATCTCTTTGCCGTATTTTGCTCTTTCCTCGTCGCTTTTCGCACATGTGTAATCGCGGCGGGCGCGACGCAATTGGTCTTTTTGTTCAGGCTTGAGATCCTTTTCGGCATTGGACCTGTCACGCATCAAACCGGTGAGTTGAGAAACTTTATCGGAGAATTCAACACTGCGGTCGCGTTTGTTAAAGGGATCATCTAAAAACAGAAATCCTCTGTCCGCACCTCTTAAACCCGCTCCCAGCTTATTAGGACCATCCTTGCCGCCTGGTTGGGCCGGTCCATTCTTATCTAGAAGAAATCGCAAGAGCGCTTCGCGGTCTTGCGGGTTAAGGTCAGTTGTTCTCTTTGCCGAATCAGTTATTGGTTCGCCCATTGCTTTCACCTGTGTAGGAAGAATCATTGCTGCCAGCTGAGGCTGAATTCGGGGACTGATTCGTCAGGCTGTAAGCGGCCAACCCGCTGTAGCTGCCTGGATAATCAGAGGCGCTCAACATATGCAATCGGGATCGGGGGTGTGATTGCGACACGATAAAGCAGGTTACGTTGCAAAAAGGTTGTAGTTTGCCAATCGATATCGACTCAGTAAATTGGTCAGTCGATATCAGTGCTAATAATCACTCATGCGACAAAACTGCAAAACAAATAATGGTATAACCGTGGACTCATCGCCCGGGAGCGCAGGCATCCCGCCTGCATTCACTCCTGTCTGAAAAACAATGATCCTCAAGTTCAAGCTACTGCAGAAACAACTAGCATTGGTGGCGTTTGTGCTGCTTGCCGAGTTGATCTTGATTGGCACGCTGCTAAATCTTCTTGACCAGCAAGAGAGCGACGCCCGCCGAGCTGAAAGAGCCTATGCTGTCACCGTGCAGGCAAACCAGCTTCTCAACGAATTCACTGAGTCGGTCACAACTCTGGTGATATTTGGAATGACCAACAAAGGAGAATTTGGCAACCGCATGGCCGCTTTGACCCAGGACATTCCGCTAAAAATAGAAGCGCTCAAGCAATCCAGCTCTGAATTTCCTGAAGACAGCGAAACCATGCAGCAAATTATCAATTCAGCCAGAACCTGGCAGGGGCTGATAACGCAAGCACAAAGCATTCTGGCAAAGCGCTCGGAGCCTGGGGTAACGTTTACAATCACAATGTTCTTAAATCATAGTGTGATGCCGCACGTGACGGAGCTAACCGGAAGCGTAGCGAACTTCGCCGATCATCACAAAGAGGTGGAGATCGCTCAGCGAGAGACGATCAGCCGTTCAAAGTCTCTCTTGCGCTGGATTCTCATAGCCGGCGGCATCATGCAAGTGGTACTGGCTATAGTATCATTTGTTTTCTTTAGCCGTTACATCACCCGTCGTCTTTCCATCCTCAGTGAGAACGCCTACAGGCTGGCAAGCGGATTGCCGCTGCGTCCGCCGATTCGCGGTGGCGACGAGATTGCGCAACTGGACTCGGTCTTTCACAGAATGGCGACAGCGCTGACCGCTGCGGCACGCAAAGAACGAGCGATTGTTGATGGCATGCCGGTTGGATTCATCATGTTGGATAAAGCCGGCGAAATTCAGCTCGCCAACCCGCGTTCGCTTTCCATGCTCAAAGCAAGTTCGCAACAACTGGTAGGCAAACAACTGATTGATTTTGTGATTTCGCCAGATGATCAGAAGCTTTCCCTTGAGAATATAAAAGAATCAGCTCTGGGCCGTATCAGCGAGTTTACTTTCCTGAAAACGGATGGCAGTTCCTTTCCAGCCGAGCTTTCCATCAATTCCATTCAAGACGCAGAACAGGAGCTCTTAATCTGCAACGTCCTGGATGTGTCAGAACGGCACGAAGTGGAGCGCATGAAAAAGGAGTTTGTGGCAATTGTCAGTCACGATTTAAAGACACCACTTACTTCCATCCAGCACTCGCTCTATTTGCTGACCCTGGGCACACTTGGCACTCTTAATGAGCGTGGTGCGAAAATCGTTGCCGGCACGCAGCAAGAAGCGCAGCGACTGGTGAAACTGGTGACAGACCTGCTCGATATAGCAAGGATGGAGGCTGGCAGGATCGACCTTGAGTGCGCTCTGGTAGACCTTAACTCGATCGTAAAACGAGCCGTCAATTCAGCGACGCCACTAGCCGAGGGAAAGAAGATCCATCTGGAAGCTGCAGATGTGTCGTTTGAAGTTAAAGCGGACGCGGACAGACTGGTGCAGGTGCTGGTGAACTTTCTTTCCAACGCCATTAAGTATTCGCCGAAAGAGTCAACAGTCAAAATTGAGTGCTTCATGGACAGTGGCAAAGTCGCAGGCCAAGCCGCAGGCCAAGTCTCGGCTTCGGTGGAGGTGCGAGTCACAGATCAGGGTCCAGGCATTCCTAAAACTGCACAAGCGAGAATTTTCGGACGATTCGAGCAAGTCTCAGAAAAAGACAGGACAGAAAAGGGCGGCACAGGGCTCGGTCTGGCCATTTGCAAGTTGATTGTGGAAGCGCACGAAGGCACCATTGGAGTTGACAGCGAACTCGGTCAGGGCAGCAGTTTCTGGTTCAAAATACCGTCGCAGGTGCAAAGCTAGCAGCCATCCGTGCCTTGCGTGCAATAACTCAATTTACTTAGCAGTCGACTTCGCTCTCTTCCTGGTTCCATTCGTCTTCGGCATCTTCGTGCACCACCAACTCGTCACTTTGATCCATATCTATGTCTTCATAGATATGTTCCATGGAAAGCTTGAAAGGGCCCGCAGGCATTGAATCCAACATAAACTCAGAGCCCGCACCAAATTCAGAAATCTCCCAGTGACCTTGCTGATCTTTTCGGTGCAACTCCACTCTTTTCCTACTCTGATGAACGATGAGATACTCCTGCAATGTCTCTATCTGTTTGTATGCGAAGGCCTTTTCCCGGCGGTCTGTGGCAGCAGTGGCAGGGGAAAGCACCTCCACGATCAGTACCGGATATGCCGTGAAAACAGACTTCTTATCGAACTTGTCGCATGCCACCATTACGTCGGGATAGTAAAAGCTATTAGTGGCTTCAACACGTGCTTTGACAGCCTCAATATAGGCGCGGCACGAGCCGCCCCGAAGATGCTCGCGTAGTCTAAAACAGATGTTTTGGGCAATCAGGTTGTGCCGCCTGGTCCCTCCGGTCATGGCGAAGACCAGACCGTCTACATATTCGTGCCGGCACGCAGCGTGCTCCTCGGCAGCGAGGTACTGCTCGGCCGATATGAATGTGAGTTTGGAGGAAGAAGTCATTGGAAAGATCCTCTGATGAGTTGACCTACTTGACTAAAGTTATTATAAGTCGTCCAGGCGCAGGCATCTTTAATTGAGGGTATAACCCTGTGGACTCCTGCCTGAAAGACCATGATCCACAAGTTCAAACTACTGCACAAACAACTAGCATTGGTGGCGTTTGTACTGCTTGCCGAGTTGGTATTGATTGGCACACTTCTAAATCTCCTGGACCAGGAAGAGAGACAGGCCCGTCGAGCTGAAAGGGCCTATTCGGTGACCGTCCAGGCAAGCCTGCTGCTGAAGGAGTTTCAAGAGTCGATCATGTCTTTGCTGGTCTTCGGATTGACCAACAATCAAGAATTCGCGACGCGAATGGGGGCTCTCTCACGGGATATTCCACAAAAGATAGAGGAGCTCGACCAATCCAGCTCTGAATTCCCTGAAGACAAAGAGTCCATGCAGCAAATTATCAAAGCAGCCAGAGTTTGGCAGGCGCTCTTGACCCAGGCCCAAAATATTCTGACAACCAGGGCACAGCCTGGATTGTCACTTACAATTGTGCGCTTCTTAAGTCATGATGTGAAGCCGCATATGATGGATCTAACCGAAACGATTACCGCCTTCGCCGATCATCACAAGAAAGTGGAGATCGCTGAAAGAGAGACGATGAATCGTTCCAAGTCTCTCTTGCGCATTATTCTAATTGCCGGCGGCATCATGCAAGTGATACTGGCTATAGTATCGTTTGCTTTCTTTAGCCGTTACATCACCCGTCGTCTTTCCATTCTTACAGACAACGCCTACAGGCTGGCCAGCGGGTTGCCGCTGCGTCCGCATATCCGCGGTGCCGATGAGATTGCGCAACTGGATTCGGTCTTTCACAAAATGGCGGAAGCGCTGACTACTGCTGCCGAGAAAGAACGAGCGATTGTTGATGGCATGCCCGCTGGATTCTTCAGATTGGACAAAGACGGCGAAATTAATTTAGCCAACCCTCGCTCGCTGTCCATGCTCAAAGCGAGTTCGCAACAGGTTATCGGCAAACCGCTCACAGATTTTGTCATCTCGTCTGATGACCAGAAGCTTTCTTTTCAGAATATAAAGGAATCAGCTCTCGGGCGTTTCAGCGAGTTTAGATTTTTGACGACTGATAACAGTTCTTTTCCAGCTGAACTGTCCATCAATGCCATTCAAGATGCAGATCAGGAGCTGTTAATCTGCAACATCTTGGATGTGTCGGAAAGGTATGAAGTGGAGCGCATGAAGAAAGAGTTTGTCTCAATTGTCAGTCATGATTTAAAGACACCACTGACTGCAATCCAGCACTCGCTCTATTTGCTGACGCTGGGCACCACGCTTGGCACTCTTAATGAGCGTGGTATGAAAGTCGTGGCCGGCACTCAGCAAGAAGCGGAGCGATTAGTGAAACTGGTGACTGACCTGCTCGATGTCGCCAGAATGGAGGCCGGCAGAATCGACCTGGAGTGCGCTCTAGTGGATGTGGGTTCGATAATAACGCGTGCGGTTAAGTCAGCAGGAGTGCTGGCGGAGGAAAAGAAGATCCAATTGGAAGCAGGCGATGCCTCGTTTCAAGTTTTGGCCGACGCTGACAGACTGGTGCAGGTGCTGGTGAATTTTCTTTCCAACGCCATCAAGTATTCGCCGAAAGAGTCAATCGTCAAAATTGAGTGTTCAATGGTGCCAGCAGGTGAATCAGCCAACAGTGGCAAAGTCGATTTCAGAGTCACAGACCAGGGTCCGGGAATTCCTAAAACAGCACAAGCGAGAATCTTCGGACGATTTGAGCAAGTCTCAACAGAAGACAGAACAGAAAAGGGTGGCACAGGGCTTGGTCTGGCCATTTGCAAGTTGATTGTCGAAGCGCACCAGGGCACAATCGGAGTTGACAGCGAACCCGGTAAGGGCAGCAGCTTCTGGTTTGAAATACCGGCGGCGGTGCCAGCGGCGCCAGCGGTGCCATCGGTGCCCGAGGGGGCGGCGGTGCCATCGATGCCTGAGGGGGCGGCGGTGCCAAGCGAGCAGCCCACCGCCAGCGAGGATGGTGCGCAGGGTGCGGCAGTGCCAGCGGTGCCGGAGGGTGCGGTGGTGCCAAACCAGCCGCCCAACAATCCGGCACTTTGATCTGGCCCTTACCTCGTTACACCAAATTTGGTGTAATTCCCTCTTGTCATCCAGGTCGGTCAAAAGCATTGCCTGGAGCTGCTTTGCAGCAGATTGAACTCTTGGGCGGGCTCAAAATTCTTCACCAAATTTGGTGTAACGAGGTAGGTAGATCTGGGGAGATGATCAGCTTCCGCCGCCTTACGACAAGGCACCCTTCCGACAGGTCAGCATGGTGACGTCACTTCAAGCGAAAGTTCGTCATGCTGTTCATCTGCACATCGCACACCTTCCATTTTCCTGCCACCTCAGTCACTTCCAAAAAAATCGTGGCATGCATGTTATTTGAGAAATCGCCACCAATGACGATGGCATAAACCGTTCCACTCTTATGGGGCGAAATCTGTTTG
>Ga0182024_10015762_pt1 | contig 14419 bp, 12 predicted proteins | sample P32metaG_FD_120480 | JGI IMG/M metagenome (GOLD analysis project Ga0182024, IMG submission 120480) | Permafrost microbial communities from Stordalen Mire, Sweden - P3-2 metaG (Illumina Assembly) | ecosystem: Environmental > Terrestrial > Soil > Wetlands > Permafrost | place: Sweden: Stordalen... | reverse complement strand
GCACGATGGAAGCGGCAGCGAGCCGCCAATTATTGAGGGTCGGACAATCCACTCCGATGGAACGGTGATTCCGCTGGTTGGGAAGGTGAGCGACCTGCTGGTGTTCAAGAGGACGAACAGCAACTACAAGGCAGCGGTTTTCAACATGCCCAGCGTCGAGGTTGGCAGCATTCTGGAATACAGGTGGACTATTCCTCTGACAGGAGGAAAGGTTTCCGGAGTTTTGGATGACGAAGAGCAGGTCCTCTCGCATGATGGCCGGTTCGATTCCCGAGTGGGAGGTGCAACAGCCGATGTACGTCCACAAGGAGCACTTCTATTGGAACCCTAACTCGGGCATTGTGACGACGGGGGGGCGCGATACTATTGACTACTACGTGGATGGAGAACGGGCTCACTTTCTGCTTTTCACTGAGCGCCTTCCCAGCGGATTCCACACGATTCAGAGTAGCAATGGAGACTACACCCTCGACGTTCAGGATGTGCCCGCTGCCGTGGCCGAGGCGAACGCGCCGCCACTGGGCAGTCTTCTCTACCGGGTGCGCTTTTACTACACGCCTTACATGGACGCCGTTTCGTATTGGGAAAGCGAACTCAAGCGCTGGTCCAAGCAACTGGACCAGTACGCGGCGCAGACGCCGACAATTCACGACGCGGCAACCCAGATCACTGCCGGCGCAGATACTCCCGATGCCAAGGCACGCAAGCTCTACGACGCGGTACAGGCGTTGAATAACACGGACTTCTCCCGGGCCATGAATGAGGCAGAGCGGAAGAAGTTGCACCTGAAGAGGGAATTGAAGAAGGCTCAGGATGTATGGAACGAGAAGAGCGGCTCGGGGAACGATATTGCGGCGCTTTACCTGGCGCTGGCGCGCGCCGCGGGGTTGCAGGCAGATGGGTTCAAGGTGGCCGATCGCAGCCAGCGCATTTTCGACCCGAATTATCTCAGCCTGTACCAGCTCGACTCGCTGCTGGTGGTTCTGCATATCGACGGGAAGGAAATCTATCTCGATCCCGGCGAAAGGCTTTGTCCGTTTGGACAGTTGCACTGGACGCACGTAATGGCTGGTGGACTAGAGGAGAATGCCAAGGGGCCGATGGACACACCGCCGAATGGAATGAAAGATGCTGTTACGGCACACGCTGCGGATCTGACCTTGGACGCACAGGGCGGGGCGACGGGCACAATGAAGGTTCTGATGAGCGGGCCGGCCGCGCTCCATTGGCGGCAACTGAACCTGACCACAGATCCTGACGAAGTGAAGAGAAGCTTCGAAGAGTCTCTGCACGAGGTGTTGCCGCAGGGAATCTCCGGAGAGGTGACAGGCTTTCAGGGGATGGATACTTCAGCGGGGTACCTCTCCGTGGCTGTCAAGGTATCAGGCCAATTGGGAACCACGACGGGCAAGCGGATGATGCTGCCTGGATTCTTCTTCTCAACTGGGACGCATACGCAGTTTGTGGCGGAGGAGAAGCGCGAGTCCGCGGTCGATCTGCACTATGGGGAGCAGGTGATTGACGACGTTGTGTACCACTTGCCTGTGGGGTTCTCCGTGGAGAGCGCGCCATCGGCGGCACAATTGCCATGGCCGGATCACGCGGCGCTGGTGGTGAAGACGGCGCCGGGAACAGGCACTTTCGAAATCAAGCACATTTTTGCGCGCGCGTTTGTGCTGCTGGGGGCGAAGGAGTATCCGGCGCTGCGGGACTACTACCAGAAGATTGCGACGAGCGATCAACAGCAACTGGTGCTGGCAGCGGGGAACTGAGAGATATTCAAGGGTCGTTGTTCACGGCCTAGGAATTGGGATCAGGTTACCGCCCAAGAGGCTGCCTCTGCCGACCTTCGGCGTTGAAATTGGCGGGGGCGAGCCAGGACTCGAAGGCGGCCTTGCGGGCGGGCCATTCGCTGTCGAGCATGGAGAACCAGGCGGTGTCGCGGTTGCGGTCCTTGATGATCATGTGCTGGCGAAAGATGCCTTCGAAGGTGAACCCATAGCGCAGGGCGGCGCGGCGGCTGGGCTCGTTGAGTGCGTTGCACTTCCACTCGTAGCGGCGGTAGCCCAGGTCTTCGAAGACGTGGGCGGCCATCAAGTACATGGCTTCGGTTGCGGCGGTGGTGCGCTGCAGACCGGACGCGAGCAGGATGTTGCCGACTTCGAGAACCCCTTGGGCCGGCTCGATTCTCATGTAGCTGGCGTAGCCGGCGGCTTTCCCCGTAGCAGCGGGGACAATGGCCAGGAAGACGGCGGCGGTTGCAGCCTGCTTCTGCGCGATGGCTTCCCGCAGTTCAGCTTCCGTCGAGAAGGGGCCGTCTGCCAGCCAGGTCCACAGTTCATCCTGGCCCCGCACGGCTTCCCAGAGGGAGGCGGTGTGGCGTTCGGCCCGGAGCGGATCCAGGGTCACGTAACGGCCACGCAGGGTTGTGGGGGCGGGGGCTGAGACAGGCTTCCAGTGGAGTGGGGATGGTATGGATGCGGGCACAGAATCAGCCTATCAGTCGACCATCCGGATGGTTATGTTCTGGATGGCAATTGTCCGAGTTGAGGATAGGATCCTTGCTGGCCTGGCTTACGCATGGATCTCGGGAGTCGGGGCGCCGAGAACCCGAGCGCGGCTCGGAGTCATCTAATAAATAGGTAAAGTTGTCCACAGTTCGCACAGGTTGGGGGCGAACTGCACCGGTATTGCCTCTTGTACGCAGTCTCTGCGGAGACTAGGCTTCTGAGTGAGAGATGAGACTGCAAGCAGACGCTCGGTTGCACAAGGATTGGGGCAGATTCATCCCAAGAACCCGCACCTTGGAAGGCTGTTTTGAGCTTTCCACAGGCAATTGGCGGTGTTTAGGAATCGGATGCCGGTAATGTCAATGAAATACAAGATATTGTGGTTTGTTGTTGACATGTACCACAGGGAGGGCTATTTTTTCATCTGCGGCTGTTAAAAGACTGTAACGCTTGCGGGCGTAAAAAGCCGCCGGCAAGCCGTCCAGGACGAGAAGATTCGCAGTAGTTTTATATCCCTGTTTCCCACAATTCGCCAGAGCGTTCCCAAGACCGCCTTGCGCCGGTAGAGGCCAAGTTCTTCACCGATTTTGCCCTTTAGAGAGGATTCCATGAACGAGACCCAGCTGCAGGCTTCCACCACCGTCCAACAGGCTCCGTACACCGAGAAGGGGCTGACCTTTACGCGCCGTTTTTCAACCGAAGGGACCTCGCCTTATGACGATGTCCAGTGGGAGAAGCGGACGGCGTCGATCACCGACACCAAGGGAAACTCGATCTTCGAGCAGAAGGACGTGGACGTTCCGGTGGACTGGTCGATGACGGCCACCAACATTGTGGCTTCAAAGTACCTGCACGGGCAGATGGGCACGGCGGAGCGCGAGACGGGCGTGCGGCAACTGGTGGGGCGCGTGGCGGAGACCATCCGCGACTGGGGCATTGCCGGGGGCTATTTTGCCAGCGGGCTCGATGCGGCGATCTTCCACGACGAGCTGGCGCACATGCTGCTGACGCAGAAGGTGGCCTTCAACTCGCCGGTGTGGTTCAACGTGGGCTGCGACCGGCTGGAACCGCTCTCCGACGGGAAGAACTGGCACTGGGACGCGGTGACCGGGGGCGTGAGGTACTCCGCGACCGGCTATCGCAATCCGCAATGCTCGGCCTGCTTCATCAACTCGGTGGACGATTCGCTGGAATCGATCCTGACCCTGGCCAAGACCGAGGGAATGCTGTTCAAGTGGGGTTCGGGGACCGGGACCAATCTATCGACGATTCGAGGCTCGAAGGAACTGCTCTCGGGCGGCGGCGAGGCTTCGGGCCCATTGAGCTTCATGCGCGGCTTCGACGCCTTTGCGGGAGTGATCAAGTCCGGCGGCAAGACGCGGCGCGCGGCCAAGATGGTGATTCTGAATGTGGACCACCCGGACATTCTGGAGTTCATCGAGTGCAAGGCCAAGGAAGAGGCCAAGGCCTTCACGCTGATCAAGGCCGGCTACGACGGGTCGGGCCCGGATTCGGAGGCTTACTCGTCGATCTTCTTCCAGAACGCCAATAACTCCGTACGCGTGAGCGACGAATTTATGCGCGCGTATGAAACAGACGGCGACTTCACCACCTACACGGTGAAGGGCCATGAGCCTGTGGCAACCTACAAGGCGCGCGACATCATGAAGAAGATTGCCGAAGCGACATGGCTGTGCGGCGATCCGGGCATGCAGTTCGACACTACCATCAACAAGTGGCACACCAGCAAGAACACGGCGCGCATCAACGCGTCGAACCCCTGCTCGGAGTACATGTTCCTGGACAACTCGGCCTGCAACCTGGCCAGCTTCAACCTGATGAAGTATGTGAATTCGGCGGGCGTGTTCGATATCAACGCATACCGGCACTCGATTTCGGTGGTGATCACGGCGATGGAGATCCTGGTGGATAACTCCGGTTATCCGACCGAATCCATCTCGCGCAACTCGCATGATTATCGTCCGCTGGGTCTGGGCTACGCCAACCTGGGCGCGCTGCTGATGGCCTTCGGGCTGCCGTACGACTCGGCAGCGGGGCGCGATCTGGCAGCCGCTCTGACGGCCATCATGTGCGGACAGGCTTATCTGCAGTCTGCGGTGATTGCGGCCAACTGCCCGCTCATTCCTTCGGCTACGCCGCTGACGGCTTCCGTCGAGCGCCAGGGCGGCGCATGCCCCGGCTTCTACGTCAATCGCGAGCCGTTCCTCGACGTGATCCGCATGCATCGCGCGGAGGTGAACAACATCGGCAAGTCGCGCCAGAGCGGCGAGCCCTTCAACGTGCCGCAGCTTGATGCGTTGATCGAGGCCAGCCGCGAGAGCTGGGACACGGCGCTGATCTTCGGCGAGCGCTACGGCTATCGCAACTCGCAGACCACGGTGCTGGCTCCGACGGGAACCATCGGCTTCATGATGGATTGCGACACGACCGGCATCGAGCCCGACCTGGCTCTTGTTAAGTACAAGAAGCTGGTGGGCGGCGGCATGATCAAGATCGTCAACAACACCGTGCCGGCGGCGCTCTTCAAGCTGGGGTACGACAATGACCAGGTGAACGCCATTGTCAGCTACATCGATGCGACAGGCACCATCGAAGGCGCGCCGGGCATCAAGCCGGAGCACCTGGCGGTGTTCGATTGCAGCTTCAAGCCGTCCAAGGGCACGCGCTCGATTCAATACATGGGCCACATCAAAATGATGGCCGCCACGCAGCCGTTTCTCTCCGGCGCAATCTCGAAGACGGTGAACCTGCCGCATGAAGCCAGCGTGGAAGACGTGGCCGAGGCCTACGCGGAAAGCTGGCGTCAGGGCATCAAGGCCGTGGCCATCTATCGCGACGGGTCCAAGGGCACGCAGCCGCTGAATACCAGCATGGACGAGAAGAAGAAGGAGCCGTCGGCTCTGGATACGCTGGGGGCGCGCGTGCTGGCGAACCTGGGCGCGGGACAAATGGCTGCCGATGCCGACGTGCGGGCGTTGGAGGCCAAGATCGGCGAGAAGCTGGAGATCAGCGCCAGGCAGGTCATTGCTGCCGCGGCGGGTTTCCAGAATGCGTTGGAAGAACTGGCAACGGCAGCCGCGGTGCCCATACTGAAGACAACGCCGATCATGACCTCCGCGATGCCCAAGGATCCGGCCCAGGACCCCAACGGTCCGCCGCGCGCCGTACGCCACCGTCTGCCGGAAGAGCGTGCTTCCATCACGCACAAGTTCTCCATAGCCGGCCACGAGGGCTACATCACGGTCGGCCTCTACCCCACCGGGCAGCCGGGCGAAATCTTCATCAAGATGGCCAAGGAAGGGTCGACGGTGTCCGGGTTGATGGATGCGTTTGCCACTTCAATCTCGCTGGCACTGCAGCACGGCGTGCCGCTGAAGGTGCTGTGCGAGAAGTTTGCCCACACGCGCTTCGAGCCTTCCGGCTGGACCGGCAACGAGCAGATCGGCTATGCCAAGAGCCTGATGGATTACATCTTCCGCTGGCTCAATCTGCGCTTCCTTTCGGGCACGCAGTTGTCGCTGTTTGCCGGCTTCGGTCCGCAGGCGCCGCAACTGCCTGCTTCCCCCAGCCTGATTTCCGACAGCGATTCGGAAGACGAGTCGATGGGGTCGCAGAACCATTTGGCGAAACTGGCCGAGGAAGTGGCCAAGCGGCTGAACCAGGTGAACAACCAGACCGGCGGCCCGGTTGCGGGCGGCGATCCGCCGCGCCGGACGCCTGAGGTACAAGCGGGTCAGGCATCCGCAGCCAGCCCAACGCATGGACCGAATCTGAAGGACCGCGGCATCTATCATGCGTCCGAAGCCATGCGCGAGATGTATGAGATGGGCGACGCGCCGAGCTGCTCGACCTGCGGAGCCATCATGGTGCGCAACGGGAGCTGCTACCGCTGCATGAGCTGCGGATCTACGAGCGGGTGCAGCTAAGGACGAATCGAATTGATCTGTGCGCAGGTGTGGGTTGACCCATAAGGTGAAAGTTTGACCTGTGCCTCGCCAAAATTCCATCTGGCGCAACCAGGACACGAGTTTTGAATTCGGATCAGTCCGGCATGGATTTCCGACTGAGGAGACGGGTGCTTCGGAGACCTCGGTGAATCATGAAGACACCGCCAAGGGGGCGGCGAAAGATTGGCGGCCACACCTCTCACCGCAGTTCATCTTCGACTCTGAGGCGATCTGTTCGAAGCGGGCCTCAGGCGGCCAGATCGTAACGATGATGCAGACCGGCAAGCCTTGGAGTCGATACGATTCCACGGTGTGTATCAGAGGTCCTAGCAGCTTCACGGCCCGCTGGCGTTTCCTTTGCCAGCGCAAGATGCGTTCGGTCCTCGTGGTAGTAACCGACGTACTCATTCATCAGGCGTTTCAGATGCCGTTCGTTCACTACGATCGCATGGTCGAGCATATCTCGGCGGCAATTGCCGATCCAGCGCTCGGCAACACCGTTCTGCCATGGGCTTCGGAAACTGGTTCGTTTGGGCTGGATACCGAAACTCTTCAATGTGTCGATTACTTCTTCATTGAAGTTTGTGCCGCGATCAAAGATCAGATAGCCGGGTGCCGAGTCGTAGGGGAATGCCTCGCGCAATTGCTGAATGATCCAGGCGCTGGTCGGGTGTTTGGTTACATTGAAGTGAAGGATACGGCGCCGGTCGTGCGCAATGACAAAGAAGCAGTACAGCACGCCGAAGGCGAGCGTCGGCACGGTGAACAAATCCATTGCGGCGATGGCCTCACGATGATTGCTCAGAAAGGTCGCCCAGCGCTTTGCCGGCTCTGGATTTCGAGGAGCCTTTCGCGTCCAGCGCAAGACGGTTCGTTCCGAAACATCGAAACCAAGCATCCTCAGCTCACCGTGAATGCGTGGAGCACCCCACGTTAAGTTCTCGGCAACCATGCGGAAGATGAGTTCTCGCAGTTCGATGCTGACGCACTTCCTGCCCGCACGAGTTCTATGCCGCGAGAGCCAGGTCCAGTGCAACTTGAATCCTGCCCGATGCCAGCGAACGACGGTCTCCGGTTGGACAAGAATTAACGTCTGCCTCCATCCAAACCAGAGCCGCCGCAGGATCACCCAGAACAATTTCTCAGAAGGACCAAACCGCGGCTGCCGATGCCGCCGCTTCAAAATGGCGAGCTGTTGCCGAAGAGCCAGGTTTTCCAACAGAAGGTCGCGGCGAGAGCGGAAGAATCGGGTAGCCAAAACAGGCAAAAGTCTTAGCAGGCGCAGCATAAGACCAGTTTTACATGGAGACTGACTAAATCGGACAATCCATTCATCTTCTTCATTCGACGGCAGATCGGTATTTTGGCGAGCCACAAGCGCGAACGGTCCAGAGCAGGTTCTGAACTCAAATTCCGCCCGATTTGTGAGTTCCAGATGTCTCGTCGGCAAACAGTCAGTAACGGAAAAGGGCAAGAACATACTTGGCTCATCAAGCCCCAACAGGGTGTGCTGACCTATGAATAGCACCCGCACGATGAATTTCAACCACACCTGGCTTGTGCGTTCTATAAATGAAGGCACCATGAAACAGATTCAACTTTTCGACTACTACGTTCTTGGAAAGGCAAAAGAGCCGCTGACCTACCCCATTTTTCTCAGCCAGCGATAGCTGGAGTTTCTCGGTTTCGGTTTGTGGACGAGTATCCTGGTACGGTCTCTACAAGTGATATTCCTCCATCGAATTGGCTGCCGCGCAGTACCTTCCATTGCCAGCTGGCCGCGGCCGCGCAAGGCCGCCAAGCGCCACGTGCGCGACAACAGCGCCAAGATCGCCAAGGCGCTCCTCAACCGCAGCCTCGAAGGCGACATGCCTTCCGCAAAAATGCTGGCCTCTCTGGTCGGCAAGCCGGCAGTGCGCAAGCCCAAAAAGTCCACGCGCGGCCACAGCCTCGCCCTCGATCTCGATCTCGCCTCAGGCCCGCAATATCCGCCCGAAGAAGACGAAGAATCGGGGTACTACGACTCGTACAAGCCGCCTGCCGAGACCGATGCGTCCGGGTGCCGTTCCAAGGCGCGGCTTCTGCACCCGGCTCTAGATCTTCACTAGAAGCTGCTCGATGGCTTTCGTCTGGGATCGTGGGGCGTATAGCCGTTGCCTTCGATTCAAGCCTTCCAAGCCTTCTTCAATCTTCTCTTCAATCGCCGTTTGGTCACTTTGCGCAACGAGCCGGATGTTGTCGAAGTCCGCGCGCACGGTCTTGTGGTCCCCTTCGTGCAATTGGGGCGTCCTTTCTATTTCTTTCCTGGGTATACTTTTCACCTCGTCTGTCGCTTTGATGTATTTGCTTGTGTTGGGGTTCAACTGTCCGATGTATCCACGGCAGCATGTCCAATAGAGGTGCCATTGCTGGGTCGGCGACATCATCTCGAGAAATGCGAAGATGGAGCTCAGCGATACATTGGTTTTTCCTCGCGGATAGAGGACATAGGGGTCCGAGGCGCCAAGCGGATGCGGCGATTTCCTGTCGAAGAAACTCTTGATTTTTTCGTCGGTCACAGGATCCTCGTCAGCACGTTCTCCGCACAGATAATGCTCCAGGATAGAGCTGCCCGGATCGGAAGTACCCAGCTCCGCGGTGAGTTTTCCAACAAGGAAGGCATAACTTATGCCATTCGAAACATCGCCCAGGTGTCCGAGCCAGTGCATTGTCATTGTCGGCGGCACAATAACCGGCGTTGTCGCGTCTACCCGTCCATGTCCGACTAGGTACACTACTTTGCTCATGATGGGTCATCCTTTCTATGGTTTTGGGCAAGGAACTCCGTGCTGGATTTCCGACACCGCCAAGCCTACTACAATTCCGTTTCGCGCGAAAGCCTCCATAGCAACGGTTGCCAGCCTCAAGAGGGACTCAATTCTGCATGAACCATTGGTGGGGCTGTCAGGGAAGTTGCAGCCGGCTTTGGATATGGCGACGTGGGATTACATCCATTCGACGGACCCTGCAATATCTGGCCGGCTTGGGTTCCGGTCGGATGGTCGCCAAACCGTACATAACCTCGGCTGGAGCCCGCCAGGGACCTCGGGAAAATCGAAAACAGGGTTGGAGACGGCCCATCGAGGAAACGGCCGATGCCGCAAAAGACCTCATCTAGGCAGGCAAGGTGAAGCACTTCGGACTTTCCGAGGCAGGCGCAAAGACCATTCGCCGCGCTCATGCCGTTCAGCCTGTCACAGCCTTGCAAAGCGAGTACTCACTCTTCTGGCGCGAACCCGAAGAATCCGTCATGCCTACACTCGAAGAACTCGGCATCGGCTTCAAGCTCAATGTGGCTCTTGCAAAACACGTCGCTTGCGGTACAATTCGAGCGGATTGGCGCCGAGGAGGAAATCCCCGGCGAAAAGCATTTTCGGATTTCTTGCGATTGGACACGCCCGCCTGCAGTACCGTGTGACGACCTACTCTCTCCCTTGTCGTCCTTGAACTGGCCGCGGTAAATCACTTGAAAGGAGCTGCGTCATGCCTCTTGGGAAGCGAGCAATCGCAGAGTTTATCGGTACCTTCTGGCTGGTGCTGGGAGGCTGTGGAAGCGCGGTACTGGCAGCGGCCTTTCCGCAACTGGGGATTGGCTTTGTCGGCGTCGCGCTGGCCTTTGGACTTACCCTGCTGACAATGGCATACACGATTGGGCATATCTCCGGGTGCCACATTAATCCCGCTGTCAGCGTGGGCCTTGCCGCGGCGGGGCGATTCAGTTGGTCGGAAGTGCCTGCTTACGCAATCGCGCAGGTGCTGGGAGGCATTGCGGCCAGCGCGGTGCTTCTGGTCATCGCCAGCGGCAAAGCGGGCTTCGATGTGCATGCAGGCTTCGCATCCAACGGCTATGGCATGCACTCGCCCGGCGGATATTCTCTGCTGGCGTGCCTGGTGTGCGAAGTCGTTTTGACCTTCTTCTTCCTGATGATCATCCTGGGATCCACGCATGAGCGCGCGCCGAGGGGTTTTGCACCTATCGCCATCGGCCTGGGCCTCACCCTGATTCATCTCATCAGCATCCCGGTCACCAACACGTCGGTCAATCCGGCGCGCAGCACGGGTCCGGCCATCTTTGCTGGCGGATGGGCTCTTGAGCAACTCTGGCTCTTCTGGGTCGCGCCGATCGTCGGAGCGGCGTTAGCCGGCGTTGTGCATCACGCGCTCTTTGAAAAGACGCCCCCGGAACCGCCAATCGCGGGCGATGTGCGGAAATGAAGCTGAATGGAATCCGGCCGGAAAACCTCGAAAGTCGAAGGACTACGGCGAGACAGTATTTCGCACCAATTGGGACCAGACGCCCGGTACAGGTTGGCGGGAGTCAGCCGAGATATTTCCTGCGGTCGAGATGTTCTGACCCCGCTTCCGCTCGATCAAGCCAGTCAGAGTCGTGCAGGTTCCAAGTCGCCGGCAATTGGGAAGTATCGCCTGCCCATCCGGTCGGATAGACATGACTACAAAGCCACTATCTCCACACGAGCTTCGTGTCTGGCATGCCTTCAGGCTCATGCACGAAGATGTGCTGGGGAGGGTTGGGCGGGACATCACGCGGGCCACCGGACTTTCAGGTCCCGAGTATGGTGTATTATCTCGCCTCGCCGCAATTGGCAAGGGCGAAATGCGGCAACAAGAGCTGGCCCGCATAATGGCTTGGGATAAGAGTCGACTCTCTCATCAGTTAACGCGGATGCAGGAACGAGCACTCATTGAGCGCCGCCATGCTGACGAGAAGACTGTCCTCGTTGCGATTACCAGACTCGGCAGAGAAAAGCTGGATGCTGCTCGCCCAATACACGCAGCCTCGGTTCGACGGAATCTGTTGTCGCGACTCACTCAGGAACAGATCGATACCACCGTGCGGGTGAGCAATCTGCTCGGTGAAGAAGACTAGCGCCTTCGCTCGGCCGTTAGAACTGAGGCGGGGCGAGAAGAAACTGAATTTGCTCCAGTTCACCTCCGTTGACGTGCACAGCTTTGCGCATGTCCTCCGCAGAACGTGCGGCGCGAGATGGTTAAGACGCGACTGCGTTGCCGGAGAGGCCTCGAGCTGCTTTAGACTGAGGACGCACCAACCAGTAGAAAGCGACGAAGTGCGTGATCATCAGCAAAGGCACATAGATGATGGGGATCGCGTATGTAGCGCCCAACTGCCCTGCGACATAGGGAAGACCCAATCGGCTGGCGTTGTAGTAATCCACGAGAATGTCGGTCGCGCCCACAACGTTGAAGGCGACTACGAACGACCAGAACAGTGGACGTATCCTCGCCGTGAGAAGTGCAAGGATAGCCAGGACGCCGGTTGCGAAGTCGCCGTAGGCGGAAAACGTGGCGAAGCCAGCCGGCAAGCTTGGACCGATGACGCCAGGAAGAAGAAAGACGAGCCCGAAGAAGCGAAAGCTGTGTAGAGTCGCGATTGCACGTTGTGCACTGAAGCGGCCCATCGACCGGAACCTGGGCATGATGTACGTGCTGAAGAAAAGCAGGCACGCGACATAGCCAAGGACGAGCTGCGTTTGGAAGATCACTTGCATGGACATAAGAACCTCCTTGTCGAATGGGGATTACAACTACTCTCGGATGAACTCAAATTGACTTCGAACCGGCCACGTTGGCAACGAAAGATCCGGCATTCGCTCGGAAGAACGCCTCCAGCGTTTGCGGACTCCGGCCGGTGACTGTGCGAACCGTATCGGTAGTCTGGCGCTGTTCCTTGCTATTGCGGAAGTATTGCCAGAGATGGCTGAGATGATCGAGCGCGTGCGGGTTCATGCGCTCCTTCACTGCGTCAGCCCACTGCTGGTCGGTAATGGGCACGTAGCGAATCGGCCGACCGATCGCCCTGCCCAGAGTTTCAACGATCTCCCGCACCGTTAGAGTTTCGCTTACGAGAGGGTATACGGTTTCCGTGGGCAAGCTAGGACTGGCTAGAAGAGTGGCGGCTACGCGGGCCACGTCTTCGGCACCGGCGAGGGGGATAACGGCACTGCCATCCCCCCACGGCAGGAACGCGGTGTTCTGGGCTGCCACGCTGCGGCTGGCAAGAGCTCGTACGTTTTCGTAGTAAGGCGGCGCCTGAAGATGAACGGCCCCCACCTGGGCCCAGTCGAAGATACGATCCGCCAGACGATGCTGCAGATTGCGAAAAGAAGGAGCGTTCTGGAGATCGCCGAAGCCGGGATCCTGGGGCATGCCCTGAAACTGCGAGTTGTTTACCACCACTTCCAACTGCGCATCGCGGGCCGCTGCGGCAAAGAGCGTCGCCGCCTCCAGCAACCCGTCGGTCACTGGATAGGTAAAGTAAGCACGCTTTACTCCTTTCATCGCCTCCAGGATTGAGGCTGCATTGAGAAGATCGCCCTCAATAATTTCCGCACCTTGATGGCGGAGTTCATCGGATCGGGCATCGAGCCTACGGACGAAGGCGCGAACGGGAATGCCTCGTTCGAGAAGAAGCTTTGCGATAACGCGGCCCGTGGATCCCTGTGTACCGCCGGCTGCGCCTGTGATCAGAATCGGGTGAGGCATGGAAAATTCTCCTTTCATCGCATAGGATGATATGCGTCATCTTATGGATTCGATTTTTCTTCAGGCGCCCCAGCCGGCTGCATCGTGGGATGATCACGAGCATCCTACAATCAGTCATGCGATATAGACTCGAACACAAAGCCGAAGTCCACCGGGAGATTGTGAAAGACGCGTCGCGACGCGTACGCGCCGAAGGCCTGAATGGTGCAGGGGTTGCAGCAGTTATGCGCGACGCCGGTCTGACCCACGGCGGCTTTTACAAACACTTCGAGAGCAAAGACGAACTGCTTCTGGAGTCGCTGAGCGACGCTTTCCGCGACATCGGCGACACCCTCGTCCGCGCGGCCGAGCAGTCGCACCCCGAAACCGCGTGGAAGGCAATTGTGAAGACCTATCTAAGTCTGGAATTCTGCGATCACCCCGAGCGCGGCTGCCCGCTGCCGGCACTTGCCCCCGAATTGACGCGGGTCGACCCGAAGATGAGGAGGCGGATCCTTCCTCAGCTCCTGAATTATAAGGATCGAATGCTTCCTTTTATGCCGGGCCCACGAACTGCGGACAAAGAGCGCGTTTTCTTCGCAATCTTTTCGACCATGGTCGGGACCATAGAAATCGCTCGCATGCTGCCGGAACCCGCGATGCGGGAGAAGGTCTTGTCCACCTCCAGAGATTTCCTTTTGTCCAGCTTTTGAACTCCGAAGTAGAAATGGCATCAGGCCCGACGTTCATGCGGTCACTTCCTAGACGCGTAAATCCGTAGATGTTGCTGTCAACTGTTGCGTACAGGCCAATGCGCTCATCCAACATCGGTTATCCCCACGAAGGACGGATCGGTCCTGAGAAACGCCGCAGTGTCCGATTTTCTCAACCCAATTATGGGATTTTTTGTACACTGGCCGACGTGGACTAATTAATTAGGTCCATTGGCGGCCGGCATCGGAGGCATTGGTCTCACGCACCTCGCCCCGGACTGCACCTGGGGGTGGGCCTCGTGATACCGCAGATCCGCGAAATCCTCAGGGGTTTTGCAGACCGGCAGCGACGGCTGGGAACTGCCGAGCCCAGGCAACGACACACTGGCGTGGCTATTCACTCCGGACTGCTGTGCAAACCATGTATTGAAGTCCGCCTGGAGCGTGCTGATCGGCGCGTGAAACACGTCTTCGAGGATCTCCCGGTACGATCGGTACGCAGCGAGGTCCGCCGTCAGGTGGTGGTCGCGCACCGCAAAGTAGACCGGCTGAAGCTTGCCCCGCTGATCGAGGTAACGAACAAACACCGCTGCGGTCGCTTGAATGTACGACGCGGGATAGTCCGGGTTCTGGGAGAAATCCGTCCAAGACATGTTCAGCAGCTCGTTTATCGTCGGCCGCCCATTCG
>Ga0182024_10015761_pt1 | contig 14420 bp, 14 predicted proteins | sample P32metaG_FD_120480 | JGI IMG/M metagenome (GOLD analysis project Ga0182024, IMG submission 120480) | Permafrost microbial communities from Stordalen Mire, Sweden - P3-2 metaG (Illumina Assembly) | ecosystem: Environmental > Terrestrial > Soil > Wetlands > Permafrost | place: Sweden: Stordalen... | reverse complement strand
CGACCGCGGATCCGCTCGCCCGATTGCGGATAATCAAGCACAGCATCCTCGCGGGAGATTTCATGTTCGACCTCGAAATCGCTCGCGTCTGAAGCGTCCCAATGGCGCTCCAGCGCCACCCGCACGGTTCGATCATCCATCTCAATCTCCCACCTACTATCATTTTGCGGCCGCTGAATTCATTGTGCTGTATGGTTCTGAACCGTGGGGCGCGATTGTCGATCGCGCCAGTCGTGTGTCGCCTCACGCGGGCGATTGCGGTTTGGTTTAGGGATACGCCTGGGGTGAGCCCCCGACAATGTGCGGATTTCGTCGGCTAGTGGCGCGAAGAGCTTCTTGGAAAGCCGGACTGCCTGAATGATCAGGCGCCGCCTCGCTGCAATTCCTGCAGCCACCTCCGGTTTGGCACAAAGCGGATCGGCTTGAGCTTTCTCATCGCCCGCGCCTTGAGCTTGCCAGTAGTTTTGTCCATTTGATCGCGTGTGGCAATTCGATTTGCGCCCCAAACTGTGCTGCTTGAATGACGGGCACGGCGCCCGAATTTAAGCCCGTCTCGCATAAGAAACGTGTTGACGCCATCGAAAGCCATGGAATAGTCTCGCTACCAGATAGTGGGAGCGATACCACTTGGTGGTATTGAGCTGCTTCGCTGGAGCGCAAATGTCAGGATCGACTTCCGGCCTCCCGACCTTCAAGTTTGGTTTCGATATCGGCGGAACATTCACCGATCTCGTCCTGCTCGGATCGGATGGCGAGGTCCATGCGGGCAAGAGCCTGAGCAGCCAGGACGTGGTAGCCGAACCAATCCAAACGGGATTGAAGCAGCTTTTGGCTGATGGCGGGATCGACGCCTCGCGCGTTCACAACATCGTCGTCGGAGCGACGACGGCGGTCACAAATCTTGTGATCGAGCGGAAAGGCGCGCGGACCGGGCTGATCACCACCCATCATTTCGAGGATGTAATCGAGATCGGACGTGAGCTGCGCTACGACCTTTATGACCTGAGAGCCAAGTTCCCGCAGCCGATCGTTCCTCGCGAATTAAGGATCGGTATTGCTGAGCGCGTAGACAACCTCGGGCGTGTCTTGTGTTCTCCCGATGACAAGGACATCGAAGCAGCGATTTTAACTCTTCTCGACCGTGGAGCCGAAGCAATCGCCGTTTGCCTTCTGCACTCTTTCGCTAACTCTGACCATGAGCGCCGTGTGCGGGAGATCGCGCGCAGCATTTCTCCCAAAATTCCAGTTTCACTATCATCCGAAGTTCTAGGCGAAATCCGTGAATACGAGCGAACGATTGTCACGGTACTGAATGCCTACGTAATGCCAATGGTTGGCCAGTACCTTACTGACATCGAAGCAGCGTTGCGCGAACTCGGAATCAACGCGACGCTGCAGGTTATGCAGTCTAATGGAGGGGTCATTTCGCGCGATTTTGGCGGACGTATGCCGATCCGGATGCTCGAATCCGGCCCAGCGGCTGGCGCGATTGCTGCCGCAGAGACCGTTGGCAATGCGACCAACATCATTGCATTCGATATGGGCGGCACCACGGCGAAGGCCTGCCTGATCACCGCCGGCCAGCCGGACATTACGACCGAATTCGAGGCAGGCCGCGTTCATCGGTTCAAAAAAGGAAGCGGGCTTCCTATCCGGTTGCCGACAGTTGATCTGATCGAGATAGGAGCGGGTGGCGGCAGCATCGCAGCGATCGACGAAACCGGACTGATGAAAGTGGGGCCTCGCAGCGCAGGTTCAAAGCCGGGACCCGCCTGCTACGGACGCGGCGGCCTCGAACCGACCGTCACCGATGCAGCGCTTGTTCTCGGATATCTTGATCCAGATGGTGAATTTGGAGGGTCGATCCGGCTTCGTCGTGATCTTGCCGAAGAGGCGATCCAAACGAAGCTCGCGCATCCCCTCGGAATGTCGGTCGTTGAAGCCGCGAGCGGAATCCATCGGATTGTTTGTGAGAATATGGCTGCTGCCGTGAAGATTCATGCCATGGAGAAGGGAAAGGATGTGCGCCGTTTCAAGCTTCTGGCCTTCGGCGGTGCGGGTCCGATCCATGCTCGCGAGGTGGCGCGGCGGGCGGGCTGTCGCGAGCTCTTGATCCCCGCGCACGCCGGCGTCTTCTCGGCTGTTGGCCTTTTGATGGCGCCACTGCGGGTCGATGCTGTCCGCAGCCGCTTCTCACTGCTTGACCATGTCAACTGGGAAGATGCCGAGGGCATACTTTCGGATATGCAGGAACACCTTCGTGCCGAGCTGGTATCCGCCGGAGTGACGCCGAACGACATCGGATATCGTCGCAGCGCCGACATGCGTTATGTGGGTCAGGGATTCGAAGTCAATGCAGATCTACCGGAGAATCTCTCGGATACCCAGCAGGCCAATGCCGCCAGTCTCTTTTCCCGTGCCTATAAAGCGAAGTTCGGCCGCGCGCTCGACGACTTCCCGATCGAAGTTGTCAACTGGCGCGTCGAGGCCTTTTCGTCGGCGCCGCAGCGCTCCGGGATGGCCCGGCGTCAGCGGATTGGTGATGTAACCCACGGAGCGCGCACACGGCCGGTATTCTTCCCTGATATCGGCAGCTTCACGCCTACGCCAGTAATGGCAGAGGCTGGCATCCGGGACGAATATATCTATCATGGCCCGCTCCTAATCGAGCAAGCCGGCTCCACCATCGTGGTCGGGCCGGGCGATGTTTGCGAAGGGCAGCCGGACGGTACGATGCGCATCGGGCTAGGGGAGTCCCGCCCGTGAACGTTCTAATGCACGTCGCGCTTGATGCGATCGACCTTGAAATCTGCTGGAACCGCTTGATCGCGATCGCGGATGAAGCAGGCGCGGCGCTCAAGCGTACATCGTTCTCCACCGTCGTTCGCGAATCAAACGATTTCGCCTGTGTCATCCTCGATGCTGAAGGCCGTCTGATTGCACAGTCCAGCCTGAGCGTCCCCGGCTTCATCGGTACCGCGCCACTCTCAATCAAGCGGATGCTGGAATTTATCCGAAGGGTAGCCTCGAGCCCGGCGATGTCCTGTTCACCAACGATCCCTGGATCGGAACTGGACATCTGCCCGACTCGACGATGGCGATGCCGGTCTTCGCTCACGGTAGGATTGTCGCTTTCGTAGTCGCAATCGCTCATCTTTCCGATATTGGTGGGCGGCCCTGGTCGGCGGATGCGAACGAGGTTTACGAGGAGGGGATCCGATTTCCGGTTATCAAGCTGATGGCCGCCGGCGAGTTGAACAAGCTTGCGATGGATCTCCTTATGGCCAACGTGCGTGTGCCAAATCAAGTACGGGGCGACATCGAGGCGCAGCTCGTCGCGGTCGAACTCGCGAACCGGCGATTAGTTGAACTGCTCGACGAGTATGGGTTTTCCGATGTCGAACGGATTGCCGACGGCATTTTTCGGGCCTCCAATGAGGCGGCCTTGCGGGAGCTGCGCGCAATTCCGCCAGGCGTCTATACCGGCTCGGTTGAAAGCGACGGCTGGGATGAGACTGTAAAAATCTGCGCCACCATCACGATAGCGTCGGACCGTGTCACGATCGACTATCGCGGCAGTTCACCCCAGAGCCGCTTCGGCATCAACGAGAGCTTCAATCACACCTACGCCTACACGATCTACCCCTTCAAATGCATGATGAACCCATCGGTGCCGAACAACGATGGATTTACGCGGTTGTTCGAGGTCATTGCCCCGGAAGGATCAATCGTTAATTGTAGGGACCCGGCACCCGTCAATGCACGCCATTTGGTGGGCCAGCTCCTTCAGGCTGCGATTTTCCGGGCGTTAGCCGACGTTTTACCGGGCAGCGTACAGGCCGATAGCGGCACGCCGCACTGGAATGTACTGCTTCGTGGCGTCGACGAGAACGTGTCCTTCTCGACGATTATGTTCTTCAATGGCGGCGTGGGGGCGATGCGAGACCAAGACGGCGCTTCGACGCTGAGTTTCCCCGGCAACGTGTCCAACACCCCGATTGAGGTTGCGGAGAACGTTGCGCCTATTCTGTTCAGGTCAAAGCATCTTGCTCCTGAGTCGGGAGGGGTCGGTGCGCGTTCCGGCGGTCTCGGACAGGTTGCCTCCTTCGAATCGCTCTGGCCCGGCGTTATGCGCGCTTCGCTGCTAACCGAACGGACGCGAGTGCCGGCCGGCGGTCTAGCGGGCGGCCAACCGGGTACGCCAGGGCAGGTGCGCAAGAACGGCGAAGTGGTCAGCCAATCCAAAGGGATCATCGACTTGAGAAAAGGGGATGTCCTAGAATTTCGAACGCCGGGCGGTGGCGGTTATGGCCAGTCAAAAAGCGCGCCCTTGTCCTCCTCACGTGATGTTTCTCTGGAGAAAACCATGACCAACGCACCAGAAATTGCGAGTGAATTGATCGTCGCCATCGGGAGCTACTTCGATCTCATGTACGATTGTGATGTATCGAAATTCGACACCGTGTTCTATCCCAGTGCAGCCCTGAACGGACTGCGCGATGGCGGAATCAATGTGTGGTCGGCCGCGCACTACCGGGATGTCCTGTCGAAGCGCAAATCTCCGAAGTCTCAAAATGCCACGCGCCATCAAGAGGTGCTCTTGATCGACACCGCGTCCGCCGGCCAGGCCGTCGCCAAGGTCCGGGTCCTGATCAACGGTACCATGTTCATCGATCACCTGACCTATTTGAAAGTCGGCGGCGAATGGAAGATCGCGTTCAAGGCCTATCACGTTGAATCTAAATAGGCGCAATCGGGCCGCCATAGGCCGCCCCCAGTATCGAGGAGAGCAATCATGATGTTGACGCGGCGCAATGCCATCAAGGGTCTCGCCGGTGGCCTGATCGCCCCCGCGCTCGTATCTGCGCCGAGAGTCCTTCGAGCAGCGACCTCGATCAAAGTCGGCACAATCAAGGTGCCGCATTGGGCCGCGATCTGGGAGCTTAGCGACTACTTGCCGGCCAGTACGGCAATTGAACTCGTAGAATTCAAAACCTCGCTCGAGATGATCGCGGCGCTGACGTCCGGCAATCTCGATATAGCAACCATCGGCTACTGGCACACCGTTCGCATGCTCGATCAGGGCGCCGATGTTCAGGCGCTGGCCGGGATTTGTTCAAAGGGTTCGCGGCTCGTCTTGCGCTCCGGCCTTTCTGTTGACGGCTGGAAAGATCTTCGCGGCAAGACGTGCGCCGTCGCGCGCGGCTCCACCCAGGATCTCCAGTTCCTGCTTGCACTGAAAAATAACAATCTTTCAATTCATGACATCAACTATCGCGATCTTGGGGGCAATATGGCCGTCCACGTCAGTGCGCTTCAGCAAAAGCAGGCCGATGCGTCCTCGATGTGGGAGCCATTCGCATCTCAGGCGATCCAGCAAGGTATCGCGACCGAATTACCCGGACTCTACGAAGGGTCGTTTATTGCCAACGGCATCATGGTTGCTTCCACCGAGACGATCACCAAGAAACACGACCAGGTTCAAGCGGTTGTCTCGGCGCAAGTGAAATCAACCGATGCACTTGTTGGCGATCCTGAAAAATTCCTGGCGCTCGCGATCAAGCTGAGCGGCTTCAGCCGTGACACCATGACCATGGCCAACAGCAACACCGTCCTTGAATATATGCTGCGCAAGGCTGACGCCCGCAAGATCGCATCGGTGGCCAATCAATTCGCTTACGCGAAGTCCGACGTCGGTCCAAAGCTGGACGGTGCGTTCAACTATTCTTTCCTTGAAACGGCTACCGGTAAAAAAGCCGCCGAACTCGGAGCCTGAACAGGTGCCAGTAGAACAAAGCTTGCGCGAGGGATCGGTAGGCGACAACCTGGCGCCGCACGCTCAAAGCTCCGCGGTGCTTCCGGCAGCGCTTCGGCGGCGTGGGGCGACCTTATTCTACGCGATGATATTACCTGTCACTGCCGCCGCCATCTGGCAGGCAGTGGCACTCATGCACTTGCTCCCGCCGATGCTGTTCCCATCGGTCGGTAGAATCGCGGCCACGACGCTCGACACGTTGACCGGGTATTCCGGCAGCAGCGAATGGTATTCCGGTCAATGGTATGTGCATGCGCTTGCTAGCACTGGGCGGGTGCTGATTGGGTTCTTGATCGGGGGATCGCTCGGTGCGGCGTGTGGCATGTTCGTTGGCATGTTCGAGCGCGCGCACAAGATCGTCGATCCGAGCATCCAGATGCTGCGACCGATACCTGTCGTCGCCTGGATTCCGCTGGCGGTTGCGTGGTTCGGCATCGGAAATCCGCCTGCCGTTTTCCTGATCGCTCTCGGCACATTCTTTCCGACATATCTCAATGCGCGACACGGCGTCAGGTACGTCGATCCGGTTCTTATACGTGCTTCCCAGATGTTGGGATACACATCGGGATGGGAGAGGTTCCGGCATGTCGTGTTCTGGGGTGCGCTCCCCAACGTCTTTACCGGCCTGCGGATTGGGCTTGGTATTGCGTGGATCTGCGTCGCGACTGCTGAAATGCTCGCTGTCAAGAGCGGCTTCGGCTACATGCTGTGGGACTCGTACAATTTTCTCCGCATTGACCTGATTATCACTGGAATGATGAGCATCGCCGCCGTCGGCTTCCTTTCCGACCGGGCAATGTTGTGGATCCAGCGCTCCGTGATGACGTGGGAGTCGTGATGGCGCCGGTGAAATTGTCCTGCAATCGTGTGCGCAAGTCGTTCACGTCCGGATCGTCCGAGACGCTAGCGTTGGACGATACGACTATCGATATCAGAGAAGGCGAATTTCTCTGTCTGTTGGGACCATCGGGCTGTGGGAAGACCACAATTTTGAATCTTCTGGCTGGGTTCGAGAAGCCGACCGCCGGAACCCTTCGGCTTAATGCGCAAACGATCGATGGGCCGGGGATGGATCGGGGTGTCATCTTTCAGGAACACGCGCTTTTTCCGTGGTTGACCGTTGGAGACAACGTTGCAAGCGGAAAACGTGTGCGTGCCAAGCCGGCGGCCGAGCGCAACGAAATCGTTCGGCGGTATCTCGCAATGATTGGACTGTCGGGCTTTGAGCATCATTACCCGAAGCAATTGTCCGGCGGCATGCGCCAACGGGTGGCGATAGCACGCGGGCTTGCGAATGAACCCGAGGTGTTGCTGATGGACGAGCCCTTTGCGGCGCTCGACGCCATCAGCCGCAGCCTGCTGCAGGTCGAACTTGTCCGCATTTGGGAGTTGACGCGCAAGACGATCGTCTTTGTCACGCACAATATCGAGGAGGCGGTGCTGCTTGCCGACCGCGTCGCAATTATGACCGCGCGTCCGGGGCGTGTGCGCGAGACCGTGGAGATCGATCTGGCAAGGCCGCGAGATATCAACGGGGCGGCATTCAACGCAATCGAAAGGCACCTTCGCGAGTTGGTTTTTGAGCAGCATGCAGCTTCCGCTCGGGAACCAGGGGACATCAGGACGATGGAGACGCCGCACCAATAATGGATCCACTCGATTAGAGGACGGAATAGCCGCAACTCGGATGTCGACTCCAATGCGTGCATTCAACCCCAAGTACCAACTGAGGAGACGATATGGCAAAACAAGCGCAACATGCTGAAAAGGCGAATCTGTTTTGGAAGCTGGCCCAGGAGCAATACAACCAGCGGGCGACGCCCTTCATCTGCATGAATCTCATCATGTACACGGTCGGCCATCTTATCGAGAGTCTGCTGGCCGAGCAGGGACGCCACCCGGGTTCGCCGGTGCGCGGCGTGCCGCACGCGGACCGTGGCGCGTTGATGCGCCGACATCTGGTCGGTGAAGGTAAGCTTGATGAGGCCAACGCTGATTGTTACGGCGAGCTCGTGGCGTTGCGCGATACATTTATCGACGGTGGAATTCAAGATCGTGCCTTTGTCGAACGTTACATGACGTTGGCGCAGCCGTTGATCTTCCGCCTCCAAAAACTCGCACAACCCGCATAAACGTAAGGAATCAAACGATGGCAATTCTCGAAGATCATCTTGTGCTCGCGCGTGCTCTCTACGATGACATGAAAAGAGCGCATACGAAAGGCGAGTGGCCTATCGCCGTTGATGCTGGATTTTATGCTGTGTTTCACGGGATGGAAGCGATCAACGCGCTCGAATGCCGCGATACTTATAGTTTTGCGGATGCCGCAGACATCCTTGAGACGATCCTAGTGGAGCGTGGGCTAGGGCAACAATTCGCGTCCGACTACCGCTATCTGTTTTATTTTCGACGCGGTGCGCTCTACGGTGCGCACTTCCCTTCAGAAAAGCAGATGAATGAATACATTGGGCGCGCAGACAAGAGTTACAGCGCAATTCAGGACTATCTGCGGAAGGCCGATCACCGCGCCGTATCGTCTGCTGCTTGAAACCATGGACCGCTTGAAAGGACGCCTGCTTTGAACGCTCCAGGAACTCTGTCATCTGTGCATTACAATATCGGCAACGCGATCGATCGTCTGGTCTCAGTCGATCTCTCGGCACGCGGGTTCATCCCTGTTCTTTATGATGAAGCCCGTAAGCTAAACAAAGATCAGCCGCTGTGTTTGACCGCCGCGCGAGAACTCATTGCTCGCACTGGCGCCGGGCAGTTCGTAGTTATCGCGACCGGTCTCCCGATCAGGGGATGGTTCAACCCTGCGATGGCCGAAAATGACGGTCCGATCCGCGCCGCCTCGTTGGCCCGAGGGCTCTATGTTGGATTGCGGGCTGTTCCAATCCTGATTTGCGAGGAGGAACAGACGCTGGTGCTGCGCGCCTGCCTGCGTGCGGTCGGCATGACGCCGACGACGTTCGCCGAGTATGACGCGGCGATGGCGTCGGAATACCTCGTGCCGGGACGCGATTTACCCGTGGCCATCGTCCATGGTTTTACAGCTAATGCCGCGAAAGCAGATGCCGACGCGAACATGATTTTGTCGCGCAAGCCAGGCGTGCTGGTCTCGACGGAGCGTCAGGGCGTTAACGAGCATGGTCATTATCATTACGGCCGTGGCGAAAGAAACATTCCTGGCATCATGGCCAAGATCGACCGGTTGTTCGAGATCGCGAAGTCCCAGGGGTTCTTTACGATCGGAATCGGAGATGGCGGTAACGAACTTGGTATGGCCAACATCCGCTCAGCCATTATCGAACGCCTGCCGTTTGGCGACAAGATCGTGCCTAGTGTAGCGGTGTCGTTGCTGGTCTCCGCATCGGTGTCGAATTTTGGTTGCTATGGTATCGAGGCATGCCTTGCCGCGCTGATCGGCAACCCCTTGGTTCTTCACAGCGCGGAGCAGGAATTGGCCTTGATTGCCGCGTGCGTGCGCGAGGGCGCGGTCGATGGCGTCACAGGATTTGTTGAACCGTTCGTTGATGCGCTTTCGGAGGAAGTCTGCGCCGGTTTGACGCGGTTGTTGCATGCTATCGTTAAGAACGGGCTCAATCCGTCGAAGATATTTCAGTCCCCCGAGGCGAAAAATTAGTCGAGTTCATCAAACTAACCTGGAGAGCTAAGCATGGGCAACGGCAGAAAAGTGACAAACCCTCTCTCGAGTGTGCCTGTATTCTCAGGATATTCACTTGACCGCAGGCAGCTGCTTGGCGGCCTTTCCTTCGGTCTTGGGGCGCTTACGCTGACTTCTTTGCCCGTTTCGCCTGCTCTGGCGGCGAGTGGGGAACTTACCGTCGCGGTTCCGAACAACCCGACCACTATGGATCCCACGACGCAAGCCAATCACGACGCGATGGTCATAACCCAGTCGATTTTCGAGAATCTTGTTCAAGTCGACGTTGACGGCAACCTACAACCGCAGCTCGCGACAGCCTTGCCCGATATATCGCCAGATGGGCTGGAGTATGTTTTTGCCCTGCGGCCGAATGTCAAATTCCATAACGGCAAGGCGTTTTCCGCGGAAGACGTCAAATATTCATTCGACTACGTGTTGAACCCCGAGAACAAAGCGTTGCGGCGTCCATTGTTCTCGCGCATTGCTGAAATCATTGTAGAAGGTCCGCTGCGCGTCCGCTTCAAGCTTAAAGAGCCCTACCGTCCATGGCTCTATTATATGACTAAGTATATGGGGATCTTCCCCGTTGGCTCGCGCGAAAATCCAGGGGCGGACCACTTCAAGAATTCGCCAACAGGCGTCGGTACCGGCCCGGCGAGGTTCGTGGAATGGCGCCAAAACGACCGTATCGTGCTGGAGAAAAATCCGGACTACTGGAACCCGGCCGTTCCCGCGTGGAATCGCCTAGTCGTTCGTGTCATTCCCGACGACAGCTCGCGGCTTTCTTATCTGACGACCGGACAGGTCGATATTATCTCCGCACCTCGTCCCAAGAACTTTGCAAACCTCAAGAAGCAAACTGATATCCGTGCGGATGCTCGACTTGCGCTTGGCGGCTGGTTCTTCCTGATGACCAACACCAAAGCACCCCCGTTTGATGATCTGAACGTCCGTAAGGCCATCGCCTGCGGAATTGATCGAACGATGCTGGCATCGCAGGTCTATTATGATTTGGTTGAGCCGGCCACCGTGCCGGCGCCCCCTGGATCATGGTGGGCGGACCCTAAGGCTGATGCGATTAACAAATATGACCCCGCGAAGGCAAAGCAGTATATCGATCGCTCGAAATATGCTGGCCATTGCGAGTTCGACATGCTGGTGCCTTCGCAGCCTTATCTTCTAGACGTCAAGGACGCAGCAGTCGTCATTCAAGCCCAACTCGCGCAGATCGGTATCAAGCTCAACATCCGTGAAATGGAACAGGGCGTGCTGCTGCAGCAGACTCGGCTCGGCAATTTTGCTTCCGCATTACAGGTCTGGATGTCGCCGGGCGAGCCAACCTACATGATCGATCTGATCTACGGCAAAGACAACGTGTTCTCCAAAGCGTCCGGCTATGACAATAAGAAGGCTTGGGACCTCATCGAAGAAACCTATCGCCATACCGACGAGGCGGAACTCAAGCCGATCTTTGCAAAGCTGCTGACGCAACTCGCAGAAGATGTACCGCATACCTGGTTGGGCTTCGTGAAGGCCAGCAACGCCTGGACACGCAACGTTAAGAACTTCAAGGTCAATCAGGGCCTCACGATGCGTGTTACTAACGTAACGAAGACATAGCCGGTCAGATTGGAAGGTTCGACGGCAGATGGTGGATAGCTTGTGATCGAATTCTTGGTCAAGCGCACAATCTTCGCTATATTCGTGGTGATCGCGGTCAGCTTTTTGGTATTCAGCATGAGTCGGATGGTGCCGACCTCGCCGGCCCTTCTCGTGCTGGGGGCCGATGCCAATCAGGCGGCGGTCGAAGACTTTGAAGCGAAGTACGGACTGAACAAACCTATCATCGAGCAGTACGGTGTGTGGCTTTACGGCGTCGTGACCCGATTTGATTTCGGCGTCTCCTACGTCTCCGGTCGGCCGATTGCGACGGAGGTGGCTGAAACGTTGCCGGTAACCCTAGAGCTTATTTTGGTGTCGATGATGCTTTGTCTGCTCATCGCCGTGCCCCTTGGTGTTCTCTCGGCCTTCAATCCCGGAACCGTTATCGATCATTTTCTGCGGCTAGTTTCTGTGGTGGGCGTTTCGACGCCCGGATTTTGGCTCGGGCTTATTTTGGTTATGATATTTTCGGTCAAGGCTGGCTGGCTGCCGCCGGGAGACCTTCCTCCGCTGTCTGATGGGATTGGTCCGCATCTTCGGGCTCTGGTTCTGCCGTGCTTTTGCCTCGCGATCTATTACACGGCCATCATCAGCCGCATGACGCGCTCGGCCGTGCTTGAGGTGTTGAACCAAGATTATGTTCGAACGGCCGTTGCAATGGGTCTCAGCAAGTCACGTATCCGGACAATTTATGTCCTGAAAAACGCGCTGATTCCGATAGTGAGTGTGGCGACGATGTCCTGTGGATATATGTTCGGTTGGGCCATCGTGATCGAGCAGGTCTTCAACATTCCTGGGATTAGCCGCGCGCTATTGGCGGCCATTTTCTCACGAGACTACAATCTTGTGCAGGCGGCGGTGCTGGTGGTTACGACTGCATTTGTGTGCCTCAACATTCTCGCCGACGTGACGTACCGACTTCTCAATCCGAGGGTGTCGTGGTGAATGTGACCGCAGCGCCATCGTTTCTCGGTAGGCTTCGTACCTATCCATCAGGAATTGTTGGAGCGCTTATCATTGGCAGTATGGTTATATGCGGCATCCTTGCGCCAATCCTGCCGCTCAAAAATCCCCTCGCGCTTGATCTGTCGCAACGCCTGATGCCTCCCAGCTTCGAGCATCTTCTGGGTACCGATCAGGCTGGTCGCGACATGCTCAGCAGAATTGTCTGGGGTAGCCGGGAGTCCCTTGTGATCGCTGCTGGCGCCGTTTCGTTCGGCGCCCTGTTTGGGGTGACGCTTGGCCTGCTAGCCGGTTACATGAACGGAACCGTTCTCGAGATAGTCATTACCCGTTGCTTCGATGTCCTGTTTTCGATCCCCTTGCTGGTTTTGGCGATCGCACTGATGGGTATTTTGGGAACAGGGCCGACGGTCGTTGGCGGCTTCATCATCGGAATCGAAGTAAAGCTGATCATTCTTATTGGTCTATCGTTTACACCGGCACTTGGTCGTCTCTCTTACGCGTCGGCCCTCGTAGAAGTTAAATCAGACTACGTCCGCGCGAAACGAGCACAGGGCGCCGGCTGGGCTGAATTGACGTTCGTAGAAATTCTGCCGAATGCGATACCCTCAGTAATCGTACAGGCGACCTTGTTTATTGGGGTCGCCATCATCGTTGAATCGTCGCTGAGCTTCGTCGGACTGGGAGTACAGCCCCCAACGCCGAGTTGGGGGACCATGCTTGCGGACGCGCGTGGCTACATCGCCTCCGGTGAATGGTGGATCGCTGCCTTTCCAGGCTTCGCAATCTGCGCGACCGTGATCGGCTTCAATCTCCTTGGTGATGTGTTCCGCGACGTTCTTGATCCGCGCGCGGGCGCCATTTCAAGTTTTGTGTAGGGGTATGACGTTGTCTCCGGAAATACTGCTATCCCTGCAAAATGTGTCGATCGGACCGCGCACGACCGATGCACTGCACTCGATCGTTCGAGAAGTGAACATGACTATCGGCAAGGGAGAGGTCGTTGGAGTTGTGGGTGAATCCGGTTCGGGCAAGAGCCTGACCGCTCTCGCGATCGGCGGGATGCTGCCTGCTTCGCTAAAGATCACGTCGGGCAATATGATCCTGTGCGATGTTGAAACCACCGAATTAAGCGAGGTCGATTTTCACAAGATTCGAGGGCGTGATATAAGTTACGTGTTTCAGGATCCGCTCAATGCTCTCAATCCCACAAGGACGATAGGCGACCATCTAATCGACGTATTAAAGCGCCGGGGCAACGTGCCGAGCCAAACGGCAAGGCAGAAAGCGGTCGAGGCGCTTCGTTCGGTCGGAATTTCTCGCCCCGAAGATCGTTTGTCCTCCTATCCGCACCAACTCAGCGGAGGAATGCGGCAGCGCGTGCTGATCGCGATGGCGCTCGCCTGCCGTCCTAAATTGCTGATTGCAGATGAGCCGACGACGGCGCTTGATGTCACTGTTCAGGCAACGATCATCGACCTGTTTCGAGGTATTCGCGAACAAAATATCTCAATCATGTTCATATCGCACAATCTTGATCTAGTTCTCGAATTCTGTGACACCGTTGTCGTCATGTATGGCGGGCGATTGATGGAGCGTGCGTCCGCCCGCGAGATCTCGCAAACTTCGCGCCATCCGTACACGCGGGCTCTGATGGAGTGCGTCCCGCGGCTGACCGACGCGGTCGGCGAATTGCAGGTTATTCCGGGTCAACCACCGCTGGCGCTAGGAAATATCGATGGATGTCCGTTTGCCGAAAGATGTACTCATGCCATGGATATCTGCAGGTCCGTCTTTCCGGAATTGGTTGCAAGCTCGCTGACCCACCAAGTCGCATGCTGGAACCCGATTGTTGTGAAGGAGAGGGCGACGTGAGTGGTCACCCTAACATCTTCGAAGTACGGGCTGCTTCGAAGGTCTTTCCCGTCCGGCAGACGCTTTTGTCCAGACTTTCCTCGCGAGTGCCGCCGGTGCGGGCCGTGGATTCAGTCTCGCTTGAGGTTCGTCAAGGCGAAGTTCTTGGAATTATCGGCGAGAGCGGCAGCGGGAAGACCACGCTTGGGTTCATGCTTGCGGATCTGGAGCCGATGTCAGCAGGAGAGATTCTATACAAGTCGAAGTCGCTCCGGCAGATGACTCGGATGGAACGGCGACTGTTTCGGCAAAAAGTTCAGGTTGTATTTCAAGATTCGGGTTTCGCCTTGAATCCGCGGCGTACGATCGGTGGCACATTGAGGGATTCGCTTCGCTTGAGCGGTCTTCGTTCGAGAGAGCGGGATGGGGCGGTCGCTGAGCTTCTAGGCAAAGAGG
>Ga0182024_10015760_pt1 | contig 14422 bp, 13 predicted proteins | sample P32metaG_FD_120480 | JGI IMG/M metagenome (GOLD analysis project Ga0182024, IMG submission 120480) | Permafrost microbial communities from Stordalen Mire, Sweden - P3-2 metaG (Illumina Assembly) | ecosystem: Environmental > Terrestrial > Soil > Wetlands > Permafrost | place: Sweden: Stordalen... | reverse complement strand
GAAGTGCGTTTCGATCGCGGCAGCCGCGCCCTGTATGCAACCGACGGCTCGAATTACCGCCAGATTCCCATCGGTCTCGTAATTCCTCGCGATGCGGACGATGTGGTTGCGGCGGTGGCGGCGTGCCGGAAATTTGGCGGGCCCATCCTCTCTCGTGGAGCCGGCACGAGCCTCGCCGGGCAGTGTTGCAATGTCGCCGTCGTCCTCGATTTCACAAAGTACATGAATCAGATTCTGGATCTCGATCCCGGCCGGAAATTCGCGCGCGTCCAGCCGGGAATCGTGCTCGATACTCTTCGCAACAGGGCTGAAGCGCACGAACTCACGTTCGCGCCCGACCCCTCGACGCATAATCGCTGCACCATCGGCGGAATGATCGGCAACAATTCCTGCGGTACGCATTCCCTGCTCGGCGGAAAAACCGTGGACAACGTCGAGGAGCTGCAAATCCTGCTCTACGACGGCACGCAGATAACGGTCGGCCCGACCACGAACGAAGAACTCGTGTCGATCATCCGGCAAGGAGGGCGCCGCGGTGAGATCTACGCGAAGCTGCGTGCGATTCGCGATCAGTATGGCGACCTCGTCCGCGCGAAATTCCCGCAAATTCCCCGGCGCGTCTCCGGCTACAACCTCGACGAATTGCTTCCGGAAAGAGGGTTCAACGTCGCGCGCGCTCTGGTGGGCACCGAAGGCACTTGCGTGGTCGTCCTCGAAGCGAAGCTGAAGCTGATTCACAGCCCACAGCATCGCGCCTTGGTCGGACTCGGCTACCCGGACGCTTTCGTGGCCGCCGATCACGTGATGGATATTCTCGAATTTAAACCCATCGGCCTCGAAGGGCTCGACGGCGGCATCATCGAAGGGCTCAAGAAAAAGCGCGCGCCCAACGTGGATCTTATTCCGGAAGGCGGCGGCTTCCTCCTTGTTGAATTCGGCGCGGACGATCCGCTGGAAGCAGAGAGTCTCGCACGGCAGCTCATGGACCGGCTCAAGCAGGTGAAAGACCCGCCGACTTCGCGCCTTTACACGAAGAGTGAAGCCAAGGCCGTGTGGAATATTCGAGAGGCCGGCCCGCGAGCTGCGGCCTTCGCGCCAGGCGCTCCGCACGAGTGGGAAGGCTGGGACGACGCCGCCGTCGCTCCTGAAAAATTGGGAGCCTACTTGCGCGATATCCGCAAGTTGATGAATGAATATTCCTACCGCGGATCGTTCTACGGGCACTTCGGCCACGGCTGCATCCACATGCGCGTGAGCTTCGACCTTGTCACTGAAACGGGCGTCCGCAACTACGGCGAGTTCGTCGAACGGGCGGCGGATTTAGTGGTGAGCTATGGCGGTTCGCTGTCGGGAGAGCACGGCGACGGGCAATCCCGCGCCGCCCTGCTGCCAAAAATGTTCGGTCCGGAGTTGATCAAAGCCTTCAGCGAATTCAAGGCCGTCTGGGACCCGGACAACAAACTAAATCCTCACAAAGTCGTGAACCCGTACCTGCCCACCGAAAACCTGCGTCTCGGAGCCGACTACAAACCACTCGAGCCGGAGACCCATTTCAAGTTTCCCGACGACGATGGATCGCTGGCAAAAGCCTCGCTGCGGTGCGTCGGGCTCGGTGCTTGTCGCAAGAGCGATTCCGGCTCGATGTGCCCCAGCTACATGGTGACGCTCGAAGAAGAACACAGCACGCGCGGCCGCGCCCACATGCTTTTCGAACTACTGCAGGGCGAAGTCGTGCGCGACGGCTGGAACGACGATCACGTCAAGAAATCGCTCGATTTGTGTCTCGCCTGCAAGGCGTGCAAGTCCGAATGCCCTGCGAACGTTGATATCGCAACGTACAAGGCGGAGTTCTTATCGCATTACTACGAGAAAAAAAGCCGGCCTTTGCATGCGTACGCGTTCGGGATGGTCGATCAATGGCTGCAGCTCGCGTCTCCAGCTCCATGGCTGGCAAACTTCTTCGCGCGCGCGCCGGTCTTTAGCCAGCTCTTGCGCTCAATGCTGGGTCTCGCGCCCCAGCGGGAACTGCCTCGGCTCGCCTCTTGCAATTTCCAGAAGTGGGCGCAAAAGAACGGAGTTCCGGGTGTCGATACAAACGGCGCACACCCTTCATCGCGTCCCGCTGCGCCGGGTCCCGACGTAGTTTTATGGGCGGATACGTTCAACAATCATTTTCACCCGGAGACGGGCCGCGCCGCTCTCGATGTCTTACAACGCGCGGGTTTCAACGTCCGGGTTCCCCGCCAGCATCTCTGCTGCGGGCGCCCGCTTTATGATTTCGGCATGCTCGATAAGGCCAAGCAATATCTACAGCGCATTTTAAATGTCCTCGGCCCGCAAATTGACGCCGGCATGCCCATTGTTGTCCTCGAGCCAAGTTGCGCATCGGTGTTTCGCGACGAACTGCACGGCCTGTTCCCCGATGACGCGCGCGCAAATCGCCTCCGGAGCCAGACATTCCTTCTCAGCGAATTCCTCGAACGTCACGCCCCGGGATTTCAGCCGCCGCGCCTCGCTCGAAAAGTGCTTCTCCACGGCCATTGCCACCATAAAGCAATCATGAAAATGAAGGACGAGGAGTCGCTGCTCCGAAAAATGGGCGCCGACGTAATCGCCCCGGACACCGGCTGCTGCGGAATGGCGGGGCCCTTCGGATTCGAAAAAGACAAATACGCCATTTCGCAGGCGGTCGGGGAACGTCTCTTGCTCCCATCGGTTCGCCAGGCCCATCCTGAGACCCTCATCATTTCCGATGGCTTTAGCTGCCGCGAACAGATATCCCAAGCCACCGGCCGCATCGCCATTCATCTGGCCGAAGCCATACAACTCGCCCTAGAAAGGCCCACACCGCCCGCCTGATCGGGTTCCAATCTTTCCGGCACAAATAAGAGCAAAAAGAGCGATGCAATTCCCCATTAAGCTCTCTCATCGTTCCGTCGAGCAATCATTCGATCCGATCGCCGAACAGAACCTGTACGTCCGTACCATTGCGGGCATCCATCAGGAACCGTAGGCTCGCAATACGGAGGATTTCTGATGCGATTGCTGCTTTCGTTCAGCCTGTTCGCAAGTCTTTCCGTGGTTCTGCAAGCTCAGCCTATCGATATAAGCCCTACCGGAGTAAGGGGCCACCACATAGGCGAAACAGCTTCCGCATTCCTGGCCATCGAGCCCAAAGCGCATCAGGCGCTCGATGCGTGCCGCCGGAATCCCTCTGGCTCTCAATGCGATCGCCTTCTGGCCGCCCTTGACCGCGGCCAGCGCGCCGAAATCTCGACTTCTGATTCGTCCGACTTCGTTTTCGACCAGGGAAAGCTGATCAAACTAGCCACTCTGCTGGACGGCGCCACCGATTCGGTTGCCGTCAGTCTTACGAAAACTCTTGGTCCACGCACAAGCGAAATTGATATTCAAAAACAGGATCAGTCCGGAGCGAAATGGAACGATAACCTGTCCGTATGGAACGCGCCTGACGCCTACATTCTGCTGTTTGAAGATAACAACCCGTCTTTGAAAGCCCGTCACGTGCCGGTTCTTGTGGTTGAATCGCCGGCTGAACACGCTCGGAACGCTTCCGATTCCGCTAAACGGAGTGGCACGGTGAAGAGAGGACTACAGAAGGTACTTTCAAAGAGCGATTCTGGCATTATCTCGCTGGACTTTTAGCTGGATCGCACAACGCAAGTTCGGCTCAGCGGAGCTGATATCGGAAGGAAACAACTAGCTTTTCACTGCCGATTCCGGAACGAGTTCCGCCAGCATTTCATCAATCGCTTTTCGCGCGGAAGCGCCTACCGGCAAGAGCGGCAGCCGCGGCAACCCGCCGTAATATCCGAGACGGTCCATTGCATACTTCAGGCCGGGGATTCCATATTGTGTTCCCAGCAGACTTGCGGCTGACCGCAGGTTTTCCTGAAGGGCTTGCGCTCGCTGGGCATCTCCGTCACGCGATGCTTCGTAGGCATCCACGCACATTTCGGGAAACGCGCAGGCAAGAGCAAGAACGCCTCCTACTGCGCCCTTTTCGAGGGATTCGTGCAACGTAGACGGAGAACCGACTAACATCTGAAAACCTTCCGGCGCCGAGGCCATGATTTCAGTAACGCCTGGCACGTCTCCTGAACTGTCCTTCATTCCAATAATGTTAGGATGTTCCGCCACTTTCGCAACCAGCGGCGCCTTCACCGTCACTTGCGTGAATACGGGAACCGAGTAGATCAAGACAGGAATCCGAGCGCCGTCTGCAACGCGCAGATAATATTCGGCGAGCGCCTCGGGGGTCATAAAAGGCTTGTAGAAATGAGGGGTGCGGACCAGGGCCGCATCGAAACCAATGGCCGCCGCACGATTTGTATGCTCGATCGTTTCCGACGTCGATTCAGCCGCGGTGCCCGCAATCAGAATCTTTCCCGTGGCGGCGAATTCTTTGGCCGTCTCCCAGAGGCGCTCAATCTCCGGCCAGCGCAACAGAACGGATTCTCCCGTGGAGCCGTTCAGTACGTAGCCCGCGAGGCGCGTCTGATTGTAGCGGGCGAGGTTGTCGCAAAGCTTTGACACGGCGACGCTGCCGTCGGCCGCGAACGGCGTCGTCACCGCCGGAAATATGCCATGAAGTTTCATGACCGCCATTTTAATCGCAAACGGGCGAAAATGCTCTCTCGGCGTGTAAGTGTCGCCTTCGTCCAGCTGTCATGAGCTTCTCGTGGAAATAGCCAAAATGCGGCTCTGGCGTTGCGATTCGGCTTACATGCAGGCACATCTGCGCTTGACAGATCACGTGCCGCTGCCCTATTGTTTTGCGCGCAGATAGACTTGCAATTCCATATCCGGTTTGAAAAGTGATTTGCCATATCGGAGGGTCCAATGAAGCGCATGGCGTTTGTGTTGTTTTTTGTAGTGACGGGTTCTCTGTTTGCTCAAACCCCCGCTCCCGAGATCAAGTTCAAGTCGGTGCCGAACTTTTTGAAATTACCCAAGGACATGTATTTTGGAGAGGTCGCCGGCGTGGCGGTGAATTCCAAGAAGCACATCTTTATTTTTTCCCGCGGCAATACCACGGGCCCGGCCTATGCGGCCTCGGCTGCGCAACTGCTCGAATTTGATGCCGATGGAAATTACCTTCGCGAGATCGGCCACAATCTATATGCTTGGTCGTTTGCGCATGCTGTTCGGACCGATAAGGACGATAACATCTGGGTCACCGACAAAGGCTCGGACATGGTCATCAAGTTCAACCCCGAGGGCCGCGTCCTGATGGTTTTCGGCCGCAAGCAGGAAGCTTCGGACGAAGGTACGGGCCCGGTGAAGCATCCAGACCCTCCCGCTCGTCCCGTTGACGGGCAGTTCAGGCAAGTCACCGACATGACTTGGGATGCCGCTGGCAACACGTACATCAGCGACGGCTACATCAATTCCCGCGTCGCTAAAGTCGACAAGGATGGCCACTGGCTCATGTCGTTTGGAGAACCTGGCTCCGAACCCGGGCAGCTCCAAACCCCGCACAGCATCGCGGCCGACGCGCAGGGAAACATTTATGTTGCGGACCGTGGCAACCGCCGCATCCAGGTGTTCGATGGCGAAGGCAAATTCCTCCGCATAATCAGCTTCGCCGATGTGCCGTTCGATCCCAGCATTAAAGCGCCCATCGGCAACACTCCGGCTCTCGACGCCCACCCGAAGAATGGCGCCATGATGCCGGGAGCTCCGTGGGCCATTTGCATCACTCCCGGCCCCAACCAGGTTTTGTTCGCGGCGGACGCATGGCCCGGCCGTGTTTACAAGCTCAGCTTGGACGGAAAGGTGCTGGGCGTGCTAGGTCGAGCCGGCAAGCAGCCCAAAGAGTTCGGATGGATTCATGAAATTGCGTGCCCGTCCGAAAACGAAATTTACGTAGCTGAGTTGCTGAACTGGCGCGCACAAAAGCTGATTCTCGAACCGACCAAGTAGCCGCATTTCGGCTCGCTCGAGAATTAACTCTGCGACCATTTCTACCGTTTACCCGGAGCCGCTCTGGCTTTGCTCACAGCGGCTCCGGGCGAACCTTTTCCGTCAATTCCCCGCCAGTTAGCTGAATCTTCGAATCTCTACCTCTCGATTACAAATCTGACCCAAGGGTATTGCAGGTTGGCGGACTCCGCCGCGACGGAAGCTGTCTTTGACCTAATTCAGGTTGGTTCTTAATTTCGAGTCAGGATTTAATTCCCGGAGGATTTGATTCCGAGGCGCTTCCGGCTTCGCCTAGATACAACGCCGGGCAGACGCTTCTCGAACGTCTGCCCGGAATAACCAACCCGCAATGCGAGTTACTTCAGGGGCGTAACTTTGCTCGGATCGACACGGAAGCAAAGGTAAGTGATCGGTCCATCAATGGCGCTGAACCGATGAGGTGTTCCCGCCGGAATCACCACGACGTCTCCTACACCGACTTTCCGGCTGTGTCCGCCTTGGATACCAGTTCCCCTTGTGCTGGGCCCAATCGCGCTGGGGCCGGAACCACCTCCAAACGGTTTCCCCGCCACCAAGGTTCCACCCAGTTCAATCGTGCCGCTACCCTCAGTCATTTGATAGATCTCGGTCACGTTGGCGTGAACGAGGGCGTCTTTGTCCTCGGCCTGCACGCGGCGAATCACCGCAACTCCCACGTAAGCGTTGCCTGTATCGAGCGAGCGCAATGTCACGTCGTACGTACCAGGTACTGCGCCTGGATTCGGCTTGGCGTTTTTCATCGCTTCCTTTACTGCGGTGGAAGTGATGACCGCTCCGTCGGAACTCGGACCAGCCGCAGGAACGGCTGGAAACGCGACAACTCCCAGAAACATCAACACTGCAAATGCCTTTAACATTCCATTCTCCTTTTTCATCGAATCAGATTTAAGTCTCCAAAATCCGCTCAGACCCCGTCAGAATAAACACGTGTGTGCATTTTGTTGCGCGGCAAGCCGCCACCTTTAACTCAAAACGTATGTTCTTAGCGAATCGTCAACCCAACCGGCCGAGGCAGCGCCAGTTCAAGACGTCAGGACAGATTTGGAACCTCCCCGTTCAAGAGGACTTCGCCCCGACTTCTTTCTGCGCCGAACATACGGCAGCCGCCCTTCCGATGTCAAGCGAGGTCCATCCAAGATTGCACGTTTGCGGCTTTGAAACTTACGGTTTGCCGGAGGGGAATAGTCTCGCCCGTTGGCGGCTAGGGCAACAAGGGTTCCACCGAAAGAGCTTGACCGATTCTGGTCCCGCGCGCGTTCCACTTCCCTTCGTGCTGCTCCGCCGTGCCCTCAAAAAAGACAGAAGAAGTGTGGCGCGCTTAATTTCTGCGGGTTTTGGTTTTTGGCTGTGGGGGTCGATACTGCCCCCATTCACGGATTTCCAGCTCAATCTCGGCTCGCCGGACATCGCTGGTGACGACTGCAAGTTCGCGCTCGAGTTCCGCGAGCCGCGCATGAACAAACCCCTGCCTGCTGGTAGCCTTCTTTGGTCCGTCAAATCCCATTGTGATTAGCTCCCAATTTAATATTATCTTGGCGGCTGCTCGGCCGGACAAAGGATTTGCTCGGCTGTTGCCTAAAGTCTTCCCCGCGACGTTGGCATTGCCGCCGCTTTCCAGTAACCTTCACGCGGAAATCGCGGGAAAGTCGCGACTCGGTGGGCGGCGCTGAGGAGTTTGCATAACCGAAGGACGCGGACTAAACTTCGCGAATATCCGTGGAAGTTCCAAGCCGGCTCAGCACCCTGCGTTTTAAAGAGGAGGAATAATGTTCAACCGTCGAGATTTTCTGAGAGGTTTTGCCGGCTCATCCGCGGGAGCTTTCCTGTTAGGCAAAGAAAGCGCCATGTTCGCGGCTTACCCACCGCCGCAAATCGCCTCGCCGCAGCGAGGATCGGGCGGAAACGGGAAGCGCCCGGAGATCAAGGTCGGCGGTAAGCGCGTCAAGACCGTGGATGCGCATTGCCACGTGCGCGTGCGCGAAGCCGCTGATTTACTCAAAGGGACACCTCTTGAGAAAGCGGCTGCGGCCGAACCTGGCGGCCCGGAGGTGAGTTTATTGGGGCCAAACCGTTTGGCGCAAATGGATCAGGAAGGCATCGATGTTCAAGCCGTCAGCATTAGTCCCTTCTGGTACTCCGCCACTGATCGCGATTTAACCGCGAGGTTCATTGATTTTCAGAATCGAAAGCTCGCGGCCATGTGTACGGCAAACCCGGATCGCTTTGTGGCGTTTGCGACCGTGGCGCTGCAGTTCCCGGACCTCGCGGCCCAGCAACTCGAAGAAGGCATGAAGAAATACGGCTTGCGCGGAGCCTCCATCGGCGGAAGCGTCAACGGCGAGGAGTTATCGAATGCGAAGTACGATCCGTTCTGGGCCAAGGCGGAGGAACTACAAGCGCTGGTTTTCATGCATCCGCAGGCGGATAGCGCCAACATCACCGGCATCACCAAACGCGCGCAGGGGAATGGCGTGCTGGCCAACGTGATCGGCAACCCTCTGGAAACCACTTTTTTCCTCACTCATCTTATCATGGAAGGAACGCTCGATAAGTTTCCCCACTTGAAGATTATGGCCGCGCACGGAGGAGGTTACCTGCCCTCCTACGTCGATCGCCTCGATCACGGATGCATCACCTTTCCTGAACAATGCAGCGTCAAGCTGAAAAAGAAACCCAGCGAATACATGCGCCAGATCTACGTCGATTCGCTCGTCTTCAGCCCTGAGGCTTTGCGGCATTTGGTCGCGGTGTGCGGGGCAGGCCAGATCGGCATCGGCACAGACTATCCGTTCCCGTGGACCACCACCCCCGTCGATCACATACTGCAAACTCCCGGGCTGACCAACAACGATAAGGAAGCCATACTGGGCGGCAACATGTGCAAGTTGCTCAACATTCCCGCCTGAAACGGCAGGTATAAGGGCGCTACGCGGATTAAGCAACCGCAGCAGATACGTCACGATTGGAACAAAAGACGGGCCCTCATAGTCCGCAACGCGCCCCATGCCGCCGCGTACGCTAACTCGCTCGGCCCAACGAGTCTCGTCTATTGAAGGTTTCGATCTCTGCAAGAATCGCTTGGGCTGTCGTAGAGAACAGAAAGTAACGGCCGGGCGCTTCCGCCGCAAGCTGCTCCATTCGCTCGCGCGCCTTGGAAATCCCATCTACCGTTTCTAACCACATCGGATCTTTGTCCGGTCCACCCGAAAAGATATCGATGAGTTCCTTCAAGTTTAGACCTCCAAATAAAGGATAGCCTCGCGCAAACCCTGCCGCCGACCTTACAAAAAGCGTATAGCACTCCGGATATTCTCTTGTCAAGACCGTTAAACCAAGCATGATAAGTACGTCGTTAGATGGCGGTTACGGCGATATCCGAAGCTACTTTTGTTTTCCCGGGAAATTCAAATGCGATCAGTAAGGCGTGGAGGTTGCAAAGAACGCCGCGGCGGAACTTTTACGGCGCTCTCCCGATCCACCAGAGGACCTTGGCCACGATCTTCCACTTGTCGTTTCTATGCCCCAGTGTAATCGATTCGTACTGCGGATTTTCGGGCTGCAGGGTTTCGGTGTGATCGTAGCGCCGGAAACGCGAAACCGTAAGTCCCTTGTCCTTCTTCCACGCAATCACGATTTTCCCGTCCAGCCTACTCCGGTCGGTCTGCGAAGAGTCCACGGCCACGATGTATCCGTCACCGATCGTGGGAGTCATCGACAATCCGCGCACGCGCAGGCAGCTGGTAGACGCGGGATGAGGGCACCAGTCTCTCGGCGCGGCAATCATGCTCTCGACGGGGGCATCGTGCAGAAAAGGAATATCGTCGCCTTTTTCCCCGTGGGCGGCGGCAACCGTTTTCAGCAACGGAACCGCTACCAACTGGAGCTTTTCCGTTAATTTCCTGTTGCCGCTCCCCGCGCTCACAATCTCAAAGTCATGCGTATGCGCTTGCCGGAGGCGCTTCTGCATCCCAGGCATTACTTTCATCACGTCTTCGCTGCGCAACCCGGCCCGCCCCCAGAAATACCAGCACCGAGGGTCGCCCGCGAGATTTCCAATTTCGATGTAACTATGGGAAGGGGGTTCCTGCGCGCCGCGTTCCCAGCGGGAAACCGCCATCGCCGAGGACTGGAGTTCGTGCCCGAACGCGGTCTGATTTAACCGCAATTGCTCGCGCAATTCCGAAATTTTCTCGGCCCACTCCGGCCTTGTTGGAAGCTTCGATTTCCGCGACGCCTTGAGCATTGGGCTTTCTCTTCTCAGGGGCACCTACAAACCCGGCGATTACGGCAGTCAGTGTACGTTAGCGTACGAAAAATGGCAAGGCGGGCCGACACCCGAGCATTAACATTTACGGCTAGCTTAGCGCGTGATTTCGGAGTACGATGAGACAGTCTTATTAGCATCTTTCCGCTGTGCCTGTAAAAGCGGTTCCTTGCGAAGTCAGACGCTCGCGGCGCAAGGAACCTTATCAATGACCACCAAAACATCTCGTTTCCTGTCCACCCATGTCTCCCCATCCTCTGACGGCAGGGGCGCGAAAGCATTTCAGAACACCATTCTTCACTCCTTGCCGCGCAAGGAACTCGATGCGGTCTTTGCAAAGTTGGAACGGGTGGACTTGCCGCACCAGACGGTGCTCCACGAGCCGGGAAAACCGATTAAATTCGGATATTTTATCAACGGCGGCCTGGCTTCCATTCTGAACGTAATGTCGGACGGCAAAAGCGTGGAAGTCGGACTGACCGGCAGGGAAGGTTTTGTCGGGATACCGCTCATCGTCGGCTTTCGCAGCAGCCCTTCGCTGGCCGTGATGCAGGTTGCCGGCAGCGGGCTTAGATTCCGTGCGGAGAATCTAGCCAAAATTCTGAACGCGTGCCCGCGCTTGCGGACAATCCTGAACCGTTATTCCCAGGAATTGATGATGCAATCGACGCAGATCGCCGCCTGCAATCGCGTGCACGAAGTGGAGGCGCGATTGGCGCGATGGCTGCTGATGAGCCAGGACCGGCTGGAAAGCGACATCGTGCCGCTCACCCAACAGTCCCTTGCGAACATGTTGGGAACCCGTCGCGCCAGCGTAACGGTCGCCGCCGGTATCCTGCAAAAAGCGGGCCTGATTACCTACAATCGTGGGACACTAAAAATCGAAAAGCGATCCCGGTTGGAAACAGCCTCCTGCGAGTGCTACCGAAGGCTGAATGAACAGTTTCGAAGGTGGCAAAGAGAATCGGAGTAGGTTAGTGGTCGACTGATCGCGAAATCCGGTTCTGCAATCACGCAAATCGCCCTACTGCCCCTCTGCGGGTACTCCTGTATTGCTTTCCTCCGCATTCTTAGTACGCTATCGGACATAGGGCGCCTTCCAGCCACCTTATCGTGAGGGTGCCATGTCAAAACACGTTCTGCTTGTTGACGATAACAAGGCGGTTCGAAAATTTCTGCGGAGTTATCTCGAATCCGAACCTGGCATTGAAATCTGCGGAGAAGCTTGCGATGGAAATGACGCGGTCGACAAAGCACTGACGTTGGCGCCTGATTTGGTGGTCATGGACCTGTCCATGCCACAAATGAATGGCTTGGAAGCGTCGCGTAAACTGAAAGAGAAGATGCCGGCCCTGCCGATCGTCCTTTTTACCTCGCACACCAGCGTGTTGACCGATTTCGATGCGGCTAGCGCCGGCATCAACGCAATCGTTTCCAAATCCGGCAGTCTGGAATCGCTCAAGTCTCAGGTTGTAACCCTGCTGGCAACGACCAAGCGATCCATTGCCAAAGGCGCGCGATGAGTCCGCATTGCGGAGTAACCGGCCTGGGATAAAGCTCCCGTTTTTTTTGCCGTTCCTGAAGCCTAAAGACGTTGTGCCTGTAATCCTTAAAGTAAATTCAGCGCGGATTCGTTCTCTCGCCGAACCTGCTTCATCGTGTAATCGTGCGGCCCCTTTTCCGGCCGCCACCGCAAAAACCTTGTTCATGACGAAAGCGATCACCCCGGCAACGTCTCTCTTTAGTCGGGAAAGTTCCTGATAGAAGGAATACAGGTAAGCCTCTATAGGACGCCGATTGCTGTCCCCCTGGAAATCCCTGGAGGAGCGGCACAAGCTGACGCAGGCCCTAAAACTATTTTGGAGGGCCGCTCTGCCCGAGCGGCGAAGGACAGGCATCGCCGGAAAGTCATGCCAGTTCCAGACAATCGATACAGATTTGCACTTTTCTCTAACCTCCAGAATTCTAACCGCGAGCTTCCAACCTCCAGAACCGTCTTGCACTCAAAGTTCGGAATTGAACGAAGTTATTGAGATATAGTTGCTTGCCCGATGCGCACTAGACCCCAGTCAATTCGAGCTACCTGAGAAAAGAGGAAGTGATGCCCACTCGGAGGCAATTCTTGCGGGATTTTGCCGGCGCGTCCGCTGGAGCATTTGTTTTGAGCGGCGCTTTGGCGCGAGGAGCGGCACAAGTGCCCGAGGCCGCCTCTACCGGAAAACGACGGCAAATCGTAATTGGAGGGCATCGCGTAAAAACGGTCGATGTCCATACCCACACGTTTGTTCCGGAAGCTACGGCCCTGTTAGCGAGCACTGGCATTGAGAAACAGGCCGATGCAGGCGCCCGAGCTCTAGCAGGCGGCGGAACAACAAGCCCCGACCTGATCCCCGTGGGTCCCAGGCGTTTGCAAAAAATGGATGAAGACGGAATTGACGTGCAGGCGCTCAGCATCAACGCGTTTTGGTACTCGGTTGATCGTGACTTGGCCGGCCGGTTGATCGATCTTCAAAATCAGAAGCTCGCAGCGATGTGCGCAGCCTATCCGGACCGCTTTGTTGCCTTCGCAACGGTCGCGTTGCAATTCCCCGATCTCGCGGCACAGCAACTCGAAGACGGAATGAAGCACTTTGGGTTGCGAGGAGCCGCTATCGGAGGAAATGTCGAAGGGGAGGAGCTGTCATCTCCGAAGTTTGATCCGTTCTGGGCGAAGGCCGAGGAACTCCAGGCGCTCATATTCATGCACCCGCAGGACTCCGCGGTAGCCACGGGCATACGCAATCGCATTCAGGGAAGCGGAGTCCTCGCGAATGTGATCGGCAATCCGCTCGAAACGAGTATTTTTATTTCGCACCTGATTTTTGACGGAACGCTCGATCGATTCCCCAACCTGAAAATCTGCTGCGCCCACGGCGGCGGTTTTCTTCCCTCTTACCCCGCCCGCATGGACCACGGCTGCCTGGTGTTTCCGGCCCAATGCAAGACGCCCATCAAGAAGCAGCCGAGCGAGTATTTGAAGCAGCTCTATTTCGATTCGCTGGTCTACACGCCCGAAGCCCTCCGCCATCTCGCCGCGGTCTGCGGATCGAGTCAACTGGTCATCGGCACCGACACTCCGATCCCGTGGGTTTCGGACAGCCCGGTCGACCCCATCCTCGCCACTCCGAGCTTTACCGACGCGGAGCGAATATCCATCGTCGGCGGCACAGCTTGTAAACTGTTGGGAATTCCCGCGTAAGGTCGTTCAAAAACTTCCGTGTGAGCGAAATTTTCGAACGGATCACGGATTTGTGACGTTCGAGCCTGTATCCCAGCGCCGCACCAATCCGCCAGCGGCCTGCTCGGATCTAGATCGGCTGGAAATCCAGCTCCGTGGTGATGTCGATGGCTTTGTAGAGCGAACGGTAGACGGGGCATCCGCTCGCGTAAACCTCGATCGTCCGTTCCGCTGTCTCGCGCTGCGATTCTTCCGCTCGCAAACGCACTTGCATACGAATCCGCCGAATCACGAGGACTCCGTCTTCCACCTCAAGTTCCCCAATAGCCTCCGCCTTAAGACGGTCGCCATCGGTGGCGATCTTGCGCACCTGCAAGGCGCGGTTCAGAGTGCCCATCAAGCATCCGGCCGTCGCTCCAACCACGTAATCAAGCGTCGACGCGTGCGGCGTGTACTTGCCTTCCGGAATCTTGTAATGCGCGGCGATCGGGCCGTGCATTCCCATCGGGACCGGCTCCTTTTCGATAGGCAAGTGAATGAGCTTTATTCCGCCGGACTCCGCTTCTACCTGCACAACCGAGCGGTAGACCACTTCCGGTTTTACTTCGGGTTGAATGGCCGCTTCGGACATGGATTCCTCCAGTAGCTCAAACGAATGCGTCGGTGAATCGAAAGCATATCACATGCTCCCTGGCCTCCGAATCATGGCGCTTCCACGGGGGCTCAGGCTTGGCCCGATTGGATTCCCGCCGCCGAGGATCGATTCAGTTATTTCAAGCTCCGTTACTCAGCTGGGAATTCGCGGATGGCTCGCTCACCAGACCCGCACATTCTGATATCCTAGTGTTTGCGCGTGAGCCGCGGCTCGGAAGCAAAATCTTACAAGAGTGAGGAAGGCATAATCGTGACACCGACCTTGACGAATCAAAGCGTGAAGCGTGCTTTCAATTTTAATG
>Ga0182024_10015758_pt1 | contig 14422 bp, 13 predicted proteins | sample P32metaG_FD_120480 | JGI IMG/M metagenome (GOLD analysis project Ga0182024, IMG submission 120480) | Permafrost microbial communities from Stordalen Mire, Sweden - P3-2 metaG (Illumina Assembly) | ecosystem: Environmental > Terrestrial > Soil > Wetlands > Permafrost | place: Sweden: Stordalen... | reverse complement strand
GATTCCAGCAGGCTGATCACCGCCCCGGTCGTGCCGATGGCTTCAGCGAGCCGTGCTTGGGTCATGCCGCGATGTTCGCGCCAAGCCTTCAGATGATTGCGTTCGGGGTTCCTCGGCATCAGCCGGGACTGCGATTCGTCGGGTAGCTGCTCACACGTGCATTATGCAAATCGTTCGGCTCTTCGTCGTTGCGCGGATTGCAATAAATTCATTTGACCTATTATTCGCAATATGAAATACAAAGGAGATGTCTGAAGTCGCAAACTCCGCCCGTACTAGGCCCGCCGATGAGCCGTAAGCGAAGAGCCATAGGGCCTGCCACTCCGATGGAAATTGCGCGGCGCAGGGCGGCCGAGCGTGAGCGCGATCGCGATCCCGCCAGCTGGGGCATCGCCCGCGAGGCCCTCGATCTGGCCGCCCACGCCGCGGTGGCTATCACGGACGAGGGCCGCGGAGGGGGGCTGAAGGCGAGGCGGCAAGACGTCTTTGCCCTTCTCCATGCTCGTGGAAAGCTCAGCCAACAGGCCCACGAAGCGGTGAGACGGTTGCAGGGCGACATCGCCGCCCTCCACCGCACGGGCCTCGGCGTCATCGATTTCACACCCCGTGTGGACAGCTCCCGAATGCCGGAAGCCTCCAGCGATGCGCGGAGGCGCGCGGCCTCGAGGATCGAGGCGGCGCTTCGGCTCACCGGGCCGGCCAGCGCCAGGCTGCTCGCCGCCATCTGCGAAGCCGATGTGGTTCTTGGCCGCGCCGACGATTGGCGCGTCATCGTCCAGCGCGAAACCGGCGAACGCCTCGCCGACGGCCAGGGGGCGATACTGCGCACCGCCTGCGAGAATCTTGCCGGCGCTTATTCGATGCTCGATCGCGGCGGGCCCTAACAAACCATCCTCAACTTTTATCGAGCAGCGCCGGGGAGGAGGGCCTCTCGCTCTCGCCTTGCCCGGGCGCGCCGGGCGGACGTAGGGTTCGGCCGCGATCGGGAGCGAGCCATGGCCACCTCGAGAATCTCCGCCGCGGCGAGCGAAATCTTCCGCGATGCCGCCCAGCCGCTGGAGGCCCGGGTCGCCGATCTGCTCTCGCGGCTCACCCTGGAGGAGATGGTCTCGCTCATGGCCGGGTCGGCCGCCTTCACCCTCATGGGAATCGAGCGGCTGGGAATTCCCGCCGTGCGGGTCGCCGACGGGCCGACCGGCGTGCGCTCCAACGAGGGGGAGGCGGCAACGGTCTTTCCAGTCGGCGTCGCCATGGCTTCGACCTGGAACCCCGACCTCACGCGCGAGGTCGCCGGCGCCATCGCCCGCGAGGCCCTGGCGCTGAACGACCACGTGGTGCTGGCGCCCACGATCAACATCGTCAGGACGCCTTTGTGGGGTCGCAATTTCGAGACCTATTCGGAAGACCCGTTCCTCGCCGGCATGCTCGGCGCCGCCTACATCGAAGGGCTCCAGGCCGAAGGGGTCGGCGCATCGCTCAAGCATTACGCCGTGAACAACCAGGAAGAGGGCCGGATGACGGTCAGCGCCGAGGTCGACGAGCGGACCCTGCGCGAGATCTACCTAGCCGGTTTCGAACTGGCGGTGAAACGGGCGCGTCCGTGGACAGTCATGGCCTCATACAACAAGATCAACGGAACCTACGCCACCGAGAACGCCTACCTCCTCACCGATATTCTCAAGGGTGAGTGGAAGTGGGACGGGGTGGTGGTCTCCGACTGGGGCGCGGTCCACTCCACGGCGCCAGCCGCCAACGCCGGGTGTGACCTCGAGATGCCCGGGCCGGCCCTGTGCTACGGCGAGAAGCTTCTTAATGCGGTGCGCGCCGATGAAGTTCCGCGATGGCGGATCGAGGAATCGGCGCGGCGGATGCTGCGGCTGATACTGCGCACGGGGGTGCTCGACGGAGCGCCGGTCCGCAAGGGCGAGCTACGCTCGCAGCGCCACCGCGAAATCGCCGGCAGGGCGGCGGAGGAAGGCGTGGTCCTGCTGAAGAACCAGGCGGATCTGTTGCCCCTGGACCTCGGCGCGATCCGCACTCTGGCGGTGGTAGGGCCTAACGCGGCGGCAAGACGCATCCAGGGAGGCGGGTCATCCCAGGTGCGGGCCGGCCGTCAGACGTCAATTCTGCAGGCGATACGCGAGCTCGTTGGCGGCCAATGCGAAGTGCTGCACGGCGATGGCGGCGACAACGAGCCGGTTCCCCCGACAGCGAGGCCGGCGCTCTTCAGTCCCGACGAGGCCCGCTCGCAGGCGGGTCTGACGTGCGAATATTTCGCGCAGCGTGGATTTGACGCCGCGCCCTACCGCGCCTCGCCCGAGCGCCAGATCGGCAAGCTCGTCTCCACGGCCTCGATGAGCAGCCTCGGCCAAGGGCTGGGCGCGCTGAGGTGGACCGGCTGGTTCTGGCCCGAGCGAGACGGGCGCCATGAGTTCTCGATCCGAGCGCCGGCGCCGGCTCGGCTGTTGCTGGAAGGCGAGGTTGTGATCGACGAATCCACCCCGGGTTCGGTCGATGCCATGGACGTCGGGGGCACGCTGGCGACGCGCAGGATCGCCGCCGCCGAGCTCGTCGGGGGGAGGGGCTATCCGGTCCAGATCGAGTACGTTCGCCCGGAGGATACCAGCGCGCTTCGTTGGGAGTTCGTCGGCGTGGGCCTTCGCCAGCCCGCCGGCAGCATGGAGGAAGCCGCCGCTTTGGCGGCCGGCGCCGACGCCGCCGTCGTCGTGATAGGCGCCGCCTCTGCCACCGAGGCCGAAGGCTATGATCGCCCTAGCCTCGATCTGCCCGGCGACCAGAACGCCCTGGTGGAAGCGGTGCTGGCCGCCAATCCGCGCACCATCGTGGTGATGATCAATGGCGCGCCCTACGCCATGCCGTGGATCGATCATGTTCCCGCCACGCTCGAGGCCTGGCTCGGGGGCGAGGAGGGCCCCGCGGCCGTCGCCCGTATCCTATTTGGTCTTGCCGAGCCCTCCGGGCGGCTTCCCGTCAGCTTTCCCCGCCGCCTCGAGGACTCACCCGCCCAACCCTGGCGCCCAGGCGGGGCGCAGGCGCTCTACGGCGAGGGCCTTTTTGTCGGTTACCGGCACTTCGACCGCGCCGCCGACGCGCCGATGTTTCCCTTCGGCTTCGGACTTTCCTACACGCGCTTCACCTATTCCGACATCGAGGCGCCGGAAGAGGCGCGCATCGGCGAGCCCGTCGAGGTGCGTTTCGTCTTGAAAAATGTCGGCCAGAGACACGGCAGGGAGACCGCCCAGCTCTACGTGCGTCCCCGAGGTCCGTCGCTGGAACGGCCGGTGAAGGAACTCAAGGACTTCGTCAAGGTGGCCCTGGCAGCTGGCGAGGCGCGGAGGGTTTCCATGACCCTCGATGAGCGCGCCTTCTCCTATTACGATCCGCGGAAGAAGTCCTGGGTCGCCGAAGCGGGCGCCTACGATCTCCTGATCGGGGCATCGGCGGCGGATATCGAGTTGCAGGCGACGGTGCGGCTGGAGGCTTGATGCCGCGGAGCGCCGTTCTGGGCATGGACGGCGGGAGGTTCTACTACGGCGCCCGCCGGGTGTTCGATGGCGTATCCTTCGTGTTCCACGACGCCAGGACGGCGCTGGTGGGCGAGAACGGCGCGGGCAAATCGACCCTCATCAGGTGCCTGACCGGTGAACTCGAACTCAACGCCGGCAAGATCCTCCGCTCGCGGGGTCTTCGCATCGGCGTCCTGCCCCAGGAAGTCGCTGAGGGTCTGGACGCACTCAGCGTCCGGCAGGTCCTGGATCGGTCCCTCGAGCGCGTAGGGGCGTTGGGCGAAGACTGGCGCGTCGACATCTTGCTGGATGAGATCGGTCTTGACGCCGAGGCGGCCTCGGGAGCCTTCGGATCCCTCTCCGGGGGTTGGCGACGCCTCGTCCTCATCGCCGCCGCCGCCCGCCTCGAAGAGCCCGATATTCTCATCCTCGATGAGCCCACGAACTATCTCGACATTGCCAACATCAACACTCTCGAGCGCTGGCTTCTCCAGGACATCACCGTGCCGATGCTCATCGTCTCTCATGACCGGGAGTTCCTCAATCACGTCACCACCCGCACGCTCTTTCTTCGCTCCGACGGCATCCACGCCTTCAAGGCTCCCTTCGCTGTCGCCCGCGAGGAGCTGATCCGCCGCGACCTGGCCGCCGCCTCCCGGCGCAAGCTGGAAGAGAAGGAAATCCGTCGCCTGGAGAAGGTGGCGGCGCGCTATCACCTGTGGGGAGTCAAGAATCCCGGCTTTCACAAGCGACAGAAGTCCACCGAGACGCGCATCCAGCACATCGAGACGGCCAGGACCCAGGTCTATTCCGCCCGCGACCGCCGCCTCGAGCTCAGCGATGCCGAGATCGAAGCCAAGGTCGCCGTGCGAATCGAGAACCTGGAGGTGACGGTCCCGGAGGGCCGACGACTTTTCACCATCGACCGCCTCGCCATCGCCGCGGGCGATCGCATCGCCATCCTGGGGGCCAATGGGGCAGGGAAGTCGACCCTGCTCTCGACTCTCGCCGGCGCCTGGGACCCGGGCCAGCGCCACTACGACGGCAAGGCGCCGGTGCGGTTCAATCCGGCCTGCAAACTCGCCTGGTTCGATCAGTCGATGAGCGAGCTGCCACTTTCGATGAGCCCCCTCGACTATGTGATCGGCGCCGATGGGGCGACGCGCCAGGACGCCACGCGCCTGCTCGCCCAGGCGGGATTCGCCTTCGCCCGCATCGACGATCCGATCTCACTGCTCAGCCACGGCGAGAGATCGCGCTTGATGTTCTTGAAAATGAAGCTGCGGAGGCCGAATCTTTACCTTCTGGACGAGCCTACAAGTCATCTCGACATCGACGGCCAGGAGAACCTGGAGGCCCAGTTGGAGGAGACCGAAGTCTCCTGCCTCTTCGTCTCCCACGATCGCTACTTTACCCGCACCGCCGCCACCCGCTTCCTCGAAATTCGCAAGGGGCGGGTGGCGGAAATCGACGGCGCCGACGAATTCTTCGACGCGCAGACCTGACAATCAACGACGCGCGAGGCGTCCCTGATCGAAGTCTAGCCTGGATTGAACTGGGTGATCTTCGTTCCGTGGACATCGACACCAGCCATCAGGCCCTTGGAGGCGAAGGGGAAGGCGTAGACGTCCTGAGTGAGCGTGGTGGTGTTGACCGCGGCGTTGCCGGCCTGATCCACGACCACGATGCTGCCGCCGGCGCCGACCTCCCAACCGCCGACGTTGTGGAGATAGGCGATCGCCCGATCGTTCATCAGGAAAAGGGCGTAGCTGAACTCCTTGCCACCGGCTTGCAGGCCCCAGGAGGCGGCGCTGATGTTGTAGAAGCTCTCGGGCCGTCCATGCACCAGCAGGACGCCGTCGCCGGTCTCACCGCCAAACACGAAGGCCCCCTTGACGATGTGGGGGAAGACCAGGACCGCCCGAGCGTGGCGAGCCACCCGCCGAGCGTCGGGATCGACCGCATAGAGTTGTTGCAAGGCGGCCTGCCCCTCCGCCGCGAGTTGTCCGGCCGAGGCGGCGTGGGCCGCCGGCGCGGTGAATCCCAGCACACCGGCCAGGCCCAGGGCCGCGGCGATGGTTGACCGACGGGTTTTGTTCATCCTGAAATCTCTCGCTCATTTGTTTTGGGCACGCAAAACGCGTGCGGCCCCGCACACCCAACGCATCACGGCGGCATAGGTTGCTCGGCCGCGACGCCCGCGTTAGCGGTCATCGCTGGCCAGACAAGGATGCTCGGCCAGACGCTGGAGGGAGGCGCTCGCGACGAGCGCTTGGCTGGACTTGGCCGCCTCCGCCGTGCCACCACCTCGGCGGATCGAGGGAGAAGCGCACATGGGCCAGGGACCATTGGACGGGGTGAGGATCCTGGAGTTCGCCGGCATTGGTCCAGGCCCCTTCTGCGGCATGCTTCTCTCCGACCTGGGCGCCGATGTCGTGCGCATCGATCGCAAGGGCGCCCGCTCCAGCAAAACCGACGTCACGGCCCGGGGGCGCCGATCGGTGGTCATGGACCTCAAGTCGCCCGCCGCCGTCGAAGCCTGTCTCGAGCTCGTTGGCGTGGCGGATGCCCTCTTCGAGGGCTTCCGCCCCGGAGTCATGGAGCGGCTGGGCCTAGGCCCCGACATAACCCTCGAGCGCAATCCACGGCTTGTCTACGGCCGGATGACCGGCTGGGGTCAGGACGGCCCTCTGGCCCAGGCCGCCGGCCACGACATGAACTACATCGCCCTCATCGGGGCCCTGCACGCCATCGGTTGTGAGGATAAGCCCATTCCCCCGCTCAACCTCGTGGGCGATTTCGGCGGCGGGGCGCTCTATCTGGCCTTCGGCCTGCTCGCCGGCGTGATCCACGCCAGGGCGACGGGGAAGGGGCAGGTGGTCGACTGCGCGATGACCGACGGCGCAGCCTCGCTGATGGCGATGTTCTACGGCTTCAACGCCAGCGGCGCCTGGCGGGACACGCGCCGCTCCAACCTCCTCGATGGGGGCGCCCACTTCTATGACACCTACCAATGCGCCGACGGGCGGTGGATCTCGATCGCCTCCATCGAGCCTCAGTTCTACGCCCTTCTTCTCGAGAAAACAGGCATTTCCGACGAACAATTCAAGGTGCAGATGGATCGAGAATCCTGGCCGAAACTGCGAGAGCGTCTGGCCGAAGTCATCGCCACCAAGTCGCGCGAGGAATGGCGAGCGATCATGGAAGGCAGCGACGTCTGCTTCGCTCCGGTTCTCACTCTCGAAGAGGCGCCGGCCCACCCGCACAATGTCGCACGGCGCACCTTCATAGAGATGGATGGCGTGGTCCAACCCGCTCCCGCGCCGCGATTTTCCGCCACCCCCGGCGCCGTCGCCGGACCTCCGCCGACAATAGGCGCGCATAACCGTTCAGCCCTGGCCGATTGGGGGTTCTCAGCGGAAAGGATAGATCAGCTGGAGGGCGCCGGCGCTCTCTGAACAGACAGTTCAGGCTGGGTTCACCTGAGCGCGGGCAACCTCCGGCCCGTCGGCTGGCCTTTCGGCTTCCTGTCCCTCGCGCCCGCGGGCCAGCCGATCAGGACGAGACCAAATCTCCTGGCGGCGCGCCGCTCCCCCGGCGCGCCGTGTCCTTCTCAGGGATCGGGTTTGCGCACCAGGATACTCAGGCCCTCATCCGCCGCTTCGATCGCCAGGATCTGGATCCCCGTCTGACCGGCGAAGTGCGGCACGTCCACCCTGGCTATCGGATCGTCGGTCAGCAGTCGGACCAGGGCCCCGGCGGGCGCGGCGCCCAGGACCCGGGCAAGCTTGAGGGTGGGCACTGGGCAGCGGTGGCCGCGGGCGTCGACCAGGATCTCTTCGTCCACCTTGTCCCTACCGCGGTGTCGAAGCCGGCGACGCCGATGCCGGAGTGGCGGGGGTCTGGCCGGTGTTGGTCGTTCGCGGGGGGCTGGCCGGGGTCTGGGGTGGAGTATAGGGCGCGGCCGGAGTGGTGGTGTAGGGCGCCATGGGCATGGGGAGAGCGGGTGTGCGAGGGCCAAGGCCTGGAGAGGCGGGGCCGGAAGTCACGCTTGGCGTTGCCGTGGGAACCAAAGGCGTGGCATCGGCCACCTGGTAAGCGCCGGCGGCGGAGGCGAAGTCTCCGGCGCCCCGGGTTCGAGAGTTCGGCGCGGCGGGGGATTCGGAGGCCGCCGGCATGGTCAGCGGCGCCGGCGCGATCGCGGGCGGGCTGGCCCCGCTGGTATCGACCGCGGCCAATGCGGTGAGGGGCTGGGCGGGGCCTTGGGCGCTCATCGGGGCGCCGCCGACGGGCGCCTTCGCCGTCGCTCCCGCAGGCGAGGCGGGCCGCCGCCAGGTCAGGATCCCTGCGATCGCGCCCACCGCGACAATCGCCGCCAAGACCGGGAGAAAACGTGGGGCTACGGATCGGGATCGGCGCGGCGAGGGAGGGGCGGTCGCGGGCGCGCTCATTGGACATTTCCTTGAAGGGGCGCCGTTTCGCCGCTGGGGCAAAAAGACCGCGCCGCTACTCCTCGCGCCATTCCCGTCCAGGCGACGCCGCGTGAACAACGCTCTGACGTTATCGGCTCCTAAGTCAAGCGTACTGGCCGATCACGCTGGTCCAAACCACTCGCCTACTGCGGTGAGGCCTCGGGCGGTGTGGCCGTGACCGACGGCTGGGGCGCGGCGGCTGGGGGCTGGATGGTCGCCGGGTTTTGAAGCGCGGGACTGGGCGAGGCGGGGGTGGCGGCGTAAGGGGCGACCGGCGCCGGAATCACCACCGTCGGGGGCGTCGCTGGAACGGTGGCGGCGGCGTTGGCGGCGTTCTGGGAAGCCGACGGGGAATACACCGCCGAGCCGTTGAGCGGCGCCGTGGCGCTGGTGTCCGCCGCGCTCTGATCGACGCTTGGAGCGCCGCCGATCGAACGCGCGGCGCGTCGATGGAGCGGCTCAGTGACGGACTGGTTGGAGGCCAGACGGTGAGACGCCGCGGCCGGCATAGCCGGCGCTGGCCCGGGCACGACCACCGGGGGTGCGGCCTGAGCTACCGGGGCGGCGGGCGGCGCCTGGGTTGCCAGCTGTTGGGCCGGCGCGGGCTGGGCGACCTGAGCGGCGCGATGATGGAGGATCGCGGCGGTGACTCCGGCGGCGGCCAGGGCCAGCACGGCGACCGAGGCGATGGTTCGCACCGGCGGGCCGCGGCGCGCTCCGTTGGCCCTCATCAGGACCGGATTGCCGACCATCGTCGGCTCTTCCGGCGGCGTCGGTTGGGAAAGCGGCTCGGGCGAATTGAAAACGGTGGCGGTCATTTGCCGGTCTCCTCCAAGAGGATGCCCCCGCCGACAGAGGGAACGCGGGCGGAACATCCGAGGTTCCTGTAATTCGCCCGCGCCAAAGGCGTCGTGCGCCGCCAACGCTCTGCTGTTATCGGTTCCCCAGTAGAGCCGGAGGCGCCGCAATTCTGGATCAGGGCAAAGCTCCGCGAGCCGCCGACGCGGGTCGACCATTGCCGATGGCGTCGTCACCTGTCGGTGGCGTCGAATTGACGGTCGTCATCCCGACCTTCGAGGAAGTGAACAATATCACGCCGTTGTTGGCCAAGCTCGAGGCGGCGCTCGTTGGCGTCGACTGGGAAGTCATCTTCGTCGACGATGATTCTCCCGACGGCACGGCGCACTTCATCAAGACTCTCGCCCGGAAGGACCGGCGCGTGCGATGTCTTCACCGGATCGTCCGACGAGGGTTGGCCGGGGCGGTGGCCGAGGGGGCGATGGCGAGCAGCGCGCCGCTGATCGCCGTCATCGACGCCGATCTCCAGCACGATGAACGCCTGCTGCCGAGCATGCTCGATCTCGCCAGGCGCGATCAGGCGGACCTCGTCATCGCCAGTCGTTACCTGGGTCGGCCGGTTCGAAGCGAGGGGTTCTCGCCCTTGCGCGGAGCCGGCAGCCGCCTGGCCGCCTGGATGGCCCGGCGCGTGCTGAAGGCCCAGGTGAGCGATCCGGTAAGCGGCTTCTTCCTGATCAGGCGCGAGGCGATCGAGCGGGTGGCGGCGAAGCTCTCCGCCCAGGGATTCAAGATCCTCTTCGACATCATCGCCTGCCAGCCGGAACCCTTGAGGATCGTCGAGGTGTCCTACCAATTCCGCGAGCGCCATTCGGGCTACAGCAAGCTCCAGGGCGGCATCGTCATCGACTATCTGGGCCTGATCCTTGCCAGGCTGAGCGGCAACCTGCTGCCGCCTCGGGCGCTGCTGTTCTTCCTCGTGGGCGCCAGCGGTCTGGCGGTGCACCTGGGCGTCCTGAGGGCTCTGCTGGGCCTAGGATCCAGTTTCGCCCTGGCGCAGCTGGGGGGCGCGGTAACGGCGATGACCAGCAACTTCCTGCTCAACAACGCCGTCACCTATCGTGACCGCCGCCTGCGCGGGTTGGCCCTGGCGACCGGCTACCTGCGGTTCTGCGCCCTTTGTGGGATCGGCCTGGTCGCCAATGTGGCGGTCGCCGACCTCGTCCACCACATCACGCCCATTTGGTGGCTGGCGGGAACGGCCGGAGCGCTCTTTGGCGCAATGTGGAACTATGTCAGCACCTCGCTCGCCGTCTGGTGAGCTCCCCGCACGATCGCGCTGGCCCCTGATCGCGGTCATCGTCGTTCCCCTCGCCGTTCGGCTGGCGGCGGCCGGAGCGATTCACCTGACCGAGGACGAAGCCTACTATCGTCTGTGGTCGTTCACGCCCGCCCTTGGTTACTACGACCACCCACCCATGATCTCCTGGTGGATCGCCCTGGGCCGCCGCATCGCGGGCGACAATCCGCTGGGAGCGCGCCTGCTGCCGATCGCGAGCTGTGCGCTCACCACCCTCATCGTTTTCGACCTGGCAAGATTGGCCGGAGCCGCCGAACGGACGGCGAGCCGATCGGCGATCTTCTTCAGCGCCATGCCACTCATCGCGGCGGGCGGGATCCTGGCCGTGCCCGACGCCCCGGCCAGCCTGTTCTGGGTGGCAACGCTGTGGTGCGCCCTCAAGGCGCGACGGGAGCGACTGGCTTCCTGGTGGCTCGCGGCTGGCCTGTCGGCGGGACTGGCATGCCTTTCGAAGTATTCCGCCCTGTTCCTGGCCCCGGGCGTTGGTCTCTGGCTGCTGACGAGCAGAGAGGGCCGCCGCGAACTTCGCTGGCCGGGGCCGTGGCTCGCCGCGCTCGTGGCGCTGGCTGTCTTCGGCCTCAACATCGCCTGGAACGCCCAGCACCATTGGCTGACTTTCGCCAAGCAGTTCGGCCGCGTCGCTAGCGGCGGTCTGTCACCACTCCACCTGCCAGAGTTCCTGATCGGCCAGTTTCTGCTGATCAATCCGCTTATCACCGCCTTGGCCATCAGGGCCCTGGGTTCGCGCCGCAGTCGCGTGGACTCGGCCGTGGACCTCTCTTTGTTCGTCGCCACCAGCGCGCCCTTCGCGCTGTATCTGGCGTTCCATTCCCTGCACGCTCAGGTCGAAGCGCACTGGCCGGCGCCGATCTACCCGGCCATCGCCGTCTGCGCCGCCGCGGGCGCGCAGGTCGCCTGGGGCGCCTGGAAGTGGGTGCGCGCGACCGCCGCGCCGTTGGGTTTCGCCGTCGCGCTCGCTGCCGCCCTCTGGCTCATCATACCGGCGGCTGACCTGGCCCCGCCCGTTGATCCGGCCCTTCCCATCCGCGGTTGGTCTCCGTTCGCAACCGGAGTGGAGAGTCAGCGCGAAAGAGCAGGGGCCGGCTGGATAGCCGCCGTGAGCTATGGCCTTACGGCCGAGCTCGGCGGTGAGCGCGATCTGCGCGCGCCGGTGATCGAACTCTACGATCGCGTCCGCTACCGGGATCTTCGGCTTGGGCCCCCGCCCGATCTCGCCAAACCTGGACTGGTGGTCGATCTGACCCGCCGCCTTGATCTTGTCGGCCTTCGTCGGTGCTTCGCCGAGGTCCAACCGCTCGGGACCCTGCGGCGCGGCGATGGCGGCGGACCCTGGAAGTCCTATGCAGCCGCCATCGTGAGCGGGCCGCGGGTTCCGATCCTGGTCAGCGGATGTCCGCCGGCTCCTTGAGCGGCGCCGAATCTAGGCCCTTCTTTTCCTTTTCTTATCGCGGCCCAGGAGTTCTTTCTCGACCGGAGTCATCGGCAGGCCGGCCAGGGTGAGGTAGCCGGCGTCGTTGTGGTCGAGGGTGGTGAAGTGGGCGTCGGCGAGCTTGAGGAAGTTCGCCTTGCGGATGAAGCCGGTGAAATCCAGGTCGGCGGCGGTTACCGGTTCGGGCTCGTCGAACAGGCTGTAGGGCGACGCGCCCGCACCCGATTCGTTCAATCCCTTGGGTTTGTTGGCCGGATCGTTGGGCACGCTGCCGCCGGGGTCGATCCGACCGGGGGCGGCGCCGCCTTGCGCCAGCCAGAGCCGCGCGGCCTCCCGCGCCAGTCCCGGCTGCTCGTAGAGGCTCACCTTGACACGCTGACCCAGCACCTCCGGAGCGACCCGGTGTTCGTAGATGGCCACCTCGGTGGCACTGAGGATGCCCTCGCCGCGCAGGTCGAGCTTCTTGAAGAAGGCGGCGGCGTCGGCGACGAATTCGCCGCGATCGAGCTTGCCGTCGGCGTTGGCGTCGGCCTGCTTGAACCAGTCGGCGATGGGGTAGGGCGCGCCGTGGGGCGCGCGAAACGGCTGGCCGCAGGGGCTGATGAAGACGTTGGCGGGACCTTCCTCGTCGTCCGCGTCCTGGGCGTGCGCGAAAATCGGCGTTCCGATCAGAGACCCGAGAAGCAACAGAGCTTGCCGTCGCGACGATTTCATCCCGCGATGCATACCTCAAGCCTCGCTCTACGCAACGGCTTGACCCTTCCCCGATCCCTCTTCACGAAGCACCAATCGTCGCACCGCGCCTAAAGGCTGAAGGGAAACGGGGCCGATGATAGAGACGCTCGAGGGGTGCGATCCGGCGGCCCTTGGCCGGTTCGACGCCGTGATCGACGTGCGCAGTCCGACCGAATTCGCCGAAGATCACATTCCCGGCGCCATCAACCTGCCGGTGCTGGAGGACGGCGAGCGCGCCAAAGTGGGGACCATCTACGTCCAGGAAGCGCGGCTGAAGGCCCGTCGCGTGGGCGCCGCCCTGGTCGCCAGGAACATCGCCCGCCACCTGGAAGGCGCCTTGAGCGAGAAGTCCGGGGCGTTCATGCCGCTTATCTATTGCTGGCGAGGCGGCCAGCGTTCGGCCGCCATGGCCAGCGTGCTCTCGCAGGTGGGATGGCGGGTCGCGGTGCTGGACGGCGGCTACAAGACCTATCGCCGCTGGGTGACCGCCGCCCTCTACGGCGAAGAGCCGCCATTCCGGGCCGTTCTGCTCGACGGCAACACCGGTTCGGCGAAGACGGACATTCTGGGTCGGGCCCGGGACCTAGGGGTCCAGGTTCTGGACCTGGAGGGCCTCGCCCAGCACCGCGGCTCCCTGTTCGGGGCGCTCCCGGGCCAGCCGCAGCCCAGCCAGAAGACGTTCGAGTCCCGACTGGCCCTCGCCCTGGCGACCATCGATCCAGCCGAGCCGGTCCTCCTCGAGGCCGAATCCAGCAAGATCGGCGATCTGATGATCCCTCCGGCGGTGTGGAAGGCGATGCTCGCCGCTCCCCGCGTAGAACTGGCCGCGACCCGCGAGGCGCGCGCGAAATACCTGGTGGAAGCCTATGGCGACGCGGCGCGTGATCCGTCGACGCTGGAGGCGATCCTGACGCGGCTTCCCCACCGCCTTGGTCGCAAGAGCCTGGAGGCATGGCGTGATCTGGCCGCCGCCAATAACTTCGAAGGCCTCGCGTTGGCTTTGATCGAAGCTCATTACGATCCCGCTTATGAACGGGCTCGTCGGCGTGATCCGCGTTCGGCTCTGGGGACGGTCACAATGGCTGGCCTCGCTCCCGCCCAACGAGACGCAGCGGCGGGTGCGGTGGCGGTGCTGATCAGGGGGATTTCGGGGAGCGCGTGGCCCTCGGGCGCTGAACCGATTGGCGACGCGAGCGTTGAAATTCATGGATAGAGGGCGACTACTGTCCCCGGCCGGAGTTACGGAAATCTCGCCATGACCGGATTACGACTTTTCGGGATGGGCGCCTTGGCCGGCGCCGCTCTTGCAGCCTTTACGGCGCCAGCGAACGCTCAACCGGCGGGTGGGTCCTCGAACCAGTGCTTCCTCACCAGGGACATCGACAGCTTCAATGCGCCGGACAGCCACACCGTCTACGTCCGAGTCGGGGTCAGCCAGTTTTACCGACTGGATCTGATGACCGACTGCCTTGAGCTGCCGTTTAGACTCTCCATCGGTCTGGAGACGACGCCCGGAGAGGCCTGGGTCTGCTCGCCGCTCGACGCCACGGTTATCTACCACACCGGCGGCATTCCCCAGCGGTGTCCGGTGAAGGCCATCCACAAGCTCAGTCCGGACGAATTGGCAGGGCTTCCCAAACGCGATCGCCCCTGAAGGACCGAGCTACGAAGGACGAGGCCCGAAAGCAGAACTCGGCCACGCTTCGCAGCGCGACCGAGCCCTGACGCCGCCGGTCTTCGTTGGGGGGGCGGACCGGAGGCGCTTCAATTTTGGACGTTATCACGTCTTGGTTTCGGTGTTGTTACAGCGGCGCGATTTTGCCACCATTGTCGGTGGCGTGGGCGCCGTGAAACGGCGCCGCGCTGGCTCGGCGAGGATGCGTTAGAAGTCGTAGGCGATCTGCACCTTGAGAAGCGCAGGCGCCACGAGTTGGCCAGACGTACCCTCGGTAGCCACGTCCGGCGCGGCGTTGACGTGCTGATAGAGGGGCACGGCGATATCGCCGTAGATTCGAACCGTCCTGAAACGCACTTCTATGCCTGGCGCGATGAGGAGCCGCTCATAGCCCGAATTCAACCGGTC
>Ga0182024_10015757_pt1 | contig 14423 bp, 11 predicted proteins | sample P32metaG_FD_120480 | JGI IMG/M metagenome (GOLD analysis project Ga0182024, IMG submission 120480) | Permafrost microbial communities from Stordalen Mire, Sweden - P3-2 metaG (Illumina Assembly) | ecosystem: Environmental > Terrestrial > Soil > Wetlands > Permafrost | place: Sweden: Stordalen... | reverse complement strand
GAACACTCGGCGCCGCCCTCGCAATGATCGGACCTGGCGCCTGGTCAGTCGATGCTGGGCTGTTCGGATGGAAGCGCATCGACATTCCAACTCGAGAGAGGTAGCCTTTACCCACCTTTAGAGGGTGCTCTCGCCGGCTAAAGAGAGTTGGTAAGAAACTCAATATAGTCGGCACACGGCTCCATTTGGGGTTTTGCATGGGGCGGAGCAGGTCCATCATCCCAGACAAGAACGAGAGGATCTGAATGCAACGGCAACAGACAGTTGCACAAGAATTGCGTATTGATGCTTTTGCGAGTCGATCACAAGAGAACAAAGCGGAAGTTAGCGCTTAACCCAGACCTCGATACGTCAGCGGCAAGTGATTAGGGAGAAGCGCATTGAGGTAAAGTATGCCGGCAACATCATTCTGGGCAATGGAAGTTCCCGCAGTAGAGCATACATCCGTGAGTGGATCAATGGAGAACCGCAACGAGGCGAGAAACCAGAATTGTAGGAGGTCACAATGGATACTTCCCAGATGCTCAATTGTCGTGATCGAGACGCTTCCCCGCGTCAATTTGAACAGATCATAGGCAACAGCCCTGCGTTGGAAGGGGTGCTCGAACAAGTCAAACATGTCGCGCCTACGGATTCGACCGTGCTTATCGGGGGAGAGACAGGCACCGGCAAGGAACTCATCGCGCGTGCCATTCACAGCTCCAGCTCACGGCGCGGGCGGGCCTTCGTGAAGTTGAATTGCGCTGCCATTCCTTTGGACTTACTGGAAAGCGAGCTATTTGGCCACGAAAGAGGCGCGTTCACCGGGGCAATCGCGCAAAAGATCGGCCGTTTTGAACTGGCCGACAAAGGCACTCTTTTCCTGGATGAGGTGGGCGACATTCCGGCGGCCTTGCAGCCGAAGCTCTTGCGCGTACTGCAGGAACAGGAGTTCGAACGCCTGGGCAGCAATCGGACTCATAAAGTGGACGTTCGGATGGTTGCAGCAACAAATCGAAATCTGGCAGAGATGGTAAAGCAAGGCGAATTTCGCAGCGACCTATACTACCGCCTGGATGTGTTTCCGATTGTGGTGCCACCGTTGCGTGCGCGCCGCGAGGACGTTCCAGCTCTGGTAGCACATTTCGCCGAGACTTTTGGCCGCCGCATGAGAAAGCAAATCGACCACATTCCTCGGGAAACGATGTCTGCACTTTGCTCTTACGACTGGCCAGGCAATATACGCGAATTGCAAAATCGGATCGAGCGCGCCGTAATTCTTTCAAAGGATGGAGTCCTTTCCAATCCCTTGCCGATGCCAGAACCTCAAGTTGTCAGTTTCTATCCATTCCCAACTACTCTGAAGGAGATCGAACGGACTACGATCCTGAGTGCACTTGAAGATCGTGGCTGGGTGGTGGGCGGATCGGAAGGCGCAGCAGCAAAGCTTGGACTGCCGCGCACGACACTGATCTACAAGATGGAGCGGTTCGGGATCTGCCGGCCTGTCGCGAGTGTGGCGGCCCTGTGATCAGAGACAGGGGCTGACTCGTTGCATCCATTGCAGAAACTCCGATTCGCGAATGGATCGGAAAAGGCTCGACTTGCTTCGAACCGCTATCACGTCTGCTGCCACTTCCAATTTCATCGAAGTTTGGCTGGATGAAATTCGATGCCCGTGTCCCTGATACCAAGGGGAAGGGATCAAATCTCGGAGCCTAGGCCACATATCCGGAAGAGACTTATTTGTTAATGCTGGCGACCCGGCCACCGCTCCTTGAAGATCCTTTGTTTACTTTCTGCGAGACCTGACGCACGCCCTGGCATCTCAGTGTCATGAAGATGTTGAAATCAAGATCACATAGGAGGAACTGCAATGCACGCCACATCAATTGTCCAAGCGCCCTTACTAATTCTCACATCTGGGGTAACCATCCCCGACAGCAAAATGGCTCGCGAAGTCACCGAATTGGTTCGCGATACAGAGAACTCCCTGCTGTTCAACCATTCAAGCCGGGTCTACTACTTTTCCGCTGCAACCGGCAAACGGAAAGGTCTCGCCTTCGATCCTGAGCTGTTGTATGTGAGTGCGATGTTCCACGATATGGGTCTAACTCCAAAACACAGCAGCGCAACTGATCGATTTGAAGTAGACGGCGCCAATACCGCTCGCGAGTTTCTTCGTCAACACAAGATCCCGCAACAAGACATTGACACGGTGTGGACCTCGATTGCCCTTCACACCACACCTGGTATCCCCCAGTATATGCATCCGGTGGTTGCGCTTTTGACCAACGGTGTCGAGATGGACGTGCTCGGAATCGCCTACTCGGAATTTTCCGACGCTGATCGCGAAGCGATCGTCGTCGCTTATCCGCGTACCGAGCACTTTAAAGAAGACATCATCCAGGCCTTTTACGACGGCATCAAGCACAAGTCTGAGACGACATTCGGCAACGTGAAGGCAGATGTACTGGCGGACAAGGATGCAAAGTTCAAGCGTATGAATTTCTGCTCTGTCATCCGCGGTTCGCAATGGAAAGGATAAGAAGTCTCTCAGCGGACGGTCAGCGAAATATCAGCTACGTTCAGTCAACTCATTAACCTTGCAATACCGTGCCGAAAGCGAGGGTACTTAAATGACACAATCTGATCGCTTTACGAACGCAGCCGGCGCACCCGTACCGGACAACACAAACATCTTGACTGCCGGCCTGCGTGGTCCCGCCCTGCTCCAGGACATCTGGCTGATCGAGAAGCTCGCACATTTTGATCGTGAAGTTATTCCCGAGCGTAGGATGCATGCCAAAGGCTGGGGAGCACATGGAACTTTCACGACGACTCACGACATCACAAAGTACACCAAGGCAGCGATCTTTTCAAAGACTGGAAAGCAGACGTCTATGTTCGCACGCTTTTCGACCGTCGCTGGAGAACGCGGGGCAGCCGATGCCGAGCGCGATATCCGCGGGACTGCTCTCAAGTTCTATACCGAGGAAGGAAACTGGGACATTGTTGGAAACAACACTCCAGTCTTCTTCTTCCGCGATCCCCTGCGCTTCTCTGACCTCAACCACGCGATCAAGCGCGACCCACGCAGTGGTCTTCGCAGCGCGCAGAATAACTGGGACTTCTGGACTCTTCTGCCCGAGGCGCTCCATCAGGTCACCGTCGTCATGTCCGACCGCGGAATTCCGAAGTCTTTCCGCAACATGCATTGCTTCGGAAGCCACACCTTCTCGATGATCAATGCCGAGAACCAGCGCACCTGGGTTAAATTCCACTTCCGCACACAACAAGGGATCGAGAATCTCACCGACGAGGCCGCCGCTGCGCTTGTGTCAAATGATCGAGAAAGCCACGGCCGGGATCTGCTGGAGGCAATCGAGCGTGGAGATTTTCCGTGTTGGACGCTCTTCATCCAGGTGATGACAGAGCACGAGGCCAGGACGCACCGGCACAATCCCTTTGACCTGACCAAGGTCTGGCCCAAAGCCGACTTCCCGCTTATCGAAGTTGGTGTGATGGAGCTCAATCGTTATCCGAAAAACTTCTTCGCGGAAGTGGAGCAAGCAGCATTTTCCCCGGCGAACATCGTTCCTGGAATCGCCTTCTCCCCTGATAAGATGCTCCAGGGCCGCCTGTTCTCTTATGGCGATACCCAGCGATACCGCCTGGGTATTAACTTCAATCACATCCCTGTTAACGCGCCGAAGTGTCCCTTCCGGTCCTATCACCGCGATGGCCAGATGCGTACCGATGGAAACCTGGGATCAACACTGACCTATAACCCGAACAGCCAGGGATTGTGGGACAACCAACCGGAATACGCTGATCTGCCGCTCGCGCTTGAAGGCGAGGCTGATCACTATGACCACCGCTTGGAGGATGATCACTGGGAGCAACCGGGCAATCTCTTCCGGAAGATGACCTCTGCGCAAAAACAACTGCTCTTCGACAATACGGCTCGCGCGATCAATGGCGCCTCCCAGGAGGTCCTGGAGCGGCATGTTGCGAACTGCAGAAGAGCCGATCCTGGCTATGGCGATGGTGTAGCACAAGCATTGAAACTGAGCGTTTTAGAGACTCCATAACATCACGAATTAGGTCTCGCACTGGAGAGTACGTTTCAGGTTGCGATCCTATCCCGCGTGCGATAGCGATGCAGCCAAAACATCAACACGCATCAAAACGGCAAAGGAGATCTTATGGCATCCAATCGCGGAGTCGTCTTTCTCGGTCCAAATCATGTCGAAGTTCAATCTATCGACTACCCGAAACTCGAAAATCCGGCAGGAAAGAAGATCAATCACGGTGTCATCCTGAAGGTCGTCTCCACCAATATCTGCGGCTCCGATCAGCACATGGTCCGCGGCCGCACCACGGCACCCACCGGCATGGTCCTCGGCCACGAGATTACCGGCGAAGTCATCGAACTCGGCTCCGACGTCGAGTACATCAAGAAGGGAGACCTCGTCACCGTCCCCTTCAACGTGGCTTGCGGCCGATGCCGCACCTGCCGCTCCGAGGAAACCGGAGTCTGCCTCAACGTCAACCCGGGCCGCGCCGGCGGAGCCTACGGCTACGTCGACATGGGTGGATGGATCGGCGGCCAGGCCGAGTACGTCATGGTCCCCTACGCCGACTTCAACCTCATCCCGTTCCCCGACAAGGCCCAGGCCATGGCGAAGATCAAGGATCTCACCATGCTCACCGACATTCTCCCTACCGGCTTCCACGGGGCAATCAACGCCGGGGTCGGTGTCGGAGCCACCGTCTACGTTGCCGGCGCGGGCCCGGTCGGCATGGCTGCCGCAGCCTCAGCCCACATCCTCGGCGCCGCGGTCGTGCTGGTCGGCGACATGAATGCCGAGCGCCTGGCACACGTGAAAGCTGTCGGCTATGAGCCTATCGACCTTACCAGGGACGCTTCGCTTGAAGATCAGATCGCCCAGATCGTCGGCAAGCCCGAGGTCGACGCGGCAATCGACGCGGTCGGGTTCGAAGCAAAGTCGCACGGACACAACGCAACGGAAGCGCCCGCAGCGGTTCTCAATTCGCTCATGTCCATCACCCGCGCCGCCGGCTCCATCGGCATTCCCGGCCTCTACGTCACCGAGGATCCCGGCGCCCACGACAAGGCGGCCCAGACCGGCAACCTGAGCATGCGCTTCGGCCTCGGGTGGGCGAAGTCGCACCGCTTCTTCACCGGCCAGACCCCCGTCCTCAAGTACAACCGGCAGCTCATGCAGGCCATCCTGCACGACCGTCTGCCCATCGCGAAGATCGTCAACGCAACCGTCATCACCCTCGACGACGCTCCGCAGGGTTACAAGGACTTCGACAAGGGAGCAGCGAAGAAGTTCGTCATCGATCCCCATCATCTACTCAAGGCCGCGGCCTGAGCGAACAACATATCGCCGATAGAAAGTATTCCGGAAAAACGGAGCGCTCGCGGTCAGGTCACGCGGAAGAAAGAGGCGCCGGTTCGTTTTCAGTGCTTGTTCGGAGGGGAATCGACTCGGCGAAAGTTTCGCCTTGACCTCAACATTATCTTCTCAATCCGGTTTTGGTCCTGCACGAAGTCGTCGCACAAAGGACCCTAACCGCCATGGCCTAGAACTTACAGGCCGATCGCACGTTTGCAAGCCGCCTGATCCTGGTCTTGAGCACCCCGAGACCTTTTTCGTCACTCAAACCCCGCTAAAGGAGAAATGTCATGCCTGCCAATCCAGCCAAGACGCTGCTCAGCCCGGATAATCATTCGCTGCTGTTGATCGACCATCAATATCTACAGATGCTCACCATTCGCTCGCACGACGCGAGCGAGATCATCAACCATGTCGTGGCCCTGGTCGAGGCGGCAGCGATCTTCAAAGTGCCAATCCTGACCACGACCGCTTTCAAGGAGCGTCAGAATTTGGTCGCGCCTCTGGCCGAGGCGACTAAGGCAGTCAAGCCGATCGACCGGACGACTCTCAATTCATGGGAAGACCCGCGTATCGTCGACTGGGTGGAGAAGACTGGACGGAAGAAACTCGTGATCGCCGGGCAGTGGACCGAGGTGTGCGTTGCTATGCCTGTCCTGTCCGCGCTCGACGCGGGCTATGAGGTATACGTCGTCACAGATGCCTGCGGCGGTGCGTCGAGCGAATCCCACGACATGGCGATGGAACGCATGGTGCAGGCGGGCGCACGCCCGATCACGACCTGGGCCTATGTGTCCGAACTGCAGCGCGACTGGGCACGTGCAGCAACCGCTGAGCAGGTCACCAAATTGTTCGCACAACGGGGCGGCGCCTTTGGCCAGGGCCTGCTGTGGGAGTGGGACCTGCTGAACCTCAAGGAAGGTACGCGCTGACGCCGCGCTGGAGATAGAAAATGGACCATTCACGGACGCGACACGGCTGATCGTCGCGAACCTAAGAGTTGAACAATTCCGTTCTTGCGATTGAATCGCAAGCACGGTGTTGACGCAGTGAGCTGCGGAATTCAAAGAGGCAGGTTGCGCCCATCCAGCAAGGATGATGAATAAAGATGCTAGCGGAGAAGGCTGCCGAATCGCTCTGCGAGTTGTTCCATTCTTCGACTCGAAATCACATGGGAGGTCCGATGAACATCGCGCAGAAGGACTCGGCACAGGAATCCATCGACCATGCGAGCAAAAAGAATCCGAGCCCTCAGGAATATGACGTTGTTGTTCTTGGATGCGGCGAGGGTGGAAAATACCTCGCCTGGACGCTCGCAAGGCAGGGCAAACGGGTGGCTGTGATTGAACGCAAGTACATCGGCGGTTCCTGCCCGAATATCGCATGTCTTCCCAGCAAGAACATCATTCACAGCGCTAAGGTGGCGTCCTTATTTGCGCGAAGCGAAGAGTTTGGAATTACGAAGGACAATGTCCGGATCGATATGGAAGCAGTGCGTGAACGCAAACGTATGATGGTCGAGGGCCTAGTAAACATTCACCTAAACAACTTCAAAACAAGCGGTGCAGAATTGATGCTCGGGTCAGCCCGTTTCACCGGCCCGAAGATGTTAGAGGTTTCTCGTCCTGACGGAGAGATGATTCTTGTTCGCGGAGACAAAGTTGTCATCGGTACGGGCACTCATGCGACGTTGCCTGCGATCTCCGGATTGGCTAAATCGAGACCATTGACGCACATCGAAGCCCTTGAGTTGGACCGGGTACCGGAACACCTGATAATTCTCGGAGGCGGATACGTCGGACTGGAACTCGCCCAGGCAATGCGCCGCTTCGGTAGTCAGGTGACAGTGATCGATCACAATGAGCGTTTGGCGCACCGTGAAGATGAGGACATCTCCCTCGCACTCGAAGAATTACTTCAGCATGAAGGCATTGCTGTTGAACTCGGAGCGCGCGTCACCAAAGTTGCGGGAGAGTCTGGCAAGCAAGTAAGGATGCATTTCAGCGCAAACGCATCTTCAAGAATGCTGGAAGGAACGCATCTCCTCGTCGCAGTGGGGCGCACTCCGAACACTTCCGGTATTGGACTTGATGTCGCTGGAATTGAATTGACCGACCGTGGCTACATCAAAGTCGATGAGCATCTCCGGACAACGGCGCCGGATGTGTGGGCGGTGGGGGATTGCGCGGGATCGCCTCACTTCACTCATATTTCATTGGACGACTTTCGAGTAGTCCTGTCCGACATGGCCGGCGGCCACCGCGTCACTACTGGACGACAGGTTCCGTTTTGCATTTTTACCGATCCCGAACTGGCGCGGGTCGGACTGAACGAAACAGAGGCTAAGACACAGGGAATTCCATATAGGCTCGCGAAGGTGCCGATGGCCGCAGTGCTGCGTACACGCACGCTATCCGAAACGCGCGGCTTCATGAAGGCTTTGATCGCGGCAGACGACGATGGCCTGCTTGGGTTTACCGCACTTGGGGTAGGCGCCGGAGAAATCATGGGCGCTGTCCAGATAGCCATGATCGGTGGCATGCCTTACACATCGCTGCGCGATGCAGTACTTACCCATCCGACATTACTCGAGGGGCTGATTGCGTTGTTCTCAGTCGTACCAGGAGCGAATACCTGATTGCGCGAGGATAAAGACGCCTAGGATCGGAGGTCCCGGAGAAAGGGCAGGATACCAATTGCGACAATGAACGCGATCATGATTCTCATCTTCTCCTCCTAGAATCACTACGTTTCTCGTTCCAGACCGATCTCTGTCAGGCTTTTTAAGTCAACGATAGATTCCCGCCCCCAAGAGACGCCGTTGCGGATTCCATGTGCCTAGACCTTAAGGAAGTTGACTTCATCGACATTGGAGCCGGTTCCGGCGGAGACAAGCATGTGCTGACACGTTGTCGTTAATCATTTATTCGTGCGGAAACTGTTCAATGAGATTCCCAGCAATTCGACCGCCGATCTCCCATCCCTGATTTCTCAGCCAGGAAGAGATTAAGAATTTGCGGCTTATGATGTTCGGGGTCTCATTGAAGACCTTTTGCAATTGGCAAAGGCTTGACCAACATCGCAGAGCTTGTCGACGGATTGACACTTGGTCGCACTCGCGTCGAAGTGCCGACAGCACATCTATTGTCGAACACCATATACACTTCGGCGAAGCTCTACACTCAAGGCACCGGATTTCGATTTGCCGCGCACTCCATCTTAAATTGTTGAATAATAGATGCGAGGAACGATTCTGAACTTGCGACCAGATCGTCAGTCATCAGTTCATCGGGATATTGTTTGGAACGTTGAATGCTCAGTCAGCAACGGCAATGAACGACTCGCCGAAGATACGGGAACAACGGCGAACCGAGTCGCGATAAGAAGATGAACCCTGATGTTCTGGAGGCGGGGAATTTCGCTTAAGTGACTTTTGCGGCCAACGGCTATCAGGGGAAACTTGCGCTCTCGAGCTATTCGACTATCCAGGTCTCCGCACGTTGTCGGGCGCTCCGCATGACATAACAGTTCCAGCGCTCTAACCGCGGCGCGGCCTGGTCCAGCGCTCTGGTCTTCTGCGCCTTGAGCCGCACTCCGAAGGATTACGGGATCGGATCTGGTGGGGATCCGCTTCCAACGCGACAGCTGCGGGGGCAGCGAAGCTAGGAATGAACCTGCAGACCTCAACCCTCAAATTCGACGAGACCGGCGAGCCGCTTCACATTCAACAAGCCGCGCAGGTTCGCTCCTTCCGGGCAGCCTGGAAGGAGGCTGGCCATGCCCGTACTACGCGCGTTTCCGTCAGTCGCAGCATTTTCGCATTGATCGACGACCGCGATCGTGCCTATTTCGGACGCGGCGATCAGGATGAGGACAAGATCGGCTTCCTTGACGAAACTACGCGCGCGATTTTCGGGAGCAGCTACGCTGCTGAACCGGATATCCTGATCGAACAATTGAAGAAAGACGAGGCGGTCGCCGAGGCCGACACACTATTGCTGACTGTCCCGAACCAGCTGGGCGTAGCCTACAATGCGCATGTTCTGGAAGCGATTCTGACTACAATCGCCCCAGCTCTTGGCTGGCGCTAACCCATCGGGGCACATTGAGGCAATAGATTGCTTCCGACAAAAGCCCACATCTCGGTGCCTGTGGGCTCGCCAAAGCAGCGATCGGCATTCAAATCAAAGAGCTGCTAGATGTGCCCCAACTTGGTCTGTCCCCGTATGATACTGACTTGGTGCTGTGGCTGCTGAGGTTTTTGGCTGTCTTCCTTATCCGTACTTTTCGCTCTCGCCGCGACCTGCGGCTTGAGAACTTGGCTCTTCGCCAGCAATTTGTCGTTATGAGGCAGCGGTATCCTCGCCCACAGGTCTCCACCTCCGACAAGCTGTTCTGGGTGATCTTGCGGCGGCTCTGGCCGGAATCCCGACACTCTCTGCTTCGCCGATCCCGAGTCGAAAACTACTGCCAAAACCACTACCAAGTCGGTGAATCCGGCCAATATAGCCCCCGGATCGCATTTTGGCGAGGAACAAGGCGCGGCTTTGGCAAGCGGATCGGGTGCGTCGTGTTCAGGAAAGTGGCGACAGAGCAATGAACGGCCGGTCTCCGCCTTCAATGCAAAACTCACGCCTATCCCAAGTGTTTGATTCTTTCTCGCAGACGCTTCGCAGCGACTTCCGGATCCTTCGCTCCATAGATTGCCGCGCCCGCAACCGCAATCGTCGCGCCTGCGGATTCAACACCCTCGATCCGCTCTGTATTGATGCCGCCCGCAACCGAAAACGGAATCTCAGCATTCCGGCCCACTTCCAGAAGCTTCTCAATGGAATAGCCTGCCTGCGCCTGCTCATCCAGCCCCGCATGCAATTCGACCCAGCTCACGCCCAGAGCCTTCAGTTCCTTCATCCGCTTGGGCTTGTCGGCCACACCGATCATGTCGGCTACGACCGCCTTTCCATGCGCCTTACCGGCCTTTACGGCTCCCGAAATCGTGCTGTCGCCGGCCAAGCCCAACACGGTCATGATGTCCGCGCCCGCCTTGAACGCAAGGTCAGCTTCCAGTTCGCCGGCATCCATCGTCTTCATGTCTGCAAAAATCAGCTTGTCCGGATGGGCTGCCTTGATATCTGTAACTACGTTTAGTCCTTCCTGTTTGATGAGTGGAGTTCCCAACTCGATAACATCCACATACGGCGCCACCTTATGGAGCAAGGCCAGCGCATCCGGTACTGAGAGTAGATCAATTGCAAGTTGTAGCTTCATCGTGTACTCCCTTTCCATGTGTTGCAACGATTGACATTGGGAACAACCAGCCAGCGTAAGAATCAGCCAGTGATTCAAACAGAAAGGCAAGGTTCCGAATGAGCCTGTCTGTTTATTCCAGATTTGCGTGCCGCTTCCATAACTCCTCCGCACTGGCGCCGCCCTCGCGCCACATTCCCTGAAACATTGCATCCAAGATCAATAGAGTGCTCTGCTCGAAAAGCGCCCCTGCATATTGCTCAGAAATGGCTCCGCCATGATCTTGCTTGGCTGCCGCCGGAATCACGACTACGCCTTTCGCGAGCGTGGCCAGTTTCGAACCGGAAGACGCAGTCAGCGCCAAGACCTGCGCTCCCGCCTTCACGGCAACCTCAGCCGCATGCACTGGGCCAGCCGTCGTGCCCGACCCTGAAGCCACCAGCAGCAGATCGTCCGGCCCGATCGCAGGAGTAGTTACCTCGCCGGCAACATGCACTACCAGGCCTAGATGCATCAGCCGCATGGCTGCCATCTTCAGCGCCAGCCCGGTGCGTCCCGCGCCCATCACAAACAGGCGGTTGGCTGCCTGGATCATTCTTTGCGCAGCAGCGATCTCTGGCTCGCTTACGCCTGCGAGCGTACGTTCCAGTTCAGTAAGAATCAGATTCCGATTGAACGAATAACTTTGTGTCTGAACAGGGCCAAGCGGCATAGCTCTCATAGCACGACACCAAGCACGTAAGGGCTCAGATGGATAACTCTGATCGGCAGCTCTACAATCAGCACGTCCATATTCCACTCCAACTGCTTGATTCCTGTCGACAGAATTGCTTGCAACTGAGATCGCGAGTAAGAATTGGATTTATTCGATGCCATTGCCACGAGAGTCCTCCGAGTTTGTATTCCGGGTTATTTAGGTGCCGCTTTTACTGGGGCAGGCTTCCGTTTTTTGCCGGAATAGTTCTTGGTCGGCAATATGCCTTATGCAAGCTGATTGCCAAATCCCGGTGAGCCTCACCGCGTTGTTGTCTGGGATTTGTTTTTCCTTCAACTGACGGACTAGCGTGCGTTCTCAGGACACAAAAGACAGAAAATGAATGGCGACTGGATCCAAGCGTCGTCCACGTTGACAAGCGTCGGAGCCAGGATATTCACGCTCTCTCTTCATTTTTTGCAAACCAATTGCATTCATGAACGTGGATAAATGCCACATTCTGCGGTAGCAGTGGCGTGCGAATTAGGTTGCGACGACCATGTATTCGTCTTGTGTCAGCAAATCCGTTCGAACTGCGAAGACCGGTGCGGACAATATCCAAATTGCTGTTCGCAATTCGACACTTCGTCTCGATCGTGACGAATAGTAGACAGCACACCTCTCTGAAACACCCGTGCACGCTTCGGCGAGCCCTCACGCCACGGCACAGGACTGTGGTCTACCGAACCAATTCATCTGAAATTGCTAAAGGAGAAGAATGCCTGAAGAACGCCACTGCTATATAGTCGTTTCGAGTAGGAGGGTGGGCAAGGGGTCAGTGATATGAGGAACAACAGATCGGAACTGAGTTGCCTCCGGGGTTCAGTTTGTGCAAGTCTCCCACCCCTACTGGCGCCTCAACGCAGCACTCCAACCAGTTGCAAACGACTTTCACATGCTTCCGGCTCCTCCACGATCAGGTAGTGAGAACCGGGCTGGGTTAAGAAACGTGGTCCAGAATTTGGTCCAGTTGCGCGCCGAAGAGGCTCAAATTTCTCCTCTCGGCTCCTCTCTACTCCATTGAAAACATACGTGCTCCGGCGCTCACCCTTCGGCTGTTAACCGAAGGGTTGTAGGTTCGAGTCCTACCTGAGGAGCCAATTAGGGCGTGTTAACACTACCTGAGAGCATCGATGATCAGGACGAAGTTGATAAATGCGAGGAAGATGACATCGAGCTTTTCGAATCTGGAGAAGATGCGGCGGAAGCCTTTCAGTCTGCGAAACAGCCGCTCCACTTCGTTGCGTTTCTTGTAAAGTTCGCGGTCGTACTCCCAGGGGTCGAGTCGGTTGGATTTGGGCGGAACCACTGGAATCATGCCCAGATCGAGCACCAGTTGCCGCGTTTCATTGCCCTCGTAGGCCTTATCCATCAGCATCGGAAGCCCTTCTGGCATCGGGCCAAGATCTTCCAAAAGTGCACGACCTTCCGGCGCATCATGCGCGTTGCCGGGCGACAGCGCGAAAACTACAGCCGTTCGAGCATCTGCGGCAACCATATGAATCTTGGTGTTCCATCCACCGCGGGATTTGCCGATTGCCTGTGGTCCGTTTTTTTTAACGCGCCTGTTCCATCGGGATGGACCTTGATCGAGGTTGAGTCGAGGGAGAACGCTTCAATCTTGATGCGCACGATCTGTTCGGTCTGTAACTTCTCAAAGACGCGATCCAGGACGCCGCTCTTGGCCCAGCGATTCATGCGTGTATAAATGCTATGCCAGTTGCCAAATCGAGACGGAAGCCCGCGCCATTTGCAGCCTTGCTCGGCCACATACAGAATTGCGTTAAGCACTTGGATGTTCTGCAGTTTCACATTCCCGCGCTGAATCGGCAGGCTGTCCTTGATCCTTTTGTACTGCTCGGCCGTGATCTCCATTAACTTCAATTGTAGCAGAATTAGTGTTAACACGCCCTAGAATCTTAGACTTACGGCTCTTCTTCACTCCCCGATGACCCTCGGAATTACAAGATTGTAGGGACTTTTGTAGGGACTCCCCCTCAAAATGCTGCGTATTCACGGGCAATTCTGAGCACTGCTGTTCCGTTTTTTTTGCTCTGGCAGAGTTCGTAGGTTGCGCCGTAGCGTGGTTGTTCTTTAGCCGTCGGGCTCCGTTCTGCAACCCATGCAGGGACTCTTGCAGGGACCCCTCCGCCTGGCCGGTTTGTTGACCTGAAGAGCCTGTGTCCGTCTGCTTTTTGACAATGGATTCGAGAGCCGTCCGCTTCGCTTCCATGCGAATGTGGCTGTAGTGCTTGAGCATTTGCTTCGAGACGTGACCGGCAATATCCATGATCGTCTGATCGCCCGCGCCACTCTCTGCCAGCTCCGTGATGAGCGTGTGCCGGTTATCGTGAAAGCGGCCGGTCACCTTGGCATTTTCGCGGGCATTGGTCCAAGCCGTCTTCAAGGTCGTGACGGGGCGAGTGGGGTCGCTGGGGCAGGGCTTCCCGAATGGAAAGACATACCACTCCGGTCGAATCTTGCCAAATTTGTCTGTGTACCATGCCACGTACTCTGTCAATGCTGGGAGCAACGCGGAGTTCAGGGGAATGGTGCGACCTTCGCCACCCTCCGTTTTGCTGCGACCGACGGCTAGGAATTCTTTTGCAAAATTGATTTGCGTCCAGGTCAAAGTCTTTATCTCGGCATCGCGCATCCCGGCGTTCAGTGCCAGCGTCAACGCGAGGTAGATGTGCGGGGAACGGGCCTTACGTGCTTCTTGCAACATCCGCTCTTTTTCCGACTCGCTGTACGCCTTGCCGATGGTGTTGCGAACCTTCAGCTTGAGCATCTTCCTTTTGCGCAGCCGCACTCGAAGGATGTCGCCCGGCTCTCCCAGGATGCGCAGCAGAAATCCGATTTCTTCGTTGATTGTCTTCGGAGCGGTCCCTTCATCGAGCCGATCATTCTGATACTTGATGACAGCCGCTTCATTAAAGTCCACCAGCATCTTGCTTCCCAGCAGCCGCTTCAGATGGTCGATTGCATAATCGGCAAACACTGCCGAGTTGGGG
>Ga0182024_10015756_pt1 | contig 14425 bp, 8 predicted proteins | sample P32metaG_FD_120480 | JGI IMG/M metagenome (GOLD analysis project Ga0182024, IMG submission 120480) | Permafrost microbial communities from Stordalen Mire, Sweden - P3-2 metaG (Illumina Assembly) | ecosystem: Environmental > Terrestrial > Soil > Wetlands > Permafrost | place: Sweden: Stordalen... | reverse complement strand
GCTCCCGACGGATCATGATTATGCGGTTCCGACCCGCGAATATCAGACTGATCAATCGTCGCTCAATCCTGCCCCGACTGCTGCTTGCCCTGTCCTCGAAAGACGAAAAAAGCAAAAACAACAACAAACACGACCCCACAGATGTGCAGCGCTTCACGGGGTCACTCCATATCAGGGAAGGTTAGAAGGCGAGCTGGAAAAGAGCCTTGAGGACACAAACGCGGATTTGCATGGCATCGCTGCGAAGAGTCTCTAGAAGCATGGGGTCGACCGAGTCGCTATGCCGGGAGGCAAAGTCGGCCAACTCTAACATGACCCGGGAGTTCTGAGACATCGCGCGCAGGCGTAGCGCGGCTTCGATACGCCTCCACTTCTCTTTGGGCGTGGCGCTGAGCCCCTCTTTCGAAAGGAAATGCTCGCTCAACTCGTGTGCGCTCCAGTCCGGGTGGTGCCGGGCAATCAACGATTCCCACGATTGGGCGTTTCGGCGATGCATGCCGAGCATCCATAGCCCAAGATAGAGAGCGACAAAGGAGACTGCGACGAATTGGACCAGAAGGAGAGTCATCCGTCGTCCATAGATCGGCAGGTGGCAGCCCTTCGATACTTTGAGGCTCCCCGGTCGGTTCCCGCTGTTCGTTTCACAGCGAATAGGGCCTTAGTAAGGCTACACGTAAGAAACTTAAAGTAACCTGCCGACTGGGTCAATGACACTTCCTGGCCAGAGATTGGTGTTTTGGAGGCCACGCTGCGGTCTCGGATCGCCGAGGCTTATCAAGGAAATGATCGAAGCTCCAAGAATTGAGTTCCGGGCGATTCACCGGCAAACCCGTCTCTGACCCTGTTTTCGGCTTTCCCAGGAGCCCTGGAAGCTCCCAAAAGGGGGTTCTGTACGGTTGGCCGACCACACATCCGGAACCCACAGGATCGGGTCGAGCCGGGATTGGAAACGTGCATTGGGCTGTTCTCACGAGTCGCGATCGCTATGCGCGTGACCGCTTCTCGCTTCGAATGCCCGCGCAAGCTAACGAATTTTTCGACGGCATGTGGGTGAGCAGGAAATTGTCTATACTCGCAAGCACCGATGAATTGTCAAATCACTCGCTCTCTAATTCCGCAATTTACGTACCAATGCTTACGGTTTTTGTCGCGATGTCCCACAGCTCGCGGCCTGCATCTGATTCTCGTATTCACTCTGTTCGGCGCCTGCTCCTGGTCTCAATCGCTTGTGATCAAAGGCGTGACAGTGATTGACGCCACTGGCCGTGTCCCCAAGCCTAACATGACTGTGATCGCAGATGGCGATCGCATCGTTGCGATTGGTCAATGGAGAAAGACACATATCCCAAGAAAAGCCGTAGTCGTCGACGGAACAGGCAAGTTTCTCATCCCTGGCTTGTGGGATATGCATGTACACGGCGCGTCAGACGCCCGAGCTCCCTGGAGCCACCTTCTTTTTCTGGCTAACGGAGTTGTCGGCGTCCGTGACATGTCAGGTCCGCCAGAAGCCGATTCGTGGCGCGCTACTCAGGCTTCCAACGAAGATCCATCGCCGACCATCTACCTCGGCAGTCCGATCATCGATGGTCCAAATCCGGTCTGGCCCGATTCCATTGTTGTCACGGATGAAGCTCAAGGGCGCGAAGTAGTGGAACAACAGTGGCAGCGTGGCGCCGACTTCATCAAGGTCTATAGCAGGTTACCCCACGACGCCTACTTCGCCATCGCTGACGAGGCCAACAAGCGTGGCATTCCATTCGAAGGGCATGTTCCGGAATCGGTGACCGCGGCAGAAGCATCTGACGCTGGTCAGAAAAGCATTGAGCATCTGACACGCGTGGCCGACGGCTGCTCAAAAGAAGAAAAGTCTATCGATTCCGAGATGCAGCGGCAAGAAAAGTTGTTCCGGGCGCCGGGAGCGACGATGGCGCAAAAGATAGACTCAGGGAAAAGCATCATCCGCCTTAGCATGCGCGTCGTTGAAACCTTTGACAAAGCCAACGCGAAGGCCTTGTTTGCGCTGTTCGTGAAAAATAGAACTTGGCAATGCCCCACTCTCACGTTGCTGCGAGCGCAGATCGACGATCCGCTGCTCGCGAATGACCCACGATTGAAATATTTGAGTAGAGAGGTGCGAGCGAAATGGGATGCCGGCTATTACAAGAACGTTCCTCCCGAGCCTCGGGCCGCGATTGTCAAATTGAGTAGGCTTCAATTTGACGAATCCGAGAGGATTGTCGGGCTCATGTATCGGGCGGATGTTCTTATCCTCGCCGGCACTGACGCCATGAATCCGCAGTGCCTCCCGGGCTTCGGCATCCATGATGAGCTCGCGCTGCTGGTCGATGCCGGACTATCTCCGCTTGCCGCGCTCCAGGCTGCCACTCGAAATGCCGCTGAGTTTATGGGGCAACTTGACGGCCGCGGAACCATTGAGGTTGGCAAGACTGCGGACCTTGTTTTACTCGACAAGGACCCGCTCGCCGACATTCATAACACGCGCTCGATTCAGGCGGTCGTTTTCAGCGGCAAGCTTTACCCGCGCGGAGCGCTTGATGCGATGCTGGCGAAGGCGCAGACGCTATCGAGCAGTCAGGATGCCACCGTCTCCGGGAAATGAACTGACTGCTGTCTTCCCTGAACAGAAGGTCGAATTGCATCGAACATGTGTTCGGGTCCTGGACAAGTCGGTTAGTCCAATACGAAGCACATTTTATTTTCGGTTTCCGCATAATCGCCGAGGCGCGAATTGACGGTCTTGGAGGCAAATTCTGGGGTTCTGGATGTGTTACCGGCAAACCGGAAGTTACCCCAAAACGGGTGTAATGTCCGGATAGGCGACAATCCAACCGGAACTCAAGCGGGAGAAGCTGGAACGTAAGTGTCAAGTGGATCGCGCTGTTCGGCTGCTATCGCGATCTGATGGCGGAATCCTCGCTTGAACTATTGAGCCGTGTAGTCGTAGTCGGCATTCGCCCCTCTCGTTGAAATTCCTATTGAGTCGCACAGAAATCTTTTCGCCATTGACCGGCAGTGCCTCCTTGAGTGATGGAAATAGCCGTCTATGCAACCGAGCCCTGGTGATTATTCGAGCCCGCTCAATGCCCACGCTGACCGCGGTGTCGATGCACGGGTTCGCTACTGTTCAGTGTAGGTGTAGTCGTTGTACTTCACCGCTCCGTTCACCAGCGAGTACAGCCGTGCGAAGACCCTAGCCCCTTTCGCCGGCAGGCTGATCACCGTGGTGGACATTGTCGTCAACCAACCCGAGGTGTAGAGACTGCTCGATCCCGGACCGCTGAGGCCCAGCCAGAGATCGTACTGGGTCGCCCCCGTGCCCGCTGTCCAGGTAAACATCACGTTGGAAGTGCCAAGCGTGCTGCCTTGCGCAGGCGTAATCATCGTCGCGGGTGAGCCGGCTGGCACTGGGGCTTCGGTGTAGGTGTAGTCGTTGTACTGCACTGTTCCGTTCACCAGCGAGTACAGCCGTGCGAAGACCTTAGCCCCTTTCGCCGGCAGGCTGATCACCGTGGTGGACGTAGTCGTCAACCAACCCGAGGTGTAGAGACTGCTCGATCCCGGACCGCTGAGACCCAGCCAGAGATCGTACTGGGTCACCTCTGTGCCCGTTGTCCACGTGAAATGCACGTTGGAAATGCCAAGCGTGCTGCCCAGCGTGGGTGAGGTAAGGGTCGCCGGCTTAGGCGTGCCCGATGGCGAAGTCACGTTTGTGCTCGGCGTGTCCTCCACCGTGATTGATTCATAGATGGTCGGGATGGTAACCATTGCGGATGGGGGGGCGACCGGCACGGAACTCGGGGCAGCACCGTTCAGTTGAATGGTCTGGGTATATTTCGGCGGCGCCGGGGTACTAGCGGGACTGCTAAGGGCAGCGTTATCGGTGAATGTGATGGTTCCTGTTGGCGAGGTTCCAGCGTAGGTAATTGAGAAGGTGCATTGACTGCCGCTCAGTAGCGAGATCGGCATGGTGGTCGTTCCATCAGAGCACTGAATTGGCCCGACAGAGAACCCCGGCGTAATGCTGTACGAATCGACAAAATTGAGCGCCGCTTGTCCGACGTCTGAAACCGTAAGATATTGCGTGGATGAGGCAATGTTGTCGAACCCCAGGCTGGAGGCAGAATAGGCAGCAGCGGGAACGCCGGCGATACCAATGAGCGGTGTTATGGCCACTTGATCGCTCACCGTGATGTGCTCGCTCACCGCAATATCCAAAAAGGCAGAAGTATCGGTCGTCGTGATTGTTTCCGGCACGAAGATCGAAATTGGAGGCGGAGTACCTGTTACAGCCACGGTGGCGAAGGCAGTCGCTCCAGGAAACGCCACACTTGTTGCGATGACATTGTCAGTGCCAGCTCTTGAAGGCGCAGTGTACAAGCCGGAGCTGGAAATCGTGCCGCCGGCCCCTCCGGGCAGGACGCTCCAGGTAACCGCCGTGCTGGTGGTTCCAGCAACACTGGCGGTGAATTGCTGTGTTGAGCCTGTCAGAATAGTCGGACTGGCTGGAGTGACGCTGATTGCCGGATCAATCGTCACCGAATACGCCTGGCTCGCGCTATCTCCATTGGTATCGCTCGCTGTGATCGTGAACGAAAACACTCCGGTCTGAGTTGGTGTACCGGACAGGGTGTTCGAACTGAATGTGACCCCGGGTGGAAGCGCTCCGGTCTGAGTTAATTTGAGCACACCATTGCCGCCATAGACTAACAGCTGAAATGGGCCAAATGCGCTTCCGAAAGTACCTCTTGGAAGTGTGGAGGGCGAGATCTGCAAGGGGGATGAGCCCGGGGCCGGCACGAAATTCAATTTGATCTTCTGCGTCAATGCTGAGGCGGGATTGAAAGGTCCCAGCGAGAACGCAATTTCCGACAGAAAATCGATCTCCGCCGTCTCGCCAGGGGTAGCAGTATTCGATAACTGCACTACCAAAGTGCAAGAGGTGTTTGGCGAGAGCATCGGAGCAGGCGGTCCGGAAGTGGAAGGAGGCGTGAGGTTACAGGTGCTCGTTCCCGCGCCGGCGCCCGTGACTGCCTGGAAATCGGCACTGCCGGAACTGGGAATCTGACTTGGAAAGCCGTATTCCACCGAGCCCTGAATTGCGGAAATCGGGCTGGTGAGAAAGATCGTTTGCGATTGACCTGCTGCCGTGAAATTCACCTGAGCCTGCGTGGTATCCACGTAGAGAATCCCTGAGGTACCGTCGGTAAACCAGACGCTGTTGGACTGATCAAGTGCAAGCCACGTGGGATTCGCCAACCCGGTCTGTGTCGCCGACGATCCGGGCGTTTCCGCAGTTGTTCCATTTCCACCCACCACAAGCATGTGGCCCGCGACATCCATGCGGTAGATCTGGTGCGTGCCGGTGTCTGAAAAATAAAGTCCGTTCGAAGGATCCAGCGCCAGCCCGACCGGTGATTGCAGCGTCACTCCGGGCGTGGCAAGCGTAGAAGCACTTCCGCCAATCGAAGTCACAATGATGTTTCCCGGTGATGAACTGCCCGCGGCGGGCGCATTGGCAATATAGATTGCCAGAGTGTTGGGATTGACGACGATGCCCTGTAACAAGCCGATCACCGGCGCTCCCGCTGTCGCCGAAGAAAAGACCACCGAAGGGAATGATCCGTCGGTGCGGAATGCGACCACTCGGTTATTGCCTGTATCGGTGACGTAAACCTCAGCGCCCGTTTCAATGATTCCGGTCGGACTATTCAGCGGTGTCGCTAGTGTCGGTGCGATCACGGTGACCACTGGAGTTGCGGTCGCGGGTCCCGTTATTTTGATGATTTGATTGAGTCCGGTATTGGTGACATAGAGGTTGCCGTCCGAGCCCAGCACCATGTCGCTCGGATTGTTCAGTCCGGTCACAATCGGCGTAGTCGTAAAGATAGGTACGCCGCCGGGGCTTGCGACAGTGGTGCTGCTTATCGTCCCCGCCGCACTGTCTAACAGATATGAATTCCCACTCTGATCAAATGCAAGGATTCCCGGATGGGCGTCCGGCTCGTACAGTACGCCGGGCGTCAATGCCACCGGATATATCGACTTTGGAACCTGCGGAATTCCAGGGTCGGTGCAACTGGTTCCGCAAACCGTCACTAGGATGGGCTGGGAAGTTGCTCCGGGCGGATTGCCGAAGATGTTGCCATACTGTGCTGCCACCACATAGGTGCCGGGGAACAAGAAGGCGTAGTCATACAGGCTTGCCATCGCAGTTGTCGTTCCTGGCCCATTCAGCGCCACCCTTCCAAAGATCGGTCCACCCAAAGTACAGGGATTCTGCGAACTGAGCGGTACGCTGCTGTCATACGCTGCAAAGCAGAAATTGACTTCGCCGCTAAGCGGGACGTTACACACCGAGCCGGGACAATTCGTTACCGTTACAGGCGCGTAGAACGAAACCGTCTGCGGAACCGTCACCTGCGCAGCGGACGCTGAGATGGAGATCGATGTGGTGATCGAACCAGGCCCACTCGTGCCGGTTGCGCAACTGGAGTTGCTGGCGGTGGCGCTGTTGGAAACCCTGCGCACTGCAGCGTTGTTCGCATCGGCGATGTACAGCGAACCGCAGCCATCAAACGCCATGCCGGTGGCATTGTTCAACTCGGCCTGCGTGGGGTTCACGCCCTGTCCGACGTATCCCGCGACACCATTGCCCGCAAATGTGGTCTGCCCGCCTCCCCCCGGCGGCACGATGGTCACGAACACGGTTGGATTCGCAGCGGCAGTGGACTGTGTGATGTAGAAATTGCCGCTGGCGTCCAGCGCGAGTCTCGACGGATTCTCCAGCTGCCCACCCACACTGATGACGTTGGCTCCGTTGTTTCCCGTCAGTTCCAATAGGCCACCCGCACCAACTGACGCGGTGCCAAGCCAACCGGCAGTCGTGGCCGGCGCATTGAGCGCGAAGACATTGTCGTAAGAATCCACCGCAACGCCGGGATAAGCGACGCCCTCATTGGCGATCAGGCTCTGTGACGTTGAACCACCTGCGGGGATTTCATCGACTGCACCGCCAAAACTGCTATCGCCAAAGTAGAAATACAAGGCAACAAAGACATTTCCGCTGGCATCGCAAGCGAGCGCCACCGGAAATGGCGGACTGGCGCCGCCGACCGTAGCCGGCGTAGGCAGCAGCGTCATGTTGCCGCTCGAATCGACCTTGTAGATCGATCCACCCGCCCTCGCCTGGCCGTTAAATGCGGGAAGCGCAGAGTCCACGCCGTGGGCGGCGAAATACACATCCCCGTTGCAGCTCGCCACATCGACGGGATAAGCGAGGGTTGTCGGATTCGATCCTGAACCAGGCGCGCAGTTCCCCGGCGTTCCGGCGAACACGCTGGTCACGCCGTTGCTGACCTTCCAGATGACGCAACTGTTGGCGTCCGCAATATAGAAGTTACCTGCCGCATCCGTCGCCACGCCGGTGGGCAGCCCAAGGGTAACCCCAGACACCCCTTGGCCAGCCACCGTGGAGATCACGTTCTCCGCCAGGAGAGCACCTGGCAGAGCGAGCATCGCAAACAAAAAGCAGGCGACCCCGAACAGGGACGTGCTCGCGGCGACCGCCGGCGACTCGCCAACGGACCTTGCACTCGCTAGCGACTCGTTCGAATTTGTTGCTCCTTTGATCACGGCCAGCTCCTTCGCAGCCTTCCATAGCGACGCACAGACAACCTGAGCGCTCAACGCGCGTTCCACCTCCTTGGAAGGGCGAGTTATTGGAAGCTGTACTGCACCGAGACGGCCACCGTTTGGCCAGCAGTTACCGTGGGCGGCGATGGCACTGCGCCGGTGCCGGTCAAGTACGTTCCACTAAACGGGCCCAGCGCGACCTGGTTTGATACACACGCAGCCGAAGTACTGACCTGGCTCACTAGGCAAAGGCCGAGGTTTGTCTGAACGGCCGTGATCGTTGTATTGGAGGTGCCCTGGGGAACCGTGAATTGCGCCGCGAGGAGAACGCCATTGAGTGACGCAGTTAGAACGGGGGGGGAAAGGACAGGAAAGCAAAGTTGAGCGCCAACGCACCCCGAATTGAGGCCGGTGGCATTTGATTGATTAAGGATGAACTCGTTGGAATTCGCGCCTAAGACACCGCAGGCCGGACCTGGCGTTCCTCCCGCTGGAAACGTAGGAATTACGGGAGAGTTGAGGGCGATTTGCCACGGACCCGGAATAGTACTTCCAAAGAGTAGCGTGGCCAAGTCAACGTCGCCGGCTTCTGGATTCAAGCCCGTGTTTCCTATTGAAGACAAAGTGCAGAGTCCGTTCTCAAAGTCAAGATGTTTGTCCAGTGTCCCATCCGGATTGCGCACATCGATCGTCCAATGCCCGTGAATTTTGATTCCCTCCCTGGAGCCTCCTGCGGGGGGCTTCGCCTTTGCGTTTCCGGGCGCATTCATTGGTGAAGTTGCCGGCGCGACAACAGCGGTAGCCGCCTGTGCGGGGGTTGAAGAAGTTGCCGCAAGCTTTGCAACTTGAGTCGCTGTGGAGGGCGTGCCCGATTGCGCGCCGCATGGGTTACCGACAGCGAGCACCATGGCGACAAGTGCCGCAAGCTGAAGACCTCTTCTGGCGATATGCCCGAGAGCGTCGTATTGAACATTTAACTTCATGGTGCTTTCTCCTTGATTTGTTTCTAAACCCGGCATCGAGTCGTGTTTTGTGCTGGTGATCGGGTCGAGCGGCTCCCGCGCAAGCGCAGTCGTCGGGGTCCAATGCCTGATCGAGCGATTTCAAAACTCCATTTCGTTCCTTATGTGCGCTGACCTTGGTATGGGAAATTGAGTCCTGGCGGACAGTGTGCCGAACTGTACGTGGAGGGCTAGCGAGAGTCAATCTTTCGGGGAAAACTTAGTTCTGTACAAATTCTTAACTGATAACCGTCTGATTAAAATAAAGTTAGTTATGTTCTGCGGACGCTGCTGCCGGCTTCGATTCAATGCTAAACTCTGCTTAGTCACCGCGCCCCTTTCCATAATGGAACTTTGATCATGTCAGCTCCCAGCTCTCCGAAGCTCAAGTTCGGTCCGTACCTGGTGGACCTTTCTGCAGGGGAAATTCGTAGAAACGGCTCACGGACAAGGCTGCAGGAAAAGCCTTTGCGCGTGCTTGCGCTCCTGGCCGAACGGCAGGGCCAACTGGTCACCCGCGAAGAGCTGCAGAAACATCTCTGGCCGGAAGACACTTTTGTCGACTTTGAGACCGGGTTGAACACCGCCGTCAGCAAGCTCCGCGAGGCCCTTGCTGACAGGGCGGGTAAACCCCGCTACATTGAGACAGTTCCCCGCCGCGGCTACCGCTTTTTACCCCCCGTCGAATTCATCCATGATCAACAGCCGAGCAATGGGCATTCGGAAAACGGCCTAAGACCAGAGCCCGCGCAGTCGCTGACGCCGATCGCCGAGGAACCCGGAGAGATCGAGTCGCTCAAGGTGCCCGGAGCTAGGTCGACGGTCCGGTTCGCGCTCTGGGGTTTGCTCGCTTCGGCGGTTTTGGTGGCGGCCGGCGGTTTGTATTGGGTGATGCGCAGCCACCCGGCGCCTTCCTTTCAACTCCGCGATACAGTGCTTATCGCCGACTTCGAGAACCAAACCGGCGATCCCCGATTCGATAATGCGCTGGGCACCGGATTTGGAGTCAGCATTGCGCAGTCGAGGTATGTCAACGTTTATCCGCGTATGCGACTCGATGAAGTTCTGAAGAGAATGGACCGGCCACAGGGCGAGCGGATCACGCCATCTCTGGGGCGTGAAATCTGCCAACGCGAAGGTGTTCGCGGTCTGATTGTCAGCAGCATCACGCGCACCGGGCAGAAATACTCCCTCACCGCGCAATTGGTCGACCCTCAGTCGGGCGAGCCGGTGCGCTCCTACACCGAACGCGCTGACGGCGAAGACCACGTCCTGGATGCGCTAGACTCGCTTTCGAAGAAGATGCGCGAGGCCCTCGGAGAGTCTCTCTATCAAGTTCATCAAGCCGGCAAGCCGTTGCCCCAGGTCACTACGCACTCCCTCACGGCCCTTCAGCAATATACCGAAGGATCGGCTCGGTGGCATCGGGGGAAATATTCGGAGGGAAAGTCATTGCTTGAAGCCGCAGTCGCCACTGATCCTGACTTCGCCATGGCCCATGCGACCCTCGGCAGTGCGTACTTCAGCTACATCTTGAATGAGCCCGATGATGGGAAACGGGAATACGAGAAAGCTCTTTCCTTGTCCTCGCGGACCACTGACCGCGAGCGAATGATCATCGAAACGCACTATGCGTTGGACCAGAATCACGTGAGCGACGCGGAGATGCTCTTCGGAGCGTATGTGCAGCGCTATCCGGATGATTCAGAAATGAGATTCGACTACGCCAATCTGCTGCGCAAGAACGATCGGTATGCCGTCGCCATCGAGCAGTACAAAGAGGTTCTCCGAGTCGCACCGGACTTTGCGCATGCGTATATAGGGATTGCGACAGCCTACAAGAGGCTCGAGAACTTCCCCGCGGCTTTGCAGGCCTATTCGAAAGCCTTTGAGATCGATCCGCAGTGGCTTATCGCGGGAAATATAAACCGGGAATATGGCTTCGCCCTTGTAGCCAATGGAGAGGACCAGAAGGCCTTACAGGTCTTCTCGGCGCTGCTCGATAAGCCGGAATCAAGAGAGAACGGACTGCGGTCACTTGCCTTCCTGGATCTATATCACGGCAGATACGCGAGCGCTAAGAGCCGGGTTGAACAATCATTTGAAATCATGCGGAAAAACGGTACGCCTCTTGGCCTAGCGCGACTGCAACTCATGCTCGCAATTGTGGCTGAAGGTGAAGGCAACACCCACGGACAGCGGCAAGACCTCGATGCCGCCGTGGCCAGCTTGAACGATATTCAACCGAAAGTAGTCTTCGGATCCATGTTGGGTGATTCCTATGCGCGTGCGGGTTTCGTGGGTCAGGCGCAGAAGATTGCCGCTTTAATCGAACCGCTAGCGGACCAGAACAACCTTGAACAAATGGGCTACTTGCATCTTCTAGAAGGGGAAATCGCGTTGTCACTGCGGCAGCGAGATAAGGCGATTGAACTACTCAAGCAATCGGACAAAGAAAATCGTACTGGGATGTCGGTTGAGGCTCTTGCGCATGCTTACCAGGAATCCGAAAGAATTGACGACGCCGTTGATTCTTACGAAAAGATGCTCAACTTGACGGACCTTCCGCTTGGTTGGGAACCGCAGCAGCGGTGGCTCGAGGCCCGTTACGCGCTTGCTATGGACTACTCCGCTCGCGGCGAAAAACAGAAGGCTCGCGAAACGCTGGCAGCGCTACTGAATCTATGGAAAAACGCTGATCCCAACCTGCCCCTCTTAAGGCACGTAAAGGATGAATTTGCGAAGCTGCAGTAATGATCGCTCGGGAATAACCTATGCGAAAGGGCTGAGCGACCGGCGCTGCGCATATGTTTCCAAATGTCCAAACAGAAGGGCCTTTCGAAAGCCTCCCGCTAATGGCAGCTCACTTACTCTCGTCTCTCAGGAAACGAAGACAGTTCCTGATTGGTTTCGGAGCTAGGAGTTATATCTCTGTGGGCGGTCATCAGCCGGAATTTGTGACACCCAAAGCCGATCTGAACTTTCGGGAACAGATAGACGAACTCAACATTCTCCCACATCAGCGACAGCCCGATGTATGAACGAAGTTCTGCCGAGAAATCCATTCTTAATAGAGTGAAGATCGCGAGTTCACAGGATCAGTCCTGAAAAACGGTGCGTCCAGCGAAGGCTGGCATGAACAGTGGGTGCAAGTCCCACCGGGGTAAGAGTCCAGGCCCCGTAGCTTGAATAGCAGGGTGGGGAGGAAACTTTCCATTCTGAAGCCTATTGACGAAGCCATCTTCAAGGATGGTGAGCGAGTCGCCGGGCCGTAACGCAAGTGAACCCATATGGCCTCGAAAGGACAAACCCGAAGGCCGAGCCCTCACTTTTCGGGCGAAGGCAGCATGGAGCGTCGCAAGGACTGATGCGGCGAAACACATCGGCGGGGTTGGTAGGGACAGCACGGGGACAAGGTCATGCTAAGCAACTGGAGAAGCCCTCCTCGCCCCGTCGCGAAATCGGCGGAGCAGGGAAGCCGTATAACCGGTGACACCGGGAAGTCGGTGGACGGCGAGAGGGATTCGGCCGGGTCTGTAGTAGCGAGGAAGCGGAGTAATGCCCGTGGAGCGAAGAGGCCCTGCTGTTTGTAATGGCTCTAACAACAAGGGAGGCAAGGGTGAGATGACAACAGCGCCCATTAGTTTGCAGGACCTGAGAAGGAGTCTATATGTCAAGGCGAAGGCAGAACCGTCTTGGCGTTTCTGGGGACTATACGTCCACGTCTGCAAGATGGAGACTTTGTGGGAAGCCTACCGAATGGCGGGAAGTAATGACGGGGCACCGGGTATTGACGGGGTCACGTTTGAAGCCATTGAGGAAAGTGGATCGGAAGGTTTTCTCGTTCAGATTCGGGATGAATTGGTTACCAACACGTATCGGCCCATGCCGGCACGGAAGAAGGAGATTCCAAAGGATGGGGGCACGAAAGTCCGCATCCTGTCGATTCCCGCCATCCGTGATCGCGTGGTCCAGGGGGCGTTAAAGCTCATCCTGGAGCCGATCTTCGAAGCGGACTTTCAAGCAGGGTCGTTTGGATATCGACCGAAGCGGACGGCACATGAAGCCGTAGCCCGTGTAGCCCGAGCGATCGTCGAAGAGAAGACGCGCATTATTGATTTGGACTTGGCCTCCTATTTTGATAACGTGCAGCACTCGCTGTTGTTAGAGAAAGTGGCTCGGCGGGTCCAGGATGATGCGGTCATGCATCTTCTTAAGATGATTCTGAAGGCAACCGGGAAGAAAGGCGTTCCCCAAGGCGGTGTGATTTCACCGATGCTCAGTAACCTCTATCTGAATGAGGTAGACCGGATGCTGGAGAAGGCGGTTGACACCACGCGAGGGGGCAAGGGAACCAACGTCCAGTATGCACGTTTTGCGGATGACATGGTGATCTTGATCGACGCCGAACGGCGGAGTGACTGGCTGGTGAAGGCGATAGACAAACGGCTGCGCGAGGAGTTCGCGAAGCTCCGCGTTGCGATCAACGAGGACAAGAGTCGGATGGTGGATCTGAAGGAGGGAGAGACCTTCACTTTTCTGGGTTTTGAATATCGGCGTGTACTGAGTCTTCAGCGGAAGTGGCGGCCCTACTATGCGCCCAAGCTGAAAAAGCGGACAGCGCTGTTTGAAAAGCTCAGGGAGGTCTTCCGCCTGCATGTCAGCTGGCCCGTCGAGATTGTGATTGCGAAAATCAATCCGATTTTGCGTGGCTGGGTGAACTACTTTCGGGTCGGTCATTCGAGTATTTGTTTTGGAGTGATCAAACGCTGGGTAGAGGAGAAGGTACGGCGGCATCTGATGCGTGCGCGGGGATGCAGAGGCTTCGGCTGGACGCGGTGGAGTAGCGAATGGCTATATGACCGGCTGGGTTTGTTTAACAACTACCAGCTCCGTCGATGGTCCGGTGCGAAAGTCGTCCCAGCACGATAGGCCACATAACTCTTGGCACGAAGCAAACAGGTGCGCCCAGTGCGGGAAATCCGCACGCTGGGTGCGATGTGGCGGGGGCTGGAAACGGATTCACGGTTTGGCTACTGAGGCACTCCCAGAGGAAACGGGGAGAAACAGCTAGGCCGGACCTTCGGAACACCGCGCCAGTCCTCGACCCGACCGGCATGTCGACTAGAATCTCATGAACGACCAGTCCCGGAGAATTGGCGTTGCCGTCGGCGTTTGTCGGTCATGTCAGCCAGGCCGCCGGTGCCGGTGGTCTGTAACCCAGTTCGGGTGATTCGGCGACTGAGTATAGATTTTCCGCGGAGCCGTCATGCCAGCATTGAATTTGATTTTCCGGTCGGGCAGCAATCGAGCCTTTGGATGCGCTTGCTCGCTTCTTCTGGCGGTTGCGATTGCCAGATGCGGCGGACTCTCGGGTCAGACCTCGACCAATTTGTCGCCGCCTTCTCCGCCTCCTGCGACCCAGTCTACGTGCGCTACGCCGGCGGCGAGCAATCCTGTTGGAGGCGGAGGGATTTACACGCAGATCGCGATCGATCCGGGAGTCTATGGGAAGCGCGATCCATCCGGGCTTACGGTCTTTGGCTTCAGCCAGGAAGGCCAGAATCTCCCCGCCGATCCGCAGGTTCTTGCGATGTCGTCCAATATCGTCTCGCGCGCGTGGCAGCGGTGGGATCGAGGCGGAGTTCAGCCATCCGATTACAACTTCGACTATCCCAAACAGGCGCGAGCGGCCGGCATCACGTTCATAGGAGGAACAACAGCCACTGCTCTCTTCAGGGACGAGTTTCCGGCAGCGTCGACATTCAATG
>Ga0182024_10015755_pt1 | contig 14425 bp, 11 predicted proteins | sample P32metaG_FD_120480 | JGI IMG/M metagenome (GOLD analysis project Ga0182024, IMG submission 120480) | Permafrost microbial communities from Stordalen Mire, Sweden - P3-2 metaG (Illumina Assembly) | ecosystem: Environmental > Terrestrial > Soil > Wetlands > Permafrost | place: Sweden: Stordalen... | reverse complement strand
GCGGAGGAATTCTTGAGGCGTCCCGAAGGTCTCGGAACGCAAGCCGACCGACTTCAGCATGCCTTGGATGGAAGCACGCACCAAGTCATCATCATCGACGACGAACACCGTGGGGGCGGTTGCGAGCGTCATTCACTCGCCTCGGCTTGGCAGATGATAAGGTGTAGCACGCTAGAACTCCAAGGTTAGTCCATGCATGATCCGAGGATTCACTGTTAGCGCAGTGGTTCGCGGTTGCCGTTTGCTATCACGCCGAACGTACTGGGTGTCGAAACGTCATGGGACGAGTTTTCAAAATTTACTGCCGGCCAAACATTCAAGGACAGCACGCCATCTATGCAGCGCCATAGCCTCGTCCTCGTCGAACGTATTCTGAACACCGCTCAGATAGGAAAACATGATAGCGCAGTAGAAGATTCGGGGGTGGCCCTCCTTGCAGAACTTCGGCCTGGTAGTGAGGTCGGCCATCGCGCGTCGAATCCAAACTCCACAAGACAGATGTCGCGTTGCTGGCGGTCACAACCTCACAGCCAGCTCATTCAAAATTCAGTCCATCTCGAACGCCAGATATTACAAGGTTCCGCTGCGTTCGATTTGAAGCACGACCGGATCACCAGATCGGACATCGCGGACGATCGCCTGAAATTGTAAGATCGACTGCAGTGCGTTGGCCCCCTTCCACCACGTGCGCGTTGGTCATGATGTAGCCGTCAGGATCGACAGTGATCCCGGCGCCCAATGGCATGCTGCCGAACGATTCGCGCTGTGGTGTGCTCATGATCCTCGGAGGGGCCATACCCTGCAACCACGATCTGGACCACTGCGGGAGAAACTCTGGAGACGACGGTCTCAACAGAGTCGTCCAGAGCTCTTAGTAACTCCGATGTTCTAAGGGGCGTCGACTGCGCGTGAGCGAAGGTTGCGACAACCAAACAGGCGATACCGCATTTCGTGAACTGCAATTTCGGCATAGTTATGAACAGGAGTTGACACAGAACATCGTCTTTGGGTTCTGCTATTGGCTCTCGACGATCAGAACCCGGGCGAAGCACGAACTTGCGCCCGGAAGCTTACGCTCCCATTTACTTCTCGCTCTGAAGTCGCTATTGCAAGTCTCGGTCCAGTCAAGAAAAAGGAGTGAAAGAGAGCTAAAAGCTCAATCGATTCGCGCACTTCAAAGACTGCGGTCCCTTGTATCGCCGCTCAAATCAGAGACGTGTTGGCGCTGAAACAGTTCACATACTGACACCGCTATCAGCCTGTCGACACTGGGGTAGGTTAGTTTTCTTTCGTAGCTAAGCAGACAACCTTGAAAAGCCATGACTTAAGGGCAGCGCGAACGTTTGGAGAGTGGCATGCAAATATCCGATATGACGTAGTTGCCGAAACTCGACCGCCCGAGTGGATTCCCTCAAAACTCCATCGGGTCGGCGCAGGGACGGCGCTACGTCAAGAGTCGCAGCGCTCCAAGTGATCGGAGAAGGCGAAAGGACGAAAGTAATGGCGAATCAAAAGATGGCAGTAACGGCGAATCAAAAAAAGAGAATGTGCGCACACATACCATGCCTTTGCGTTGTGCCCGATGGAGAAGAGTACTGCGGGGAAGCGTGTCGTGACGCGGGAAGCGAAGACGTGGAAATCGCGTGTCAATGTGATCACGCGGCGTGTCCAATCATGATCCGACCATTTGCAGCTCGCAGTACTGACCTGCAGGGCTTAGAACGACCGTTTTAGAGTCCTGTCTGAATTCGCTTGGTATAAGGTTCTCAAGTCACTTCGTCTTGGTTGGTCAAGCGCGTCAATAGCTCCGGGATGAACTAGGGAACGCGGTTGCCCGGTGGGACTGGGAAAAATGGAACTACTAATGAACGGTCAAGGAAAGTGCACGCGTCTCCTGCTCCTCGGTGCGCAGATCTTTCTTGGAGCTTACGGCTCAGCCCAGACTGTTTCGGTGCCGGAGCCACCGCAGGTGCGGGCAAAGAATCATGTTGTATCCCTCACGCTTGCTGCAGTGAATGAAAACGGCCGGGATGCCTTCGCTTACGAGGGAGAGACGGTGGCCCCGGTCATCCGCGCTTCGCCTGGTGACACTCTCAGAATCACGTACGTTAACAACCTGCCTGCGAAGTCCGCGGAGACCTGTGCGGTCAACCCCTGCATGAACATGACGAACTTGCATTTTCATGGGCTTACGGTTTCGCCGAACGCTCCGCAGGATGATGTGCTCGGCATGATTGCTATGCCCGGCCAGGCCTTGCACTACTCGGTTGAGATTCCGCGCGATCATCCGCCGGGTCTGTTCTGGTACCATACGCATCCCCATGGCGAGAGTCACCGGCAAGTGTTGGACGGAATGTCAGGAGCCATCGTCATCGAAGGAATGGAACGTTATGTCCCCGAAGTAGAGCGTATTCGTGAGCGTGTGATCGTGGTGCGCGGTCGCTCCATTGAGCATGATCCAAATGCCGCCGAACTCAGGAATTATGTTGAAATCCCGTCGAAGGGATGTGGGAGCGAAGCGGAAGCACCGGAAGAAATCTTTACCGTAAACGGCGCGCTTCGCCCGCAAATCGAGATTGCTCCTAAAGAGCGGCAGTTCTGGCGCGTGGTGAATGCCTCGGCGGACCGCTATTTGGACCTACAGCTGGATGGGCAGCTATTTGAAATCGTCGGGCTCGACGGAATGCCGCTTGCGTATCACGATCCCGAACGCCCTACGCGGATCACCAATCATGTACTACTGGCCCCAGCGGGACGGGTCGAAGCGATCGTCGTCGGTCCACCGGCTAACAGACATGGTGCTCTGCGTACGCTCTGCGTAGATACAGGTCCGGCCGGGGATCCCAATCCAGGCATGGTACTGGCGGATGTGGCTCAACCCACTCCGGTTAAACCCAGTTCGGATCAGGCCAGTCAAGATCTGCACACTACAGGTCCACAGCGTCGGCAAGAACCTGCGGGCCGGCCAGGCCTCTACAAGCTGATCAACGTGGAGCCGTTGAAGAAGCGTGCCCCGAGCTTTACTGTCCTCTTCACGGAGGACAAGAACGGCTTCTACATCAACGGCAAGAAGTTTGCGATGGATGCAGGGCCGATGACAAGCGTTCGCGTGGGCGCTTATCAGCATTGGCGTATTGTGAATCGAACGGCCGAACTACATCCTTTCCACATACACCAGGTCCACTTCCTGTCCTACGCAGAAAACGGTGTTCCGCTCTCACATCCGGCGTGGCTGGATACCGTGAATGTTCCTGTTGGCGGCTCCGTGGATGTCATCTTGGACCTCACCGACCCCATTATCAAAGGTATGGCGGTATTTCATTGTCATCTGCTGAATCACGAAGACAAAGGAATGATGGCCAAGATCCTGTTCAAGTAGTAGCAAAGCCAACCGGCAGCACCAATTTCAGTCCGACATTTGAAGACTCGACAGAATAAAGCAGCAACTGGACGGCGCGAGATCGCGACGGTGACGAGCGTGTCCCCATATTGACACTGCCAAGATAAGTGCGAAGCGCCGCGGTCGGTTTTCAACGCCTGTAGTTGGCAACCCGATTGCAGTTAGCAGATGAAGAGGCAATTGCGACATAGTGCTGGAAATACGACTGACGCTCCCCAAGGCTGGACAGGAGGAAACGGAGATGGACAGCGACTACGTGTTTTTTTGTGGAGTGATGTGGTGCAGGTTCGGGCAGGAAGAGGCGGGCAAGGAGCTCCTAAGGGCTGCGACTTCAATGGATCCGGATATGAGAGCACTGGCCTGGGCGATGTTGGCGAAGAGTGCGCTTCGCTTGAAGGATTTGGGAAGACGGGCACAAAACCCAATGTGTGCCACTGAAGGTGCCCAGAACAATTGACGTGCCGATAATCTCCAACTCGTGAGCGAAGGGGAACTGTGCTTGCTTCGCTTGTCCTTGTGTGGCAATGCAACCTTGCGGTCGAATTCAGTGAATGAGGATAGAACGCGATGAGCGACGAGAAGACGGATAAGGGACTGCGAGACGGGTTTTCACGAAGGAGCGTTCTGGGAATGGGCTCAGCCGCATTGGCTGCGGCTGCGCTCGCCGGACTCAGTGCTCAGGCGCAAACGCGAGAAGGTACGCATCAAGCAGAGGGCGACCATTCATCAAGCAACCCTGGGCAAGAGACAAGCCTCTCCTGAATCGGGATCAGGAGGCCAGTGGATCTGGTACAGATCAATCACGTCGACGGAGACTGTCTTCGACTTCACGCCGGATTGAATCAACGCTCAGCGTTTTCCTTACGTTGCCCTGGGAATCCCAGCGCAGGCCGCACTTGTTGAAGACATAAGGCCGCGGACCCGGCCAGGTCTTGAGCGGGTCTTTGTAACGTCACATCGAATCAAAGTTAAATTTCACTACCAGAATGGTGGCGTCGTCGTCGAACCCAACATCCCGAGAGAAATCTGTAACGCTTTCAAGGATATGGTTCATCAGCCCGTCCGCTGACAAGGTATGACCGCGTCGAATCAGGGTCGACAAACGTTCCATCCCGAATTCTTCTCCCAGTGAATTTTCTGCCTCGGTTACACCGTCGGTGTACAGAACCAGAACGTCGCCAGCAGTGAGACTGGCCGAGTTGATGGCACAACCAACGCTGTCGAACATTCCGATCGGGAAGCAGGACGAGTTCATGGGAACCACATCATGAGTCTTCGCTTGAAACAGGAGAGCGGGATTGTGGCCACAATTGACGTAGCGAACAGCCTGGCTGCGTACATCAATTTCCGCGAGCAGCAATGTTACGTAGCGGTTACCGCCAGATACGGAATGTATCCCGCTATTCAACCGATTCACCACCTCCAGCATGTCTCGTTTCTCCCTCGCTTCCAGCTGTACAGCAGCCGCCGTGGCGGACATCAGAAGGGCCGCAGGAACTCCCTTGCCTGCGACATCGGCAATCACTATCTGAATCGTGTGCTCGTCGATGGGTATGTAGTCGTAGTAATCGCCGCTTACACCTCTCGCAGGCTGCATCATGCCGGCGATTTCCAATCCGGCGATGGAGGGCCGATGGATGGGCAGAAACATCCTCTGAACCTGCGCCGCCAGTTCAACGTCCTGCAGAAGCTCATCACGCTGCTGGCGTACCGTCTTATCAAGCTGTTCTCTCTGTTTCACGTATCTCTGGATGACGTAGACGACAAAGGTGAATCCGACCACCGCCGTAAGATTGTGTGCAATTCGGGCCTCGGGGCTTGGATAGGAAGAGCCAAAAAGGTCGTGCAAAAAGACGCAAACCGCGATTAGCGCGTAACTAATCTGGGTGCGCAGGAACATGGCGCTTATCCCGAGAGGCAAAATGTAGAGATAACCCAGCGAAACAGAAGAGACGATGAAATCGGCATACGCAACCGCAGCAATCGATCCGAAGATAAGCATCGCGGGTAGCCATTGTGGGCCGCTGGCGGCCACATCCCGTCGCAACAGCGATCGTGCAGAGAGCGACCCAACAGTTCCGGGCTGGATCCCCGCCATCACTCCAATCGTTAGTTCTTTTCTTGCAGTCGTCATTACAAACCGTGTTTGCGATTACTCAATAGCTCAGTGTTTTAGATATCTCTCCCGAAACAAGATGCATAGAAGATCTACGCTGCCGTTGAGGCTGAGTAGCCCTAACCGCTTCCTGAATTCGGCGGGGTGGGGACACGATCAAGGGAAGCACCACCGAAACCGCCATTACGCCCGCGATCACATGAAGCGTCTGGTCGCGATCTTCGATCGCGTGCCGACTTCGGCTGACGCTTGCTCAAAGGCCTGATGCCAATCCGTCAGACACTCGCCCCGACACCTGAACTCCTTGCCGCGTTCTCCCATTCTTCCGCCGCACTCCGGGCACACACAATTCAAAATGCCGGAGATCACATCCGCGGCCGACTTGACTGTGCCGCATCTCATGAACTGCGTGCGCACCTCACAAATAACGATTACTCAGCTATCCGTGACCCACTCCCAGCTCACGGTAAGCACCGTGAGTTCTGGATAGCCGTCGGCGCTGAAGCTAAATCACAAGCCGCTGAATGCATTTCTTCTTCCAAAGTGCCGGAGCTCGAGTGGCGTCTGACTCGGCGTTTTCCATAGAAACGCAACGAAGCTAGAACAGAGGAAACTAAGGTTCCCCGGGCTCTGCGATTCTGAGAATCTGTAAGCCCCGCCGGAGTCCGGAGCTGTCCAAATGCTGACGTAGTGTCAACCGCTGGACGGTTGCAAACGCACGATCCGAGTTTCGTAAGGCCGTTCGCTAACCTCAGTTGATTCATCTCTCTGAAAACAGACAGGTAAGTCACCGCACGCCCGATTGGAAGGCGGCGTGCTTTTCTGTTGTCGTACCCGGAGGAGAAGGAAACATGCAAGCGACAGAGGCTGTCGGACGCGAACCGCACATGGATGTCAGTATTCGCGAAAATGGAACCCGCGAAATGCAGGACGTTCTGTCGCGTTACCTACCGCGGTTCTACAGAAGCGCCTATCGACAGCTGGGCAACGCTGCCGACGCAGAAGATGCGGTTCAGGATGCACTCCTGGCCGCTTACAAACACTTGGACCAATTCAAAGGTCAGGCGCAAATGTCGACGTGGTTAACCGCTATTGTCACGAATTGTGCGCGTATGCAATTGCGGAAACGGCCACGCCAGTCCCACGTGTCGCTAGATGAACCATCTGGGGAAGATCAGGAATATTGCTTGTTAGATCGTTTGGCGGATTCCGGACTAAGTCCTGAAGACGAGTGTCGGAACTTGGAACTTCGGAGGCGTCTTCTGCAATCTGTAGCGCAGCTCTCACCCCCGCTGCGCAGGGCGTTCGAGTTACGCGATTTGGATGGACGTTCTGTGAGAGAAGCAGCGCACACCCTGGGCTTGGCAGAAGGAACCGTAAAGGCCCAGCTTTGGCGGGCACGGGCGAAGTTGACTCGGCTGATGCGCCGGGCGCTCCGTCCAGAGGCTCATTCAGCTTTGGTCCGCACTTCTCTGCCATCCCTGGCTAGACGTAGACCATCGGAACAAATCCCGCGCGCATCTGCCGAACCCTGCACCACGTGATGATTAGCACGGTCAAAGTGAACAGTGCAAGTAAGGGTCGGCAAGACGGGTCGCAGGGTCTAGGCCAAAGGTTAACAAGATCGCGAACGGCGGATTGATGACCGTCGATTCATAGACAGACGAGAAAAGAAATTCTATGTGGATTGTTCGACTCGCATTACGGCGGCCTTACACATTCGTGGTGATGTCAATCCTCATCCTGATTATGGGTGGCCTGGCGATTGTTCGCACCCCAACCGATATCTTTCCGAACATCAACATTCCCGTTGTCAGCATCATCTGGAACTATAACGGTCTCATCCCGCAGGACATGAGCGACCGCATCGTTAGTGTCACGGAGCGAGCCCTTACCACCACGGTTGATAACATCGAGCATATCGAATCGCAATCTCTGTATGGCATTGCCGTGGTTAAAGTGTTTCTGCAGCCGACTGCGAACATTCAACAAGGCATTGCGCAGATTACGGCTATTTCTCAGACCCAACTACACCAACTGCCGGTGGGAACGACCCCGCCGCTCATTCTTGCCTACAGCGCTTCGAGTGTGCCCGTCCTCCAATTGGCCCTTTCCGGTCAAAATCTATCGGAGCAACAACTCAACGACTATGGTCTGAATTTCATTCGGACGCAGCTAATCACGGTGCCTGGAGCTTCGGTGCCCTATCCCTATGGCGGTAAACAACGCCAGGTACAAGTCGATTTGAATACCACGGCGTTGCAGTCAAAGGGTCTGTCCCCGCTGGATGTGGTGAATGCGATCAGCCTGCAAAACCTGATCCTGCCCACAGGAACGTCTAAGATCGGCTCCAGGGAATACGACGTTTCCATTCCCAATGCAGCCCCGCAGACGATCGCGGACCTGAACCGCATTCCCATCAAGACGATTGGTAGTACGACCATCTACATGAGGGATGTTGCCTGGGTACGCGATGGTTTTCCCCCGCAGACCAATATCGTGAAGGTCAACGGGCAGCGTTCCGTATTGTTGACGATCCAAAAGGCGGGGAATGCATCAACCCTGGACGTGATCGCTGGCATCAAGGCCCTTTTACCTCAAATTGCGACGACAGTTCCACCCCAACTGCAAATGACCCCTCTGGCGGATCAATCGATTTTTGTTCGTGGCGCGATCAGCGGAGTGGTCAGGGAGACGTTGATTGCCGCTTGCCTGACCGCTTTCATGATTCTCACATTCTTGGGCAGTTGGCGAAGCACCGTGATCATCGCGACCTCGATCCCACTAGCAATCCTGACGTCAATCATCGCCTTCAGTGCGATCGGTCAAACGATCAACATCATGACGCTCGGGGGACTCGCTCTGGCGGTCGGCATTCTGGTGGACGACGCTACGGTCGAGGTCGAGAACATCAATCGCAACCGGGAGGCAGAACCAGAAAAGAATCTGGACGAAATTGTTCTGGACAGTGCATCGCAAATTGCGACCCCCGCGTTCGTCTCCACACTCTCGATCTGCATTGTGTTTGCTCCGATGTTCTTACTATCGGGCGTTGCGCGATACCTGTTTGTGCCGCTCGCCGAAGCTGTCGTGTTCGCCATGCTGGCTTCGTATTTCCTTTCGCGGACCATTGTTCCGACAATGGCCAAGTACTTGTTGCGGGGGGAGAAAAAGGAGGCCGTTGATGGCCCAAGCCGCAATCCGCTGGTTCGATTTCAGAAGCGATTTGAGGAGGCCTTCGAGAGATTTCGTCACAGCTATCGCGGCCTGCTGGAAATTTCTCTCCATCACCGGCTCGCTTTCCTGATTACGTTCTTCGCGATCTGTCTCGGCTCTTTGGTAGTCCTGCTTCCTTGGCTAGGCCAGGACTTCTTTCCCAGCGTGGATAGCGGCACGTTCAAGCTTCACATGCGTGCTCCCACCGGAATGCGCATTGAAGAGACAGCCAACCTTTGTGATCTGGTTGAGCGGTCAATTCGACAAGAGATTCCAGCTGCGGAAGTCCAGAGCGTCATCGACAACATTGGCCTGCCCTACAGCGGCATCAATCTTTCCTACAGCAATTCGGCCCCGGTTGGCACATCAGACGCCGACATTCTCGTGACCCTGTCCGCCAACCACCATCCTACGGACGACTATATTCACCAGCTTCGTCTGATATTGCCGAAAGAGTTCCCTGGTGTTTCATTCGCTTTCTTGCCCGCTGACATGGTCGGGCAGATTCTCAATTTTGGATTGCCCGCTCCTATCGACGTTCAGGTTGTCGGGAACGACTCGGAGGGAAACCGGAGCTACGCAGACGTACTGCTTGCGAAAATGAGGTATGTTTACGGAGCGACTGATCTGCGGATTCAGCAGCCCTTCGATGAGCCTTATCTCCGCCTGAGAGTTGAACGTACGAAGGCAGAACAGCTGGGCTTTACGGCTCACGACATCGCGCAGAATCTCCTGGTGTCACTGAGTGGCAGCTTCCAAACTTCACCTACGTTTTGGGTCGACCCAAAGAATCACGTCAGCTATCAAATCGCGACGCAGACGCCGCAATATCGCGCGGACACTTTGCAGGATATTGAGAACGTTCCCATTACTGGTACCGACCCAAACGCTCCTCCCTCCATCATGGCCAGTCTGGTCTCCACGCAGCGCGGAGCAGGAATGGCTGTGGTTTCTGATTACAACGTCGCGCCAGTCATTGATATCTTCGGTTCCGTCGCGGGTCGCGACCTCGGTGGCGTAGCGGGCGACATCAACAAGATCATTGACGCAACTCGCCAGCAATTACCGCGCGGGTCGAGAGTCGTTGTCCGCGGGCAGGTTCAGACCATGCGCGCATCCTACATCGGCCTCCTGAGCGGATTGGTGTTCTCAATCGTACTTGTATACCTGCTGATCGTAGTCAACTTTCAGTCCTGGCTCGATCCTCTCATCATGATTTCGGCACTGCCCGCGGCACTTGCTGGGATTGCTTGGTTCTTGTTCATCACGCACACGAATCTGAGCGTGCCGGCCCTGATGGGAGCCATCATGTGTATGGGCGTCGCCACCTCAAACAGCATACTGGTGGTAAGCTTCGCTACGGAAAAAATGACGGAAGGAACGGATTCGGTCAGCGCTGCGCTGGAGGCAGGCTTCACGCGTTTTCGCCCCGTGCTGATGACCGCTCTTGCCATGATCATCGGCATGGTGCCAATGGCTCTGGGGTTAGGTGACGGCGGTGAACAAAACGCTCCTCTGGGACGGGCGGTGATCGGTGGACTGATTTTCGCGACGGTTTCGACGCTGTTCTTTGTTCCCGCATTTTTCAGCGTTTTACAAGGTTCACGCCGGCATTCAGCCCACTCGGAACAGGGACACTAGGGACCAAGCCATGGGGAGTTATTTTATGTTGCCTCAAACTACTGAAGATAGACAACAAACAGGCGAGCATACGCTCACATTGAATCATGCGGGAGCAGGGAAGCGTTCGCGCAAAGCGTGGCTTGTGCTCGCCATTGCGGTGACCGCGGTTGCCGCACTCTTGATGTCCGGTATCTGGTCCCGAGTCAGGGCGCGGGCTGCGCTAAACACGGAGACAGCTCAAGCAGCTCTGCCGGCGGTGTCCGTGGTGTCGCCAAAACAAGCTACTCCAGCTGAGGAAATCATCCTTCCCGGAAACGTGCAACCGTACATCACTTCCCCCATTTACGCCCGCACCAATGGTTATCTGAAGAAGTGGTACTTCGATATTGGGGCACACATTAAGCAGGGAGAGCTACTTGCTGTAATCGAAACGCCGGAAGTCGATGAGCAACTCCAGCAAGCCCGCAGCAACCTGTCAACTGCTCAAGCCAATCTCGAGTTGGCTTCCATCACCAAAACGCGGTATCAGGGGCTTCTGAAGAGCAACGCTGTATCCCAACAGGACGTCGACAATGCGGTCGGTTCCTACAATGCGAATGCGGCAATCGTCGAAGCAGACAAGGCGGCCGTGCAGCAGTACTCGGCACTGGTCTCTTTCGAAAAGGTCTACGCTCCTTTCGATGGCGTGATTACCGCGCGCAACACCGATATTGGCGACCTCATCAATTCTGGCAGCAGTAGCAATGTGAAAACCGATCTGTTCCACATCGCTCAACCCGGAAAATTGCGCGTTTACGTGAACGTCCCGGAAGAATACTCGCGGGGGATCAAAGTCGGTATGACAGCGGATCTCAGTCTAGCTGAGTTTACGGACCGCAAATTTCAGGGAAAACTGGTGCGCACTGCGGATGACATCAACCTCACAACTCGTACTCTGCTGATCGAAATCGATGTAGAAAATCCTACTGGCACCCTGCTCACTGGCTCCTATGCAGAGGTCCACCTGGCGATCCCGACGCAGGCCTCCACCTTTTTGATTCCGGTCAATACTCTGCTATTCCGCACCGAAGGGTTACGCGTCGGAATTGTGAAAGACGGGAAAGTTGTGCTCACTGAGGTGACTCCTGGGCACGACTTTGGGAATGAGATAGAGATCGTGTCCGGCCTCAAAGCAAACGATCGGGTCATCGTCAATCCACCCGATTCGATCGTTTCCGGACAGGAAGTCCAAATTGTTCAGGCAACGTTGCCGGGAGATACCAAGTGAGGCTGCCACGAAAACTGATTTTCAGGAGCCCGCGGAAAACGGCCGGGCGGGTTCTGACAGCAATCGCAGCGCTGCAGTCGACAGGATGCGTGGTTGGTCCAAAGTACCACCCGCCGGCGGTACAGGCTCCTCCTGCCTATAAAGAAGTAGGGGACTGGAAGCCCGCCCAACCTAATGACCAGAATCTTGGCGGTGCGTGGTGGACGATATTCCAAGATCCTCAGCTTGATGCCCTGGAACTGCAGGTCAACGTATCGAATCAGAATCTAAAGGCGGCAGAGGCGCAGTTCCAGCAAGCACGCGCAGTCCTGCGCTACTATCGAGCTGACTACTATCCAACCGTGACGGCCGGGCCCTCAGCGACTCGGACGCTCATCTCCGCGAACAGTCCTACGAGTACAGTCTTGCGTGGCGCCACTTACAACGACTTTGTGTTGCCATTCGATGTTTCCTATCAAGCCGACGTGTGGGGGCGAGTTCGAAAAAACGTGGAGTCTTATCGGGAACAAGCACAAGCCAGTGCGGCAGACCTAGCCACGGTCAACCTGAGCATGCATGCGGATCTGGCCGTTGATTACTTTCAAGCTCGTAGTTTGGACGCCGAGGAACAACTCCTGAACTCCACAGTGAAGCAGTACGAGCAGGCCCTGGAGTTGAATGAAAGTCGTTTTCAGGGAGGGATTGCTTCGGAAGTGGAAGTGGAGCAGGCGAAGACTCAACTGCAAACCACGCGGGCAGCGGCGATTGATGTGGGTGTCGTGCGCGCTCAGTACGAACACGCGGTTGCAATTCTTATTGGAAAACCTCCCGCTGAGTTCAGTCTTCCCCCATTGCCGCTCACCGCACCACCTCCGCACGTTCCTATCAGTTTGCCGTCGGAACTGCTGGAGAGACGCCCCGATATCGCGGCCGCGGAGAGGCGGGTAGCATCTGCCAACGCCCAGATCGGAGTTGCGAAGTCGGCCTATTACCCGCTGATCAATTTGGGCGCTTCCGGAGGCTTTGAAAGCTCTGCCATCACTACCCTACTGAATGGACCCAGCGGCCTATGGTCAGTTGGGCTGTCGGCCGTTGGAACTGTCTTCGATGTGGGAAGACGCCGTTCCCTCAACGATCAGGCGCGTGCGGCTTATGAGTATCAGGTTGCTAGCTATCGAGAGAACGTGCTGACTGGGTTCCAACAGGTGGAAGACAATCTGGCGGCGGTGAGAATTCTGGAGAACGAGGCCAAGGTCCAGGATGAAGCAGTCGTTGCCGCGCAGCGTTCGCTCGATCTTTCAGTTACGCGCTACAAGGGCGGCGTTACAAGTTACCTTGAGGTGATTACCGCACAAAGTGCGGCCCTCGCGGATGAGGTCACGGCGGTCAATATCTTAGGACGGCGGATGGCGAACACGGTGTTGCTGATTCAGGCTCTCGGCGGGGGATGGGACCGATCAATTTTGCCGGACCGACCGGAATGCTGCGGCAAGCTCGCCAGCTCCGGTCAAAATTGATGGGCCAGCGCTCGTGACGATCAGCGTTATTAGCGGATCCATAATGAAATAACCAAGTGGGCTTTTTGCACTTTCCGCACCCGCACCTCCGAGTCAATCGCCACCTTGATGGGAGTGCCAGCCCCAACCCTCATCGGCATCGGCGCAGCGTCCACGCTTTCTGACACCCTCTGCGACGTAGGCACATCCTCGTTCAGCTGCTGTGTCCCCGCCGCAGGCCGCTGCTTCAACGTCTGCGCGACACTCACGGCACTACACAGCCCAGCCGTCAGAACTGTCAGCCCGAATACAATTCGTCGCATTGTAATAACTCCCGAATTGTTCTGCGCTGGGAAAGAGACAGTCCTTCAAAGGCTGCGTGAACCGCAGACTATTGTGAATACCAGATGACCAGAGAAGCGAAAGAACTGTGTCTACTATGAAGCTCCGAAGACGGCGCATGGTTGCAGCTCCGACGGTGGTATCAAGGAAATCGTAGCCGTAGACGGGAGTGGAAAGGGGAAAATCGTACCGGATGAACAAACCGTCATCTTCTCGAAAGGGAGCGGTAATGTTCCGGTCGTATCGTAAGACTGGGTTGCCGGTCGTGGTGCCACACGCCACGTCAGGCTGAGCTTGGTCTTAACATGTCCTTCTACGTGTTCGATAAGCGTCGGGGCCGGCTGTTGATCCTGCTATTGGCGGGCATTTTGCAATCGACATTGGCCGCCTCGCAGGAATTGCCGGACGCTCCATCAGCAGTTACGGGAACGAGGTTTTATTCTGCTGAACACGCGGATATCTCGACCGATCCGCCGCAATCGTCTGGCGCGGCGTCCCCAGACTCGAGTCACCGCAAATTTTTCACTCGATGGGCCAAACGCGGACTTCGTGATCAGGCCGATATGTACACAGCTCCTTTCCATCGTTCTGAAATGAAATGGGTGATTGGACTCCCCGTTGTCACGGCCGGACTGATCGCGATTGACAAGCATGCTTCGGCGGCGCTTTCGAGAAACCCTTCGAGCGCGAGCGCTGACATTTCTAACGTCGGACTGTTCGCCACCGCCGGTGCGGTGGGCGTGCTTCTTGTCGATGGAGCGACCCGAGGAGATTCTCATGCCCTCGAAACCGGCGTGCTTGGAGCCGAGGCCATGGCCAATAGTGTCGTCCTGTATGCCGTGCTGCAACTCATTGCCGAGCGTCAACGTCCTTTACAAGGAACGGGTCAAGGACATTTCTTTCAGACCAGCGGCGTGAATAATTCATTTCCCTCCGGCCATACGATCATTACGTGGACAGCTGCCAGCACAATCGCGCACGAATAT
>Ga0182024_10015753_pt1 | contig 14427 bp, 10 predicted proteins | sample P32metaG_FD_120480 | JGI IMG/M metagenome (GOLD analysis project Ga0182024, IMG submission 120480) | Permafrost microbial communities from Stordalen Mire, Sweden - P3-2 metaG (Illumina Assembly) | ecosystem: Environmental > Terrestrial > Soil > Wetlands > Permafrost | place: Sweden: Stordalen... | reverse complement strand
CAAGCTGCTCGACCTCGGACTGGGCGTCTTGATGGAGGCCGACAGCGCGGCCACGTTTGCCACGGCCGATGGAATCGCGGTCGGAACGGTCGATTACATGTCGCCCGAGCAGGCGTGCGGACGAGAGGTCGACGGCCGAAGCGATCTCTACGGCCTGGGCTGCTCGATGTACCACTTGATGACCGGCAAGCTTCCGTTTCCGGGCCCCTCGCCCATCGAACGGCTGGGAAAACGGATCAGCGGCCGGCATGTGCCGATCACCGAACATCTTCCGAACCTGCCTCCGCAATTCGTGAAAGTGATCGACCGGCTGCTCGCCCACAAGCCGCATGAGCGATACCCGACCGCTGCCGATGCGGCCGACGCTCTCGAGCGGCTGCTCCGCCCCAAGGCCAGGGCGTCTCAACCTGCCGCCACCCCCGCGGCGGCACCGGCCATCCCGGCCAGCCCTGCCCCGGGCTCGCCACCCGTGGTATCGAGGCCAGCCCCAGATTCAAAGCAGCAGCTTGCCGGCGCTGCTGCCGGCCCGATGGCCGTCAAGGTTCGGCCCACCTACCCGCGCTGGTTCGAGCCGGCGGCTCGCCTGGTCGAACAGCGCCCGCAAACCGCCCTAGTCAGCTTCGCACTCGGCCTGGTGCTTCTCTTCGTCACGGGCCTTGTTGTCGGCCTTGCGCTCAGGGCTCTGCTTGGCTAGCGCGAATCGGGCCCGCCGGCTCAATGATGCGAACCGGCAGCCGCGTGCACGGGCTCAGGCGGCGTGGGGGCCGCTTGCTCGACGATCGACTTCAATGCCTCGGCCAGATGCGGATATTTGAAAACATATCCAAGAGCAAGCGCCTTGGCCGGCACGACCCGCTGGCCGGTGGTGATCACGCTTGCCACTTCGCCGAGAACCAGCCGCAACAGCCCGTCGGGCGGCCCGAACGGCACGTAAACCCGCCATGGCGTGTAAGGCTTGCGGAGCACGCTTGAAAATGTCCGGGCGAAGTCAGCGTTGCGAACCGGCTCGGGGGCCGTGCCATTTATCGGTCCGATGGCGCCCGAGTTTTCGAGAGCCAGCCGAAAGAGCCCGACGATGTCGTCAATGTGGATCCAGCTCATCCACTGGTTGCCCTGAGCTACGAGCTTGCCGCCCGCGCCGATCGGTGCTCCCGGGCCAATCTTGAAAATCGGCATCATGAGTTTGAGCGCCCCCCCGTCTGGTGCCAGCACGATTCCCGTCCGCACCCAGGCGCGGCGAACACCTATCTGCTCGAGTCCGGCCGAAGCTTCCTCGGTCTCCCGGCAGATGACCGCCAAGAAATCAGAGCCGGATGACCCCGATTCGTCGAGCACTTCATCGCCGCGCGGACCATAAAACCCGATCGCCGACCCCTGAATGAAGATCCTGGGCGGATTATGTGCCTTTTTGATGGCGGCCGACAATTGCTCGGCGCTGTGCACGCGGCTGTCGCGGAGCTTTCGCTTGACTTCGGCCGTCCAGCGCTCGGCGAACAGGTTATGTCCGGCGAGATTGACCACGGCATCGCAGCCATCGAGCTCGTTTTCCCAGCGTCCGGATGTCGAAGGATCACCGGGAACAATGCGAAAGGGCCACATTTCGCGGCGGCGGCGAACGGCGTCGGCGTTGCGCGAAAGGATGACCGGCACATGACCGTCATCCAGAAGCGCTTTCGCCAGGCGAAAGCCAATGAGCCCCGATCCTCCCGTGATGAAGACGCGCATGCTCGACATTCTCGGACCTTCCTCGCGACCGGGCGGATTTCCTGCGTACCGTACAGCCCCCACATTCTCGGGTTCGGGCATGGGGTCGTCAAGCTCGCCCCCGGGGGCGCGGGCCGTCGATTGAGAGGGCGGGAAAGACCTGTGGACGCGGAATGAAGTTTGGTCCAGCCTGTTGGCCAGCGCCTGCGGGCTTGATAACATTCCACCGTCGGTCGTGCTCTACCCTCCGAAATGCGATCGCTTGAACATCGAGTGCCGGGCATCGAGACGGACCTGATTCCTGTCCAAATAGTTCGACCTGCAAGGAGGAAGCGTTCCGATGACTACGAGCGTGCGAAACTGGTTCGATCTGGCGGACCTCTTGCACACCTGCAAGCGCCGCGCGCCGGTGATTCTCGTCAATGGCCTCGCAGAGCAATCAGAAAGCTGGTTTGCCAATCGCGCGGCCCTTTCACGAGACTTCGAGCTGAAGGTTCCCGAGATCCTGGTCTACGACGGCGACGCAATCCACGCGCAGATCGAGTCTGGCGGCGAGATCAATGTCGAGTACCTGGCCGACCGGCTCTGCCATTTCCTCGACCAGTTCGTGCAGCGCACTCCCTGCGACCTGGTCGCCTCAAGCCTGGGCTGCCAGGTCGCCTTGACGGTCGCGGTGCGACGGCCCGAGACCGTCTCGAAACTGGTGCTGATCTGCCCTTCCGGGCTGCACGGCAGCGAAAACCTGCCGATGATCGAAGGAGTGAGGCGCAGCGATTACGACAGCCTGGTGCGGTCGGTCTTCTACCGGAGCCCATTCTCGGCGCCCGAGCTGGTGGCCGCGATGCACCGCAAGTTTCAAGACCGGCGGTGGAAGAAAGGCGTGCTGCGAACCCTGCGGGGCACGGTCGGCAATTCGGTGGCGCCCCTGCTCCCCTTGGTATCACAACCGGCGCTCTTGATATGGGGGGCGCAAGACCGCGTGCTTTCAAACGTACCCGGGGCCGTCCAGGCCGCCGAGCAGATTCGCCGGGGCATTCAAGTGGTGATACCCGACTGCGGCCACGCCCCGCAAATCGAACGAGCACGCCTGGTCAATCGGCTGATTTCCCGGTTCCTGCGCGATAAACTGAAGTCGATTCCGCCGCACCTTTCGCCCCACCGATTCCGAACCGCCGGCCCCCTGTCTGTCTACGGCGACGGAAGGCTCCAGGCACCCGCGCACTCGCTGCAATGAACTGATGAGCGATCTCACTCTCTTCCTCGGCAAGTTCCTCAAGCACGGGACGGCCATCGCCAGCGTCGCCCCGAGCAGTCGCTGGCTATCAAGACTCACCGTTCACAACATCGATTGGGACCAGGCGCGCGTGCTCGTCGAGCTAGGCGCAGGCACCGGCCCGATCACCCGCGTGATCGCCGAGCGCGTGCGACCCCAGTGCCGAGTGATCGTCGTCGAGCGCGACCCTGACTTTGTCCAGCTTCTCACCGACCGGTTCGGCAAGCTGCCGAATTTCGACGTCGTTCAGGGAGATGCCGGCGATCTCATCGCAATCCTCGCTGATCGCGGCATCGATTCCGTCGACCACGTCGTATCAGGGCTTCCCGTTCCGTCTTTTCCGGCCCAGCTTCAAGCAAGCCTTTTTCAAGCCGTCAGTGCCGTGTTACGCCCCGAAGGCACGTTCAACCAGCTCACCGAGATCCCTTGGCTCTATCAAAGGCTCTATCAAAGGCATTTCGAGGATGTTCGATTTGTGCTCGAGCCCCGCAACATGCCGCCGGCCGGCGCTTATTTTTGCCGCCATCCGCGACTCATCGCTCAGCCGCACGTGCGCTTAAAGATTGAAGCCAGCACAACTGCGGTTACGCGCCAGGTCCAGCCCCGCCCGACAGCAATCCCGGTCGATCGCCGCCTGGTAAACATCGCATTTCGCGTGGCAGGCGCCGCCAGGCGGCGAGCGCTTGCGCAAATGGATCCTGTGCAAGTTCAAGAGCAGGTGCTCAAAAACCTGGTACGCGCCGCCCGGGAAACCCGCTTCGGCCGTGATCATCGCTTCGGCCAGATCGACTCGATCACGGCCTTTCAGAAAGCCGTGCCGATTCGAACGTACGAAGCGCTCTGGGAAGACTACCTGCGGGCCAGCTTCCCCGTTCTTGAAAATCTGACCTGGCCGGGACGCATTCCCTACATCGCGCTCTCAAGCGGAACGACCGAGGGACCATCCAAGAACATACCGGTTTCCTATGAGATGCTCAGGTCCAACCGCAAGGCTGCGAGCACGTTGCTGGCCTCTTATCAGGCCGATCATCCGGGCTCAAAGCTGTTTCACGGTCGCTTGTGCATCCTGGGTGGCTCGACCGACCTCGCGAAGCTCGCGCGCGGCGTGCTGGCGGGCGACTTGAGCGCAATCGCCGCCGTCGAGGTGCCGCGCATCTTGCGGCCGTACAGTTTCCCTCCCCTCGAGCTGGCGCTCGAGGCCGACTGGGATCGTAAGCTATCGCGGCTTGCCGAGACGGCCTGCGACCTACCCATCACGCTTATAAGCGGTATGCCAAGCTGGATGCTCGTCTTCTTCGAGCGCGTTCTCAAGCACACCGGCAAGCAGTCGATCGCGGAAGTTTGGCAGCGACTGGAGCTGGTCGTTCACGGAGGCGTGAAATTCGACCCCTACCGCGAGTCGTTTCGTTCGCTCATCGCCTCGGACGCAGTCGCACTTCAGGAAGTTTATCCCAGCTCAGAGGGCTTCATCGCCTACGGCGACCCGGCGACAGGCCTCCTGCGGTTGATTTTTGACCACGGCCTCTTTTACGAGTTTGTAGCCGTCAATGAGCTCGGTTCCAAGAACCCAACGCGGCACTGGCTTGGCACGGTCGAGCCCTGCGTGAATTATGCGATCGTCGTTTCGACCTGTGCCGGCATGTGGGCACACGTCATCGGCGATACGATACGTTTCGAGACATTGTCGCCGCCACTGATCACGTTCACCGGGCGCACCGGTTACTCGCTCTCGGCTTTCGGAGAGCACCTGATCAATGAAGAGGTCGAATCCGCAATCGCCAGCGCGCTTGCCGGAACTGGGTCCAGCGTGCGTGACTGGCACCTGGGCCCTGTGTTTTCCGGCAGCGCAGGCCACCATCTGCTCGCCGTCGAGTTCATCTCCGAGCCGGCGGATCTCGCTCGGTTCCGCGATACAGTCGACCGTGAGCTCTGCAACTCAAACGCGGATTACCAAGCCCACCGAACGCCGGGGGCAGGATTGCCGAAGCCCGCCTTGATCGTGGTTTCAACCGGCGGATTTGAAGCCTGGATGCGTGCCAGAGGAACGCTCGGCGGTCAGCACAAAGTTCCTCGTATGGACTCGACCGGCAAGATCACGGCTGAGCTTTTCGATTTTCTCCGCCGCAACGCCTTGCTGGGGGGCGAGATTCCCATCGGCCAAGCACTCGCTGCCCACGCTTGAATGGCAAGCGCTCAGCTCGTTCGCTCAGGCGGCAGTGCGCTTGCTGGCGACGAGCGCGGCGATCTGGCCGATCGAGTCGAGGTGTTCGACCCCGGCCTCATAGGCTTCAACCCTGATGTCGAAGCGCTCTTCCAGGAAGACGACGAGCTTCAGGGTGCGAATCGAATCGAGGATGCCGCCGGTGATCAGCGGCGTGCCCTCATCGAGCTCGCTGGGATCCTCACCACGGAGGAACTCGCGCAGGATGAAGTGATGGACGACCTTGGCAATTTCTTCCATGACGCCCTCGAGCCATTCCTTGGTTCAGAACGAACGACTCGTGATCCGATCGCCGGGCGGAACTCGTGGCGTGGGTCACCGATGCTCACGAGCGAGTCGCGAGCAAGCTACACTTTGGTGCCAGAGCGGTCAATCTCGAGTTTTGCTGAAGATCGTCTCGCCAGAGTGCCGAAACAGGAATTGAGATACTTTCTATGACTTAGCCCCGAATCGTGCCGAACTCGTTGAAACAGACTTGTTTAAGTTGACAGTTCGGCGTTCTTCGAGTACAGAGCAAGTGCCCGGCCAGCGCAACGTTTGCTTTTCGCCCAACCTGGATGTGAGGCCGGTCTGTACTTGGAACGAGTCCGGATCCTTCGAGGGCGGAAAGCTGATGGCAGCAAGGATGCTCGAATACCCTTGCCGTCCTGTCATTCTCGTGACGGGTCTGGTGCTGACGTTATTGCCTGGTTGCCACGGACTGAGCCAGAAACTCGAGGCCAGGAAGGTCCCTCAATTCGGCACGATCGACGCCAGCCAGCCCGCCGAGTTGCGGAAAGTTACGCAGGCGCCCTATGTGATCGAGCCTCCCGACGAGCTTGAAATCACGTCGCAGCCGCCCCTGTTGACGACCGCAAGCGGTCTTCCTTACGTGGTGAGGACCGACGGCTACATCGACTTGGGGCTGCCCGGCGAAGTCTACGTTTACGGCCTGACCCTTCCCGAGGCTGAGGAACGGATCGCCGCCCACTTGAATGAGTCCGGCGTCGCGGAACAGCCCGGCCGTAAAGAAAAGTACCGCGTGGCGGTTCGCCTGGCGAACAGTCAGAGCAAGTTCTACTACGTGCTCGGGACGGTCGCCACCCCCGGCCGAGTCAAGTCCGGCGGAAACGATACGGTCCTCGACGCAATCACGCAGGCCGGTCTGAAATCAAATAGCCTGCCCCAGAAGGCGTACCTGGTGCGCCCGCACGGATTGGGCGGCGAAGACCAGGTCTACAAGATCGATTGGTTCGGAATCAAGGATCGCGGCGACACGCTGACGAACTATCAGATCTTCCCCGGCGACCGCGTGGTTATTCCCGGGACCAAGCCGCCGGGCTTGATCAAGAGCTTGCTGGGCGCTAATTGAGCGTCGACTAATCTGGCTCTCCGCAAGCCCGGCGCGCATCGCGCTCGAACCAGTTGTCGAGATAGTAATCGCGCCCCTGCCACCAGGCGGCGGCACTGGCGAGCAGATATGCGGGAATGAACGCGGCACCCCAGCGCTCGACCTGCCGCACGTGGGCCTGCTCGTGGTCGCGGCAGACCTCGAGGCACCACGTGTCTCTGCCGATGATCACATGGCCCAGCGTCATGGCCGAAAACCCCCATTTGACGCCCAGCCAGCGCGAGAACCCGCCGTAAAACTCGACCGCACCGCGGCGAACCTGCGCTCGGCCGCCAGTGCACATCGTGAGAGTGCCGGCCAGAAGGCCGACCATGGTCGTGGGCGCGGCCCACGTGTATCGAACCAGATAGAACAACGCGGCGTCTCCAGCCGACCAGGAAACAGAGCGTCTTCTGATGGCGGCAGAGCCGAGGCACTTGATCAGGTGGGTGCCCCCTGGCAATGTCGAGACCGCTCGGGTATCTAAAAGCAATTCTATACAGCGAGGCTGCATTCTTCCTCTTGTGGTGGCGACACCGTCGCGCCGGAGACCGAGCGCATGAATTCGCGTCGATTGTTCGTGGCCAGTTGCGTCGCTCTGGTTGCTTCGGCGTTTTCATTTGTGATCCGCCAGGATGTGCTTCCGGCGTGGGGAAAATCCTTCGACTTGAACGCGACCAGCCTCGGCGTCATCGGCGGGATGGCGTTCTGGGGGATGGCGGTTGCGATGGCGATCGGCGCTTTCGTTTGCGACTCACTCGGCATGAAGCGCATGCTCGGGCTCGCCTTCCTGTGCCATCTGGTCGGAACGGTCGGCACCTTGGGAACCCCTTATCTGGCGGGCATGGGCGTCTCTCCGTACGTCATCCTTTGCGTCTCGACTTTTCTGGTCGGAAGTGCCAACGGCCTGGTCGAAATCGGCATCAATCCCCTGGCGGCGACGCTCTTCCCTCTGCAGAAGACGCATAAGCTCAACGTTCTTCACGCCTGGTGGCCGGGCGGGATGATGATCGGCGGGCTCCTGGCAATCGCCATTTCCTCACTGCTGGGCCTGGCAGTCGGCGGTGCGGCCAAGACGCCCGAAGGGACGATGTTTGGCTGGCAGCTCAAGATGGCTTTGATCCTCATCCCGATGCTGGTCTACGGCGCACTCTTTCTGTTTGAATCGTTTCCGGTGACCGAGCGCGTCGCCTCTGGCGTCTCGACCGATCAGATGCTCAAGCAGGCGCTGCGGCCGATGTTTCTGCTCTGGGCGTTTTGCATGCTGCTGACAGCATCGACCGAGCTGGCGCCGCAGGGAATGCAAAGCCTGGTGCTCGAGAAGACAGCCGGTATGAATGGCACATACGTTCTGATCTACACCAGCTTGATGATGTTCACGCTCCGGCACTTTGCCGGCGAGATCCTGCATCGCATTTCACCGGTGGCCATGCTAACGGGGTCGTCAGTCCTCTCCGCGATCGGGCTTTACGCCCTGAGCTTCGCATACGACTTTCCCACTGCCATCGCCGCGGCAACGATCTACGGACTTGGTATTGTTTATTTCTGGCCCACGATGCTGGGCGTGACGGCAGAGCGGTTCCCGCGCGGCGGGGCCTTTGTGCTGGGGCTGATGGGTTGCGTCGGCAACCTGGCGATCGGCGTGGTACAGCCCTGGATGGGCGGCATCAATCACAAGATCACGATGGCAGCCATCCCCGCCGAGCTGAGCAACCAGGTCGTGGTCGCCGGCGTGATCGAGCCCGGGAAAGTCAAGGCGCTCCCCGAGGCCGACCAGAAAGTCGTTCTGGACGCTCAAAAGGAAGGGGCCAAGTGGTCGTTCCGCTATGTCTCGGCGCTTCCTGTGATCCTGATCATCATCTTCGGCGGGATTGCCCTGAGCGATCGCGCTCGCGGGGGCTACAAGCCGGAACATTTGGGCGAGAAGGAATTGACGCCGGCAGAGCTCGCATCAGATTATTAGCATGCTGATCGCGGGCAGCTCGCCGTACTTGCGCTAACAAAAACCGCGGTCTCCTTCGACGATCGATTCCCTTGAGCGAACTTGGCGAACCGACCTCGCAGCCCCAGGCCATGCTGCCGCCGATCGTCGGGCGAGCGCTTACAGAGCCCCCACCACCACGCATGTCGTGGTACCGTGGGATCGCGCCGGCCTATCTGAACCTTTTCATCTGGGCGCCGTTTTTCGATCAGCTCTGGGTTGGAACCTATCGTGACTCGAGCCTCGGCTGGCTCGTTGCAAGCGCATTGCTGGGAGCGTTGCTGTGCTTCGCAGTTTTCCTTTTGGCGGCGACCTGGGGATTTCGTTTCAAGCGGCCGCTGGTCGTGCTGGCAGCGTCGACCTTCGGCGCGACCGGGTCAGAATGGCTCTGCGGTCTGTTTCTCGCCGGCTTCGGAGTGTTCTGGTACGCGATCGCGCTAAACTTCGCCATTGATTCCACTCTGCTGGGCCTCAGAGCCACCGGCCTCTTGCCTGATCCTGCGACCCTTCCATGGCACCTGGGAGCACTTTCGATCAAGAGCCCGGTCTTCCTTTGCGTCGCGCTTTTCTGGCTGTACATCACGCGCCTGGCCATCTTGATGCGGCTTTCCGGCGTCGTGGTGGCGCTCATGAAGTTTTATGCGCCAATCGCCCTGGCCTTACTCACCGCGACCGCGTTGTGGGGATTGCTTTCGATCAAGGCCCAACCGCACGACGTCACCGTCTTCTCGCTCGATTACCCCGATTCGCTGGTGCCGACATCGTCAAGCCACTCAGCCTTAGCGATGATGGTCGGCTTTTTCGCGGCCGGCGGCCTCCTGAGTGTCGACTGGGGAGCCGCGGTGGGCACTCGCCGAGATCTCCTGCGCGCGGGCCTGCCATGCGTTCTCGGGGCGGCCGCGTGGACGTCGATCATGTGTCTCGTGGTTGTGATGAACACCGCGAGCTCACCCGGCATGCTTGACCGTGACCCCAGAGCCGGTCCCGCCGATCCGCTTTTGATGTCATTTCGCTGGGCGGTCTTCGAGGGGACTGACCTCTTTCCCAGAACCGTGGCCGCGACAATCTTGATCCTGTTCGGTCTCGCCGCGCTCGCTCCGGCCGTTTCGTCGCTCGCGAGATTCAGCCTGTCGGTCACCACGCACTGGCCGAGCCTGACGCCCAACCGCGCCACATTGATTGCCTGTTGCATTGCGTTTCTGTTGATGGCCACCGGGCAGGTCGATCGACTCGGCCTTTTTTACCGCGCCGCCGGGCTCGTATTTGCCCCTTTGCTCGGCGCAATGGCGGGCGACGTTTTAGGGAAGAGCCAGGGTGCAATCGCCCTGCGGGTCGGTATCAATCCGGCGGGCATCGTCTCCTGGGTGTCGGGCGTTGCCGCTGGCCTTACGCTTTTTCTCACAACGCCGCTTCAATCCGACTTCCTCGCCTGGTTGCAGCCTGAGTCAATCTGCGGCATGCTCGTGTCGGCGTGTGTTTACCGCTTGCTTTGTCTGTTTGGGTTTGAGTCCGGCCGCGTGCTGGATGCTCAGGCAGTCGCATTCGTAGAGCAACCCGCCAGCCTGGAAGCCTGAAATACCCTTACTTGCCCGATGGCTGCTTAAAGGTTGGCCGACAGGAGTGTCGGCTTAAAGGTTGGCCGACAGGAGTGTCGGCCCTACTCGCCGGGCATCGGCGGGCTTGGTGCTCGAGCATGTTTGAGCACCGGCTCGGGGCACGCCACGCCTGAAAGCGCCAGGCCATCCCAGACCAAGAGCATCCTTCGAGCGACCACTTGCGCCCACAGGGCCGCTCCCATTGGCGAGTAGTGTCGGTCGCCCATCAAGTGCAGATTGTAGAGGGGGTCGAGCATGGGTTCGCCCTTGCGGGCGGCCTCGTTCTTGAGCCGCAGGAGCGCGTCCGTGAATGCGACCGTAGTATCCACATACCTTGTATTACTGAATTTGAACATTCGGCTAAGCTCGATCTGGAGTCGGTCGGCACGTCGCGGCCCGATCAGCTCGAATTCGTCGGCTGCGAGCACGACAAGAAAGGGCCACCCTCTGCTGACGCACGATTCCACAATCCGGTCGAGCCAGTATTCGCCTTCGGCAAGGTTTGCTGGGTTGTTCATGTCGCCGAAGTCGTTCACGAAGATGCTGACGATGACAAAATGCGGTTGGAAGCGCTCGCCGAAGGCACGAAAAGTTTGCTCGTACTGCTCGATCGAGTACCCGAGGTGGCCCGTGTTGAGTACGGTCACCTGAGTCTTGAGCGTCTCACGCAGGCAGGCCTCCAATTTGGCCGGCGGAGTATCGGCATCGCCCACGAGCGTCCCTTGCATCATCGAGTCACCCAGAACGAGCACCCTGACCGGCGCGTTCGGGTCGGGCTCGCTTCCGCGGCAACCCCATGAGTTCGTAGTCTGCACTGACTCGGGCACGACTCGGCCGCCGACTGCCGCTGCCAGGTCTCGAGCATTCGGCGTGTCCGGAATCAGAAACATTGCCAGGCTGTCCCGCAGCGACAGGCCGATCACCCAGACCGAGCGCACGCAGGGCTTCAAGCGGTAAGCGCGGTTGTCGTCTGATTCGAAGACGGCCGAGGAAAGCAGGATCGAGCGATCGACGTTGCCCCAGCGGAGCACGGCCGACGCGGCGTCCATGCCGGCGGCTCGCAGGAACTTGTCCGTCGCCGATCCCGGCGTCGCAAGTTTCGCCAGTGACGCGCGCGCTTTGTCTGCGTTTCGCAACCGCTCCTCGTGCATGCGCTCTTGCTCGAGCCGACGATCTGGCGGAAGCCCCACCATCCAGTTAAGGGCTGCCCGCGCCCGCGCTGCCAGCGTGAACGCCGCGAATCGCCCGGTTGACGTACCGCCAATGATGCCAAGGAAAAGCAGCGCCGTGACCGTCGCGATCAATCGCTTGAATAAACCCTCTCGCCACTCGGCCTTGACTGCGAATTCCAGCTTTCTTTGCACCGCGTTCGGGCGCCGCGCGGTTGGTGCCAATTTCCACTTTCCTGGCATTATCGCCCCCACTCCGATTGCGAATGAATCACGCCGCGAACCTCGAACGAGCCTTCGCAGTCTTTTCTTTTGAGCGGGCCGCCGCGAGGTTTCGCTCTCGGGGCGCCTGCCTGCGCAGCGATTCCGTTCGCAGGCGCTCTCTGACACCGCCGAGCACTTCCATCCTACCCCGAAGTGAGCTAGACCCGCTCTGTAAATGATGTGAGATTATTAGGGCACTATTCGGGGCTCGAGCGAGGATCCGGGTTGCCGTCCTGCTAGCCCACATGCGATCGACGCGAAGGCGCCGAGGGACCTTGATGGCCGACAGCCCGACGTCAAAGCGCCCGCCTCACTCGGTGCGGTCGCCCACCTTCGCAGCCCTTGGTCAAACCGGATTTCGCCGTTTTTATATCGGCCAGGGCATCAGCCTCGTCGGAAGCTGGCTCCAGGCCGCGGCGGTGCGCTGGCTGGTCTTCGACCAGACCGGCTCTGAGTTCATGCTGGGCGTCGTTGAGGTCGCGTCGCTCTTGCCCGGAATCTTTGTCGGGCTCTACGCGGGAGCGCTCGCCGATCGCGTGCGGCCACTGCGGATGATCTTGCTCATGGAATGCTGCCAGATGGGGCTGGCGTTTGTGCTCGCCGCTCTGGTCGGGTTTAACGTCGTTCATATCTGGCAGATGGCGATGATCCTCGCCCTGGCGCGAATCTGCGTCACGTTCGAGCTGCCCAGCCGGCAGGTGTTGTTCTTCGAGCTGGTCGGCCCCGAGATCCTTTCAAACGCAATCGCCCTTAATTCTGGGCTTTTCAACGGCACGCGCGTGCTGGGCCCGGCGCTGGCTGGCGTCTGTCTCTCACTCTTCGGGGCCACTGGTTGCTTCGCCTTGAATGGAGTCAGCTTCATGGCCGCCATCGCCGCGGTCCTGTCAATCAAGCTGACGCCCCGCCCCCGCCCTCATCACCACGAAGCGTTCGGCCTTAGCGTGATCCTGGGCGGCCTGCGTTTTCTAGGAGAAGACCGAAGACTGCTCATCCAGTTCTTGCTTGTGGCATTTTTCGGCGTCATCGGTATGGGTTACGAGGCGATGATGCCAGCCTATGCCGCCCGCGTCGTGCAAACCGGTGTGCGGGGGTACGCTGTCTTGCTGGCCTGCGGCGGCATCGGCGCAACCGCGGGCGCGCTTGTGGTTGCATCGCTTGGCGGGCTGCGCCGCAAGGAACGTTTGACGCTGCTCGGAATGGTCATTTTTGGAGCCGCATTGGCGGGCGCCGCGCTCCTTCCAATCTGGCTGCCGCCGGGCGGGGCACGGTCCCTGAAGCTCGCCAGCGGCGCAACCTGCCTGCTCTTTGCCGGTTTTGGTGCCGTGCTCTTCTATTCCTCGGCAATGACCCGCATCCAGACGACGGTTCCCAACCACCTGCGGGGCCGAATCATGGGCATCTGGATGATCGTCTACTCGGGCTCAGTGCCCCTGGGAGCGCTCTGGACCGGGAAAGCGGCCGAGTCGTGGGGCGTTGCGCCCGTGATGGCCTTCTCGGCGTCGATCTGCGTCGTGACCGCGCTCATCCTTCTGGCATCGAAGGCGCTCGAGCGACCACACCCGGCGGTGCCCGGCATCGTCGCCGGTTAGAGACGCGGGTCAGCCTGCGTCGTGATCGCTCGCATCCGCCGGGCGAGACACGAGAAAATCGTTTCCTCGACCTCGGGCGCCCAGCTCGCCGGCAAACCGTAATACACCATGGCGCCTCCCCCCTCGTACCCTCCTTCTTCGAGAACACGGCGGGATGGGATATATGCCATGACGTCGTTGCAATACGCCGAAACCCAGATGTGCGACGACCCCAGGTTGCGCTTGATTCTCAGCGAATAGTCGACAACCACCTCGCCGCCCAGAAACACCCAGGTGAGCTCGCCAAATTTCCAGACCTGAACCGGATACGGGTAAGTCGCATCGAGTTTACCTTGCGTCGTGATCGTCTCGAGCAAGAGCCTGGCTCGGCTGGCAGTGAAGAAGTTTGACGACTTCGCATCCTGCTCGATCTGTTCGCGCGAAGGCAACGGCGCGAAAGTCAGCGCGACCTCCTCGTAACTCGATGCGAGCCGGCTGGTAATCGGCCGAAGCGGTCCGGCAAGTACCTCGCTGCAGCTTGCCCCCAGTTCTTTTCCATAGCGCGCAGCCAGCTCGAGCGATCGCCGCGGGATCGGATTTTGATCGCCGCCGCAGCCGGCGACGAACATCGCCTGAGCGCCGGCATGTCGCGACTCGAGGTCAATCTGGGCAAACCCCGCGTAGTCTCCACAAAACTCGTAGCCATCGAGTACCGTGCAATGGCACGCATACCCGAAAACGGCTGCCAGCAAGGTTCCATCGCGCCGGTCGATCCGCAGCATCGGCAGGTCGTGGTCGACGGGGCCCTTCAGCTCGAGACGTTGACGCAGCGCGGGGACATCGGCCTCTTTGTTGGCTCGGCGATTGACCGCGAAATCACACCGGCCGATGGCCCAGCCCAACCGTGCCTCGGCCAATCGCCCGAGCGCCTCGTCGGTCACCTGGGCGAGCGACTGTTCCAAGAACTGGGTGTACTCGACGACGAGTTCAAGCTGCTTGCGGTCGAGGTTGTACATCGAGTGCAGGTTGTGGCCGACAACGGGCCCGGAATGAGTGTGCGAGCAGGCCAGCACGATCTCGTCCCGCTCGAGTCGATGTCGGCTGCGGATCGCGTCTCTGACGCGGTTCGACAGATCGCGCCCGATCCCGCAAAGGTCGAGCGTGACCAGGATGGCGCGGTGGCCAGTCGGGTCTTCAATCGCTAGCGCCTTGGCCCACAAGTCGTGCACCACGCCCTGCGACGGCTTCGTTCGAGCCGCGTAGCCCGACATCCACATAGGCGT
>Ga0182024_10015752_pt1 | contig 14428 bp, 14 predicted proteins | sample P32metaG_FD_120480 | JGI IMG/M metagenome (GOLD analysis project Ga0182024, IMG submission 120480) | Permafrost microbial communities from Stordalen Mire, Sweden - P3-2 metaG (Illumina Assembly) | ecosystem: Environmental > Terrestrial > Soil > Wetlands > Permafrost | place: Sweden: Stordalen... | reverse complement strand
CTCGACGTCGCGAATTGTAAAATTGCCGAGCACGAATCCGTTGTTCAAAGTGCTGAGCACCGCCGGCGTTGTGCCGTCCACGGCTTTCAGCTGGTCGAAGCTGGTGACGATGCCACTGTGATCGGCGTCGCGCGCGGCGAGCAAACGCTGCGCCAGCTGATCGTAACGATCACCGGCCGCCGCCCCGAGCGCGAGCGGATCTTTTACAGTAAGCGCCTCGGCGAGCTGGTCCTTGGTGATGGAATTAAAATCCGGCTTGCCGCCCGCATCCGCTGTGCCGAACGTCTTGTGCAGCACGTTCACGATTGCTTCCCTGCCGGCATCCAGCGTCGCCTCGTCGCTCTGGCCTTTTTGCTCCAAGCCGATCACCACATCGTTCTGTGAGCCACCGCCCAGCACGTTGTCGCTGATCGTCTGGATGGTGCTGTCATTAAGGCCTGCGGACGATAGGCCCTTGCGGATCTGATCGAGCGGCGCAGGTCCGGCGAACCGCACATAAACCAGTGTGCCGCCCTTGAAATCAATGCCGTAGCGCATCCCGCCGTTCTTTAAAATCGAAGCCCAGCCGACTACCAGCAGGATCAACGACAGGGCGACGAAGTACTTCGCCTTCCCCATCCAGTCAACGTTAACGCCCTTGAAAAATTCCATTCCGATACCTATCCACCTTTGTTTGACACCGGACCGGTTGGGTTAGTTCCCCGCAGCCGGCCTGGTTAATCGGGTGTTGGCAGGGCAGGCTCTAAGTCCCGTCTCTGCACTATAAGTGCCTTGGAACCGCCGCAATCAGGTAGTGAATGGCACGCCCCCGCGCCATGGTGAAACCATTGCACTTGCTAGATGCCCAGCAAAATACCCTAAATACCCGATTAAATACTAAGTTCCGCCTGACGATCGTTGCGCGACACGTGCCAGTCGAAAATCGCCCGCGAAACAAAAATCGAAGTAAATACGTTTGCCAGCAAACCGATGATCAGAGTAATCGCAAAGCCTTGTACCGGGCCGGTCCCAAACAGCAAGAGGAAGGCCGCGGAAACCAGCGTCGTCACGTGCGTATCAATGATCGTCCGGAACGCGTTGTGGAATCCCAAATCCACGGCCGTCGCCGGAGCCTTGCCGTTGCGCAATTCCTCGCGTATGCGTTCGAATACCAGCACGTTGGAATCAACACCCATGCCGATCGTCAGCACCACGCCGGCAATTCCCGGCAGCGTGAGCACCGCCCCGGCAATCGCCATGAACGCCACCAGGATAATCAAGTTCAGAATCAGGGCCACAACTGCATTGACACCACTCAGCCGGTAATAGATCACCAAAAAGATCATCACCACGATCAGGCTGCCGATGGAAGCCCGCACGCCCGCGCGGATCGAATCCGCTCCCAGCGAAGGACCAACCGTACGCTCTTCCAAATATTTAATGGAAGCGGGGAGCGCGCCAGCGCGCAAGACGAGCGCCAGATCCTGCGCCGATTCCTCTGTGAAATTTCCCTCGATCACGCCGGAATCATCAATGCGACCGTTAACCACCGGCGCGCTGTATACCTGATGATCCAGCACAATCGCCATGCGTCCCTTCGGTGACAGCTGCGATTGCTGTTCCGTGAAGGGCCCAAAGCGCGCCGCTGCCGAAGTCGAGAGCTGGAAGCGCACTTCAAATTGTCCGGGATTATTTCCGTTCGGAGCTGGACTGGCGCCGCGCAAGTCTTGCCCGGTGACGATCGGCGCACGATCCAGAATGTAATAAACCGTCTGCGCGGGAAAGCCGCTCTGCGCTTCGGATTTGCCGGGGACAATCGCGGTTCCCGGAGCCAGCACTCCGCCCTTGGCGGAGAGCGCCGCAACTTCGGAAGGATACGTTTGATCGTCGGCCACGCGGTTCAGCGTGAGTTGTCCGCCCGCTTGAATTACCGCCCTGGCGCGGCTGGGATCGCCTTCGCCCGGAAGCTGCACGAGGATTTCGTTGTCACCGCGGCCTGTGGGCGCGATGGTCGGCTCGGTCAGACCTAGCGCGTTGATGCGCCGCGTGATGGTTTCCAGAGCTTGGCTCATGGTGTCGCGACGCATATCAGCGATGATCGAGGGCCGCAGTGTCAGCAGGTAACCGTTCACTACGCCAGCAGCGGGCGCCGAAGCCCAGTCAGTAAATTGCGTGCTAATCAAATCGCGGAATGCGCCGGAAGTGTTCGTGTCAACATTATCCACTTCAATGTGCGTGTCGTCCACGCGACGGATATCGCCCACGATGATGTTCTTCTCGTGGACCTGTTTGGTGAGCTGATCCACCGCCTGATCGCAGCGCTGGCCGATGGCTTCATCCACCTGCACCTGAAGCACCAGGTGGCTGCCGCCCTTCAAATCCAGGCCCAGCTTGATGCGATCCGCCAGGTTCGCCTTGACTTGCGTCAGCGAAGTGGGAAACGTGGGCAATCCCAAAAGACCATACAAGCAAATCAAAATGACGATCAGTATAAGAATGAACTTCCATCTGAGCTGGGGATTCATGCGGGCTGCCTAACTCTCCTTCGGCGGTTCTGACTGCAGTCCCGCAATCGCATTGCGGGCTACCTTCATTTTCACTTGCTCGGCGATGCGCAGTTGCACTGTGTCGCCTTCAAGGCCGACAATCGTGCCATAGATTCCGCCGTTGGTGATGACTTTATCTCCGTTTTTCAGGGCCGTCAGCATTTCGGTGACTTTCTTCTGGCGGCGCTGCGCCGGCAGGATCATCAGAAAATAAAAAATTACCATGATCAGGATCAGCGGCAGGAATAGCGCTATCCCACCAGGCTGAGACTGCGCCAGCAGGCCCAGAGCGAGGTTCGCTGAAGCCAGTATAGAAATTGTCACGATCATTACGCCTTTCCCTTCTTCGCCGGCACTTCGGCTCAGCAGGGCCATTCCGCCAGGACGGACAAGCTTGCCGGGGGCCGGCAAGCCGGGAACTCGTTCACCGAAGACGCTGCTCCGCCTTGCGACCGCGCCCAACACCTGCTTGGGTTTGTCTTATTTCAGACGAGCCTGAAGGTCAGAGCGGAACTTTGCGAGCTTCCCAAAACGGATAGCCTCGCGAATTTTGCGCATTATGTCAAGGTAAAAGTGGATGTTGTGGTGGGTGTTCAAAATGATTGCGAGGAATTCTCCGCTCGTTGCTAAGTGCCTTAGATAAGCGCGTGAGTAGCGCCGGCACACTGCGCATTCGCAGGTTTCGTCAATCGGGCGTGGATCATTGGCGTACTTCGCGTTTTTAATCAGGATGCGCCCTTGTGAAGTGTAAAGGCAGCCGTGCCGCGCGCTGCGTGTGGGCAGCACGCAATCCATCATGTCCACGCCCTGCGCCACGTAGTCTGGAATTTGCTCCGGTTTGCCGACGCCCATCAGGTAGCGCGGACGGTCCGCGGGCAGGCGCGACGCCGCCACCTGCGCCATTTCGCAGGTGCTCGCGTGCGGCTCTCCAACAGCGAGACCTCCGATCGCGTAGCCCGGAAAATCCAGCGCTACCAGTGCGTCCGCGCTCTCGCGACGCAGTGCCGCATGCGTTCCGCCCTGCACGATGCCGAAAAGCATTTGCCGTGTGGCGTCTCCGTGCTGCGCGAAATAATCGCGCGAGCGCCGCGCCCAGTCGAGCGTGCGCTTCGCTGCATCGCAGGCGCGTTGTTCGGGTGCGGGAGCCTCGATGCATTCATCGAGCACCATCACGATGTCCGCGCCCAGCGCGATTTCAATCTCCAGTGCTTTTTCCGGAGAAAGATAATGTTCGGAGCCGTCCAGATGCGAACGAAACGTAACGCCTTCGTCCGTCACCTTGCGCAATTCGCTGAGGCTGAAAACCTGGAACCCGCCGGAATCGGTGAGAATCGCGCGCGGCCACGCCATGAATTTGTGCAGCCCGCCCATCTGGCGGATCAATTCATGCCCGGGACGCAAATACAGATGGTAGGTATTCGAAAGCAGGATTTGTACGCCGAGGTCTTCCAGATCTTGCTGCGTCTGGCCCTTCACCGTCGCCGCGGTGCCCACTGGCATGAACGCCGGCGTATCAATTACGCCGTGCGGCGTGGTCAATCGCCCTAGGCGCGCGCCCGTCGAGTCGGTAGCGAGCACCTCGAACGTGAATCCTTCGTGCTGCGTCTCCATCCGAACGAGTGTATCAGGAGAAAGCTGCGACCAAACCGACCTTCACGATCACATAAATTAGCCAAGCGCCCACTACCGTGCCCAGCGCTTTCCCGAATGAAATCTTTTTGGGATCCGCCGCGCTGAACCCGAACGCCATCAGGATCATGTTCCAGAAAGCGAACAGATCGAACGCAGTGAACAGAGTCACCATCCATTTTGGAGAATCATCCCCAAGGAATGCACCACCGTTGGACGCCACCAGGTGATTCAGATCTACCATGGACGGATCTTTCAAGAAAAGAATCAGAATAGCCAGCAATCCGCCGATGATGCCCGGCACCCACGAATGCGCCACGATTGCGAGCGATGGCACGAATCCGATTTTTGTCCCGTAGATCAGATTGAAGACGAGCATCAGAACGGCAGCGATAATAACCGCGTAAATAAATGTTCCCAATACTACGGCCGGGTACGTGATGATTGACGCCCACTTGGTTTGCGTATCAATCATTTTCTCGCGCTGCTCAGCCGTCATGCTCTCCATCTGCTTTTGTATGCGCGCACTTTGCTGGTCTTGCCGGATCATGAAGTCGCGCCAGCCCACGCGGTGCCCGAAGATGAAAATCACAATGACGGAAACACACACGATCAAGATCAGTGGCAGAACCCACGTGGGCCGCCTCACGATCGATTCAAAAGTCGGCTTCGGATTAAACAGCACGCCGAAAATTCGGCCAAAAGAACTGTCGGAGCCTTGCGTCGCGGGAGAGGGAGTTTCTGCGCTGGCCATGCTGGTCTCCTCCTGGCTAAGTCGAAATGATCGCCGGTGCCGTTCTCTGTGCAAGTGCGGCTGGCCGCATTGAATGTTTCAGACTGGAGCGATTGTTTAGCACATCACAGCGAAGATTGTCATCAACAGGAGCGCGCCGGTAGCGCCAGCACGTGGGCATGCGCGCAAAATCAGGAAGCGGGAATTTCCGGCACAGCCGCAAGCAACGCCTGCGTGTAAGGATGCTGCGGCGCTTGCAAGACTTGCTCCGCAGCGCCAATTTCCACAATCCGCCCCGCCTGCATCACTGCCACACGCGAAGCCAGCTGCGCCACCACCGGCAAACTATGCGAAATCAGCATCAAAGTAAGCGAAAATTCGCGCTGCAAACGCGCCAGCAATTCCAGAATCTGCGCGCCGACGGATACGTCCAAAGCCGAAACAGGCTCGTCCGCAATCACCAATTCCGGCCGCAAAATCAGCGCTCGCGCGATTCCGATGCGTTGCCGCTGCCCGCCGGAAAATTCGTGCGGATAGCGCGTAACGGCGTCGCGGCCCAGCCCCACGGCCTCCAGAATTTCCGCCGTGCGCGCTCCGCGTTCTTCGCCCGAAAGCTGCGGCTCGTGAATCGCCAGCGGCTCGCCGACAATGCTGCCCACGCGCATCCGCGGATTCAGCGAAGCGATCGGATCCTGAAACACCATCTGCATCCGCCGCCTTAGCGAACGCAGCGTCGCGCCGCGCGCCCCCAGCCAATCCTCGCCGCGAAACAGTATTTCACCGGAATCGGGTTCCACCAGGCGCATGATCATTCGCGCCAGCGTCGTCTTGCCACATCCCGATTCGCCGACGATCCCCAGCGTCTCGCCGCGCTCCAGCGCGAAGCTCACGCCATCCACCGCCAGCGCGCGCCGCGCCGATTGCGTGAACGCGTCGGTGGAAACGGAATACGATTTGCTCAGCGCGCGAGCTTCCAGAAGAATTTCGCCCGGCATTCCTAAATTTTCTCGGCGGCGATTTGGATTCCGGTGTTCACCATATATAAGCACGGCTCCGCGCCGGGTTGGCATACGTCCGCGGGCTCAAATCGCGGATGAAAATTCGATCCGTCGTCCGCAATCGAAGAAACCATCAGCCCGTGCGCTTCGATATATTCCGCGTCGCTCGGTTTCCACCCCGCCACATGCATCCAGTGCTCGAACGTGCGCGGATGCTCGCGGGTTTCCGTCGCGGTAATTCTCAGGCCGGCGGCATCCGTCATTGCCCGGAATTCCGCCAGCGTCAGCGAGTGGCAGTGCGAGTGATCGCGAATCCATTCAATGCGGTGATTCAGCGCGCGCACTTTCGGATCTTCCGGCACGATGATGTCAATCAATCCCACGCGACCGCCGCGCTTCACTACCCGCGCCATTTCGCGGATTACTCTCGCAGGATCGGAAATGTGGTGCAGGCTGTAACTCGTCACCGCCAGATCCAGCGCGCCATCCGCAAACGGGAGCGTCTGCGCGTCACCGATGGCGAAACCGAGCCTGCCGAGCAATCCTTCTTGCGCCGCTTTCTGCCGCGCACGCATCAGAATCGCCGGCGTCAAATCGTAAGCGCACATCCAGCGCACGTGCTTCGCGAATCGCAACGCCAGCGTACCGGGGCCGCTCGCAAGATCCACGGCCAGGTCCGCAGGCCCGGCCGCGACCAGGCGCGCCAGCGACTCCGCTTCGGCCACCCGCTCTGCCACCGCGTAATCGCCGAAAACTTCAGCGGTCTTGGTGAACCGTTCGCGCACCAGCGCTTTCAATTCGTGATCGCTCACCCGCGCACGATTCGGCGGCCCGTTCGGCGACCCATTAGGCGGTTCGCTCGTCGCCCTCATGGAACGAGAATACACCTCGCCTGGTGATTTTTGTTTACCGCGCGCAATTCCGGAATCGCCGTATCGCACTCTGCCACATGATGAGGGCAGCGCGGACCGAATGCGCAGCCCGCAGGCACCGCGTCCAGCGACGGAACCGTGCCCGGAATCGGCACCAATTTTTCGCGCGCCAGTCGCGGCGCCGCGCGCAGCAACCCCTCCGTGTAAGGATGCCGCGGCGCGCGCAGAACTTCCGCCACGGGACCTACTTCCACGATGCGTCCCGCGTACATCACCGCAATGCGACCAGCAACTTGCGCCACAACTCCCAGATCGTGCGTGATGAAAAGCATCGAGAGCTGCAGTTCGTGCCGCAATTTCGCGAGCAGCTCCAGAATTTGTTTCTGCACGGTGACGTCCAGCGCCGTGGTCGGCTCGTCTGCGATCAGCACTCCCGGCCCCGCAGCCAGCGCCATCGCGATCATCACGCGCTGTCGCAGGCCGCCCGAAAGCTGGTGCGGATATTGCCGAGCGCGCCGCGCCGGATCGTTCAGCGCCGCACGTTCCAGCGCTTCCAGCGCGCGACGATGGATTTCGCTTTCGCCCGCGCGCGGCTCGTGCACGCGAATTGCTTCTTCCACCTGCGCGCCGATGCGCAGCACGGGATTCAGCGCCGTCATCGGCTCCTGAAAAATCATGGCGATTTCACGCCCGCGCAACTCGCGCATCTCGTCTTGCGTAATCGCCAGCAAATTTTCGCGCGTTGCACTTGGCGCGCCGCCATACTTGGCACCTCTGCCAGCGCCGCCGCCGTTGCCGCCGCGCAAATTCAACCACGCCTCGCCCGTATGCCGCGCCCCGTGCGGTTCCAATCCCATCAACGCCAGCGAAAGCATCGTCTTGCCCGAACCCGATTCCCCCACGATCCCCAGCGTCTCGCCTTCCGCCAGCGTGAACGAAACATCATTCACCGGCCGCACCCATCCGCCCGGCGTCGGCAGCTCCACTGTCAGTCCGCGCACCTCGAGGCTTGTCGCCATGGAAACATGATAGCCGTACGCGCATGGCACGGCGAATAATTACGCTACCATTTTATATGGTTGCACCGCCCTGTCCTCTCTGCCATGGCGCCACTCGTTTCGCGGGCAATAAACCCTATTGCCCCAATTGCGGCTGGAATCGCGATGCCGCCATCGTCAGCGTCCGATCGACCGCCGCTGCCGCGCCCATCGGCATCCTCCTGATGGGCGCCTTCGCTTTTTTCCTCATTCATTTTTTGCATTTCCGCAATCCGTATCAAATCGCGATTTTCATCGTTTTCCCCTCTGTCGGAATGCTCATCAACTACTTCGCCTCGCGGCGAACCCGCGCCAGGCTGCAGTCGCTTTCCGAGCCGATGATGCGCGCCACCACCGTGCCAACCAATTCCTTCACCCCGTCAGCGCCGGTCGCAGGTAAATCCACCGCGGTCATCGAACCGAGCGCGCAACAACTGGCTCTGCTCCGGGCTTCGCGCCCGCGCGAAATCCGCATGTCCACGCGCGGACGCGTCAGTTTGTCGCTAGCGCTGCTCGCGGTTCTCGGTTTTGCAGCGATGTTCGGCGCACATCTCTACACGGTTTGGGCGCACAGGCATTCCTTCGCCGTCTTTACAACCGGGGATTGGGTCATAACCGGCATCGTCGCGCTTCTGCTGCTTCTTCCTTTCGCGATGTGGAGCCAGCAAGTGCGCGAATGCGATTTGCTGGAGAATGGCGAAGTCGCTCTGGCGACAGTGGTGAGCGAGCGGATAGGCGACAAGGACCAATCGTCCATCGGATACGAATTCAAGGACTTTCAAGGCGAAACCCGGAGGGGTGCCGGCTTCGATTACACGCAAAAACTCTTCGAAGGCATGCCCGTTGCCGTTTTCTACGACCGCGATAATCCCAAGCGCCAAATTCCAGCCTGCGCCACATACCACGAAGTCGTTATTTAAAATGAACGCTTCCCGCGGCTGAACGAGATCTCAACGCTTCGCAACCGGAATGCAAAAACGCAAAGCGGTATGCGTCACCGAAAAGCTGCACACTTTATTGTCGGTGAGCCCGGCGGATTTTCCCGCGGTGATCACATCAATTTCGCGAATGTGTTTTTGGCCTTTGGGGTACACCACCCAAATCGCGCCGTTTTTCTGAATCGTGCGCGCAAGCGAAGGCAACTGCGCGAGGTCTGCAGCCGCCTCCGCCGAAAAAAAAATCAGGTCGGCGCCATCAACGCGCCCCCCACGGAAATACTCCGGGACGCGCCCGGCCAGCTCCGTCAGAAATTCCGCGCTCTCCACTCCCAGCACCGCGATCTTCTGCCCTGGCTTCACTCCCAGCTTGTCAATCAGCAGCCGGTGCGAATAATCACGCTCCGGAGCGCGCGATTTCGCCGATCTTTTCCGCGCCACCGTCATTTTTCGCCCGGGAGTCATTTTTCGATCGTCACGGGCTCGCCGAACTTCGCGCCCAGCGCCTGCAGGTATTGCTCCTGCGTCCGTGAATAGCCGAGCACGAAGCGCGCGGCAACACGAAATATCGGGTTATAGATTTCGCCCGCCTCCGTAATGCGCAGCAGCGAGCTGCCGTCCTCGGTAGATGAGATTTCGTACGTCCACGTCCCGCCGAAAGGCAGTTTCGGATCGGCAATTCGCACCACCAGGGCTCGCGGCGGCACCATCACCATCACTTGGTATGGGATCGATCCACCATGATTGTCAAACTCGCGCCACGATGGCTTCCCATTCACCGGCGGAAGCATCTCCACGCGCGTCACATCCTTGCGCCACGCGGGAAATTTCGCGTAGTCGGTGATAACTTGCCAAATCGCGTCGGGCGGCTGGTGGAATTGCGCAGCGCGAGTGGAAATGTGCTGCTGCGGCAGGAATGCACCGATCGCAACCGCCACCAGGATGATCAGCACCAGCAGCGCGACCAGCACAAAAATTCCCGCACGGATCGTGCGCATCACAATCGTTCCTCTCGTCGTGCCTTCCGATTCCACAAAACCCGCCTCCAAGCGCGCGCATTATACTTCGATTTACGCCGGCGAGCGTTTGTCACATAATGCGCTTCCTGCACCTGCTATCCACGCAAGGAGGCGCGCAACCATGCTCCCCGGCTTAAAAGCGGCGCTGAATTATCATCCGATGTTCGTGCATTTTCCCATCGTGCTGTGGCTCGCGTCGTTGCTGTTCGAAGTCTTCGCGGTCTGGCGCGCGAGCGACGAATTGCAGCGGATGGCTTCGCGTCTGCTCTATCTCGGCACCTTGGCGGCGGTCTTCACCGTGCTGACCGGCCTCGCGGCGCAAAATTCCGTGGCGCCCGGCTTGGCGCAGCGCGCCGTGGGAATTCACGAAACGCTGATGCTCACCGCCACCAGCCTGGCAATCGCACTGTGCGGCTTCGCATTTTTCATGCGCAAGGATTTCCCGCTGCATCTGCGCAAAGTGCTGCTGCTGGGCCTGCTGGTGCTCGGCGTGCTCCTCACCATCGGCGCCGATCGCGGCGCACAGCTCGTCTATGAATACGGTTCCGCGGTGAACTGGTCAACTGCACAGCAGCAGAATTAGTTGCAGGAGTCACGAAAATGAAAAAACCACGCGAAGCAAAACGCATGAGCGATGCAGCGGTGAAGGAAAGAACCGGCAAGACGTGGCCGGAGTGGTTCAAAATCCTGGACAAAGCCGGCGCCAAAAACATGCGCCACCAGGACATTTCCGCCTACCTCAACACGGAGCACAAAGTCGGCCCGTGGTGGGGCCAGATGATCGCCGTCCCCTACGAACACGAGCGCGGCCTGCGCGAAAAATTTCAAAAGTGCGACGGCGAGTTCGCCGCCTCCGGTAGCCGCACGCTAAGCGTCCCCCTGAGCAAGCCCTACGACGCGTGGACCGACGTAAAACTTCGTCAACGCTGGCTACCTGGCGTAACAATCGAAATCACCACCGCCACAAAAAATAAATCCCTGCGCGCCAAATGGAACGGCGGCGAGAGTCGCGTGAGCGTAAATTTCTACGCCAAAGGCGCCGGAAAAAGTCAGATAGCAGTGGACCACATGAAGCTGCCAAGCTCGAAAGAATGCGCGAGAATGAAAGCCTACTGGTTTGATGCGCTGAATCGCCTGCAGGAAATGCTGGAGCGCTAAGCGACCGCGACGATTCACGCCCGCATATTTTTCTGTAGTTGAAACCAAACGAGCGTCGCACAAATGGCGACAAGGAGACTGGGATGATAACTCTGTGCATTCGCTACACGCTGGACATCAGCAAACTGGCTGATTTCGAGGACTACGCGCGCCGATTCCCAGAGCCTATCGAGCGCTGCGGCGGAAAGCTTGTGGGATATTACTTGCCGACAAAAATCGCCGGACCAACGAATTTCGCTCTGGCGCTGATAGATTTTCCCAGTCTGGCTGCATACGAAATATACCGGGACAACTTGCTGGCCGACGCCGATGCAGTGGAAAACGTTCGTCGGATGGAAAAATCAGGGTGCGTTTTGATCGAGGACCGCTCGATTCTGCGGCAGGTGCCGCAAAAATAGCACTGCAATGGCAACGCGGTGCCAACGGGGGCGGTGCCAAATCCGCCCCCGCCGCATCGCGCTTAGTAATCGTTCGCGGAGCCTTCCAGGAACGCGCGCAGCTTGCGCGAACGCGAAGGATGCCGCAACTTCCGCAGCGCCTTCGCTTCAATCTGCCGAATACGTTCGCGCGTCACAGCAAACGACTGCCCCACTTCTTCGAGCGTATGCTCGCTGCCATCATCCAGACCAAACCGCATCTTGATGACCTTCTCTTCGCGTGGCGTCAAAGTCTTCAGCACGGAAGAAGTCTGTTCCTTAAGGCTGAGATTGATCACCGCATCCGAAGGCGAAACCACCGCCTTGTCCTCGATGAAATCCCCCAGATGCGAATCCTCTTCCTCGCCGATCGGAGTTTCCAGCGAAATCGGCTCCTGCGCGATTTTCAAAATCTTGCGGACTTTCGCGACAGGAATATCCATGCGCTTGGCGATTTCTTCCGAAGTCGGCTCGCGCCCCAGTTCCTGCACCAGCTGGCGCTGCGTGCGCACCAGCTTGTTGATCGTCTCGATCATGTGCACCGGAATGCGGATGGTGCGAGCCTGATCGGCAATCGCGCGGGTAATGGCCTGGCGAATCCACCAGGTCGCGTAGGTGGAAAACTTATAACCGCGGCGCCATTCGAATTTATCCACGGCCTTCATCAAGCCGATATTGCCTTCCTGAATCAAGTCGAGGAACTGCAACCCGCGGTTCGTATATTTCTTCGCGATGGAAACCACCAACCGCAAGTTCGCTTCGATTAATTCCTTCTTCGCCTGTTCTGCTTCCGCTTCGCCGCGAAGAATCACCTGTAGCCCGCGCTTCAGCTCCGTCGGGCTCACTTCGCTGGCCAATTCAATTTCCGCCAGTTCCTGTTTGCGCGAACGCAAGTCCTTGCGCGCTTCCGCCTGCACGTCCGCCTTGGAAGCATCCACGCGTCGCTCGAGCTTCACGATTTCGCGCTCGAGGAAATGCACGCGCTCCACGGTCTGCCGGATTTTTTCGATCAGCCGCTTCTTCTCGAGTGGGTTGAACTCCAATTCGCGCATGCGATTCGACATTTCCACGCGCGTGCGAGCCAGTGCATAGCGCGCGCGCAGGTACGGGCGCTTTTTCGACTTCGCCATGTTGCCGAGCTTCGATGCCTGCTTCAGCGCCAGCAAATAAAGCTTCGCCACACGGTCAATCTGCTTCAGAGTTTCCTTGGTCTTGGCTTCGATTTTTTCTTCGGTCAGTTCTTCATCGTCGAATTGAACGATTTCTTTGATGGACCGCGAACCGTTGCGCAGATCTTCGCCCACCTGCAGAAGTTCTTTCAGAATCAACGGGGCGCGCGTGATCGTCTTCAGCACCAGCAGTTGTCCGCGTTCGATGCGCTTAGCGATGGCTACTTCGCCTTCGCGTGTCAGCAGCGGAACCGTGCCCATTTCGCGCAAATACATGCGCACCGGATCGTTCGTCTTCTCAAGAGATCCCGGAGTCAGATCCAGTTCGCCATCTTCCGACGCAACCGCTTCCGTATCTTTGGCCGGCTCAGGAGAATCGCTGGCATCCGCCGCGGCCAGCGCCACTTTCGCGCTCGCCAGGTCTTCATACACATCAATCCCGTAGCGCTCAAACGTCGAGAGCAAATCGTCAATTTCCTCCGAGGAGTGCACCTCGGGCGGCAAAATATCGTTCACCTCATCGTAGAGCAAGTAACCGCGTTCCTTGCCCATAGCGATGAGTTGCCGTACCTGATCGTATTTTTCCTCTAAGGCTACCGTCACACTTCCTCCCTCGCAGAGGTCAGGCGATGCGCGCAAACAGGTCCGCAAAATGCATAGCCGCCGTGGTGAGACACCCCGGCGCACTGCAAATTAGCTGCATTTAAACGGTTTTTTAGAACGAACTTTCGAACCCGTCGCCGATTCCGCGCCCGTGCCGCCACGCCCGCGCCTGCCCTTGCACATCCATATGATGCGCGAAACGTGCCGCCCGTTTCCTCCAAAACCCTACGAATATACAATATCACCCACGCTAACGTCAACGATGCGCCGTAAGTTACTGGTCGGGAAGGATTTTACCAGGTTCCGGCTCCCTCTCGCGCGACAGCAGCCGCAGCAGTTCCATCCTGCGAATTACCAGTCTTTTCAACTCGTCCGCTGCGGGATTCGCTTCGATCTGTCGCTGCAAATCCGTCAGTTCCTGCGCCACGGGCCGGTGCCGGAGAAAGCCCAGGCAGCTTTCCGCGTCTTCCCAGGTGCCTTCCGGCAGCGTTTCAAAAAGTATTTCAAAGAACAGGCGGCGGTCCTTGTCGTCAAGCGTCGCGGCCACGGCAGCTGCATCCAGTTTTTCGCCCGCCGCGATGGCGACGATCAGCGCTTCAAAAATGATTCGAGTCTCGAGGCCGCGGTGCAAATCCGCGGAGGCAATCTCATGCGCCAGCTTCTCCCGAAATTCCACAGCTTCGAACAGCATGCGGATCAGCTGCCGCTCAGCGCGCTTCACCGCTGGCGTCAGCAATTCGGCCTTGGGTTTCACTTCACTGCGCCGCTCGTCGGCCGCGCGACGCAATGCCGCGCGCAACACCGGTTCATCCACTCGCAATTCCGAAGCGATGCGCGTAGCCCATTCCGAACGTAGCAGCCGGTTCGGCAGCCGCTGCACATACGGCATCAGAAAATTCAGCGCCGCTACTTTCCCCGAGGCAGTGGTCCGGTCCATCAGCCGCGCGCGACCGATCAGATAATCCAGATACGGCGGCGCCTGCGTCAGCAATTTTTTGTATGCCTCGACGCCCTGTTCTTTGATGAACTTGTCCGGATCGGCGCCGCCGGGCAGCGCCAGGACGCGCACATCGAATTCTTTCTCCAGCAACAGCACCAATGATCTTTCGGTCGCAGCTTGCCCTGCAGTGTCCGGATCGTAGTTCACGACGATGCGCCGCGTGAACCGCGATAGCAATTTCGTTTGCGGCTCCGCCAGACTCGTGCCGCAACTCGCCACCACGTTGCCCACGCCCGCGCGCGCTACCGCAATCGCATCCATGTAACCTTCGACGAGTACCGCGAAATCGCTCTGTCGCAGCGATTCTTTCGCGCGATCCAGGTGATACAGCACG
>Ga0182024_10015750_pt1 | contig 14428 bp, 14 predicted proteins | sample P32metaG_FD_120480 | JGI IMG/M metagenome (GOLD analysis project Ga0182024, IMG submission 120480) | Permafrost microbial communities from Stordalen Mire, Sweden - P3-2 metaG (Illumina Assembly) | ecosystem: Environmental > Terrestrial > Soil > Wetlands > Permafrost | place: Sweden: Stordalen... | reverse complement strand
GATGCGAACAAGATCAGCATCATCGAGGCCGCGACGGTGAAAGTTTTCATTTGACGCTCCTTGAGGATCAGCACCATGTCAGTAGACCGTCCGCAGCGGCCGAATATTACGCAGAGCGTGCCGGGTAAGGCCGAAATAGCCGAGTTTCTGGCGCGCGAATTTCCGCGGTCCAAATGCCGCGTGCTCGAAGTCGGCCCCGGCACGGCGACGGTCGCGCACGAAGTGGGCGCCGATGAGCTGCGGCCCGGCGGAACGGTGTCGGGGCCGGTGTTGATGACGGTGGCCGATGTCGGACTGTATGTGGCATTGCTCGGCCAGATCGGGATCGTGCCGCTCGCGGTGACGACCAATCTGACCATCAATTTTCTGCGCAAGCCTGCAGCCGACAAGCGGGTCGTCGGCGTGTGCCGGCTCATCAAGGTGGGAAAGGTTCAGGCCGTGGGCGAGGTCCGGCTGTATTCCGAGGGAGAGCCCGAGGTCGTCGCGCACGCGGTGGGCACCTATTCCATTCCGAAGGTACGCGACTCTTCATAGAGTCGCGCGTTGCATCCCGACGAGTATTGGCGGCGACGGGGCATCGGCCTGGTCGATGGTCAGAGCGCGCCGGCGAAATGCGGTCTCTTGGGATCGCTCAGCAGCTCCGTCAATTCCTCGGCACACACCGGCGGCCCGAAGTAGAAGCCCTGACCTTCCGGACACTGGCGCGCCCTCAAGAACTTGAGCTGGTCGCGAGTCTGAATCCCCTCGGCGATCACACGCATGTTCAGGCTCCGCCCCATATTGATGACGGCGCTCACGATGCTGGCGTCGTCCGAATCCGTGGTCATGTCGCGAATGAACGATTGGTCGATCTTCAGCGCATCAATCGGGAACCGCTTCATATAGCTCAAGCTCGAGTAGCCGGTGCCGAAATCGTCCAGTGCGATCTTGACGCCCAAGGCCTTCAAGGCTCGCAGGATCTCTGCGGTCGATTTCCAGTCCTGCATCATGAACGTCTCTGTGAGCTCGAGTTCCAGGCAGGAGGGGTCGAGGCGGGATTGCTCGAGGATCTGGCGGACGTTGCCGAGGAAATCCTTGGCACGAAGCTCGACGGCGGAGACGTTGATGGCGACCGAGATCGGTAACAAGCCGCCGTCATGCCAGGCGCGGGCCTGTGTACAGGCGGTCTCGAGCGCCCACCGGCCGATCGGCAGGATGAGCCCCGATTCCTCGGCGACCGGAATGAAGCGCGCGGGCAGCACCAGACCGTATTGCGGACGGTTCCATCGAATCAGGGCCTCGACACCCACCACCGCACCCGACTCGAGGCTCACCTTGGGCTGATAATTCAACTCGAATTCATGGCGTGCTACCGCCTGGCGCAGGTCCGTCTCGACGCTCTGGCGCTCGATCGCATTGGCGTTCATCTCGGGTTTGAAGAATTGATAGTTGTTGCGGCCCGTGTACTTCGCCTGGTACATGGCGAAGTCCGCATTGCGCAAGAGCTTCTCCGCGTCCGACGCATCCCCCGGGTAGGTGGCGATCCCGATGCTTGCGGTGATCCGCAAGTCGTGCTCCGCGACGTGGTGAGGCAGCTCCAGCGCGGCAATGATTTTTTCGGCACACAAGGCGGCATCGTGCGGATGCGGAACATCCGACAACAGCACGAGAAACTCATCGCCGCCCTGGCGGCTGACCGTGTCGGAACTGCGAACGCAGCTCAGCAGCCGTTGCGCGACCGATCTCAACAGCTCATCGCCCACGGCGTGACCCAACGAATCGTTGATATGCTTGAAGCGATCCAAGTCGATATACAGCATCGCGACGGAGGTGCCGGTGCGGTGCGCCCTCATCATCGCCTGATCCAGGCGGTCGCTGAGCAACGTCCTGTTCGGTACGTCCGTCAGGCTGTCATGCAGCGCCAAACGGGCGAGTTTGTTGGACAGTTCGCGCGCGGCCGTCACATCGTGCGCCACCATGACGGCTCCGATGACGCCGCCAAGCCGATCGTGGATCGGCGCGGCGGAGCTTTCGACCGCAAGCTCGACCCCATCCCCGCGAACCAGCATGCAGTCGGCGCCGAGACCCACCGTCCTGTTCTCGATGATGGCGCGCGCGGCGGGCGTCGGGATGGGACTTCGGCTCGTAACGTCGATCAGCTTGAACACATCGTCGACCGCTCGCCCGGAAGCCTGAGCCTGACTCCAGCCGGTCATCCGTTCGGCGACGATGTTGAGATAGGTCACGCGGCCCCAGAAATTCGTGCTGACCACCGCGTCGCCGATGGAATTGAGCGTCACCTGAGCGCGCTCCTTTTCCTCGAACAACGCATCCGCATTTTCGGCGCGCGATTCTTCGCTCGATTGAAGCGCGCGCTCGGCCGCGCGGCGGCCGCCGACATCCCGAAAGACGATCACCGCACCCACGAAGGCGCTGCCGTTGTCGCGCAGCGGAGACACGCTGCATTCGATGGGAACGAGCCTGCCGCGGCGATTGACCAAAGCCGTGTTGCCGGAGAACTCGATTTTTTCGCCGGATCGGCGCACGACATCGAAGACGTTGTCGAGCGCCGCACCGGAGTCGTCATGCACGATCCTGAAGCATCGATGTAGCGGCAGGCCCGCGGCGTCGCCCGACGTCCAAGCCGTGAGCAATTCGGCTGCTGTGTTCAGGTAGCTGACGTTGCCGCCGGAATCCACGGCGATCACCGCGTCGGCTATGCTGGCGAGGGCCAGCTCCAAATGGGCACGCCGCCTCTCGAGCTTTTTCGTTGCGGCTATCTCCACGGTCATGTACGCCATGTATCCGCGTGCATATTCTCCGGAGCCTACACAGTCGCGGGGCGGTCACCTGTGCGGTAGGCCCTCAATCGGTCGTAGGAGGCTTCCCACGACGAGTTTTTCCCGCCGGCGCGCGGCGAGAATCCCCTCCGTATAGCCATTTGCCTGGTCTTTACCTTCGAAAATGAGGTCACACGCCGCCCGGAAGGCGATGCTTGCCTGCAGATCGGCGCACATCGGGGCATAACCCGGGTCGCCCGCGTTCTGGTGATCCACCACGGCGGCCATGCGGCGCAGCGCATCGAGCACCTGTTGCTTCGAACAAACGCCATGCAGCAGCCAGTTCGCGACGTGCTGGCTCGAGATGCGAAGCGTGGCTCGATCCTCCATGAGCGCCACGTCGTAGAAATCGGGAACCTTGGAGCAGCCGATACCGAAGTCGACCCAGCGCACCACGTATCCGAGGATGCTTTGCGCATTATTATTGAGTTCGGTCTGAATCTCGGCATCCGTCCACGGGCGGTTGGACAGCAACGAGGGCATCAAAATGTCCTCGATCGCGGCTGGCACGCGGCCCGTGAGCGCGGCTTGCACCTCGCGCACATTGACCTGGTGGTAATGCAAGGCATGCAGGGTGGCGGCGGTGGGCGAGGGCACCCAGGCGGTGTTGGCCCCTGCCAGCGGATGACCGATCTTGGTCTTGATCATTTCGGCCATTAGATCCGGCATGGCCCACATCCCCTTGCCGATTTGCGCGCGCCCCGGCAGCCCGCAAGCAATGCCCACATCGACATTTCGCCGCTCGTATGCGTCCAGCCACAAAGCCTTCTTGAGGTCCGCCTTGCGGGGAACGGCCGCCGCTTCCATGGATGTGTGGATCTCGTCGCCGGTGCGGTCCAGGAAGCCCGTGTTGATGAACACCAGGCGTTCCCGCACGGCGCGAATGCATTCGGCGAGATTGACCGTGGTCCTGCGCTCCTCGTCCATCACGCCGATCTTGAGGGTGTGGTGCGGCAATCCCAACAGGTCCTCCACCTTGGTGAACAACTCGTCGGCGAATGCCGCTTCTTCGGGTCCGTGCATCTTCGGCTTGACGATATAGATCGAGCCCGCCCGGGAGTTCAGGCGCGCGGCCGGCCCGGCCAGGTCAAGTAGCGCGATCAGCGAGGTCACGGCGGCATCGATGAAAGTCTCGGGTATCGGCGCACCGTCGACGGTCACGGCATCCGACAGCATGTGGTGACCGACGTTTCGCACCAGCATGAGGCTGCGCCCCGGCATTACGAGCTCGGATCCTGCCGGGGTGACGTAACGACGATCCGCGTTCAACTTCCTCGAGACGGACCTGCCGCCCTTGCCGAAGCTGCACTCGAGGGTACCGTTCATCAGACCCAGCCAGTTCCGGTAGACGAGAACCTTGTCGTCCGCGGTGACCGCGGCCACCGAGTCCTCGCAGTCTTGAATGGTGGTGATCGCCGACTCGAGCACGAGGTCGCTCAATCCCGCCGGATCGTCGCGTCCGATATGATGCGTGCGGTCGATGCAAAGCTCGACGTGCAAGCCGTGATGGGTGAGCAGTATCGCCGTGGGATTGGCGGGATCGCCCTGATAACCGGCCAAGGCCGCGGCATCGGCGAGCCCGACGGAGCCGCGGCCCGCGATCGCCGCTTCGAGGCCGCGGGCCGTGATGCGATAGCCGCGCGAGTCGCGATGGCTGGCATCGAGCAAAGCAAAATGACGGTCGAGAAAGTCCCGCCCATAGCGGATCACGCGCTCCCCACGCTTCGGATCGTACCCGCCGCCCACCCTCTCGTCCGCCGCGCGGGGAATGGCGTCGGTTCCATAGAGGGCGTCGTAGAGACTTCCCCAGCGCGCGTTGGCTGCATTCAACGCATAGCGGGCGTTGTTGACCGGCACCACCAGCTGAGGTCCCGCGATCGTCGCGATCTCGGCATCGACGTTCTGCGTGGATATCCGAAAAGGGCCGCGCTCGGGCAGGAGATAACCGATATCGGCCAGATGCGCGCGGTAGGCGGCGCGGTCGAATCCGGCGCCGGGATTGCGGCGGTGCCAGCCGTCGATTTGCGATTGAAGGCTGTCTCTCTTGGCGAGAAGTTCAGCGTTGCGAGGACTCAGGCGGCGGACCAGCGATGCAAATCCGGCCCAGAAACGGCTTGCCTCGATGCCCGTACCGGGTATCGCTTCGAGATTGACGAAATCGTGAAGACCTCGATCGATTTCCATCCCTTCGACGAGGATCGTCCGGGGCTTTGGAGGGGGTTTCGGCATGGTGCGCTTCTGGATCTTCGGCCATGAGGCCGCATCGGCGATGATATAATCCTGCAATAACATTTGCGGGGACATTTTTCGATGTTCGACGCAGCCGTGCGGAGATGAGCTTACTGGTTCGAATCAACGTGGTTCTCGGCATCGTCTCCATAGGTGCCGGAGTGCTTGCGGCTTATTGTTGTTGGACCATCCTGGAGGGCAACGCCCGTCGCGAAGTATTAGCCGAAGCGGGGCTCATGATGGACAGCGCCGTCGCCGTGAGATCCTATACAGCCAACGAGATCCTGCCGCTGCTCGAACAGCAGATGCGCGACTCCTTCCTGCCGCAAGGCATACCGTTCTATGCCGCCACGCAAAATTTCCTCAAGCTGCGCGAGCGCCATCCGCAGTATATGTACAAGGAGGCCACGCTCAATCCGACCAATCCGCGCGATCGGGCGGCTGATTGGGAAGCCGATATCATCCAGCGCTTCAGAAACGATCCAGCCGTGAGCGAGGCGGTGGGCGAGCGCGATACCCCCATGGGTAAATCCTTGTACCTCGCCCGGCCCATCAGCATTTCCGCCGAATGCATGCAATGCCACGGCTCTGCCGCGACCGCGCCGGCGAGCATGGTCGCCCGTTATGGACGCGACAACGGTTTCGGGTGGCAGCCCCACGAAATCGTGGGTGCGCAGGTGGTATCGGTGCCCTTCGCGAACGCCACAGCGAATGCCGAGCGTGCCTATCGCGCGTTCCTCATCGCCCAGGCAGCGACGTTCGCGGCGATTTTCATCGCGCTCAATGTGCTGCTCTATGCTCTTCTGGTGCGCCCGGTCCGGCGCATAGCGCAAACCGCCGAACGCCTGAGCATGGGCGACATGGCCGCCGCCGAGTTCCCGCGAAACGGCCCCACCGAAATGGCCTCGCTGGTGCGCTCTTTCAACAGGATGCGCACGAGTCTCGACAAGGCGATGCGGCTTCTCGAGCGTTGACCGGTCGTGAGCGACATCTTCATCAGCTATTCCCAGGCCGATCGAGCGTGCGCGCATGAGATGGTGGCGCTGCTCGAGACGCAGGGAATCAAGTGCTGGATGGCGCCGCGCGATATTTCGCCCTCCGCGGATTGGGCCTCGGAAATCATCGACGCCATCTCGGCCGCGCGCGTCATGCTGCTGGTCTTCTCGGGCAGCAGCAATCAATCCCCGCAGGTTCGCCGCGAGGTCGAACGCGCGGTCCACAAGGGCGTGAGCGTACTGCCGTTTCGAATCGAGGATGTCGCGCCGTCGAAGAGCCTGGAGTTTTTCCTGAGCTCGCAGCACTGGATGGACGCCTTTCCGCCCCCTCGGGAACCGCATTATCGGAGACTGTCGAGCTATTTGACCGCGCAGCTCGCCGGGAAACCTGTCGCGGCGGCCGCGCCCAATGGCGGTGACCGCGCCGCCAGCAGTGCCGGCGCCGTTAGCGGGGTTGATGCCGTCAGCGGGCTTGCTGTCGGTTCGCGGGAGCTTGCGCACATCGAAGCTCAATTGGCCTCGTATATCGGTCCGCTGGCCAGATTTCTGGTGAAGCGGGAGGCGCAGCGGGCGCGGGGGGTCGACGAGTTGATTGCGAGACTGTCAACCGAATTGGAGGCGGAATCGGAACGAACCAAGTTCGCGCAATGCTGTCGGCATCTACCGACTTGACCCGCATCCGGCTCCTCTGGCTGGTGTGCGCGTATCTCGCGCTTTACATCTTCGGATTCGCGGTGAAGCCCGCGTACGGCGCCGCCGCCATCTGGCCTGCTCATGCGCTGAGTTTCGTGGTGTTGGCCCTGGTTCCCATCCGCAGGTGGCCGCGTTTCGTATTGACGTTTATCTGCTGCGATATGGTCATCAATCCCTTATTGCAGGGGCTCGAAGGATCGCCGAACGGGGGGGCTTTCGTGGTGTTCTGCTACGCGCTCGCCAATGTGCTGACCTCGATGGGTCCGGCCGCTCTTGCACGGAGCTTCAAGTTGTTCCGTGCCCAAGACCGATATCAGCTGGTGATTTCCCCGCTATGGATCGTCGCGTTGCTCGTCGGCGTCGCGCCGGGTGCCTTCTTGGGGACGGTGGCACGTGCCAACCGTATGGGTGTGCCGATCACGGTGACCGACTTCGGCCTCTGGGGGCTCGCCGCCGTGCTCGCCATCGTGACCATGGGGCCCGCGATGCTGGGGTCGGTGCTCGGCTTCTCCAAGCACCCAAAGGCGGCTGCGAAGCCGTGGGAGGGGTGGGTGATTTCTACGACCCTGCTCGCTTTGCTCGTCTGGTTCGTGCTCGCACCGCGACCGGCGGTCGACGTGCTGGTCGAGCCGATGCTGTTCACGATTCCGCTGGCATGGCTCGCGCTGCGATTTTCGCAGCGGACGACGAGCATTGCGGTCGCCGTCGTGGCGGCCGCGATCTCGGTGGGGGCGGGATATCGCACAGCGGGCAATCTAACCGCGCTGAACACCCCGGCCTGGTCGGATATCCTGATATCCATCGATGTTTTCTTGCTCGTGGGGTGCGGCGGCGCGCTGTTGGTCAACTTCCTGACGTTCAAGCAACGTGCCCTGCTCGAGGAGCTGGCGAGCGAGCATGTGCAGCTTCGCCAATACGCGCAGGCACTCGATTCAGCCGAAGAGGCCGCGCGCCGTACCACGGCGGCGGACCTGCACGATGGTATCGGTCAGGTGCTGGCCGGACAGAGCATGACGCTCTCCGCCATGCGCGCGCATGCCAACCAACCCAAGCTCGCGGCCTTGATCGAGGAGGCAGTGGATGCCTCGCGGGAAGCGCAGGAGGGTCTCAGGCTCATGATCCAGGACTTGAGCCCGCCCGAGCTCGACCGCGCCACGCTGGAGGAAATCCTCAAATGGTTGGCGGAGCTGTTCAAGACGCGCTTCGGATTCACCCTCACGTATCAGGTGCCACGCGGCCAGGAGCTCGGCCGCGAAAATCTGCAACTCATCTATCGATGCGTTCGTGAAATGGTGATGAATGCGTGCAAGCACTCGGGGCGACACTCCGCCTCGGTGGAAGTGAAGCTGTCGGGCGATTGGGTGCACGTCACGGTGGTCGACGACGGAGTCGGCTTTGACGGCCAGAGCGTGACGCTGGCTTCGAAAGGCCGCTTCGGGCTTGCCCAGCTGCGCGAACGGGTTCGCGCAGCTGGGGGAAGCATGAATCTGGTGAGCGCCGTCGGCCGGGGCTGCCGTATTACCGTCAGGCTGCCCCGATAGGCTCTATCAGACCTTGAGCTTGCGGCGGGTCGCCATAATGAGCACTCCACCCACCAGCAGCGTCAACGCACTGGTGGCAGCCGACGGGTCCATCTCAGGGGCCGGCCGTATCACCAGAAATTCCTGGCTGGCATCCTTATTCGGGGGTGACGTCGTGGTGTTGTTCGCGCCGTAGCCGCTCGGCGTGAATACGCTGACATTGTTGGCGACGTAGCCGCCCGCGGCTGCGATGAGGGCGTCCTTTTCCAGGGTATTCGCGCCACCCGACGGGTTCGTGGTCTGGCCATCGAAGATGTCCCAGATCGCGAATGAATAATTGACCTGGGCCGACGAGTTGCCGAGGTTCGCGAGCAGGCCGTTCGCGAGCCATCCCGCCGCGTTGTAGGCTTCCTGCGCCGTGTAGGTCACACCGCCGAACAGCACCGAGTTGCCGAACTTCTCACTGCCGTCGAGCGCGCTTGCGGCCGTCGTGGTGGCAGTCCACGGCGTGTTGAGGTACGACTCCGTATTGAAATCGTCGCAGATCATGTAGCCGGAGTAATTCAGGCCGTTGCCCTGAATGGTGCCCTGATAGGGGCTCACGTAGACGCCGTCGGCGACCGTCCCGTTGCCGACCCCGGTCAGATCCATCGTGTACTGAGCGAAGGCTGCCGGGGCGCTCGCCATAAGTGCCAATCCAAGTAATACCTTCGCTTTAGAGTTCATTGAAATTCCTCTGCAATTCGCTTCGACGTGAATGCCACATACCACTGCCACGGACATAGCTTCGCGATTGAGCGAGGCGAACGCAAAGGCAAATGCGCTGCTCATGAGGTGTTACGCAGTTCACATGGAAATAAGTCAAATCGTGCGCTTCGATTCCCGGCAGGGCCGGGCGGCCTCGCGGATGATTTCCGCCAACCGAAGGGCGCCGGGGCCTGCGTAATCGCGGTCCGCGAAGACTAGGTAAAGATCGCCCCACCGCTCCGTCCCCTCGCGCAGAGGCAGCGCCTTCAACGCGCCGCTGTCGAGTTCTGCGCGCACCATCTCTTCCGGATACCACGCGAAGCCCAAGCCCATGACGGCGGCGTGAATCGACGTAGCCTTGTTGCTCACCGTCCAGATCTGTTCGGCGCCCAGCCAAGTGCCGCCTCGGCGCTGACTGCCGCTGTCGCGAATCACGAGGTGACGGTGCTTGCGAAGATCCTGAAGTGTGAGCTCCCGGCCGAGCCGGTGCAGCGGATGGTCGGGGTGAGCGGCCGGAACGAAGCGCAGCCGCATCAGAAAATCGCCGACGAAACCGCGCGGTATGGCAGAACAGATGGCGATATCCACCCGTCGCTCGAGGAGCGCCTCCTCCGTGCCGCTCAAAACTGTCTCATAGAGCTCGATACGCGTTTCGGGACGGTCTTTCGCGAACTGGGCAAAGCAATCCAGCAAAAGCCAGGTGGGAAAAATGATCTCGACGGCGAGGCGCAGCTGCGGCTCCCAGCCCGCCGCGAGAATACCGGCCGCGCTCTCCAAGGCGCCGGCCTCTTCGAGCAGAGAGCGGGCACGCCGGTAGAGAACCTCTCCGGTAGCAGTGAGGCGGGCCTTACGTCCGATCACCTCGAAGATCTTCACGCCGAGGAGCGACTCCATTTTCTGCACGGCGTACGTGACCGCGGACTGGCTCTTGTGCAATGAGGCAGCCGCCTGGGCGTACCCGCCTGCGTCCACGACTGCGAGGAGGGAGCGCCATTGCTCCAGCGTTATACGGGGTTGATCGGTCAAATATCTACTCAACTTATAGATATGGCCTAAAAATTAACCTTTTATATCTAAATAATCAATATTAAATTGATAGCAAGGATTTCACTACCAAGGAGTTCGACATGACTACGCTTCTACAAATTAACGCCAGCATCAATAACGACATGAGCCACTCGCGCCGGCTCGCCGATCAGTTCGTGGCGACATTTCGCAGCAGCCACCCCGACGCAACCGTGCTGGTGCGCGATGTGGCAGCCTCGGAACCCGTCCCGCACCTCAACGCGGAGCGCTTCGGCGCATTCATCGCGAAGCCTGAACAGCGTACCCGGGCACAACACGCCGTGGTCGCGTACTCCGATGCATTGATCGATGAGATCAAGCGCGCTGACGTGGTGGTAATCGGGCTGCCCATGTACAACTTCGGCGTTCCGTCGCAATTGAAGGCTTACTTCGACCACATTGCTCGAGCGGGCGTCACGTTCGGGTACAGCGAGAAAGGGCCGGTGGGCCGGCTCACGGGCAAGAAGGTGTACGTATTCGCGGCGCGCGGCGGCCAATACGCCGGTACCCCTGTCGACACGCAGACCAGCTACGTCCGTGATTTTCTCGCGTTCCTCGGCATGACCGACGTGCGTTTCATTTACGCCGAGGGCCTCGCCATCAGCCCGGAGAGCAAAGAGGCGGGTCTCGCGAAAGCGATTGCGGAGATCGCCCGCCTAGCGGCTTGACCGAAGGAGAACCCATGAATATTCGAAGTTTGGTGCGCACGATCGATGCGATGCCCACTTCCGACGGTGCGGGCGTGAAGCTGCGCCGCAGCCTCGGAAGCCAGCGCGGGTTGTATGTCGACCCTTTTCTGATGCTCGATGAATTCTATTCGGACAACCCGGACGACTATCTCGCCGGTTTTCCCGCTCATCCGCATCGCGGTTTCGAAACAGTCACTTACATGCTGGACGGGCACATGCGTCACGAGGACCATCTCGGCAACCGCGGCGACTTGGGACCGGGGGACGTGCAATGGATGACCGCCGCGCGCGGCATCATTCACTCCGAGATGCCTCAGCAATCCGAGGGCCGCATGCGCGGTTTTCAGTTATGGCTGAACCTGCCGTCGAAGGAAAAAATGAAACCCGCGCAATATCGGGACATCCCTGCTCGAGAAATCCCCGTGGTCGATCTACCCTCCGGAGGGAAGGTCAAAGTCATCGCGGGAGCGTTCGAGCGGGACGGGAAAATCACCGAGGGCCCGGTGAATCGCTCGGATGCGAGAGCCTTCACCGACCCCTCGTATCTGGACGTTCATCTGCCGGCCGGCGCCGAATTTCTCGCGCCCGTAGTCCGCGGCCATAACGCCTTCCTGTACGCCTACGAGGGCAGCGCGGATATCGGTCCGGCCGGGTCCGCGAAATCGCTGCCTCACCGTGCGGCCGGCGTGCTCTCCGACGGCGATTCGGTGCGAGTCATCGCGAAGGAGCAGGGCACACGATTTCTGATGCTCGCGGCGAAACCGCTCGGCGAGCCCGTCGTGCAATACGGGCCGTTCGTCATGAACACCCGCGAGGAGATCGAGCAAGCGCTCGAAGATTATCGCGAGGGCCGCTTGGCGGCGTGAGCTTGCGCGGCCCTCAGCGGCGCGAGCCCACACGCTCGATGAGCGCCATGGCCGCCGCCGGATTTCTAACCTTGTGTCCGCTGATGACGTACAGGTAGACATCCCGCGGATGGCCGTCGCCCCGCGATGGGCCCACGTGATCGAGCCCGTCGGCCGCTTCGCCGGCAGCCCAAGCCTTCGCCCGCGCTGCCCAGCGATCGAGCTCCTCGGCCGGATAGCCGTCCTCGACCCCCTCGCGCGTTCCCATGATCCGGGCATAGATGAAGGAGGCGGTCTGATCCGCGATCTGGAGGTAGTCCGAATCGCCTGCGATCACCACGGCTACCCGGTGCTCGCGCGCCAGGGCGACGAACTCCGGAGAACGGAAGCTCTCATGCCTCACTTCGATCACGTGGCGCAGCGAGCGGCCATCGACCGCACCGGGCAATAGGGCGAGGAACGCGCGCAGATCCTCGGGCTCGAATTTCTTGGAGGGCGAAAGCTGCCAATTGATCGGCCCGAGCTTGTCTTTGAGATTCATGACCCCGCCCGATAAGAAGCGCTCCACGCTCTTGCCGGCTTCGGCGAGGACCTTGCGATTGGTCGCAAACCGCGGCGCCTTCAAGGAGAACACGAAATCCGACGGCGTTTCGTCGTGCCATTTGGCGAAGGTCTCGGGCTTTTGCGCGCCATAGAACGTGCCGTTGATCTCGATCGACGTGAGCCGGCGGCTTGCGTATTCCAGCTCACGCTTTTGCGTGAGATCGGCCGGATAAAAAGCGCCGCGCCACGGCTCGTACGTCCATCCGCCAACGCCGATGCGGATCTTGCCTGCGCTGGCTTTGCTCATGCGGTGAAGTATTTCAGATAAGTCGCGGCGCTGCTAGATTCGGTCCCATTCGACCGGCTGCCGGATATCGATGAGCGGAATTTCCTCACAAACCGCCTCGGGATATTTTTGCACTGCGCCGGTATTGAAGAGCACGATGCGATCGTCCGGCCGCACGTCGCCGCGGGCGAGCAGCAATTCGAGCGCACCCAGGCAAACGGCGGCCTCGGGGCAAATGGGAAGACCTTCGAGGCTGACCGCCTTTTTCATCCAGGGTGCGATTCGCTGTTCGGGTACTGCGACTGCCAGGCCGCCGCTCTCGCGCACTGCATCGAGAATCATGAAATCGCCGACTGCGATCGGTACCCGCACGCCGCTCGCGATAGTGGCCGCATTCTGGAATTTCGTCGCGAATCGCTCCCCGCGCTCGAACGCCCGCGCGATCGGCGCGCAGCCGTCACTCTGGCACGCGATCAGCCGGGGTTTGCGCGACGAATTCAGCCAGCCGAGCGCGGCCAGCTCATTAAAAGCCTTCCACATGCCAATCAATCCGGTGCCCCCGCCGGTTGGGTACAAGATGACATCGGGCAACTCCCAGTCGAGTTGTTCCGCCAACTCCAACCCCATCGTCTTCTTGCCTTCGATGCGATACGGCTCCTTGAGCGTCGACATATCGAACCAGCGCTTATGGACCTTGCCTTCGCCGACAATTCGTCCGCAGTCGTCGATGAGCCCGTTGACGTAAAACGTCTTGGCGCCAGCCAACCAGCATTCCTTCGCGTTGATCGCCGGTGTGTCCTGCGGCATGAAGATATAGGCCTCCATGCCCGCGCGAGCCGCGTAGGCTGCCAGGGCGCCGCCCGCATTCCCGGCCGTCGGTGCCGCAACTCGCCGGATTCCGAGTTCGTTCGCCTTCGAGATCGCCAATGCCATGCCGCGCGCCTTGAAGCTGCCGGTCGGCAGCCGGCTCTCGTCCTTGACCAACAGTTCGCGCACGCCAAACGATGCGGCAAGTCGCGGAGCGGAGAGTAGAGGGGTCATGGTCTCGCCCAGGGTAATCACGCTCGCCGCATCGCGGACCGGCAGCAATTCGCGGTACCGCCACATCGTATGTTCGCGCTCTGCAAGGCTGCGCTTCGTAAATTGGCGTCCCACGGCATCCAGGTCGTAACGCACCCAAAGCGGTCGTTGGCATTTGACGCAAAGTCCATGAACGAGACTGGCGTCGTACCGTTCGAAGCAGTTTGCGCACTCCAGATGCGTGACGAGGCAATTCATTCGCGTTCCCGCCTTGTGCTTAAAGTTCAGGCATTCCGGTCGTGCCATCGCCCGATAGCGTAAAGCAGCGCGCCGAAAGCGGTCAAAAGGGCCACATCGCGAGTCGCTGCAAACGAGGAACTCGCGAGCAGCCAGACGATCAATGTAAGCGCCGCGACGGGTATGGCCGGACCGCCGGGCAGTACGAAGCGCGCCGAGGGGACCCCGGGGGTGCGCCGCACCTTTGGCAAGGCCGCGCACGTGACGCCGAACACCAACAACCGCGATATCGTGCTCACCGTCACCAGATAGGCGAATCGTCCGCTCAGTGTGAGTGCGAGCACGAGGAGGGCGGAGAATATCACTGCCACGTGGGGCGCTCCTGCCGCTGCTGCGCAACATGCCGGCCGGTCATATGCAGATTCCCAATTCGTAGTTCCGATTCGGCTCTGGTCGGCCTAGGCTGATCTCGCTGCGATCATCAGGGAGCTTGACGCATGGACGAGACATTGGGCAAGCGAGTGCACCGCGAATTTTGCTGGTTCACACTGGTATTGCTCGCGCTGCTGATCGCATGTGTCGATCGCCTGGGATCACACTTGCCATCGAGCACTGGGGCCGGTGAGACAATCTCGAGCGGTGCCGCGCAACCGGGCGGGAAGACCCTGCCTGATCCTTGAGGATGCCTTCAGTCTTGAATCCAGGGTAGACCGCGATAACGCCATCCGTCGTTGGTTCCT